>Ga0105090_10000532_pt1 | contig 18892 bp, 19 predicted proteins | sample PPLLak3March2015_FD_79110 | JGI IMG/M metagenome (GOLD analysis project Ga0105090, IMG submission 79110) | Freshwater sediment microbial communities from Prairie Pothole Lake near Jamestown, North Dakota, USA - PPLs Lake P7 Core (1) Depth... | ecosystem: Environmental > Aquatic > Freshwater >... | reverse complement strand
CTTCGCCGATGCACTCGCTGACCCAGTCGATCCCCGCCGACAACGTCAGGGAATGCGGCAGAGGAGGGGAAGTCAAGTCGATGTTCATGGTCGGATCTCCAACAAATAGATGCACGGGTCGACGTCGCGGTGGCGTCGTCGAGGGGCGTGCGTGCGATTGGGGGGGGGGGCGGGCCCGCGGACTCTTCATCCGATGGTTCCCGCCGGGAACGAAAAACGCCACCGCGGGGGTGGCGTAAGTCGTTGATTTCGATGGCTCCCCGACCTGGACTCGAACCAGGGACCTGCGGATTAACAGTCCGTCGCTCTACCAACTGAGCTATCGGGGAAAAGAGCGCGCGATTATATCGGCGCGCGTGGAGCTGGGTTGGAGTGCGTCAGTCGCGCAACAGGGCGGCCAGCGCGGCGCAGACGTAGTCGATGTTCTTCGAGTTCAGCGAAGCCACGCAGATGCGGCCGGTCGAGAGGGCATAGATGCCGAACTCGTTGCGCAGCCGGTCGACCTGCGCCGGGCTCAGCCCCGAGTACGAGAACATCCCGTTCTGTCGCTGCATGTAGCTGTAGTCGCCTTTGATGCCGCGCGACTTCATGCCGTCGACGAGCGCCTTGCGCATCGCCTTGATGCGATTGCGCATCTCGGCGAGGTCTTCTTCCCACAGTGCGCGCAGCCGCGGGTCGCCTAGCACCGCGGCGACGATGCTGCCGCCGTGCGTCGGCGGGTTGGAATAGTTGGTGCGGATGATCCGCTTCAACTGGCTCAGCACGCGCGCCGATTCGTCGGCGGAGGCGGTGACCACGGTCAGGGCGCCGACGCGCTCGCCGTACAGCGAGAAGGACTTCGAGAACGAACTGGCGACGAAGAACGACTGGCCGGTGTCGGCAAACAGGCGTACGGCGGCGGCGTCGGCATCGACGCCTTCGCCAAAGCCCTGGTAGGCGATGTCGAGTACGGGAACCAGGCCGCGTTCCTTGCAGATGCGCGCCACTTCGCGCCACTGTTCGATCGTCAGGTCGACCCCGGTCGGGTTGTGGCAGCAGGCATGCAGGGTGACGACCGTCGCGGCGGGTGCGGCGGCCAGGGCGGCGCACATCCCGGCAAAGTCGATGCCGCGGGTCTCGGTGTCGTAGTACGGATATGTGGCAACGCGGAAGCCCGCGCCCTCGAACAGCGCGCGGTGGTTCTCCCAGCTCGGGTCACTGATCAGAACCGAATCGAGCCCGCTGACCCGCTTGAGGAAGTCGGCGCCGATCTTCAGCGCGCCGGTGCCGCCGAGCGCCTGGGCCGTGACCAGCCTGCCTGCAGTGATCAGCGGTGAGTTCTCGCCGAACAGCAGTTTTTGCACTGCGGCGTCGTAGGCGGCCAGACCCTCGATCGGCAGGTAACCGCGGGGGAGCCCGGCTTCCACGCGTGCCCGTTCGGCTTCGCGGACCGCGCGCAGCAGCGGGATACGGCCGTTGTCGTCGCTGTAGACGCCGGCGCCCAGGCTGACCTTGTTGGGGCGCGGATCGGCCACAAATGCCTCGGTCAGGCCCAGGATCGGGTCGCGCGGCGCCAGCTCAACGGTCTGAAAGATCGATCTTGGCATTTTTAATCAGTGATTTAAGGTTTTATATTGAAGTTGATTCTAGGTTTTGCGTTGCAACCTGCTGTTGCGGCGACGGCGGCGGCGAGTCTACTCGCTGTGCGCTGTCCGGCCTCTGGCGCTGCGCGGGCCTTTCGATTGCTGCGGCGCATGGTGATGCGATCCATTGCAGGCTCGTCGGCTAACGGCTCCACCCCTAGCTTTTTGCCGTTGTCAAGTACGTAACTAATTGAAAAATAGAGAGGGACTGCAAGGACAACCGCAATCTGGGGGCTAGGTTTTTTCCCGCCCGCCGACTAACATTCGCCGGTTCCAAAACCATAGTGCACTGCAAAACCCATCGTGAGTGAAGCGCCGTCCGCATCGCCGTTTCGGCTGAAGCTGCCGTTTGATCCGGCCGGAGATCAGCCGGAGGCGATTGCACGCCTGATTTCGGGGCTGAACGACGGCCTGGTCTGCCAGACGCTGCTGGGTGTCACGGGTTCGGGCAAGACTTTCACGATGGCCAATGTCATCCAGTCGATCGGCGTGCCGACGCTGGTGCTGGCGCCGAACAAGACGCTGGCGGCCCAGCTCTACTCGGAGATGCGCGAGTTCTTCCCGGACAACGCGGTCGAGTACTTCGTCTCCTATTACGACTACTACCAGCCCGAGGCGTACGTACCTTCCCGCGATCTGTACATCGAGAAGGACTCCAGCATCAACGAGCACATCGAGCAGATGCGCCTGTCGGCCACCAAGTCGCTGCTCGAGCGGCGCGACACGGTGATCGTGGCCACGGTCTCGGCGATCTACGGCATCGGCAACCCGGGCGACTACCACGCCATGATCCTGGTGCTGCGGCACGGTGATCGGCTGAGCCAGCGGGACATCATCGCCCGGCTGACGGCGATGCAGTACCGCCGCAACGAGACCGAGTTCGCCCGCGGCACGTTCCGTGTCCGGGGCGACACCATCGACATCTTCCCGGCCGAGCACGCCGAGGTCGCGGTCCGGGTCGAACTCTTCGACGACGAGGTCGAGTCGATCCAGCTCTTTGACCCGCTGACCGGGCGGGTGCGGCAGAAGGTGCCGCGCTTCACGGTCTATCCGTCGTCGCACTACGTGACCCCGCGGCAGACGGTGCTGCGGGCGATCGAGACCATCAAGGTCGAGCTGAAGCAGCGGCTGGAGGATCTGATCGCCGCCGGCAAGCTGGTCGAGGCGCAGCGGCTCGAGAGCCGCACCCGCTTCGACCTCGAGATGCTCGGCGAGCTGGGCTTCTGCAAGGGCATCGAGAACTACACCCGGCACCTGTCGGGGGCGATGCCCGGCGAACCGCCGCCGACGCTGATCGACTACCTGCCGGCCGATGCGCTGATGATCATCGACGAGTCGCATGTCACGATCCCGCAGCTCGGCGGCATGTACAAGGGCGACCGCTCGCGCAAGGAAACGCTGGTCGAGTACGGCTTCCGCCTGCCTTCGGCGCTGGACAACCGGCCGCTTCGCTTCGACGAGTTCGAACGCAAGATGCGCCGCTGCGTCTTCGTGTCGGCAACGCCGGCGGACTTCGAGCTCGGGCGTTCGTCGCAGGTGGTCGAGCAGGTGGTGCGGCCCACCGGCCTCATCGATCCGCAGGTCGAGATCCGCCCGGCGCGCACGCAGGTCGACGACGTGCTGTCCGAGATCGGCCGCCGCGTGGCGCTGAGCGAACGGGTGCTGATCACGACGCTGACCAAGCGCATGGCCGAGGACCTGACGGCGTTCCTGGCCGAGCACGGCGTCAGGGTGCGCTATCTGCACTCCGACATCGACACGGTCGAACGCGTCGAGATCATCCGCGACCTGCGCGCCGGAGTGTTCGATGTCCTGGTTGGCATCAACCTGCTGCGCGAAGGGCTGGATCTTCCCGAGGTGTCGCTGGTGGCGATCCTCGACGCCGACAAGGAAGGCTTCCTGCGCTCGGAGAGATCGCTGGTCCAGACGGTCGGCCGGGCGGCGCGCAACATCAACGGCATGGCGATCATGTACGCCGATACGGTGACCGGTTCGATGCGTCGTGCCCTGGAGGAAATGGATCGCCGGCGCGCCCGGCAGGTCGAGCACAACCGTGTTCACGGTATCGAGCCGCGCGGCGTCCGCAAGGAAGTCAGGGAACTGATCGACGGCGTCTTCGACACCGCAGCGTCGCGCCGCGAGGCCGCCGAGGCCGCGGAGGCGGCGCCACAGGGCGAGAAGCAGGTGGCGCGCGAGATCAAGCGGCTCGAGAAGCTGATGTTCGAGCACGCCAGGAACCTCGAGTTCGAAAAGGCGGCACGCGTGCGTGACCAGTTGGCGGCGCTGCGCGGACAGGTGTTTGGTGGGCCGGGAGCGGAAACGGTCGTGGCGCTCGTGCCCAGGCAGAAGGCGGCTTGATTGAACTCTTGCGTTCGCATGCGGTCTGCTTCGCGTGCACGCGGAAGAAGTCGACGCCCGTTTTTTTCAAGTTGTTGTTTGACCGGGGTATTCGATAGTTGGGGGCGGCATCCGGGAGTTGCGGAAGAAGCCGTCAGATGCGGGCTCGAACACGCCAGCCCGAAACCTAAAGGCGCGAGTGAGTGAGATGACCAAACTACTCTTTGTTTGCATGGGCAACATCTGCCGGTCGCCGACGGCCGAAGGGGTGTTCCGCAAGATGATCAAGGAAGCCGGGCTGGAGGACAGCGTGCAGATCACCTCCGCCGGCACACACGCCTATCACGTCGGCGAGGCGCCGGACCTGCGCGCGCAGCAGGCGGCGTTGAAGCGCGGCTACGACCTCGGCAGCCTGAAGGCGCGGCAGGTCACGCAGGACGACTTCCGCGACTTCGACCTGATCCTGGCGATGGACTGGGAAAACCTGGGCCTGCTGCAGCAGCAGTGCCCGCGCGCGTACAAGCACAAGCTGCATCTGCTGATGCGGTATGCGGGCGAGCACGATGCCGCCACCGTTCCCGACCCGTACTACGGCGGGCCGGAGGGCTTCAACACCGTCCTGGACTACGTCGAAGATGCCTGCCAGGGCCTGATCGACGTCGTGCGCCGCCGCGCGACGATGTACGCCGCCGCGTAGGCGGCGTCCTCAAAGCCCGATAACGGCGCCGCTTCGCATCGAAGCGGCGCCGGTTTGATTTGATCCCGCGCCGCGCGGGCCTCGCGCCTTTGCGCCGGATCAGTCGGTTCGCGAGCAAGGGTCGACCGAAACGCTCGAAAAAATATACAATCCCGACCGCATTGATCGGGAATTTTCTGCTGCATTCCGCGGTCGAATGCTTGTCTGCGGCACAGGGCCGCGATCCATCCAATAGGGGACGAGCAATGCGGCTGACCACGAAAGGGCGGTTTGCGGTGACCGCCATGATCGATCTGGGCCTGCGCCAGCACCACGGCCCGGTGACGCTGGCCTCGATAAGCCAGCGGCAGGACATCTCGCTGTCCTATCTTGAGCAGCTGTTCGGCAAGCTGCGCCGGCACGAACTGGTTGCCAGCACGCGCGGGCCTGGCGGCGGCTACACGATGGGCCGGCCGATGGCTGAAATCTCGGTTGCCGACGTGATCTACGCCGTCGACGAGCCGCTCGACGCCACGCAGTGCGGCGGCAAGGAGAACTGCAACAACGACGAGCGCTGCATGACCCACGACCTGTGGGCCAACCTGAACCGGGTGATGGTCGACTACCTCGACTCGGTGTCGCTGCAGCAACTGGTCGACGAGCAGCGCGAGCGGCTGGCCCGCAAGGGCGTCAGCGTCAACATGCTGCACGATAATCGCGGCCGCGACCGCAAGCCGGCACCTGTCCTCACTTAGCTTTTATTCGGCCATGCATCTGCCCATTTATCTCGATTACTCGGCCACCACGCCGGTCGATCCGCGCGTGGTCGACAAGATGGTCCCCTACCTGCGCGAGCACTTCGGCAACCCGGCGTCTCGCAGCCACGCCTTCGGCTGGGAGGCAGAGAAGGCAGTCGAAGAGGCGCGCGAGCAGGTGGCGAAGCTGGTCAATGCCGATCCGCGCGAGATCATCTGGACCTCGGGCGCGACCGAGTCGACCAATCTGGCGGTCAAGGGCGCGGCGCACTTCTACAAGGACAAGGGCCGGCACCTCATCACGGTGAAGACCGAGCACAAGGCGACGCTCGACACGATGCGCGAGCTCGAACGAGAGGGCTACGAAGTCAGCTATCTCGACGTGCTCGAAAACGGGCTGCTCGATCTGGAAGTGCTCGAAGCCGCGCTGCGGCCGGACACGATCCTGGTGTCGGTGATGTTCGTCAACAACGAGATCGGCGTGATCCAGGACATCGCCGCCATCGGCGAACTTTGCCGGTCACGCGGGATCACCTTTCACTGCGATGCGGCGCAGGCCACCGGCAAGGTGGTGATCGACCTGGCGCAGTTGAAGGTCGACCTGATGTCGTTCTCGGCGCACAAGACCTACGGACCCAAGGGCATGGGCGCGCTGTACGTGCGGCGCAAGCCGCGGGTTCGGCTGGAGGCACAGATGCACGGCGGTGGTCACGAGCGCGGGCTGCGCTCGGGCACGCTGCCGACGCACCAGATCGTCGGCATGGGCGAAGCGTTCCGCCTCGCGCGCGAGGAGATGGCAACTGAAAACGAACGCGTCCGCATGCTGCGCGACCGGCTGTTGAAGGGCCTGCTCGAGATCGAGGAGGTCTACGTCAACGGCGACCTCGAGCGCCGCGTGCCGCACAACCTGAACATTAGCTTCAACTTCGTCGAGGGCGAGAGCCTGATCATGGCGATCAAGGACATCGCCGTGTCTTCGGGTTCGGCCTGCACCTCGGCCAGCCTCGAACCCTCGTACGTGCTGCGGGCGCTCGGCCGCAGCGACGAACTGGCGCACAGCTCGATCCGCTTCTCGGTCGGCCGCTTCACCACCGTCGAGGAGGTCGATTTCGCGGTGGATCTCATCAAACGCAAGGTCGGCAAGCTGCGCGACCTGTCGCCGCTGTGGGAGATGTACAAGGAAGGCGTCGATTTGAACACGGTGCAGTGGGCCGCCCACTGAGCGCGGAAATCCGGAGAACAACATGGCATACAGCAACAAGGTCATCGATCACTACGAGAACCCGCGCAACGTCGGCTCCTTCGACAAGGCCGACGACGCGGTGGGTACCGGCATGGTGGGCGCGCCGGCCTGCGGCGACGTGATGAAGCTGCAGATCAAGGTCGGCGCCGACGGCGTCATCGAGGACGCCCGCTTCAAGACCTACGGCTGCGGTTCGGCGATCGCCTCGAGCTCGCTGGTTACCGAATGGGTCAAGGGCAAGACGCTCGACGAGGCGGCGACGATCCGCAACACGCAGATCGCCGACGAGCTGGCGCTGCCTCCGGTCAAGATCCACTGTTCGATCCTCGCCGAGGACGCGATCAAGGCGGCGGTCGAGGACTATCGCCGGAAGCATGCGGTCGAGGCCGAGCCGAAGGCCGCCTGAGCCTGATACGAGAACGAGGGAGATCGGAGTCATGGCAGTCACGATGACCGAACGCGCCGCCAAGCATGTCGCCGGCTTTCTCGCGCGTCGGGGCAAGGGCATCGGCGTCCGTCTCGGCGTGCGCACCACCGGCTGCTCGGGCATGGCCTACAAGCTGGAGTACGCCGACGCCGCCAACCCGGAGGACCAGGAATTCGAGAGCCACGGCGTGCGCATCCTGGTCGATCCGAAGAGCTTCGCCTATCTCGACGGCACCGAACTGGACTTCATCCGCGAGGGCCTGAACGAGGGCTTCCAGTTCAACAATCCGCGCGAGAAGGACCGCTGCGGCTGCGGCGAGTCGTTCCGCGTCTGATCCTCCCTGGCCCGCGACGGCGGCAACTCCCGCTGTCGCCCGTCCGTCTCCGCGACCGTTCGTGACCGATCCGCGCCGCGATCACTTTTCGCTCTTCGACCTGCCGCCACGTTTCCTGATCGACGAGGCGGCGCTCGACGACGCCTATCGACGCGTGCAGTCGCAGGTCCATCCCGACCGTTTCGCCGCCGCTGGTCCGGCCGAGAAGCGCGCGGCGATGCAATGGGCGGCACGCGCCAACGAGGCCTACCGCACACTGCGCTCGCCCACGGCCCGCGCCGCCTATCTGTGCGAGAGCAACGGCCAGGCGATCGACGCCGAATCGAACACGACGATGCCGGCCGGGTTCCTGATGCAGCAGATGACCTGGCGCGAGGAACTGGACGCGGCCCGCGGCGGCGATGCCGCCGCGGCGCAGGCGCTGGCGCAGGAAGTGGACGCGCATCGGCAGGACGTGCTTGCGCGCGTCGCAGCAGCGCTCGATGAACATCAGGACTACGCCGCCGCCGCGGCGGCGGTTCGCGAACTGCACTTCATCGACCGCTTCCGCGACGAACTGGCGGCATGGCTGGAGCGGGACCGCTCGGCGCAGGAGACGTGAAATGAGCCCCCACGTTCACTGCGTTCGCTGCCTCCCGTGGGGGCGATCATTGCCCTTCGGGCGGCCGGGCGGGCACTGATGGACCGCCCCCACGCTCACTGCGTTCGCTGCCCCCCGAGGGGGCGATCACTGCCCTTCGGGCGGCCGGGCGGGCACTGATGACGCTGCTGCAGATTGCCGAGCCGGGCCAGTCGACAGCGCCGCACCAGCATCGGCTGGCCGTCGGCATCGATCTGGGCACGACCAACTCGCTGGTGGCGACGGTCCGGCACAGCCTCGCCGAGGTTCTGTGCGACGAGGAGGGCCGGGCGCTGTTGCCGTCGATCGTGCGCTATCTCGGCGACGGCAGCACCGAGGTCGGGCAGCTCGCCCAGGCGCATCAGGCGACCGATCCGCGCAACACCCTCGTTTCGGTCAAGCGCTTCATGGGCCGCGGAGTCAAGGACGTCGCCCACGTCGAGAACCTCCCGTACGACTTCGTCGACGCGCCCGGAATGCTGCAGATCAAGACCGTGGCCGGCATCAAGAGCCCGGTCGAGGTTTCGGCGGAGATCCTGAAGACGCTGCGGCGGCGCGCCGAGCAGTCGCTCGGCGGTGAACTGGTTGGCGCGGTCGTCACCGTGCCGGCGTACTTCGACGACGCGCAGCGGCAGGCGACGCGCGACGCGGCCAAACTCGCCGGCATCAACGTGCTGCGGCTGCTGAACGAACCGACCGCGGCGGCGCTCGCCTATGGCCTCGACAACGCCGCCGAAGGCATCTACGCCATCTACGACCTCGGCGGCGGCACCTTCGACATGTCGATCCTGCGGCTGACCAAGGGTGTGTTCGAAGTGCTGTCCACCGTCGGCGACTCGGCGCTCGGCGGCGACGACTTCGACCATCGCCTGTACTGCTGGGCGCTGGAGCAGGCCAACCTCTCGCGGCTGCCTCCGGCCGACCAGCGGCTGCTCACGGTCAAGGCGCGGGCGGCCAAGGAGGCACTGAGCAGCAGGCCGAGCGCGACGCTGCAGGCGCGGCTTTCGGGCGGGCAGTGGCTCAACCTCAGCATCGGCGCCGACGCCTTCGCCGGCATGACCCAGAACCTGGTCGGCAAGACGCTGGCCGCGTCCCGGCGCGCGCTGGCCGATGCCGGGCTGAAGCCGGCGGAGGTCAAGGGCGTGGTGCTGGTCGGCGGCGCGACGCGCATGCCGCACGTGCGCCGGGCGGTGGCCGATCTCTTCGGCCGCGAGCCGCTGACGGACATCGACCCGGACCAGGTGGTCGCGGTCGGCGCGGCGATGCAGGCCAACGTCCTGGCCGGCAACCGCGGTGGCGACGACTGGCTGCTGCTCGACGTGATCCCGCTGTCGCTCGGACTGGAAACGATGGGCGGCCTGGTCGAGAAAATCATCGCCCGCAACTCAACGATTCCGGTTGCCCGGGCCCAGGAGTTCACCACCTTCAGGGACGGGCAGACGGCGATGGCAATCCACGTCGTGCAGGGCGAACGCGAACTGGTCGACGACTGCCGCTCGCTGGCGCGTTTCGAACTGCGCGGCATCCCGCCGATGGTTGCGGGCAGCGCGCGGATCCGCGTCACCTTCCAGGTCGATGCCGACGGGTTGCTGGCCGTGTCGGCACGCGAAACCGGCAGCGGGGTGGAGGCGTCGGTCACCGTCAAGCCCTCGTATGGATTGGCCGACGAGGACATCACGCGCATGCTGGCCGAGTCGATGGGCTCGGCCGAGGTCGACATGCAGGCCCGCGCGCTGCGCGAGCTGCAGGTCGAGGCGAAGCGGCTGCTTGAAGCGACGCAGCAGGCGCTGGCCGCTGACCGCGAGTTGCTCGAAGAAGCGGAGTTCGCGCGCATCGCAGCGCAGATGACCGATCTGGTGGCAGGCGCCGAAGCCGGCGATGCGGCAAGGCTGAAGGACGCGATCGAACTTCTCGCGCGCGGCACCGAGGAGTTCGCGGCGCGGCGGATGGACCGCAGCATCCGCGCCGCGCTGGCCGGCCGCCGTGTCGACGACGTGCTGGCGAAGTAGGTCAAAGTGACCCGGATCACGGTACTGCCGCACGACGATATCTGCCCCGCTGGCGCCGAGATCGACGCCGAGCCGGGCAAGAGCATCTGCCGCAACCTGCTCGATCACGACATAGAGATCGAGCACGCCTGCGAACTGTCCTGCGCCTGCACCACCTGCCACGTGATCGTCCGCGAGGGCTTTTCTTCGCTCGAGCCGAGCGACGAGGACGAGGACGACCTGCTCGACCAGGCCTGGGGCCTGACGGCGCAGTCGCGGCTGTCGTGCCAGGCGCTCGTAGGCGAGACGCCTCTGGTGATCGAGATCCCGAAGTACTCGATCAACCAGGTCAAGGAGGGCCAGAAGAAATGAAGTGGACGGACTCCCTCGAGATCGCGATCGCGCTCACCGAAAAGCACCCGGACATCGACCCGAAGACGCTGCGCTTCACCGAGCTGCGCCAGTGGGTGCTCGAACTGCCCGGCTTCGACGACGATCCGAAGCACTGCGGCGAGAAGATCCTCGAGGCGATCCAGATGGCCTGGATCGACGAAGTCTGAAGGCGGCTTACGGCCGCACGATCTCCAGCAGGTCCACCGCCGGCCGCCGGTCGCAGTCGATCGTTGCCAGCCGTCCGTAGGCGGGCTGCGCCCTTGGCAGGCCGAACCGCGCCAGCAGCGGGTCGGCGGCGTCGAAAGCGAGGTAGGCATCCGGGACTACGCGCCGCAGGATGCGGTGGCGGATCAGGATTTCGCCGAGCGGCGACGCGGCGGCAAGGATCTCGTCGCGCACCTTCGCCGCGACCAGCGCCAGGTTGAAAATCATGATGCCGGTCATCACCGGTCCTTCGACGCCGGTGATGTGCAGGTCGAGGCGCCGCCCGTAAAGGTCGCCCTGCCGATGGATGCGGTAAGGCTGCACGCTGGCCGAGCCGCCATGGTGGCGTTCGAGCACCTCGGTCATGTGGCCGCTGTGCACCAGCAGAGACCGGTACGGCTCAGGCACGTCGGTTCCCGCGACGGCATGCGCCCGCGGTAGCTCGCTGTCACCGAAGAAAGCCAGCATCAGCCGGACCACCTTGGCCGGATCGACCGTTCCAGCCGCATGTCGCGGCCCGGCAGCGGTGCCTCGCAGTTTCATGGCGGCATTCCCGGGCGGCTTCGGCGCTAGAACTTCTGCGGCCGGAAGATGCCGACTTCGGCGGTGTACAGCGTCACCGCGTAGTTCGGCGCGTAGCTCGCCAAGACATGCTCGGCCAGTCTGGCCGCCACGTCCGCCTCGCAGATCACCTTCATCTCGATCGAGCGGTCGGCTTCCCACCGCCCCTCGCGATCGCCTCGTTCGCCACCGCCTCGCACCTCGGTGATCGTGTAGCCGTGCGCGCCGAAGGCGCGGGCATCGCGCACCAGCATCTTCTCCAGCGCCGACTCGCCGATGATGACCAGCATTCTCCGAGGGTGGATATCCATCACGAACCTCCGATCCAGCGCGCGATCTGCAGGTAAAGCGGGATGCCGACAAAGATGTTGAATGGAAACGTGATCCCCAGTGCGACCCCGATCGACAACGCCGGGTTCGCCTCCGGCACCGCGATGCGCATGGCCGTCGGTGCGGCGATGTAGGAGGCGCTGGCGGCGAGCGTGGCCAGCAGTGCCGTGCCGCCGGTGGAAAGTCCGACCAGATGGCCGACCAGCGCCCCGAGCGTGGCCAGCGCGAGCGGTGCGCCGATGCCGAAGGCGAGCAGGAACGGTCCGGCGCGCTTCAGGTCGCCGATCCGCCCGCCGGCGACGAGCCCCATTTCCAGCAGGAAGATCGCCAGGGCGCCCTTGAAGAGATCGGTAAAGAGTGGCGCGATGGGCTGGATGCCTTCCGGCCCCGCCAGTGCGCCGATGACCAGGCCGCCGAGCAGCAGCAGCACGCTCTTGCCGAACAGGACCTCGTGCGCGAGGTTGCCCCAGGCGATGCGCTCGCGATCGCCGGAGCGCGCGAGCAGGATGCCGACCACGATGCCGGGCGCTTCCATCAGCGCCACCAGGAGCGGCATGTGGCTCTCGGAGTCGATCGACTGCCTGGCGAGGAAGCTCGTCGCCACGGCGAAAGTGACGACGGAAACCGAGCCGTAGTGGGCCGCGATCGAGGCCGCATCGGCGCGCGACAGTTTCGCCCGCAGCAGCGGAAACAGGAGCAGCGGGATCGCGGCGCCGAGCGCGATCGCCGCCAGCGCGTGCGGCAGCACCGCGGCCAACGGCTGCTGCGCCAGCTGCACGCCACCCTTCAGGCCGATGGCCAGCAGCAGGTAGACGGCCAGCGCCTCGTACAACGCCTCGGGCAGGCGCAGGTCGCTCCTGGCAATGCGTGCGACAAGCCCGAGCAGGAAGAAGAAAACGACCGGGTCCATCATCGGTCACTCGCTCGCCCGCCGCAGCAGCGCATCGAGCGTGACCAGCGCCGATTCGAGCGTGAACTCGTCGCTCCCGATCGCCTCGACCACGGCGGCGACCGGGCGCCGCTCGATGGCGGCGACCTCGCCGTCCTGGTTGCGCAGTTCGACGGCGTCGGGGATCACGGCGTCGAAGACCTGCACGAACTCGGACTGGAAGCCTTCCGGCACGAGGCGGGTGACATGCACGCGGCCGCCGCGGAGTAGCTCAAGCCGCGCCAGATCGAACCCGGCTTCTTCCTGCGCCTCGCGCTGCAGCGCCTGCGCCTCGGTCTCGCCGGCCGGCACCATGCCGCCGACCAGGTTGTCCCACAGGCCGGGGTCGATCTGCTTGTGTTCGGCACGGCGGGCCACGATCAGCTCGCCGGCAGCCGTGAAGGCGTTCAGGTGCACCGCGGTCGTGGCGATGCCGAAAGTGCGGCAGGCGGCGCGTTCGATCGCCGCGATCGGCGGCGCCTCGGGAGCGGTGCGCAAGTCGAGCAGTTCATCGCGCCAGCCGCGCAACAGTCCGGCATCGCGCAGCCGCAGCGCACAGTCGGCGAGCAGCGCGCTGCGTTCGCGGTGGCCCAGGCCAGCGTCGCGCAGTACCAGCCGATCGCCCAGCGTGAAGTGCGGCGTTGCCGACGCGAGAAAGGCGGCGACCTCCGGCCCTGCCACGCCGACCTCGCAGGCCGCCATCACCACCGGCGCCCAGTCGCGCGGCCGCGGCTGCTGCGCGCGGGCGAGCAGGCGAGCCTGCAAGGCGCGCAGGCGGACGGCATCGATCAACCGCGATCCTCCGGCCGCATGTGCGGGAACAGGATCACATCGCGGACGCTCGGCGCGTCGACGAGCAGCATGATGAAGCGGTCGACGCCGACGCCGCAGCCGGCGGTGGGCGGCATGCCGTACTCGAGCGCACGGACGTAGTCAGCGTCGTAGTACATCGCCTCCTCGTCGCCGGCGTCACGGGCCCTGACCTGCGCCTGGAAGCGTGCTGCCTGGTCCTCCGGGTCGTTCAGTTCCGAGAAGCCGTTGGCCAGTTCGCGGCCGGCGATGAAAAGCTCGAAACGCTCGGTGACCTCGGGCTGCGTGTCAGAGGCGCGCGCCAGCGGCGAGACCTCGACCGGATAGTCGACGATGTAGGTCGGCTGCTCGAGCTTCGACTCGGCCACCTGCTCGAACAGCGCCAGCTGCAGCGCACCGAGCCCCGCTTCCTGCGCATGTGTGCTGCCCATGCCGCGCAGCTCGCGGTGCAGGAATTCGCGGTCGGCAAGCTGGGCATCCGAGTAGCCGGGCGCATGCAGCTTCACCGCCTCGGCGATGGTCAGCCGCGAGAACGGCCGGGAAAGGTCGATCGTCCCGCCCTGGTAGGCGAGCACCGCCGAGCCGGTGGCGCGAATCGCGGTTTCGCGCAACAGCTGCTCGGTGAAGTCCATCATCCACCGCACCTCGTGGTAGGCGGCGTAGAACTCCATCATCGTGAACTCGGGGTTGTGCCGCGGGCTCAATCCCTCGTTGCGGAAGTTGCGGTTGATCTCGAACACCCGCTCGAAGCCGCCGACCACCAGCCGCTTCAGGTACAGCTCCGGCGCGATGCGCAGGAACATGTCGATGTCCAGGGCGTTGTGGTGGGTGACGAAGGGCTTTGCCGCGGCGCCCCCGGGGATCACCTGCAGCATCGGTGTCTCGACTTCGAGAAAGCCCTGCTCGACCATGAAGGCGCGCATGGCGGCGATGGCGCTGCTGCGGATCATGAAAGCCCGCCGCGTGTCGTCGTTGATGATCAGGTCGACGTAGCGCTGGCGGTAGCGCTGCTCGCGGTCTTCGAGTCCGTGGAACTTGTCCGGAAGCGGTCGCAGCGACTTCGCCAGCAGCCGCAGCGAGCGGCAGCGCACCGACAGCTCGCCCTTGTTGGTCCGGAAGAGCTCGCCGTCGGCGGCAACGATGTCGCCGATGTCCCAGCGCTTGAACTCCTCGTAGACCTCGGCGCCGACATCGTCGGGCGTGACGAAGAACTGGATCCTTCCCGAGCCGTCGGCGACGGTGGCGAAGCTCGCCTTGCCCATCACCCGCTTCAGCATCATGCGGCCGGCGACCTTGACCTCGACCGGGGCGGCGGCCAGTGCCTCGCGGTCGAGTTCGCCGTACTTCGCGTGCAGGTCGCCCGCGAGATGGGTGCGAACGAAGTCGTTCGGGAATGCCGGGCCGCGTTCGCGCAGCCTGGCCAGCTTGGCGCGTCGCTCGGCGATGATCTGGTTGTCGTCGCCGCGCAGCGGGGTTTCAGGTTCGCTCATCGTCTTGGGTCCGTTTCAGTGGCGCAGGGCCGCCCGAAGCCACTGAGCGTTCCCTCGGGGGCAGCGAGCGCAGGCGAGCGTGGGGGCATCACTTCAGGTGTCGCGGACATCGGCCACCGGCTTGGCGCCGAAGTCCGGCCGCGCCAGGTAGGCGAGCACGCGCCCCGCGGCCGCCTCGGCTGTCGCCAGTTGCCCGGAAGTCTTCATCGCCAGGAAGCGCGGCTGGCTGGCGAAGCGCATCGGATCGGCGCCGCGCAGTTCCACCTGCATGTCGGTGTCGATGATGCCGGGTGCAAGCGAAACGATCTTCGCGCCGTTGGGTCTTGACGCCTCGTCCGCGGACATCACGCGCGACAGATGGTCCAGGCCCGCCTTGACAGCGCAGTAGACCGCCGATCCCGGGATGACGACATGGGCGGCGCCCGAGGAGATGTTCAGCAGCTTGCGTGCCGCGCGCCAGCCGTCAGTGGCGCGCAGGAAGGCGGCGCCGAGCTGAGCGGGCGCTTCCAGCCCAACGCGCAGTGCCGCGGCGATCGCTTCGGCGCCGGCGTCCTGCAGCGGCCCGGCCGGGCCGACCAGCGCGGCGTTGTTGATCAGCGTTGCGGCGCCGAAGCGTGCGCCGTCCAGGCCGCGCAGCCAGGCTTCCAGCCGGGCGGCCACGCCGATACCGTGCTGCAGGTCGAGCGCCCACTGCTCGAGGCGCGCGCCGCGTGCCGTGGCGGTCGCCTCCAGCGACGGGTCGGGACGGCGCGAGATGGTCAGCAGCAGGCGGTCGGTGGCCAGCAGTTGCTCCGCCAGCGCGCGACCGAGTCCACGCGAGGCGCCGGTGACGATGACGAGTTCCATGACGTGGCTTCTCGGAAGGTTGACGGGGACGGTCGGCGAAGGCAATCGGGAAGGGCAGCCGGGCTAAGCCGTCGCCGATCCGACCCCCTGTTTCAGGCTCGCCTCGATGAACGGATCGAGATCGCCGTCGAGCACCGCCTGCGTGTTGCCGATCTCGACGTTGGTTCGCAGGTCCTTGATCCGCGACTGGTCGAGCACGTAGCTGCGGATCTGGTGGCCCCAGCCGATGTCGGTCTTGGAGTCCTCGAGCTTCGCCTGCTCGGCCAGCCGCTTGCGCATCTCCAGCTCGAAGAGTTTCGACTTGAGCATCGCCATCGCCTCGGCGCGGTTGCGGTGCTGGCTGCGGTCGTTCTGGCTCTGCACGACGATGTTGGTCGGCAGGTGGGTGATGCGCACGGCGCTCTCGGTCTTGTTGACGTGCTGGCCGCCGGCGCCGCTGGCGCGATAGACGTCGATGCGCAGGTCGGCCGGGTTGATCTCGACCTCGATCGTGTCGTCGACCTCGGGGTAGACGAAGACGCTGGCGAACGAGGTGTGCCGGCGCGCATTGGAATCGAACGGCGACTTGCGCACCAGGCGGTGCACGCCGGTTTCGGTGCGCAGGGTGCCGAAGGCATAGGAGCCGCTGACCTTGATGGTCGCGCTCTTGAGTCCCGCGACCTCGCCTTCGGTTTCCTCGAGCAATTCGGGCTTGAAGTCCTTGCGCTCGGCGTAGCGCAGGTACATCCGCTCGAGCATCGCGCACCAGTCCTGCGCCTCGGTGCCGCCGGCGCCGGCCTGGATCTCGACGAAGCAGTTGTTCGGGTCGAGCGGATTGCTGAACATCCGCTGGAACTCGAGCGCGGCGACCTCGCGGCCGAGCTTGCCGGCGTCGGCCTCGATCGCTTCGAGCGTCGCGCCGTCGTCATCGGCGCGGGCCATGTCGAACAGTTCCTGCGCGTCGGCCAGACCCGTCGCCAGCCGCTGCAGGCGGCCGACGACGTCGTCGAGCAGCTTCTTTTCCCTGCCGAGTTCCTGGGCGCGCTTCGGGTCGTTCCAGACGCCGGGATCTTCGAGCGCGCGGGAGACTTCCGTCAGCCGCCGCTCCTTGGCGTCGACGTCAAAGATACCTCCGCAGGTCGCCGAGCCTCGTGTTCAGGTCGGCGACCGACGCCGCCAGCGCATTGATGCGTTCCGCTTCCATGGCACTTCCCGATGCAAAGGCGCGGATTATAGGGAGGCATGCTCGACGTGCAGGCTGATGCGACGCTGGCCGTTGTATTCATCGGCCATCGGGCGATAGGCCAGCCGCACCCGCGTCGGCAGCGGTTCGGTGCGGCGGAACCAGATGGCGTCGAAGCGGCGGCCTTCGAGCTCCAGCGCCAGCTTCAGGTGCGTCTCCTTGACCAGTCGCTGCTCGACCACCGCGAACTCGTTGTCGAACAGCGGGGGTGCGAAGCCCTGGCCCCAGATCTGCCGGTCGATCGCCTCGATCAGCGCCAGGCTGATGTCGGGTGCCGCGAGCGGGCCATCGGTGGCGACGCGGCGGGCGAACAGTTCGGCGTCGGCTGCGGCACGGGTCGCCGCCTCGAAGGCGCAGGCGAAGCCCTCGTAGTGCTCGTGCGGCAGCGTCAGGCCGGCGGCCATCGCATGGCCGCCGAACTTCTCGATCATCGAAGGCGCCGCCTTGGTGACGAGGTCGAGCACGTCGCGCAGGTGCACGCCCTCGATCGAGCGGCCGGACCCGCGCAGCCGGGATTCATCGGCACGGGCGAAGGCGATCGTCGGCCGATGATGGCGCTCCTTCACCCGCGAGGCGACCAGCCCGACCACGCCCTGGTGCCAGCTCTCGTTGAACAGCGTGATCGTGCGGCGGTCGCCGAGTTCGGCGGCGTCGAGCTCGGATGCCGCATCGAACTGCATGTCGGCTTCGATGGCACGGCGTTCGCGGTTCAGCTCGTCGAGCTGGCGCGCCAGGTCGTCGGCGCGCGCCGGATCGTCGGCGATCAGGCACTCGATGCCGACCGTCATGTCGGTCAGCCGGCCGGCGGCATTGATGCGCGGTCCGATCGCAAAGCCGAGATCGGCCGCACGCGCGGTGCGCGGGCTGCGCCCGGCGACCTTGAAGAGCGCGGCGATGCCCGGCGCAGCCAGGCCGTTGCGGATGCGCTCCAGCCCGGCGGCGACGAGGATGCGGTTGTTGCGGTCGAGCGGCACGACGTCGGCAACAGTGCCGAGCGCCACGAGATCGAGCAGCGAATTGAGCTTCGGCTGCGTGGTCTCCGTGAACCGGCCGCGCTGCCGCAGTTCGGCGCGCAGCGCCAGCAGCACGTAGAACATCACGCCAACGCCGGCCAGGTTCTTGCTCGGGAAGCCGCAGCCGTGCTGGTTCGGGTTGACGATCACCGCAGCCGCCGGCAGCCGCTCCCCGGGCAGGTGGTGATCGGTGACCAGCACCTCGATGCCGAGTTCGCCTGCGCGCGCCACGCCGGCGACGCTGGCGATGCCGTTGTCGACGGTGATCAGCAGCGCCGGCTTCGCAGGCCCCGCCGCGGCAAGGTCGACGATCTCCGGCGTCAGGCCGTAGCCGTACTCGAAGCGATTGGGCACCAGGTAATCGACCTTCGCCCCCATCGCCCGCAGCCCGCGCAGGCCGACGGCGCAGGCGGTGGCGCCGTCGCAGTCGTAGTCGGCGACGATCAGGAGTCCGGCGCCGGCGTCGATCCGGTCGGCGAGCAGCCTGGCCGCATCGGCGGCATGTGACAGTTGCGGCGGCGGGATCAGGTCGCGCGACGTCAGTTCGAGTTCGCGCAGGCTCGCCACGCCGCGCGCAGCGAGAGCACGCGCCAGCGCCGGGGCGATGCCGCAGGCCACGAGGCGCCGTGCCGCATCGGCGTCGAAACTGCGGCGCAGAAGCTGCGTCACTAGGCCTCGGCCAGCAGCGGCGCGATCGGTGTCCTGCGCCAGAGGCGCCAGGAATCGCCGCGGCGCAACGGCACGACGCGGACCTGCTGTCGTCCTCCGAGCACCAGTTCGAGTTCGTCGCCACCGGCCGCAAGGCAGGCCTCGTGCAGCCGGTGCAGTTGCTGGTCGAGTTCGGCCAGCCGTTCGATCCACTGGCCCCAGGCCTCGAACTGTGCTGCGGCCAGCAGGTCGCGGCGGATCGACAGCACATCCGCCTTCGCCGGCGGCGCGGCGCCGTCGTCGAGCAGCGCCGCCCCGGCAACACCGGAGGCGAGCGCCCAGCCGCGCAGCACGGGATCGCCGCCTGCCACCGCGCCGTACGGTTGCCGCGGCAGCGGCTGCCAGCGGCCGCCGCCGTGCAGCCACAAGCCGTTGACGGCCGGGCG
>Ga0105090_10000530_pt1 | contig 18934 bp, 18 predicted proteins | sample PPLLak3March2015_FD_79110 | JGI IMG/M metagenome (GOLD analysis project Ga0105090, IMG submission 79110) | Freshwater sediment microbial communities from Prairie Pothole Lake near Jamestown, North Dakota, USA - PPLs Lake P7 Core (1) Depth... | ecosystem: Environmental > Aquatic > Freshwater >... | reverse complement strand
CGCCAGGGGGAGCAAGGATTGCGGGGTCGCCAGCCAGGTTGCCGTGCGGCCCCGGCGGGTTCCAATTCGCAAAGGGCAGCGACTCCGACAGGTCATTCGCTGCCCAGCGCGTCTACAGCGTCCTGGCAGCGAAGTCCTCAGGCCTTGTCGCGCTTGCGGCGGGCATAGCCCGCGACGATGCCCAGGCTTACCAGCGCGAGCGCGTAGGTTTGAGGCTCGGGGACGGGCGTGGCGATGACAAGATCCTGCACTCCGGTTCTTGAAGGGTTCAACTCGCCCTTGAAGAGCGACTGCACGGAGTATCCCTCGGCCGCGCCGGAGAGCGACGCCAACCACGTGTTGGCCTGGGTCGTCGCGGCGCTATCCGTACCGGTCAACCTGAAGTTCCCATCGCCACCGATGGTGTAGTTGCCGCTCTTCTCGTAGAGCAATTCCCACAACGCATACTGGAACGCAGCCGAGGTCGTGCTGTTGTTGACGCTGCTATAGGCCGTGGTGAACAGCTTGCTGACCAAGCTGTAGCTGCTAGAGTTGTAGGGGGTCTCTGGGTAGGGCGCGTTGCCCCAGAGCTGCTTTGTCTGGTCCGAGGTCAAACGCTCGTACGTGTAGGTCGGCCCGAAGCTCAATGACTGATACACATCGGTGCAGAACGTCGAGAAAGACTGCCCGTTGAGGGTGCCCAGATATTCGCCAGCCCCGTAGGTGCCAATTAGGGTGTCGTTGTTCGTGATCGTGGCCTGCTTGCTGCCATGCTTGAATCCGCCCAGAACCACGGTCACGGGGTCGTCGGCCGCAAACGCTGGGGAGGCTGCCGCCAAGGCCAGAACCGTCATCACGCTACGCAACTTCATTGAGAACCTCTGTATGGGAATCGATGGCTGAATGATGCGTGGGAGCGCCCTGCTTTTGCACCCCGTGGTCACGGGGCAATGCACCCCCGTCTGAGGGGGTGCATTCCGCCTGAGACGTAACGAAGCTCGCGGCCGCGCCTGCCGTGACCGGTTTCACTGCCCGGGACGGTTCCGCGTCGTACCATCCCGGTTTTTGGGGAACCAGGTTGCCCGATCGTGCCGGGATGGACGGTTGCAGACCTCGAGCGCATGACCATGACTACTCAAGTTGCACGCAGCCGCCGGCTCGCCCCGGGCGCGGTTGCCATCCTGGTCGCTGCCGTCACGTTGGCGGCCTGTGGCGACTCCAAGGCGCCGCCGGCCACGCAGGTGGCCGTTCGGGTCAACAAGTCCGAGATTTCGGTCCACCAGGTCAACTACGCGCTGCAGTCTGTCCCGGGCGGCGCCGCCAACGCCAGCGACGCCGCGACGCGGCAGGTCGTGGACCGGCTCGTCTCGCAGCAGTTGGCCCTGGATCGCGCCGTGGAACTGAAGCTGGACCTCGTGCCCGAGGTGCAACAAGCCCTGCAGGAGGCGCGGCGCAATGTGTTGACACGCGCGTACTTCGACCGTTTGGCGTCTGGCCAGACGCAGCCCGACCCTGCCGAGGTGTCGGCCTTCTACGACAAGCGACCCGAGCTGTTTGCGCAGCGACGCAACTACACGATCCAGGAAATCGACATCGAAGCCTCGGGCGCGCAGCTCGAAGCGCTGAGGAAGCGGCTCGGCGAGTCACCGATGCCCACCTTCGCCGAATACCTGCGCGCCAGCGGGCTGCGATACAAGTCGCGGCTGCTCAACGAGCCATCCGAGAACCTGTCGATGGACCTCCTCGGCCGCCTGGCCCCGATGAAGGACGGGCAGAGCATCTACCTCACCCGGCCGGGGGGCTTGAAGGTGCTGCTGCTGGTGTCGGCGCAGCCCGCTCCGGTCACCCTGAGCGAGGCGACGCCGGCGATCAAGCGATACCTGATCAACGACAAGAGCCGCAAGGCGGTCGAAGCCGACCTGGAGACGATGCGAAGCGCGGCCAAGCTGGAGTACTTCGGGCGCTTCGTTCCGATCATGGCGGCATCGGCTGCCGCATCGGGTGGCGCCGCTGCGGCGCTGGCGGCCAGCGCGGTCGCGCCCGCCGATGAATCGCGCAAAGCGCCCGACACGAAGTGAGCTCCGTTCCAGAAGGCTCGGGCATCGGCGGGGCTGGTCGGGCGCCGACGCTCGTGGCGCGCTGGATCGCCCCGGGCGCCGATGTCGGCGCGCTGCTGCTGCTGGCACTGGGCTTCCTGGCGCTTTACGCGGGTACCTATGCGGAACTGGCGCGAACGAATTGGGCGTCGGAAGAGCTCAACTACGGCCCGCTGATCCTGGCCGTCAGTCTGTGGCTTTTCTATCGCGAGCGCGAGGCACTGTCCCAGCTGGCGCCCCGTCCGTCGCTGCGCACCGGTTACGGACTGCTTGCCTTCGGGCTGCTGCTCTACGCCGTGGGGGTGACGCAGAGCATCATGCTGTTCGAGGTGGGGTCGCAGATTGCGGTGATTGCCGCGGTCCTGCTGATCCACAAGGGCTGGCCTGCGATTCGGCTGCTGTGGGTGCCGCTGCTGCTGATGGTGTTCCTGGTGCCCTTGCCCGACTTGGTCGTTGCGCTGGTCACCGGGCCGTTGAAGATCGGCGTGTCGGCCGTCGCGACGCACCTGCTGCACGTTGCCGGATACCCGGTGGCGCGCTCCGGCGTGGTGATGACGGTGGGCCAGTACCAACTGCTCGTGGCCGATGCCTGTGCCGGCTTGTCCTCCATCCTCACGCTCGAGGCGGTGGGCATCGTCTACATGAAGCTGGTCGGGCATGTCTCGGTGCTGCGCAACACGATCCTGGCGTTGTTGCTCGTGCCGGTGGCCTTCGTGGCCAACGTGGTGCGCGTCATCATTCTCGTGCTGGTCACCTACTACCTGGGCGATGCCGCCGGCCAGGGCTTCGTGCACAGCCTGGCCGGCCTGGTGCTGATCGGCGTGGCCACGGTGCTGATGATCGCCATCGACAGCCTGCTGGGACTGTGCCTGCGCGGCACGCGCCGCTAGCCGACGACCCCGCCCGCCGATGAAGCGCTTGCATGCCTGGATCATCTGTGCCGCGGCCGTGGTCGTGGCCGTGGCCAGCCATGCCTTCCAGCCCACGGAGCTGCTGGCGCAACGGCTGGGCGACGTCGACCTCGAAGCCGTCGTCCCCGACCAATTCGGCGTGTGGCGGCGCGATGCGTCGAGCGCCGCCGGCGTGGTCGACCCCCAGACCAAGGCCTACATCGACAGCATCTACACGCGCACGCTGGCCCGCGTCTACGTGGCTGACGACGGCTACCGCGTCATGCTGTCGATTGCCTACAGCCGCGACCACAGCGACAACCGCGACTCGTTCCATCGACCGGAAATCTGTTATCCAGCCTCGGGCTTCAACATCCTGAGCCAGGCAGACGCGCGCATCGCCACGGCCTACGGCGATGTGCCGGCACGCCGGCTGGTCACGCGGCTGAGCGCCGCGCGGCCCGAGCCCGTGACCTACTGGGTCACGATCGGCGAACACGCCGTCGTCACCGGCACGGACCGCAAGCTGGCCAGCCTGCGCTACACCTCGCGCGGCCTGATCCCCGATGGCCTGCTCTTCCGCGTGTCGTCCATCGATCCGAGCCCCGAGCATGCGTTTGCGCGCCAGGACCAGTTCATCCGCGAGTTCGTGGCGGCGTTGTCGGCTCAGGATCGCCGCCGCCTGGCCGGTCTCGGCGGCGATTGACCCGAGCCCGGTGCCATCGGTGCCTGTGGCACCGCCAGCCGGAACGACAAGATCCCCGGCTAGACCGGTCGGCGGCTGCGCGCACGCTGGCGGGTCGTCAGTCGGCGTAGCGCGCGCCCGCCTGGTCCAGCTTGCGCAACAGCGCGGCGTACACCGCGGCGCACACGGCCGGCTCCAGCGGGCCGGCCTCGCGCACGCATTGCGCGCGCGCCTCGGGCGTGATGGCATGCATCGCGCCGACGCTTCGTGAGGCCACCTGCACGTCGCAGGCACGCTGCAGCGTCCACAGCCACATGAAGGCCTCGGCGATGCCATGGCCCCAGCTCAGCAGGCCGTGGTTGCGCAGGATCACGCATTGCTTGTCGCCGATGCTGCGCAGCATGCGGCTGCGCTCGTCGGGGTTGACGGTGATGCCCTCGAACTCATGGTAGGCCACGCGGCCATGCAGCTGCGCGCCGTAGAACGAGTCGTGCGACAGCCCCTGTTGCGAGCAGGCCACTGCCATGCCGGTGGTGGTGTGGGTGTGCATCACGCAATGCGCCTGGTCGACATGGCCGTGGATCGCGCTGTGCGTGACGAAGCCGGCGCGGTTGACCGCATGCTCGGTGGGCCGCACCGGACGGCCCTCGATGTCCACCGCCACCAGGTTCGAGGCGGTGACCTCGTGGTACATCAGGCCGAAGGGGTTGATCAGGAACACCCGCTGCGGCCCGGGCACGCGCAGCGTGATGTGGTTGAAGATCACTTCAGTCCAGCCCAGCAGGTCGAAGACCCGGTAGCAGGCCGCCAGCTGCACGCGCGCCTGCCACTCGGCGTCGGTCATCGGGATGGCGGCTTCCAGGCGAGGGTTTTCCTGCATCGTCAACGTCATGAAGGATCTCCTTGAGGCGCTCGGGCAGTCATCTTAGCGGCGCGTTCCCCCGAAGGTGTGATGTCAGCCGCCCGGGGGCTGACCGACAATCCGCCGCATGAGTCCGGTCAAGACCCATGCCACATCGTCCGCGGCCCTGCAGCTGGCGCGCCGCTCGTGGCGTCTCCTGTACAGCGACTCCCAGGCCTGCATCGCCGCCGCCAGCCAGGCCTTCGAGCGGGCCGGCCGGCGTGGTGACCTGGCCGCGATGGGCTGGGCCCGGCTGACTCGCGGCTTCCACTTCATCTGGTATGCCACGCCGCAGGAGGCGATGGACGAGCTGGTCGAGGCGAAACGTTGCTTCGCTGCCGTCGGCGACCGTGCCGGCCAGCTGCTGGCCGAAGTCGGACTGGCGCGCTGCGGCTGGCGCGACGGCGAGTTCCGCGCCGCGCTCGAGCGCGTGCTGCCGCTGCGCGACGAAGGGCTGCGCATCCTGCAGCACGACGGCCTGGGCATGCTGCTGGCCACTATCGCCGGCTGCTACTCGGAGCTGGGCGAATCGAAGCAGGCCTTTGCCTACATGTATCAGGCGCTGCGCGAGTCCGTCGCCGGCAAGAGCCAGGGTTTCGACGTGGTGCTGTACTGCAACCTGGCGCACGAGCTGATCCAGCTGGGCGACTACCACCAGGCGCTGAGCTACCTCGAGGAAGGCCTGGCGCGCTGCACGCAGCTGAACAACGCGCGGCTGTTCAGCGTGCTGACCATCAACCGCGTCATCTGCCTGACCAACCTGGACCGCCCGGCCGAGGCGCTGCCCGACGTGCGCCGGCTGCTCGCGCTGCCGGCCGATCGGGACGGGCGCGGCCCGATGAACGCACACTTCGAGACGCTGGCACTGGCGGCGCTGCACGCCGGCGACCTGACGCTGGGCGCCGACATGGTCGACCGTGCCGGCCGCATGCTCGCCGGTACCACGGTGCCCGACGAGCGAGCCACGCTGCGCGTGGCCCAGGCCGAGCTGCTGATGGCGCGTGGCCGCTGGGCCGAGGCGGCATTGCAGTTGCAGCAGCAGCCCGAAGCCGGCGCCAGCCTGCGCGTGCGCTGCTTGCACTTCCATGCATTGGCCGCAGCGCACGAGCACCTGGGCGAACCGGCGGCGGCGCTGCAGGCGCTGCGCGTCTGGCAGAAACTGCACACCCAGCGCGCGCTGCAGGCCTCGGACGCACGCTATCAGGCCGCGGCGCTGCAGACCGAGCTGCTGCGGATGAGTCAAGAGCTGCAGAACGTCGACGCGCGGCGGCGCAGCACCGAGCGCGCCCGCGCCGAGCTGGAGGCCGCCAACCAGCAGCTGAAGTGCAAGATCGCCGAGGTCGAGGCGCTGCAGCAGGCGCTCAGGCAGCAGGCCACGCGCGACTTCCTCACCGGGCTGTTCAACCGCCGCCATCTCGACGACGTGCTGCCGGCGATGCTGGCCATGGCGCAGCGCGACCAACAGCCGCTGTCGGTGGTGATCATCGACCTGGACCATTTCAAGACGGTCAACGACCAGCTCGGCCACGCCGCTGGCGATCGCCTGCTGGCGGCCTTCGGCGAACTGCTGGGCACGCACAACCGCAAGAGTGACGTGGCCTGCCGCTACGGCGGCGAGGAGTTCTGCCTGCTGATGCCGCGCACCGCGGCCGCGGCGGCGCGGCGCAAGACGCTGGCCTTGCTGAAGCAGTGGTCGGCACAGTGCGAGGGCGATGTCCAGAATCTGCCTGGCGCGCGCAGCTTCTCTGCCGGTGTGGCCGATTCGTCGCTGGTGCCCGGCCCGCTGCACGCGCTGCTGAAGGCCGCCGACGACATGCTGCTGCAGGCCAAGCGCCTGGGCCGCAACCGCGTGCTGGTGCACGACAGCGGCGCCCGCGCCGCCGCCTGACGCTGCCGGCCCTTGTGCCGGACAATGGGGCGCCGCACCGCGCCTGCCCCATGACCATCCGCTACGACATCACCCACACCACGCTGTACCGCTACAGCAAGCCGGTGAGCTTTGGCGAGCACCGGGTGATGTTCCGCCCGCGCGACAGCCACGACCTGCGCGTGCTGGCTACCGACCTGGTGTGCAGCCCCGAAGCGCTGGTGCGCATGATCCAGGACCCGCATTCCAACTCGGTCGCGCTGGTCACCCCGCTGCGCAGCGCCACCGAGCTGCGGATCGTCTGCACCTTCCGCATCGAACATGCACCGGGCGACGACACCGAACTGGCGGTGTCGCCCAGCGCGTTGATCTTTCCCTTTGCCTATTCGGTGGAGGAGCGCTTTGACCTGGAGCACTACATGCGTCCGCTGCACGACGACCCGGACGGCGTGCTCACGCACTGGGCGCGGCAGTTCATGCGTACCGACGGGCCCACCGGCACGCGCGATCTGCTGCTGCAGATGAACGGCTTCATCCGCGAACATTTCGGCTATGCCGCGCGCGACGAAGAGGGCACGCAGGCACCGCTGGAGACCTTGAAGCTCGGCACGGGCAGCTGCCGCGACTTTGCACTGCTGATGTTGGAGGCCGTGCGCCGCCTGGGCATGGCGGCGCGATTCGTCTCGGGTTATCTGTACGACCCAGAGCTCGACCCCGTGACCCAAGGCGCCGGCAGCGCGGCGACGCTGGGCGCGGGCAGCACCCATGCCTGGCTGCAGGTGTACCTGCCAGGCGCCGGCTGGGTGCCCTTCGACCCCACCAACAACCTGCGCGCCGGCACCGCCCAGCTGATCCGCGTGGGCGTGGCGCGCGATCCGAAGCAGGCCGCGCCGATCAGCGGCAGCTGGTTCGGCCCGGCCGATGCCTACCTCGGCCTGAGCGCCAGCGTGCAGGTCAGTCGCGTGGTGGATTGAGAGATGGCCGTCATCCTGCTTCGCCATGGCGAGACCGCGCTGAATGCCGCGCGGGTCATGCAGCCCGCCGCCACGCCCTTGAGCGAGCGCGGCCAGGCCCAGGCCCGCGCGGTGGCGCGGCGCCTCGCGCGGCGCGGCGGCGTCACTGCCATCGTCAGCAGCGACCTGCCGCGCGCCTGGCTCACGGCCGAGGCCGTGGCCGCTGCGCTGGCGCTGCCCATCGTGCCCAGCGCGCTGCTGCAGGAGCGCAACTTCGGCGACCTGCGCGGCCGGCCCTACGACAGCCTGGGCTTCGACCCGCTGGTCATGACCGAAGCGCCGCCGGGGGGTGAGTCGGCTTCGGGATTCGTGCAGCGCGTGCAGCAGGCCTTCGATGACATGCTGCAGCAGCACCAGGGACTGGACGGCGACCTGCTGGTGGTGACGCACGGGCTGCTGATCCGCACGCTGTTGGCCGGGCCGTTGCTGCGGGGCGCCGGCAAGCTGGGCGAGCTGCACCTGGCCAACACTTCGCTGAGCATCTTCGACGCGCAGCCGCCGCACGCGCTGCAGCTGCTCAACTGCACCCGCCACCTCGACGAGGCCGAGCGCGACGACGCGCGCAGCCTGTCGGGTGGCTGACCTTCGCCCCGACGAGGCAGGCCCGCACCATGAGCACCGACGCCCACCTGCTGGTGGACATCCGCGACGGCATTGCCGTGCTGACGATGAACCTACCCGAGCGGCTGAACGCGCTGTCGCAGGACATGATCGACCGCGCCATCGACACGCTCGAGCGCGTGGCCACCGACCCGGCGGTGGGCTGCATCGTGCTCACCGGGGCCGGCCGGGGCTTCTGCGCCGGCGGCGACGTCAAGGCCATGGGCGACGCCGCGCTGCACGAGATGAGCCTGGAGCAGCAGGTCGACCGGCAGCGGCGCATCCACCGCATGTCTGCGCTGCTGCACGACAGCGCCAAGGTGAGCTTCGTCGCCGTCAACGGCCCATGCGCCGGCGCCGGCTGCTTCGGCCAGGCGCTGGCCTGTGACCTGCGCCTGGCGGCTGACTGCGCCACTTTCACCACCGCCTTTGCGAAGGTGGGCTTTGCCGGCGACTTCGGCATCACCTGGCCGTTGGCGCGGACATTGGGCGAGGCCCGGGCCAAGGAGCTGCTGTTCCTGTCCGATGTGCTGTCGGCCACGCAGGCCGCCAGCCTGGGTCTGCTCAACCGCGTGCTGCCCGCCGCTGAGCTGATGCCTGCCGCGCTGCAGCTGGCCGCGCGCATCGCCGCCGGTTCCCAGGTGGCCTACCGCTACATGAAGGAGAACGTGCACGCCGCCGCCACCGAGAGCTACCCCCAGTTGCTCGACCGCGAAGGCTTCACGCAGCGGCGCACCGGCGGCACGGCCGACCACCGCGAAGGCGTGGCCGCCTTCGTCGAAAAGCGCGCGCCGAAATTCATCGGCCACTGAGCCCGAGCAGGAGACCCCATGCGCATCCGCCAGATCGTCTTTGCCGCCGCCGAGCTGTCGGCCGGTGCCACCCGGCTGGGCACGCTGCTCGGCATGGCCACGCCCTACCACGACCCCGGCGTGGCCGAGTTCGGCCTGGACAACGCGGTGTTCGCGTTCGGCGACCAGTTCGTCGAAATCGTCTCGCCGACGCGGGCCGGCACGGCGGCCGGCCGGCTGATCGAACGGCGCGGCGACAGCGGCTACATGCTGATCCTGCAGACCGACGACTTCGAACGCGAACTGGCGCGCTTCGAGCGCCTGGGCGTGCGCCGCGTCTGGGCCAAGGACCTGCCGGACATCCGCGCCACCCACCTGCATCCCAAGGACATCGGCGGTGCCATCGTCTCCATCGACCAGCCCACGCCGGCCGCGTCCTGGCGCTGGGGCGGGCCCGATTGGACTGTGCAGGACGGCCGCGCCGGCCAGCAGCGCGTGGTCGGCGTCACGCTAGGTGCCGATGACCCGGCGGCCATGGCGCGGCGCTGGGCCGGCGTGCTCGGGCTGGCCGCGCCGACCGCGCAGGGCGCGACGCAGCGGCTGGTGCTGGACGGTGGTTGGATCGACTTCGAGACCGCCGATGCGCGCGGCGAGGGCATCAGCGGCTACACGCTGGCGGTGGCCAACCGCGACGCGGTGCTGGCCCGCGCCCGGGACCTGGACCTGGCGGTGGCCTGCCATGCGGTGACGCTGTTCGGCACCCGCGTCGAATTGCGCCAGCTGTAGCGCGCGTCGGCTCAGTGCAACCCGCTGCGGATGTTTTCCAACTCGGCGATCACATCGTCCACGCGGCTCAGGAAGGCCGCCCGGCTGGCATGTGGCTCGGGCGCGATGGCCTCGGCAGCCAATGCGGCCAGCGCGTCACGGTGGGCAAAGCGGGCCCACTTGCGCACGTCCCAGTAGGTCAGCAGCGCCAGTCGCCCCAGGTCGCCGGTGCGGCGCGCGTGCTGCAGGCTGCCGAGCACGTCCTCGAGATCTCTGTGCAGCGCCGGTGACAGTTGCTTGTTCATGTTGCAGTGCAGCATGAAACTCCAAACTGAACGCAGGCTTACAACCGAGCGGTCCGGACTGGAGAGTGCGCTCTAGCAGGCGCTCAGTCGCCCCAGACTTCGGCCGCCACCTCCACCACGCGCTGCAGCTTGCGCCATTGGTCATCGATCGACAGCGCGTTGCCGTGGTGGGTGCTGGAAAAGCCGCACTGCGGCGACAGGCACAAGTCCTCCAGCGGCACGAGCTTCGACGCTTCGTCGATGCGGCGCTTCAGGTCGTCCTTCGATTCCAGCTCGCCCAGCTTGGTGGTCACCAGTCCCAGCACCACCTTCTTGCCCCGCGGCAGGGCGCGCAAGGGTTCGAAGCCGCCGGCGCGCGCGCTGTCGAACTCCATGAAGTAGCCATTCACATTCGTCGAGAACATGGCCTGCACGACAGGGTCGTAGCCGCCTTCGGCCACCCAGGCGCTCTTGAAGTTGCCGCGGCAGGTGTGGATGGTCACATGCAGGTCGGCCGGCTTGCCGGTCAGCGCGGCGTTGATGGTGTCGGCATAGGTCTGCGGCAGCGCCTCGGGGTCGTCGCCGTTGGCACGGCAGTTGGCCTGGATCCTCGGGTCGCACAGGTAGGCGAAGGTGATGTCGTCCAACTGCAGGTAGCGGCAGCCGGCCGCATACAGGTGGCCGATCGCCGTGCGGTACGCCGCGGCCGCGTCGGTCCAGAAGGTGGCCAGGTCGGGGTAGGCCACGCGCGAGATGGCGGCGCGGCCGCCGCGCAGGTGCAGCATCGACGGCGATGGGATGGTCATCTTCGGCGTGCGCGCGGTCTGCGATTTCAGATAGGCGAAGTGATCGGCCATGATCGGCCGGCTGCAGGCCACCTTGCCGGTGACGGTGGCGATCGGTGGCTGCTCGCCGCCGTGCTCGCCAGTCTGGAATTTCGGCCCCGGGTTGTCCTTCAGCGTCACGCCGTCCAAGTGCGCCAGGAAGTCCAGGTGCCACCAGTCGCGGCGGAACTCGCCATCGGTGATGCTCTGCAAGCCGATGGCCTCCTGCCGGCGTACGGCCTCGGTGATGGCCTGGTCTTCGGCCGCCTGCAGCGTGGCGGCGTCGACTTCGCCGCGCCTGAAGCGCGCGCGCGTGGCCGCCAGTTCGGCGGGCCGCAGCAGGCTGCCGACCTGGTCGGCGCGGAACGGAATGCTCATGAATCGGCCTCCTCGGAGCAGACCCAAGTTGCGCCCGGGCCGGAGGGATCATAGACGCGGCCTGTGCGCACCGGTCCTCCCGTCACGAGGCCGGTCATGCGGCCGTGCTAGGCTTGGGGTTAACACTTAGGGGTTGGCCATGTGGAACTTCCCACCGGCGCTCTGGCCGCCGCTGCTTGTCGATCTGGCGCGCCTGCCGGCGGACTTGGCCTGGGGCCGTGCCTGGCAGCAGGCCCGACTGCAACGCAGTCTGTTCGAGCTGTTGTTTCAGCGCCCCGAGGCGCAGGCGGCCGACCAGTGGGCGCACGCGCTGCGCGACGGCGCCGCCAGTCTGGCAAGCCTGCCTTTCGACCTGGCGCGCCTGCAGCATGCCGCCGGCGTGCTGGCCGGTGTCTGGCCGCGCTCGCTGCTGGAATCGATGCGATTCGAACGGCAACTCGGCGCCATCGAGCAACTGACCTTGGGACCGCTCGCGCGCAGCGCCTGATTCAGAGCGCCGCTTCACAGATCGAGCATCCCGATCACGCAACCACGCTGCTGCTGGGCCGTCGGACATCGGCCCTCAGACCGACCTGATGCAAGCACCGCGATGCGGCTTCAGTTGCCGCCCAGGTGCAATGTGTAGGTCGCGCCATTGGAGAAGCGGCAATCGCCTGTACCCTGGTAAGGCGTGGTCATCTGGTAGTCGCACGACATGTAGGTACCCCTCGGACTGTAGGCGTTGGCCACACCGCGCTTGTCCTCGTTCGACACGCGCGTCGCTTCGCCCGTCAGCACCTCGCCCATGTAGTTGACCTGGAAACGTCCCTTGCCCGTCATCATGTTGGTCACCGTGCCAGTGACAATGCCCGTTTGCGCGGCCAGATCATTCGACGGATAGAGCCGTGCGGTCAGGACCGCCGGCATCTGGCCCGCCGGCGCCGGCCCAGGCGCTGGCACCGCCATCGGCATCGGTGCCCCGACAGGAGGCAGCGGGTAGTGGTCGTACATCACCGTACCGTCCGGCCCCCGAACAGGCACGATGTAGCAACCCGAAAGAACCACTGCCTGCGCCAGCAGCACCAAACTGATTCGAAACATACCCATACCGACCTCCTTGCTTGCCACGCGGGCGCGAACGCCTGCAACTCAATCCCTTGAATGAGATGGTGCGCGCGTCCGGCGCGGGCCGATTGAGCCGGCTCAACGGGCGAACACGGCGGCGCGCTGAGGCGAGATCGACCTCGCGCCCGAACCCGCAGGGCCTGGCACCGACCCGCGATCAAGCGCAGGCAAGCCCGACGGCAGCGATCGGCGCGTCGCCGCACTGAATGTGTTTGGCCGGTGAGTCAACCGCCGCCATGCGCCGTCAGCAGCGCGCCGGCCTGAACGCCGAGCCTCAAGGATTCGTCTCGGCCGCGGTCGGGCAGACGCCGCCCCCGTCGCGCTGGATGCGCGGCGTGCCGCCGTCCTCGGGCCGGGTACCCGGCGCGTAGGGCCGGTTCGGCGCCTTGAATCGCGCCATGTAGTCGACCAGTGCGTCGATGTCCAGTGAGCCTCCCAGGGGCGCCTTGCCTTTGAGGAAGGTGCCGAAGCTGTCGCCGCCACTGGCCATGAAGCTGTTCACCGTGACGCGGTATTCGCGTGCCGGGTCGAGCACCGTGCCGGTGGCGTCGACCAGCGTCTCGGTGCGGCCATCCCGGGTCAAGGTCACCGAATGGATGCGCTGGTCGCAGGCCTTGGCGCCGTCCCAGCGGTACTTGAAGCCGGCCGACGGGATCATGATGCGCGTGGCGCCGGGCAGCTGGCCGCGGCAGCCGGCGAACTGCTGCTCGAGCACGTTCTTGATGTCCTGCGCCGTCAGCGTCATCGTCACAAGGCTGTTGCCGAAGGGCTGCGTGGTGAAGGCTTCGCCATAGGTGACGTTGCCGTCGCCCTCGGTCTCGCGCTGCTTGTAGGTGAAGCCGGGCGTGCGCACGCCGCCACGGTTCATGAACGCGATGGCCGCGCCGCCGAAGGCCGGCGCCGCGGTCGCGGCCAGTTGCGCGTCGGCGATCAGTGCACCGGCCGGCATGTTGCAGGCGGCGTCGTTGGCGTTGTTGGGCAGCTCCGTGGCAATCGAGCCGATGACGACCGCCGCCCGCGGCGCCACCAGCGCGTCGTAGCCCTTGACGATGCCGGCCAGCTCGGCATCGGCCGCCACCGTGGGATCGCTGCGGTCGACCAGGCGGTTGGTCACCTGCGCCGAGACGATGTCGCGCGTGGCCGGGTCGATGCGCACGTCGATGTCGCTGAGCACGCGGCCGAACGCATTGGCGCTGGTCACCGGCACCAAACGACCCTTGGCGTTCGGCAGCCGGCAGTTGTAGGCCGCATGGGTGTGGCCGCTGAGTACCACGTCCACCGCATCGTCGAGCTGGACCACGATGCGCGCGATCGGCGTGCCCTGCAGATTGCCGGCGCATTCGTTGATGTCCTGCAGACTGCCGGTCTGCATGCCGCCTTCGTGCACCAGCACCACGATGGCCTCGATGCCCTCGGCGCGCAACTTCGGCAACAGCGCATTGACGGTGGCGGCCTCGTCGCGGAACTCCAGCCCGGCCACGCCGGTGGGCACGACGATGCCTGGCGTGTCCTTCAGCGTCATGCCGATGAAGGCCACCGGCACGCCGTTGAAGCGCTTCAGGCCGTAGGCCGGCAGCAACGTCTGCCCGGTGGCGCTGACCACCACGTTGGCCGACAGCCACTGGAACTTCGCACCCTCGAACGGCACGGGCGTGCCGACCTTGGCGCCCTGGCAGCTGTTGGCGTCGACCTTGCCGTCGACCATCCTGCAGCCGCCGCGCTGCAGCCGCAGCAGGTCGGGCGAGCCCTTGTCGAACTCGTGGTTGCCGACCGCGTTGAATTCCAGGCCGATGCGGTTGAGCGTCTCTACCGACGGCTCGTCGTGGAACAACGATGAGATCAGCGGCGTCGCGCCGATCATGTCGCCGGCACCGACGACGACATGGTTCGGGTTCTGTGCCTTCAGCTTGTTGACATGCGCGGCGATGTACTCCGCGCCGCCCACCGGCACGCGCTGTGCTGCGGGCAGCCCCAGGTTCGGCGCAAAGCTGCCCGGCGACTGCAGGTTGCCGTGGTAGTCGTTGAAGCCGATCAGCTTCACGGTGAAGGGCGCGCCCGGCGTGCCGGTCGACGCGCAGCCGGCGAGCATCAGCGCCGTGGCCAGGGACAGGACCCGCTTCATTCATCACCCCCACGTCGCCACACGCCCAGGAAGGCCTTGGCCTTGTTCCACGCGCCCAGACGCTCGTCCGACAGCGCGTCCAGAAAGTCCGACAGTCGCTTCGACTTGGCCATGGTGTAGACCGTCAGCGCCGCAGCGGCCGCGAACACCAGGCCGAACAGCAGCAGTCTGTGCCAAAGCGGCGCGTCGGCCGCGGCCAGCAGGTTCATGCCCAGGAAGCCGGTGGTGACGGTGCCGATCAGGCCGAAGATCGTCACCACCGTCAGCCGCACCACGGTATTGGCCTGGCGTCGCAGGCTGTCGGCTTCGAGGTAACCGCTCATGTCGGCGATGCGTTCCTTGACCTCGGCATAGAGCGCGTCGGTGCCCAGGTGCGCGGTGCTCATGCGGAACAGCGCACGCGCCTGCGCCTGCTCCGACACCTCGTGGAACCAGTAGCGGTGGGTGAAGCCGAGGAAGGCGGCAAAGCTGTCGCGGATGGCGCGCTTGAAGCGGCGGATGCTGTCCGGGTCAGCAATGTCCAGGTGCTTTAGTGCCTCGGCCAGCCGGTCGCTGAACATCAGCAGCGCCGCCTTCTGGAAATGCGCGATCAGGAAGAGCAGGAAATGCTGGTGCCGGAACTGCGCCAGCACGCCGCGCTCGGCGCAGTTGTAGAAGGCCGCGCGCGCGTCGCCCACCACCACCAGCGAATGCCCGCTGCACAGGTAGCGCGTGTTCGGCGCCGCACCGGCGTCGGACCAGAAGCGGTCGTAGCAGTGGCGTGCCTCGAACTCGGCCAGCTGCGGCTCGGCAAAGGGCAGCAGCGCATCGTTGTCACCCTCGGGCGCGGCGGTGAGCAACCCCAGGCGCACGAAGTCGTTGCGAGTCAGCGCGCGCGGATCGTCCAGCGCCAGGTAGGCCATGGTCGGCATGCGGTGGTATTCGATCTGGCGGAAGCGCAAGGCGCCGGGCCGATCGGAATGGTCGCTGACCAGCGGTTCCATCATGAAGGCCCAGTGCGCGGCGATGCGCGGCGCGCGGTGCTCGGCCACATGCGCCAGGAAGGCGTCGCGATCCTGTGCGTCGGATGCCGCCAGCACCTGGCCGGCGGCGCCCAGGAATTCCACGCTGGCCATGCAATGCAGCGCCTGGCCGTGGGCGTCCCAGCCGGCCGGGTAGGCGCGCCCGAAGCGGTACAGCAGGTCCTGCGCCTGGTTCAGCGGCAGGTCGGCGGCGCTGAGCTCCACGTTCAGCAGCACCAGGTCGATGTTCAAAAAGAAGATCAGGTCGACATGCACGATGTCCAGCAGCAGCGGCGCATTGCCGGGCTTGGACACCACGCGCACCCGGGCCACGTCGCGGCGGCGAAACAGCCGCATTGGCGAACCGGCCGCGCCGGCGTTGCGCTGCACGCGGCCATCCCCGTAGAGAAAGCGCTGCACAAAGGGTAGGAAGGTGACGAACTCGTTGTAGTGGCGCTCGTGGAAGTCCTCGGCGTCGCCGGTGTACTCGTCCACCTCCTCGCGCCAGTTCGGCGTCAGCAGCTCCCACGGCCGCGCGCTCACTGGGGCACCTTCGTGCTGTGCACTGCGGGACTCGCCCTTCGGTCGGCCGGGCGGGCTCGTGCCCGACGGCAGCGGCATCAGGCGCAGCGGCCACAGCAGCACCTGGCGCAGGTGCCTGACCTGCGGGCGATCCGGGTTCGGCATGGCGCGCAGTGTAGGCGCGCACATCGCGCTTGCCGGATCAGTCGACGACGGTCTGCGACTGCTCGCGCAGGTACTGCGGCAGGTACCAGAACGAGCCGATGGCCTTGCCGGTGTTGCCGCTGCCCTTCCAGCCGCCGAAGGGCTGGTAGCCGGGCCAGGCGCCGGTGGTTGCGCCCTGCGGCCGGTTGACGTAGGTGACGCCGGCCTCGATGCGCTCCAGGAAGGTGCCGATCTCGTCCTGCGCGCCGTAGAAGCCGGCCGTCAGTCCGTAGTCGCTGTCGTTGGCGCGCGTGAGGGCCTCGTCCAGCGAATCGACTTCGCCGACCAGCACCAGCGGCAGGAACAGCTCGTCGCGCCACAGCCGGTGGCCATAGGGCGCCGCGGCGATGGTCGGTGCGACGAAATGGCCGCGCGCCAACGCGCCGCCGTCCAGCACCTGACCGCCGCAATGCAGCTGGCCTTCGGCGCGCAGCTGCGCGGCCGCGTGGCGGTAGCGCTCGACGGCCCGGGCGTTGATCACCGGCCCCATCCAGTGGGCAGCCACGGTCGGGTCGCCGACGACAATCGCCGCGGTGCGTTCGAGCAGCTGCTGGCGCAGGGCGTCGGCCACCGGCCGCTCCACGTACACCCGCGAGCAGGCCGAACACTTCTGGCCCTGCAGGCCGAAGGCCGAGCGCGCGATGCCGGTGGCGGCGCGCTCCAGGTTGGCGTGGCGGGTGACGATGGCCGCGTTCTTGCCGCCCATTTCGGCGATCAGCGGGCGCGGCCGGGGCCCGGTGGCAAAGTGCCGCAGCAGCTGCATGCCCACCGCGTGCGAGCCGGTGAAGGTGGCGCCATCCAGCGCCGGGTGCTGCATCAGCGCGTTGCCGACCTCGGCACCGCCGCCGCACACCAGGTTCAGCACGCCCGGCGGCAGCCCGGCGGCGTCGAACACGTCCATCAGCAGCCGGCCGCTCCAGGCGGTGTCGGTGGCGGTCTTGAATACCACCGTGTTGCCGGCCACCAGCGCGGCGCCGATCGGCCCGCCGGCCAGCGCGAACGGGAAGTTGAACGGCGCCACCACGGCCCACACGCCATGCGGCTTGAGCACGGTGCGGTTGTGGCTGCGCCAGCCGCTCAGCGGGTCGTCGGGCAGCGTGCGGTCGAAGCCGCCGTGCTCGGCCATCTGGTCGCAGTACCAGGTGATCAGGTCGGCCGTCTCCTGCACTTCGCCGATGGCCTCCATGCGGTTCTTGCCGACCTCCAGCGCCACCGCGGCGGCCAGCTCGAACACGCGCTCTTCGATCAGCGCCGCGGCACGGCGCAGCCGCTCGATGCGCTGCGCGCAGGGCGTCGATGCCCAGCCGGGTGCCGCGGCGCGCGCGGCCGCCACGGCGTCGGCCACATCGGCCGAGCTGCCCCGCGCGAAGCGGCCGAGCAGCAACTCGCGGTCGATCGGCGAACGCAGCTCGAACCAGCGCTCGCTGAGCCGTGGCCGGCCGTCGATGTGCATGGCATGGTCGGCCCCAAGCTGCCGCCGCAACTGCCCCAACGCCGCATCGAAACGCTGGTGCAGCGACGGCGGCGGATCGAACATTGTCGCGTAGGTCAGCCGGTAGCCCGTGTCGGCGTGGTTCATCGTCACCTCCTGGACTGGCGCGCCGGGTCCGGCGCGATTCCTACAGCGGCTTGCGCAGCCAGTGTCCGAGCTCGCCGATGAGGCCGCGGCGGAAGGCCATCACGCAGACCACGAAGATCACGCCCTGCACCACCGTGACCCAGGCACCGAGCTGTGCCAGATAGTTCTGCATCGTGATGATGACGGCCGCGCCGACCACAGGGCCGAACACCGTGCCCATGCCGCCGAGCAGCGTCATCAGCACCACCTCGCCGGACATCGACCAGTGCACGTCGGTCAGCGAGGCCAGCTGGAAGACCAGCGCCTTGGTCGCGCCGGCCAGCCCGGCCAGCGTGCCCGACAGCACGAAGGCCAGCAGCTTGTAGCGGTCGGTGTCGTAGCCCAGCGAGATGGCGCGGCTCTCGTTCTCGCGGATGGCCTTCAGCACCTGGCCGAAGGGCGAGTGCACCGCACGGTAGATCAGCCCGAAGCCGGCCAGGAAGATCACCAGCACGAAGGCATACATCACCAGCTGGTTGTCCAGCGCGATCACGCCGAACAACTTGCCGCGCGGCACGCCCTGGATGCCGTCCTCGCCGCCGGTGAACTTGGCCTGCAGGCTGAAGAAGAACACCATCTGCGCCAGCGCCAGCGTGATCATCGCGAAATAGATGCCCTGGCGGCGGATCGCCAGCAGGCCGGCGCCCAGGCTGAGCAGCGCCGCGCAGCCGGTGCCGAACAGGATCGCCAGCTCCGGCGTCAGACCCCAGACCTTCGCGGCATGCGCCGACGCATAGCCGGCCGAGCCGAGGAACATCGCATGACCGAAGGACAACAGCCCACCGAAGCCGATCAGCAGGTTGAAGGCGCAGGCGAAGAGCGCGAAGCACATCACCTTCATCATGAACACAGGGTAGACCACGGTCGGCGCGACCACGAGGATCACCGTCATGACGATGAAGGCCGTACGGTGCACGCGCAGTTCCGCGGCGCGTTTCAGCGCGGCGGCCGAGGGAACGGGGCTCGCGCGGTCCGTCATTTCTGTGCCCCGAACAGACCGGCCGGCCGCACCAGCAGCACGATCGCCATGATGATGAAGATGACGGTGCTCGACGCCTCGGGATAGAAGACCTTGGTCAGGCCCTCGATCAGGCCGAGGCCGAAGCCGGTGACGATCGAGCCGAGGATCGAACCCATGCCGCCGATGACGACGACGGCGAAGACGACGATGATCAGGTCGGCGCCCATCTGCGGGCTGACCTGGTACACCGGCGCGGCCATCACGCCGGCCAGCGCCGCCAGCGCGACGCCGAAGCCGTAGGTCAGCGTGATCATGCGTGGCACGTTGAT
>Ga0105090_10000529_pt1 | contig 18948 bp, 20 predicted proteins | sample PPLLak3March2015_FD_79110 | JGI IMG/M metagenome (GOLD analysis project Ga0105090, IMG submission 79110) | Freshwater sediment microbial communities from Prairie Pothole Lake near Jamestown, North Dakota, USA - PPLs Lake P7 Core (1) Depth... | ecosystem: Environmental > Aquatic > Freshwater >... | reverse complement strand
GCGCGGTCCAGTGCTCGGCCGAGCGCGCCAGACCACTGGCGTGCGAGGGCGTCTGGAGTTGTGAGATTGTCCTCCGCATCGCGCTGAGAGACCGTAACTATCGGAACGCCGGACACGGTCACCGTCCATCCAGTCGGTGTCAGCCGCGCCACCGGGGGGCTCAGCGCATCGAGATTCCGGAGCAAGCCGCCGAGGCGCTGCTCGATACGACGCGCGCGTTTGCTCGCATCCTCCGTATCGGTGCTTGGACCGACCTGAAAAACAGCCTGGCCATCGAGTCGCACGGTGGCGATTTCGCTCTGCGCGGACGCCGGTCCTGCAGCGATCGCGAGGAGATGAAGAAGTAGGATGAGACGAGATACCTGCACCGTGCTGCTCAAGTATCGCGGTACGTATTCGAATGCAAATTGCGCCACCGTGCTTACGTCGTGCAGTCCCACCGTGAGGACATGTCACCGATAGTACACGTCGTTCCGGACTCGGCCGAACGATCGTTGTACGGGACTGTTGCGCAAGCGTTCCTGGTGCCAATCGCGTACCGCATAGGAGCGGTTCGTCGTCGCTGTCACCGACAGCAGATTCGCCTTCGTGCGCGTCGCTTCTCGACCTACAACGATACCGTCCGTTTTGGAATCCTCTGAGTCGAGAGTTCCGACGGAGTTTCGAGTTGTCTGCATGGGTGATTGCCGCAAACGAAAGTGCGAACCTGTATCTCAAGCCGAAGATCTAAAGCGAACTCGACGGAGATGTCGGTGCTGAAATTCCTTGGAAGCGCAGTTGGTATCATTTTCATCATTGGCCTTCTTGTCGTGATTGGACTGCTCGCGCTTATTTTCTAGTTCGCACGAACCGCAGGAGAAAGCGCGATCCCCGAACGTACTTCGACCGCCTCCTTCACGCTTCTGCTGATAGTTGTCGCGCTTCTCGCAGCGTGGGAGCTGCGGGACGTCCTATTGTTGGTGTTTGCATCGGTGCTCCTGGCGGTCGTGCTACGAGGTGCGGCGGACCGGGTGGCCACAGCGCTTCACATACCGGCGACGCTGGCGCTGATCGTCGTCTGCGCAGGGGGCCTGGGTCTGCTCGCAGGTGCATTCTGGTGGCAGGGCCCCCGCGTCGCCGAGGAGGCGGAGATTCTTCGTCAAGAACTCCCGGACGCAGTCGCCAAGCTTCGTGCACGCTTCGAGGAGTTTCGGGGCGTTCGGGAGATCTCCGAGAGCGTCCCCTCGCCGTCGGAACTGGTCGGTAACGATTCTTTCGTTCAACGCGCGGCGAAGGCGGCGACATCAACCTTGGGCGTACTGACGGCCGCAGCACTCTGGCTGTTCGTCGGCTTCCTGCTCGCCCTGTCGCCGGCCCTTTACCGCGACGGAGTCCTGCGTCTCTTGCCTGAAAGCAAACGCGAGCGAGCCAGTGCCGTGCTGTCGCGCTTGCAAGATACGCTTTGGTGGTGGTCGCTGGGTCGGTTGCTTTCTATGACTTTTGTCGGGGTTGCGACTGGACTGGGACTCTGGCTGCTGGGGGTGCCACTTGCATTTCTGCTCGGCCTGATCGCCGCGCTTCTTTCGTTCATACCTAACTTGGGACCTATCATCGCGGCCGTGCCTGCAATCCTGCTAGCACTCGCGCAGAGTCCCCAGACCGCACTCTGGGTCGGCCTGCTGTACGTAGGCATTCAGGCCGTCGAGAGTCTCGTGCTCGACCCGGTGATCGATCGGCATACGGTCTACCTTCCGCCGGCACTGACCGTGGTGGCGCAACTCTTGCTCGGAACGATCGTTGGCCTGCTGGGCGTGGCGCTCGCCGCGCCTTTGACCGCGGCCGCGATGACTGCCATTTCGATTCTCTGGGTACAGGGCGTCCTCGCACCGGGCCGAGGCCGCGAGACGAACTTACTGCACGAGCGATAACGACAATGGTTCGGGTGATGGATAGCGACTTTTACTATTCGACAATTAGTAGCGCAGTGGAGCAGGCGGATGACGGAACTTCCGCAGTACCATCCGTCGAATGGCCCGATCCAAGCCATGATGTCGATGAATGTTTCGAAACGATCAGCGGATTGCTTTTTTGGCGGCTGCGGCGGATTCCAAAGACAAATGACGCGATCCGTTGGCGAACGGGACTTTTGAGGTGATCGACATCGACGGACAGCGGATCGACAAGGCGCTCGCTTCACGCACATCGTTTGGACCGAGCTGACCCGCCCAGTCGCCACGCAGTCGCCGCTGGGCACCCTCCGAGAGGGACCGCTTCGGGTCGAGTTCTGCCGCATAGCGAGCAAGGAAACCAAGTGTGATTTCCGCAGACCAGGCTGGAACTTGCGGGACGTATGGGATTGACCCCGTAGCCCGCGATCCGGATCTGAAGGTTGGCATTGCCCTCGGAAGCCTCGACAAATTGCCGCTGAACGCCCTGCGGCATCGACCCGAAGGTGGCACGGCCGGTTGGCACATTTGGGGTGGTGAGCTTTCAGATGCGCCGAACTTCTTCAAGCCAGTACACGCCTCGCATTTCGACGAGTATGTTCCGGACCTATTGCCATACCTTGCTTTAGCGCCAGGCTGGCGCGTGCTTTTGGCGCCCGATCACGTTGACGTGTGTTACGACGCTGGGCTGCCTGTCGAGTGACCGGATCGGGTCGACTCCAGACCTTGCCAATAGCGCGAAGCGGACATTCGCGGACCGATGCGATGAGGGAGTCGCAGCGCCAACCACTTTCCGTGCACAGCATGAGCCCCTCGCGCCAGCAGGCGTGTGCGACGGGAGAAGCCGTTCGGACTTCATTCGCCGGAACGTCTTCCGAAGCTGCCCGTTCAGCCCGGCGTACGGACTTTCACGACATCACCCGCTTAGCGAACGCCCTGGTTCGGCGCCAAGACTCCATACGGACTCTATTGCCCCCGATCACGGGCGCGGGGCTCAGCCGGCCGCCGCGCCCGATTCGCGATACATCGCCTCGAAGCCGTCAGCTAGCGCGCGCAGCTGCGCCGCGCAATCGCCGCGGAACGACGAGCCGTGCATCACGGCGAGCGTAGCCGGCTCGAGCGCGGCGAGCCTGCGGATCGTCGGGGCCGTCGCGGGCGTGAGCGCCGTTGCGCCCGGCAGGGCACGTTCGAACGCGAGCGCCGGCCCGGCGACGTCGGACTCGATGACGGCCGGCCCGTTCCCCGCGTGCGTGAAGAGATCGCCGCAGAACAGCGTCCGCGTCGTCTCCTCGTAGAGCACGATCGCTTCCCAGGCGTGCGGCACGTGCGGCGTCGCGTAGAGGCGCACGCGGCGGCCACCGAGGTCGAGCGTCTCGCCGTCCGCGAGCGGACGCGGTGGACGGTCCGCGAGGTCCCCGAGCGAGACCATGCATCCCACCTGGCCGTGCAGCACCTGCGCCGCAGGCGCGGCGGCCAGCCAGGAATTCATCGAGCCGCACTCGTCCGCCTCGACGTGGCCGAAGCTGACCCAGCGCAATCGCTCCAGCGGCAGCACGCGGCTCGCGGCTTCGGACACCGACGCGTACAGCCCGCGCATCCCGGTGTGGAACAGCAGAGGCTGCTCCGCGTCGATCAGGAACTGGTTGAACGTGAACCCGCCCGGCAGCTGGTCCGGCACGAACGTCGACAGCCGGTAGATCCGTGGACCGATCTCTGTGATGACGGTGGGCATGGGAGTCGGAGAGGGGGCAGTGAATGGTGAACAGGGGACGGCGCAGATGTCACGCGTGTGCGCGACTCGGAGTTCTTACTATGCCCTGTTCACCATGCACTATCCCTCCTCCGCCATTTCTCCCGTCAGTCCAGTCCTAGCGCGAACCCGGCCTCGAGGTCCTGCTTCGAGTAGACCTTGAACGCGATCAGCGTCTCGGAGCCGTTGATGCCCGGCAGCTTGCGGACTCGGTCGCTGATGACGCGGGCGAGGTCCTCGTTCTCGCGGACCCGGACCAGCGCGACGAGGTCGTACTGGCCCGCAACCGAGAACACCTCGCTCACCCCGTCGAGCTCCGCGAGCTGCTCGGCGAGATCGGTGACCTTGTCGGTGGCGGCCTTGATCAGGACGACGGCAGTGACCATGGGAAGGCTCCGGCAGCGCTGGGCGATGCCGGCATCTTACACCGCGTCATTCCGCGTCCGGCTGCGCCTCGGGACGCGCGGCGACGAACGCCGGCTGCTGCTCGAGCGACGCGGCGACCGCGGCGAGCCGCGGATGCCGTGAGAGGTCGTACTCGGCGCGCCGCGCGTTGTAGACCTGTGGCACGAGGCAGACGTCGGCGAGGGTGACGGTGTCGCCGTAGCAGTGCAGGCCGTCGGCCGAGTGCCTCGCGACGAGCTCCTCGAGCGCGACGAAGCCGCGAGCGATCCAGTGGTGCGTCCACCGGCGAACCGCCTCGTCGCCCTGGCCGAACTCGCGACGCAGGTACTGCTGCACGCCGAGGTTGTTGAGCGGGTGCACGTCGCAGGCGATCGAGAGCGCCATCGAGCGCACCACGGCCCGGTCGCGCGGGCCGCCCGGCAGCAACGCGGGCCGCGGTGCGATCTCCTCGAGGTATTCGCAGATCGCGAGCGACTGCGCGAGCACCGCGCCGTCGTGCTCGAGCGCGGGCACGAGGCCCTGTGGGTTCACCGACAGATAAGCGGGATCGCGCTGCTCGCCGCCGTTTCGCACCAGGTGCTTCGGGATCGACTGGTAGTCGAGCCGCTTTAGGTTCAGCGCGATGCGGACGCGGTACGCGGCCGAACTGCGCCAGTAGGTGTAGAGCCGCAGTGCCATGGAACCTCCCGCTGCCTCAGACGATCGTCGTGCGCAGCGTCTCGAGCCCGTCGACTCCGCCCACGAGGCTGTCGCCGCGCTCGAGCGCGCCGACGCCCTCCGGCGTGCCGGTGAAGATCAGGTCTCCGGCCCGCAGCTCGAAGTACGTCGACAGTTCCGCGACGATCTCGGGCACGCTCCAGATCATGTCGGAAAGATCCGCCCGCTGGCGCGGCTTGCCGTTCACCTCGAGCCAGATCGCGCCGTGCGACAGGTGTCCGACGTCGGTGGCCGGGCGGATCGCGGTGACGGGCGCCGAGGCGTCGAATCCCTTGGCGACGTCCCACGGCCGGCCCGCTTCGCGTGCGGCGAACTGCAGGTCTCGGCGCGTGAGGTCGTTGCCGACCGCGTAGCCGTAGACGTGCTCGAGCGCCACGGCCACCGGGAGGTTGCGGCCTCCGCGGCCGATCGCGACGACGAGTTCGATCTCGTGGTGGAGATTGGTGGTGCGCGGCGGGTACGGTACGGCCGTGCCGTTCGGTACCAGCGCGTCGGCCGGCTTCGAGAAGAAGAATGGCGGCTCGCGCTCGGGATCCATGCCCATCTCGCGCGCGTGCGCCGCATAGTTGCGGCCGACGCAGTACAGGCGGTGCACGGGAAAACGCGCGTCGCTTCCGGCGATATCGACGCTGGGCGCAGCGGGCGGTGCAAAAACGAACGTCATGGAACCTCCTCGCTCGCATCGAGCAGGGCTGGCAGGAAGACCTCCTGCACCAGGATCGGCGAACCGGCGAGGCGATACGCCGCCCGGCGCGCCCAGAGCCCCCTCGCACCCGGCCCGCCTCCCGCGGCGATCGCGAGCGGATGCGCGGGATCGAGTTCGCAGCACTCGAGGGGTTCGCGAACGACGTCGCTCACCGTGGCCAGCGACTCGCCGAGCCCGTTCTCGCCGAGGCCTTCGAGCCACGGATGCCGGCGGACCGTCGAGCGCGGAAACACCGACTGGGCGTAGATCCACCGCCGATCGCCGCAGGTGAACTCGATCTCGCGCAGCAGGCACTCCGTGTCGTCGACTTCGAGGCGTCGCGAGATCGCCGGGTCGAGCGGAGCCGCCGCGAGCCGCAGCAGCCGGAGCCGCGTGCCGTCCCCGCACGTCGCCCGGACGCGGGCCGTGAGCAGCCCGGGTTCGGCGAGCCACGGCCGGAGCCGCTCCGGCGCCGTGTCGATCCGTCCGGCCATCGACGACCAGCCGTCCGTACGCGACGACGGATCGACGGCGGCCGGCTGGCCGGCGGACGGCCGGGCCATGGTTTCAGAACCGGTCGGCGGCGAGCGCCATCGTCGAGGCGCTGCCGGCACGCACGGCGGCCGCGTGGGCCGTGCAGCGAGGCAGGACGTGCTCCGCGTAGAAGCGCGCGAGCACGACCTGCGTTTCCAGGAAGGCCCGGTCGCCGCCCTGCGCCATGCCCTCGATCGCCGCGAGCGCGCCGCGCGCGAGCTGCCACCCGCCGATCACGGTGCCGATCAGCATCATGTAGTCGAAGGCGACGGCGCTCACGAGTTCCGGATCGCGCTTGTCGCCGGTGAGCACGTTCGTCGAGCACTGCACGAGTTCGTCGAGCCCGCGCGCGAGCGCCTGCCGCACGACCGCGAGCTCGTCGCCCACGTTCGCGAGCGGCGCGTCCACGCTGCGCATGTCGGTCACGAACTCGGCCACGGTCGCGCCGCCGTCACGCAGGAGCTTGCGGCCGACGAGGTCGATCGCCTGGATGCCGTTGGTGCCCTCGTAGATCGAGGCGATGCGGACGTCGCGGTAGAACTGCGCGACGCCCGTCTCCTCGACGTAGCCCATCCCGCCGTGCACCTGGATGCCGAGCTCGGTGACTTCCTGGCCGATCTCGGTGCACCAGGCCTTCGCGATCGGCGTCATCAGGTCGGCGCGGGCCTGCCAGCGCGCCACCGCCGTGGCGTCGGTGCCGTGCGCGGAGCGGTCGAGGCAGGAGGCCGTGTAGTAGCAGATCGCGCGCGAAGCCTGGGTGAGTGCGCGCATCGTGAGCAGCATGCGGCGCACGTCCGGGTGGCGGATGATCGCGACGCGGCCCCGCTCGCCGGGCGCGCGGCCCTGCACGCGCTCGCGCGCATAGACGACCGACTTCTGGTACGAGCGCTCGGCGAGGCCCGTGCCCTGCGCGCCGACGCCGAGCCGCATGTAGTTCATCATCGTGAACATCGCGGCGAGCCCCTCGTTGGGCTTGCCGACGAGCTGGCCCACGGCCCCGCCGTCGTCGCCGAAGGCGAGCACGCAGGTCGGGCTCGCGTGGATGCCCATCTTGTGCTCGACCGAGACGGGTAGCACGTCGTTCAGCTCGCCCGGCGTGCCGTCCGCGCCGAGACGGTACTTCGGCACGACGAAGAGCGATATGCCCTTCGTGCCCTGCGGCGCGTCCGGCAGCCGCGCGAGCACGAGGTGCACGATGTTCTCCGTCATGGGGTGGTCGCCCCAGGTGATGTAGATCTTGCGGCCGGTGATGCGGTACGAGCCGTCGCCATCCGGCTCCGCGCGCGTCGTGAGCGAGGAGAGGTCGGAGCCCGCCTGTGGCTCGGTGAGGCACATCGTGCCGGCCCACTGGCCGGAGACCAGTTTCTCGAGATAGGTTGCCTTGAGCTCGTCGGTCGCGTGCCTGTCGAGCGCGAGGATCGCGCCCTGCGAGAGCTCGGGGCAGAGCGCGAACGCGACGTTCGCGGCCGCCCACATCTCGTCGCAGGCCAGCGCGACGGTCTTCGGCAGGCCCTGGCCGCCGAAGTCCGGGTTCGAGGCGATGCCCGGCCAGCCCGCCTCGCTGAACTGGCGATAGGCGTCCGAAAACTCCCGCGGCACCTGCACGGCGCCGTCCACGACCTTCACGCCCTGGCGGTCGCCGAGCCAGTTGATCGGCGCCAGCACGCTCCCGGCGAACTTCGCCGCCTCGTCGAGCACGGACTGGATGGTGTCGCCATCGACCGCCGAGAACTCCGGGATCGCGGTGACGTCCGCAAGGTCGGCGAGATGCTCGATCGTGAAACGCATCTGCCGGACGGGGGCCTGGTAGTCGCTCATGTATCCGCTCCGGTTGGATCTTTTGCTCTGCAGCAATTCTGCCCATTCGGGACGGTCGGCGCCATGAGGGATCGGTGCGCGGACCCGGCGCGACGGGTCCGGCGCGGTACAATCACGGATCCCTGAGGCGAGGTTCACCGTGGGCATCTGGTTCCGGCCGTACACCGTGGCAGAGCTCGACCAGCAGTCGCGCGACTCGATGTCCGAGTACCTGGACATCCGGTTCTCCGAAATCGGACCGGACTACTTGCGCGCGACGATGCCCGTCGACGCGCGCACCTGGCAGCCGTTCGGGCTGCTGCATGGTGGCGCCTCGGCGACGCTGGCGGAGACGCTCGGCAGCGTCGGCGCGAATTGCTGCGTCGACCCGGACCGCTACTACTGCGTGGGGCAGGAACTGAACGCCAACCACCTCCGCTCGGCCCGCAGCGGCCGCGTCACGGGCACGGCGCGCCCCATCCACGTCGGCAAGCGGTCCCAGGTGTGGGACATCCGGATCGACGACGACGGCGGCCGGCTCACGTGCGTGTCGCGGCTCACGCTCGCCGTGATCGAGGGCACGCGGCCGCGGTTCCCGGCCGGCGGAGGCCGTCCGTGAGGCTGCGGACGGCCGCAGCGCGGATCCTGCCCGGGGCATCGCTCGCGGTCCTGCTCGGCGGACTGCTCGCGGGATGCGGCCTCAAGGGCCCGCTGTACTTGCCCGAGAAGCCCGGGGACGTCACGATCCGCCCGGCGCCGACGCCTCCCGCCGCGCCGTCTCCGGGGGCACCGGCGACGGGGTCGCCCGCGACCGATCCGGCCGCGCCCGGGTCCGCCACCCCGTCCCCATCCGGTCCGGCCGTGCCGGATACGTCGCAGGCACCTGGCGCCGGGCTGCCGGAGTCGAGCCCGTCCGGGACCGGCGGCCCGTGACGGCACAGCGCACGCTCGTCCTGGTCGACGGGTCCTCGTACCTGTACCGGGCCTTCCACGCGCTGCCGCCGCTCACCAACTCCTCGGGGGCCCCGACCGGCGCCGTGCTCGGCGTGCTCAACATGCTCATCAAGCTCGCGCGGCAGCACGAGCCTGCGCTGATCGGCATCGTCTTCGACGCGCCGGGCCGCACGTTCCGCGACGATCTCTTCGCCGAGTACAAGGCGCATCGCGCGCCGATGCCAGACGACCTGCGCGCGCAGGTCGAGCCGGTCCTCACGGCCGTCGAGGCCATGGGCCTGCCGCTGCTGCGCGTGCCGGGTGTCGAAGCGGACGACGTGATCGGCACGCTTGCACGCCGCGCGGCCGAGGCCGGGATGCGCGTCGTGATCTCGACGGGCGACAAGGACATGGCGCAGCTCGTCGACGACCGCGTCACCCTCGTCAACACGATGACGGAAACCTCCCTCGACCGCGCAGGGGTGAAGATCAAGTTCGACGTCTACCCGGAGCAGATCGTCGACTACCTCGCGCTCGTGGGCGATGCCTCCGACAACATCCCGGGCGTGCCGAAGGTGGGCCCCAAGACCGCCGCCAAGTGGCTCAACCAGTACCGCACGATCGACAACCTGCTCGAGCACCAGCACGAGATCGAGGGCAAGGTGGGCGAGAGCCTGCGTGCCAGCACCGACGCGCTCGCGCTGTCGAGACGCCTCGCGACGATCGACTGCGGCCTCGCCCTCGAGGTGCGGCCCGAGGACCTCGAGCGTCGCGAGCCGGACGTCGAACGCCTGCGCGAGCTCTACACGCGGCTCGAGCTGCGGTCCCTGCTGCGCCAGCTGGCGGGCAGCGACGCCGCCGCGGCCCCGAACCCGCCCGCGGCAACGGGATCCGTGGCGATTGCCGAACCCGACGCCGCATCGACGCCCGCGGCTATTGCCCCGCCCGTGCCGCGCCGGTACGAGACCGTGCTGGACGAAGCGGACCTCGAGCGCTGGATCGAGGCGCTGCGCTCCGCGCCGCTCGTCTCGTTCGACACCGAGACCACGTCGCTCGATTACATGCAGGCCGAGATCGTCGGCGTGTCGTTCTGCGTCGAGCCCGGACACGCGGCCTACGTGCCCCTCGCGCACGCGTACCCCGGCGCGCCAGTGCAGCTCGATCGCGACCACGTGCTGCGCCGCCTCGCGCCCCTGCTCGAGGACGCGACGCTGCCGAAACTCGGGCATCACCTCAAGTACGACGCCCACGTGCTGCGCAACCACGGCATCGAGCTTGCGGGCATGCGCCACGACTCGATGCTCGAGTCCTACGTGCTCGACAGCACGGCGACCCGCCACGACATGGATTCCGTCGCGCGCCATTACCTGGGCATCGAGACCATCCGCTACGAGGACGTCGCCGGCAAGGGCGCGCGCCAGCTGCCCTTCGCCGAGGTGCCGGTCGAGCGCGCGTCCGAGTACGCCGCCGAGGACGCCGACGTCACGCTGCAGCTGCACCAGGCACTGTGGTCGCGGATCGAGCGGCTGCCGCGCCTCGAGTCGCTCTACGAGCAGGTCGAGCAGCCGCTGGTGCCGGTGCTGGTCGACATGGAGCACGCGGGCGTGCTCATCGACCCCGCGCTGCTGCGCGCGCAGAGCCACGAGATCTCCCAGAGCCTGCTCGCTCTCGAGCGTGCGGCGCACGGCGCGGCAGGCGTGTCGTTCAACCTCGACTCGCCGAAGCAGCTGCAGGACGTGCTCTTCGGCAAGCTCGGGCTGCCGGCGAAGCGGCGCACCGCGACCGGCCAGCCGTCCACGGCCGAGGACGTGCTCGAAGAACTCGCCGCGGCCTACGAGCTGCCCCGCATCATCCTCGAGTACCGCGGCCTCGCGAAGCTCAAGTCGACCTACACCGACAAGCTGCCCGCGCAGGTGAACCCGCGCACCGGGCGCGTGCACACCTCGTACCACCAGGCGGTCGCGGCGACGGGCAGGCTTTCCTCGACCGACCCGAACCTGCAGAACATCCCGATACGCACGGCCGAGGGGCGGCGCATCCGCCAGGCATTCATCGCGCCGCCGGGGCGCCTGCTCGTCGCGGCGGACTACTCGCAGATCGAGCTGCGGATCATGGCGCACCTTTCCGGCGACGCGAGCCTGCTCGCGGCGTTCGCGGAGGACCGCGACATCCACCAGGCGACGGCCGCGGAAGTCTTCGGCGTGCCGCTCGCGGAGGTGTCGTCCGACCAGCGTCGCGCCGCGAAAGCGATCAACTTCGGCCTGATCTACGGCATGTCGGCGTTCGGGCTCGCGCGCCAGCTCGGCATCGAGCGCGGCGCGGCGCAGCGCTACGTGGACCTCTACTTCGAGCGCTACCCGGGCGTGAAGCGCTACATGGACGAGACCCGCGCGACGGCCCGGGAGCGCGGCTACGTCGAGACCGTCCTGGGCCGGCGCCTGCACCTTCCGGACATCCGCTCGCGCAACCAGCAGCTCCGCCAGTACGCCGAGCGCGCCGCGATCAACGCGCCGATGCAGGGCACGGCCGCGGACGTCGTGAAGCTCGCGATGATCAAGGTGCACGACTGGCTGCGGCGCGAGCACGGCGCGGCGCGACTCGTCATGCAGGTGCACGACGAACTGGTGCTCGAGGTGCCGGAGGGGGAGGTCGGGGCCGTCGAGCATGGGCTCAGGGAGCGCATGGCCGGGGCAGCGGACCTGCGCGTGCCCCTCAAGGTGGAGGTCGGCCGGGGCCCACACTGGGACGCGGCCCACTGACCCCCCGTTTCGCGACGCGGCTCCCGGTTCTCGACCCACCCGACTGACTCACGGTTGCGCCGGCTCCGCTAGAATCCGCCCTCTCTTCAAAGGAGCGCTCACATGCGGAATGCGGTCATTGCAGCCACGTCCCTGATGCTCGGCGCGGCGTTCGTGCCGGCGCATGCCGCGGACAACGGCATCTACCTCGGGGCCGGCATCGGCCAGAGCGGCGTCGAATTCGACGAGGCGATCGAAGGCCTCGACTTCGACTACGACGCGAGCAGCACGGCTTACAAGGTCATCGCCGGCTGGCGATTCATCGACTGGCTCTCGGTCGAGGCCAACTACGTGGACCTGGGCTCGGGCGACGACCGGGTGCTAGGCGAGAAGGTCGAGACCGACGTGAGCGGTATTTCGCTCTCCGCCCTGGGCTTCCTGCCGGTCGGCCCGGTCGACCTGTTTGCCCGCGTGGGCGCGGTCAACTGGGAGGCGGACGTCTCGGCGCCGAGCCTCGACGTGCGCGGAAGCGAGGACGGCACCGACTTCACCTACGGCGCCGGCGTACAGTTCCGTGTCTGGAGCCTCAGCGTGCGCGGCGAATACGAGATCTTCGACATCGACGCGGCCGACACGGTCGACATGTACTCGGTCAGCGTCACGTGGACGTTCCTCTGATTTCAATCTCTGCTTATAAATAACGCCTGACGAGGCCCGGTTCCGCAAAGGAGCCGGGCCTTTTCATTCGCCTGGCTTGAAGATTCGACACCGGCCCGCAAGGCTGCCGGCAGACGCGAAACCGGCGGAACTATTGGCAAGGTGGCTCCTCTAAACGGTCGAGCATCCTGCGGATGCTCCTCGCCGGCCTACCTCCCTGGGCTGGTCGAGCACCCGGTCATCCCCCAACGCCGGGTTCAACTTGCCCCGGTCGGATCCGCTGGTCCGGCCGGGGTTTCTTTTGCCCGGGTCCCGGCGAGCAGCGCGAGCATCCGCGAGCGTGCCTCGGCGCACCCCTCGCCGGTCAGGGCCGAGAAGAGTTGAACCGTCGAACCGTCCGCGAGCTGCCGCTTTGTCGCGGCCAGCGCCTGCCTCGCGGCGTTACGCCCCAGCTTGTCCGCCTTCGTGAGCAGCACGTGGACCGGCACGCCATGAGCACCGGCCACTTCGAGCATCGCCCGGTCGTGCGGCGTGAGCGGGTGCCGCACGTCCATCACGACGAGGGCGCCGCGCAGCGACCGTCGGCCGCGAAAGTACGCGTCGAGCAGGTGGCGCCAGTGCTCGCGGACCGTGCCGGGAACGGCCGCATAGCCGTAACCCGGCAGGTCGACGAGGCGCCGGCCCGGTTCGAGTTCGAAGAAGTTCACGAGGCGCGTCGCCCCCGGGGTCTTGCTGGTCTTCGCAAGGCCGTTGCGCTGCACGATCGCATTGATCGCGCTCGATTTCCCGGCGTTCGACCGTCCGGCGAACGCGACCTCCGCCCCCGTGTCGGGAACGAATTGCCGCGGGCCGTTGGCGCTCGTGAGGAAACTCACTGCGGGAAACGCGGACATGGGCCTCCGGGTGCCGGAACGGACCGTTAGTGTACAATTCGAGGGTTCGCCCGCCCTCGTTCGGAGTCGTCAAGCCATGACCGCGAAGCTCGTCGCCGCCGTGTCCCTGGTGGCCGTCCTCGGCTGCAGTCTCCCCGCCCATGCCGCCGGTTCCAAGGAAGCAGGCCAGGCCAAGTCGGCGACCTGCATGGCCTGTCACGGGGCGGACGGCAACAGCCCGAACCCCGAGTGGCCGAGCCTCGCCGGCCAGCACCCATCGTACATCGTCCAGCAGCTCGCCGCGTTCAAGGCGGGCGAGCGCCAGAACGACCTCATGACCCCGATGGCCATGATCCTGTCCGACGAGGACATGGCGGACCTCGCCACCTGGTTCTCCTCGCAGACGCTGCGCGGCGGCGAGACCGAGCCGTCGAAGCTCGAGGCCGGGCAGCGCATGTTCCGCGGCGGCAACGTCGCCACGGGCATTCCGGCCTGCGCCGGCTGCCACGGCCCGACGGGCCGCGGCAATCCGCTCGCGAACTACCCCTCGATCCACGGCCAGCATGCGACGTACGTCGCGAACCAGCTGCGGGCCTATCGCGCGAGCACCCGCAAGACCGACCCCAACCAGATGATGCGCAACGTCACGGCCCGGATGACGGACGAGGAAATCGACGCCGTCGCCTCCTACGTCCAGGGCCTGCGTTGAACTACGCCCCGTCCGCCGCGGTCGGAAGAAAACCATGAATACCCTGCTAGCCCGTATCGCGGGCCCCGTCGTCGCGGGCCTGATGTTCCTGGCCGCTCCGCTCGCCGGGGCCACCAGCTCGCCCGTCGAGGGCGTCCACTACAAGACGCTGAAGCCTGCCCAGCCGACCAACGTCGGTCCCGGCAAGGTCGAGGTGGTCGAGGCGTTCTGGTATGCCTGCGGCCACTGCTACCTGCTCGAGCCCCGGCTCGAGGCGTGGGAAAAGAAGGGCCGCGCGCCCTACGTGCAGCTCGTGCGCCTGCCGGCCGTCTGGAACCCGCTCGTGAAGACCCACGCGCGGCTGTACTACACGATCGAGGCGCTTGGCCGCCCCGAACTCCACGCCGAGGTGTTCCGCGAGATCAACGTGCGCGGCAACCGCCTCGACACGCCGGAGAAGATCGCGGCATTCATGGCCGCGCGCGGCGTCTCCAAGGCGGATTTCGAGAAGACATCCTCCAGCTTCGCGGTCGAGTCGAACCTCGCCCGGGCCACGGACCTCAACAAGCGCTACCGGATCACGAGCACGCCGACCGTCATCGTGAACGGGAAGTACGTCACCGACGCGGGCATGGCCGGTTCCGAAGAGGCGCTCTTCGAGGTCATCAACGCGCTGGCGGCCCGCGAGCAGAAGGGCGGCTGACGCCCTTCGTCGCGCTCCCGGCCCGGGTGCCGTCCGGCGGGCGCTGTGGTACAACTCCCGGCCTCTCCGTGAGCGCGACCCGGGCATGCTGCGACTCCTGATCCCCACCGGCAGCGGTTACACCTGGGTCGAGCACCGCCCGCCCACGCCGTTTCCCGACGAGTTCCTCTGGGCCGACCTCTTCGAGCCGACGGTCGAGGAGGAGAAGGCGCTCGAGTCGCTGCTCACCGTCGACGTGCCGACGCGCGACGAGATGAAGGAGATCGAGACCTCCAACCGCCTGTACGAGGAGAACGGCGCCGTCTACATGACCGCGACCGTGGGCAGCAAGCTCGACTCCCAGATGCCCGAGAGCAGCCCGATCACGTTCATCCTCACGAACGACCGGCTGATCACCAACCGCTACGTCGACCCGACGCCGGTCGCGCGGTTCATGAACCACGTCGAGCGCTCGCCGATCGCCTGCACGTCCTCGGCCACGCTGCTCGCGGGCCTGCTCGAGGCGTTCACCGAGCGCATCGCCGACCTGCTCGAGCGCGTGCAGTCCGAGCTCGATTCCGTCTCGCTCACGATCTTCCCGCGCTCGGGCAACGGCGCGGCGAGCAACCGCGACCTGCACGCGATGATCCAGAAGGTCGGGCTCGACGGGGACCTCATCTCGAAGGCGCGCGAGAGCCTCGTGAGCTTCCAGCGGCTGCTCATGTACCTGCAGCAGACGACGACCGTCACGCTGTCGCAGGACCAGCGCGGCCGCTTCAAGTCGACGCTGCGCGACGTGCAGTCGCTCTCGGACCACGCGACCTTCCTCGGCAGCAAGGTCCAGTTCCTGCTCGACGCGGTGCTCGGGCTCATCAACCTCGAGCAGAACAACATCATCAAGATCTTCTCGGTCGCCGCGGTGATGTTCCTGCCGCCGACGCTCGTCGCGAGCATCTACGGCATGAACTTCCACTTCATGCCCGAGCTCGACAAGCACTGGGGCTATCCCATGGCGCTCGTCGCGATGGTCGTCTCGGCGATCGTTCCGTACATCTATTTCCGTCGCAAGGGCTGGCTGTAGCCGGTCGATGTCCCCCACGGCCTTCGCCGCGATCACGGCCGCGGTCGCCGTCGCGGCGATCACGCCGGGCCCCGCCGTGACGGCGATCGTGGCCCGGGCGGTGACAGACGGCTGGCGTCCCGCGATGGCGATCAACGCGGGCGTCGTCACGGGCGACCTGCTCTTCATCGCGCTCGCGATGGCCGGGCTTTCGGCCGCCGCCCGCAACTACGGCAGCCTCTTCGACGTGCTTCGCGTCGCAGGAGCGATCTATCTCGCCTGGCAGGGCGTCGTGCTCTGGCGCGCCCGGCCCAGCGGCGGCATCGAGGGCGCGGCCTCCCGCGTGACCCGCTTCTGGCCGAACTACTCAGCGGGGCTGCTGCTGATGTTCGGCCACGTGCAGGCGATGCTGTTCTACGCCGCGCTGCTGCCGGGACTCGCCGACTTCCCGACGCTCGACTGGCGCGACGGCCTGCTGCTCGCGGCGATGCTCGTGGTCGTGATCGGAGGCATCAATACGGGCTACGCGCTGCTCGCCGCGCGGGCGCGCCGCTTCTTCGCCGACGAGCGGGCGCAGCGCGCGCTGCACCGCACGGCCGGCACGCTGATGTTCGCAGCCGCCGCGGTCGTCGCGACGAGGGTGTAGGATGCGCACATGGCGAAACCCACCATCACCAACATCGCGGTGTTCTGCGACTTCGAGAACGTGGCCCTCGGCGTCCGCGACGCCAAGTACTCGAGGTTCGACATCGGCAAGGTCCTCGAGAAGCTGCTCCTGAAGGGCAGCATCGTCGTCAAGAAGGCCTACTGCGACTGGGAGCGCTACAAGGAGTTCAAGGGGCCGATGCACGAGGCCTCGTTCGAGCTCATCGAGATCCCGCACGTGCGCATGTCGGGCAAGAACTCCGCGGACATCCGCATGGTCGTCGACGCGCTCGACCTCTGCTACACCAAGGCGCACGTCGACACGTTCGTGATCGTGAGCGGCGACTCGGACTTCTCGCCGCTCGTGAGCAAGCTGCGCGAGAACAACAAGCTCGTGATCGGGGTCGGCGTGAAGAGCTCGACGTCGGACCTGCTGATCGCGAACTGCGACGAGTTCATCTACTACGACGACCTCGTCCGCAAGGACGAGCAGCGTCGCGGCCGGCGCCGCGCGCCGGCGAAGCAGGGCACGGGCAAGGCACCCGCGGCCGCGGCGACGGCCGCATCCGGTCCCGACGCCGCCCCGCAGGGCCCGCCGGCTGCCGAGATGTCGCCGCCGGAATCCGCGCCCGCCGCGACCCGCAGCGACGACGAGAAGAAGCAGGAAGCCTTCGACCTCGTGCTCGCGACGATCGAGGCGCTCGCCGAGGACCGCGAGGAAGACGAGAAGATCTGGGGCTCGATGATCAAGCAGGCGCTCAAGCGCCAGCGGCCCGGCTTCAACGAGACCTATCACGGCTTCCGCAGCTTCAGCCAGCTGCTCGAGGAAGCGCAGGCGCGCCGGCTGATCGACCTCGAGAAGGACGAGAAGTCCGGCGGCTACGTGGTGCGGTCGGTCGCGGGCTGAACGCCCGCGCGTCCGTGGCGCGCCCGACAGGATTCGAACCTGTGACCCCTGCCTTCGGAGGGCAGTACTCTATCCAACTGAGCTACGGGCGCCTGGACGGACCCCCGAAAAGGGGCCGGGAATCATAGCCCTGCGACCGCCGCCCGTCCATTTCCGGCTGGCGCGGGCCGGGCAGCGCCACGGTATACTTCGCGGCCTCGTCCGAGCCTGACATCCGGGAGTCCTCGTGAGCGCTTCGCACGACCGCAAGTTCTTCGACACCTTCATGCTGGTGCTCGGAATCCTGCTCGCCATCACCATCGGGCTGATCATCCTCGCGCGGATCATCGCGGGGAACACCTCGCTCGCGCACAAGAAGGAAGATCCCGTCTACCTGCGGGAAGTGGCCGCCCGCATCGCGCCGCCCGCGCGCGTCGCCGTTGCCGGCCAGGACAACACCGCGCTCAATCCGCCGGCTGCGGAGGCCACCGTTGCCGCGGCCGACCTCCCCGGCGAGACGGTCTACAACCAGGCGTGCGTGGCCTGCCACGGCGCCGGCATCGCGGGCGCGCCGAAGTTCGGCGACGCGGCGGTGTGGGCGGCCCGCATCGCGCAGGGCGCGGACACGCTGCACAAGCACGCGATCGAGGGCTTCCAGGGCAAGGCGGGCTACATGCCCCCGAAGGGCGGCCGCACCGACCTCTCCGACCAGTCGGTGATCAATGCCGTGGACTACATCGTCGCCGCCTCGAAGTAAGGTCGCCGCCGGATGCGGGGGATCGCGCTCGCGCTGATTGCCGCCACGCTTGTCGCAGGGTGTGCCACGGCTCCGCCGGAGGCCCAGTCGAACCGCGACCCCGCCGCGAACTTCGCCGCGTACTCGACGTTCGGCTGGGGGCCGGCGCCGGACGTGAGCGGCGCCGAACCGCCGCTGCGGCTGCTCGACCAGAACATCCGCGCAGCGATCGTCGAGGAAATGCGTCGCCGCGGCTACGTCGAGACGACGACGGGCGAACCCGACCTGCGCATCGTCTACGAGACGAAAAGCGCCGAGAAGGTCGAGAGCAATCCGGTCCGCGTCGGCATCGGCGTCGGCAGCTGGGGCGGCAACGTCGGCGGCTCCGTCAACGTCGGCAGCCCGAGCCTGCGCCACTACCGCGAAGGCACGCTCGTGATCCATGCGATCGACACGAGGCGCAATGCCGAGGTCTGGGAAGGCCGGATCTCCGGCCGCATCTCGAAGGGCAGCACCGACGCCGCCGCCGTGAGCACTGCTGTGCGGGCCGCGATGAAGGACTTCCCGGTCAGGGGATCAGATAGGGGGTAGTGGATAGTGAACAGGGGGTCGGCGGAAGCCCGCTGTGCGGACGCGCGTGAGCGCCTCCGGCCACCCACTATCCACTATTCACTATCCACTATCCCCTTCCTCAGTCGTCCGACTGCCGAAAATCCACCCCGAGCGACCGGAGCTTCCGGTAGAGGTGCGTCCGTTCCATGCCGACGCGCTTCGCGAGCTGGCCCACCTTGCCGTTGCAGAGCTGCAGCTGCTGCGTGAGGTAGGCGCGCTCGAAGTGCTCGCGTGCCTCGCGGAGCGGGAGCGCGAGCAGGTCCTGCTTCACGAGCGGCCCGTCGACGGTCGACTTCGACGCGATCTCGCCCTCGATCTCCTCGAGCCGGATCTCCTCGGGGCCGCCGCGGATCAGCAGGCGCTGGACGAGGTTCTTGAGCTCGCGGACGTTGCCGGGCCACGGGTAGTGGCGCAGGCGGTTCTGCGCCGCGACGCTGAAACGGCGGAACGGCAGCCGCTGGTCCTCGACGAGGCGGTCGACGTAGTAGCGCAGCAGGTCGGGGACGTCCTCGGCGTAGTCCCGCAGCGGCGGGACGCGCGGGCTCAGCACGTTGAGCTGCGAGAGCAGGTCCTGCCGGAACGGCTCAGGGCCCCGTGCCTCGAATCCCGGCTGCACGGAACAGATC
>Ga0105090_10000528_pt1 | contig 18952 bp, 19 predicted proteins | sample PPLLak3March2015_FD_79110 | JGI IMG/M metagenome (GOLD analysis project Ga0105090, IMG submission 79110) | Freshwater sediment microbial communities from Prairie Pothole Lake near Jamestown, North Dakota, USA - PPLs Lake P7 Core (1) Depth... | ecosystem: Environmental > Aquatic > Freshwater >... | reverse complement strand
CATTTTTTAAAACTTTTTTAACATGTTTAACTACATGATCCCAAGTAACAGGACCTGTCTCATCCGCATACTCAACAGGATCAGGGCGACCAAGTTTTATAAAAGCTTCAATACGTTCAACAGATGAAGCTGATTTATAATCACTAAACCATTTATTATTAAATGTTACTTTAATAAATGGAAGAGTAAATCCTGGGATGTAAATTGGTTTGTAACTGGTGTTAGTTCGTTTATAAACTTCATCAAATTCAATAAAGAGCTTTTTACAACATTTTTCTCCATCTTTTAAGATATCAAATTTATCCATATGAAGATAAGGTGTATAGAATTTAACTCGTTCCGCTTCCCAATTACCTTCAATAAATGCTTGATGGTCTATATCCCTAAATTCTTGCCTACAATCCGGGTAAATAGCATGGTCTCCAGCATGAATACCCATTGCTATATAAACATTAGTTTTATGTTTATTAGCGATACTTAACGCTACAGCTTGAATAATAGAGCTAAAAATCTTATTACGATTAGGAACAACTGTTTCCTTCATATTCTCTTGTTTATAGTGACCTTCAGGTACTTCATCTCCACCTTCTACAAGAGTACTATTAAGCATAGGAGCTAAACCATCAAGTTTAATAACTCCATATTTTACATTTTGTCCATTTTTATTCAAATAGTCTACTAAATCTTGAGCTCGTTCAAGTTCTACTCTATGTTTTTGACCATAGTCAAAAGACAGTGCTGTCACTTCATAGCCATTGGCGAGTAGATGAAGCAACAATGTGGAGCTGTCCATACCTCCACTTAGTGACAATACTGCTTGTTTTTTCATAAATTATTTATTTTTCTAAATGTTTCTACGTTATGTTCAATTTTTTGATATACTTGAAAATCAGTTTTATCTCCAATTACATCATCAATTTTAGTTTTAGGTTTTTCTAACAAACCCCAATCATTATATAATGTACCATCAAAAGCTGCCATAATAGGATTTGAAGTATCTATAGTTTTTATTTGTTCAATTCCTTTATAATATAAGAATTCTTGTGGTACAGAACAACCTAAAAGGTGAATTTCATCTGATCTGTTTATGGCTTTTAGTTCTAACATTTTACTAATTACTAACAAACGACTTAATGCCTTACCTATATCTTTATTAGGGTGGGGACACATTTCAGTATGGTAATAATTAGCCCCATATGAAAAAGCTATTTTTTCATACCCTAACAATTTATAGGTATGATAACATTTAACAGCATCATTAAATGATTTACCTTGAACTACAGCTACTTTTTTTATCCCATCAGGAAGTTCTACACGTGACCATTCTTTAGCGTTACGCATAGACTTAATAGCATCTTCCCATACATCTGGGATAATAAATTCATTAGGTTTAAGTTCATTTACCCAGTATAGTAAACGATCTGTATTATATGCTTCACCTAATTCATGAAGTGAATTATCCATTATAATATACCGTCTTTTTTGTTTTGCTTCCCTAAAATATTTTTCATAGTCGGGGTACAAATCTAAAAGATGAGGGAGACAATAATCATAGTCATTAAACCAATTGCTGGCTTCTAAATAAGCTATAGGAACTTCATGTGATACTTTCATTAACTTTTATTTTTACGAGGACGTCCTCTACGAGGTTTTACAGTTTCAGGTATATTATATTTACGAAATTTTTGTTCACAATAAATATAAAAATCTTTTACTTCACCATCAAACTCTATTACATCTTTATCAAAATCTTCTTTAGTCATACGAAATGTCTTGACAAAATCTTTTTTTAATTGGGTTAGATTTTCATTTTCATATTTTTCATGATCTTCACGTAAGCGTCTACGACGTTGAAAATCCATTACACTTTCTTCACAAAAATATTCATGATCATTAATATATTTTAGTCTTTTCTGTTCAATTTCCCATTCACAATATTGAATTTGCCAAAAATAAGGACTAAAATTATAGTCACCATTGTTAATTTTGTCCCATAAAGATGAGTCTTTATGGAGTGGTTTATTTTTAGCAGACCATCTTCTCCACCAAAGAAATTGATTGTATTTAAGTTTTTGAAGTTTAGATAAATTCTTTTCAATAACTTTAATAGGATGCATTTTCTTGTTAAGATAAGATAAGGCTTGGCAAAAGCCAAGCCTAAATCTTTCTAAATTATGTAGAATTAAAACTTTTTAATTTTCGGGGTTAATATTTTTATGTTGGTCTATTTTATTTAGAATAGTTTTTAAAACATCATTAGATATTAAATCTAACATTGAGGCATTCTTTAAAATACTAATTAACTGGAATACTATAAATGGTATAATGACAGTTTCACTTAACCATCCTGCTCCTATGTAAGCACTTTCTATACTTAGAATAGTAGTTAATAAAATAATCCAGAAAAATAAAGATTTAAGAACTTTTAGGGCTTTATAAGTTTTGAATCCTTCACGTTTGGTACCAGCCCAAACACCAAAAAATCCATCTACAAATAAAACCCCTACTAACGCCATATATTGCTCAGCGTTATTAAGAGTTACATTCATAAAATATGAACAGATAAAAGAGAGAGTTGTAGATAGTGACAAGGCAAGAATTGTAAGTAGGTTAGTTTTCATGTAAGACTTTAAATCGGTAATACAATATTTTAGTTTACAACCCTTCATTCCGGTCATACGTATTTAAGTTTTAGATAAAGTATCAGGTAAAAACTTAATAAATTGTAATCCTATTATCTTTCTATTAGGATCACCTTTATCAGAACTCATCATAGTTTCTTTAAAGAAATCTATATCTGTTTTAGGATCAGTTGATAAAAATTTTATAGTAATGAAATGTTCTTCTTTACCATCATTTCTGGCTTTATTTTTTTCATCAAACTTTTCTGATGTAATATTATTAACAATTGTTACTTTTCGAGTGGCTCTAATTTCATCAATAATATCAGTAATATTAACATCTGAGTCTGTAACTAAATATGCTGTTATCCTAAAAATAGGTAAAGCTTCCATAATTAAGTCTTTCAACTTAGCCATATTAATAAATATTGAAGGGGCTCATAAGAGCCCCTTCTTTTATTCAATTTTTTAAATTATTTATTTTTAGCTATAACAGACCAAATACCCCCAACTAATGTTAAAGCTGCTCCTGATAGTTCAGTAAAGGTAGCTTCATCAATAATTCCTCTGGTGATTAAAACGCCACCAGCAAATGTTAGAGCATGTCTAATAATTCCTAAGATTTGTTCTTTTGTCATGATATAAAAAATTTTTATGGTTTATTATAAATATATTACCCATCACAACTTACACATTCTACAGTACGAGATCCTAAATCTCCTTTAATAACACTATCTGTGCGGAGATAGTAAAGTGTTTTAATACCTAATTTCCAAGCTTCTAAATGAACTTGATTTATCCATTTAGGTGAATCTGTTGGGTCAAATGAAAGATTTAATGATTGAGTTTGATCAATATATTTTTGTCTAATAGCGGCTTGTCTAACTAATTCAAGTTGATTTACCTCACTAAAAGTTAAATATACTTCTTTTTCATCAGGTGATAATATTTCATCTGGGAGATTTTGGGCTGATCCATTATCTGCTAAGATTTGATCCCATACTCTATCTGTGTTTTGTCCTTTGCTTTCTAAAAGAATTTCTAATTCTCTATTTTTTACAATAAATGTTCCTTTAGCTCCATTAAAAGTATAGATATTAGCTGGGATGGGTTCAATACCTGCTGAGCAGTTTGAAATTCTTGAATTAGATACAGTGGGAGCAATAGCAATCAAATGAGAGTTTCTCATACCGGTTCCTTTACACCAAACAGGTTCACCATATTCTACAGCTAATTGGCGTGAAGTAGCTTCAGCTTTTTGTCTAATATCACTAAATATGGTATGTGTCCAAGCTGTAGAAGCAATTGAATTAAATGGTAAATTCTTTTGTTGTAAAAATGTATGCCAACCCATTACCCCTAAACCAAGTGCTCTACCTTTTTTAGCGTGGCGATGAGTTCTAATAAGTGAATCTTTACCATTACTCTTATCAATAAACTCTTGCATCACACCATCAAGAAAACGAATAGCTGTTTCAATTACATCTGTATCTTTCCACTCATCATATTTAGCTAAGTTAAGTGAACTTAAGCAACAAATAAAACTATGTTCCTCATCAGTATGAAGTGTAATTTCAGTACAAATGTTAGTCATACTAACATCTAAATTGTTCATAGCATAGGCTAACGGATTATTTTTGTTAACACTATCCTTAAACATAATATAAGGTTCACCTGTCTCAACTCGAGTTTTTAATATTTCTAACCATAAAGACATAGTTTCACTATCTCTATCATTAAGACGCTTCATAAAAGCATCATCAATAACAACACATTGATGTAAGTTAAGACATTGTCTATTTGGATCACCTTTTGGTCTACGAATTTGAAAAAATTCTTTAATATCAGGATGATTAATATCCAAGTTTACTGACGCTGCTCCTCTACGAACTGATCCCTGATTTGTAGCTATGATTGAAGAATCATAAATTTTACACCAAGGAACTACACCTTCACTTTTACCATTACCAGTAATAGTAGTTCCACGTGGTCTAATTCTACTAACTGAAATTCCAACTCCTCCTCCAAGGGCTGTTAGTTTCATCAATTCAGCATTTGTTAAACCAATACCTCTAATAGAGTCAGGTGTATCAATCCCAAAACAAGAAATAGGCAAACCTCTATCAGTTCCAGTATTAGATAAGACAGGACTTGCTAAACCGATCCAACCATTCCAAATATATTTAAAAAACTTATTTTCAAGATCAGGTCTATTAATTCTTGTAGCTACAGCATGAGCTACTCTTCTATATGCTTTTTTAGGTGTTTCATCTGGGAGTAAGTAGCCTTTAGATATAGTAGCTACTCCTACTTCATCCATCCATTCAGGGTAGTCTTTTCCTTTTACCCAATTTGTTGTATCTATAATTATATTTCCGTCCATTTTTAAAATATTGATTCGTCCCATTGTAAATGTCCCTTTGAGTAATTAGTTACTCTTGAGGCGAAGAAATCTGTGTGTTGTTTACCTGCTGATAGAGAGTCAAACCATTTCATTCTTTTAAGAGCGTTGGTATCAATTCCATCAATAATAGATCCATAACCTAAATCTCCTAATTTAGTATTAACTCTATTTTTAATAAAGGCAACTAAATCATCTTTAGAACAACCTTCAAGATCTCCTAATTCATAAACTTTATCAATAAAATCAAGTTCTAATTTTAGAGATAATAAAGCTGCTTCATTTATCGCTGCTTTGAGGTCCGGAGTGTTGAGGTGAGGATTTTCTTTGATAAGTGTTCTGAATAACCAACATCCTGCTTCGGAGTGCATTGATTCGTCTCTAATAGACCATTCAACAATTTGGCCGACCCCTTTAAGTTTATTTCGCATTTTAAAAGATAATAAGATGGCGAACGAAGAGAATAAATTAACTCCTTCGGTAAACGCCGAGAAGATAGCGAGTGATTTAGCAATATCTTGCAAATCATCCTCACCATCGAAATTATCCCTAGTAGACATAAGATTTTCAATTTTAGCCATTGTAGCTTCATCCTCGAGAAATTCCGAGAAGTTGTCAAGTCCAAGTGTTTCATTTAATAAAGAATATGCTTCAGCGTGAATAGTTTCAAATGCTCCAAATGTGGTAGCCATCATGATAACTTCAGGCTTACGGAACCATTTAGTTACAAGACCACTCCAATAATCATTTACAATTGTTTCGGTTTGAGCAAAACCTTTTAATATAGAACCAACTATATTCTTTTCTGTTTCTGTTAAATTTTGTTTCCAGTCATTTATATCACTCATCATTGGCACCTCAGTATGAAGCCAATGTGCTTGTTGTTGTTTCAGCCAGTAATCGTGTGCTTCAGGATATTCGAATGGTTTATAGACGACTCTCTCCTGCAAAAGATTTGATTTTGCCATTTTTTTGTTTGTTATAAGCTAAGTTGAAAAAATTGTTGAGCCAAAAGATCTCTGTCTAAAGTATTAAAATCGGTTCCTTCGATTTTTCTCACTGGTGTTTCGTTATCGTCATCAAAGTGTTCATCCAGAACTTCAAAGTGACCTGTTGAAGTATCAGCCTTAACTGAAAAAGTCATTCCATCCATTCCGTATCTATTTTTCATTATATGAAATCTACCAGTACCGTTTACTTTATCTTCTTTTTTTCTTGAAAGTGATATAGCTATATCGGTAATCATGATTTTATCATAACTGCCGGCTGCTTTATCTCCTTCAATGACATTATCTTTTGCACCTGCGCGATTAACTTGAGAAACTGACCAAATTGGTAATTGGAGCTCTTTAGCTAATCCTTTAGTGCTTATATAAATATCATCTATTTCCCCTTTACGATCTTGAACTCGTTTTCTTGAAGAAAGAAGATCAACATAGTCAATTAGAATCAAATCAGGTTTAAAATCTAAATCAATACATTTCTGTATATGTGATTTAAGCATTGGAATAGTTGCTTTACCTGTGGCGAATTCCTTAATAATTAGTTGGCCTGGGAGTTTATCAACTAAGGATTGAACTTTATCTTTATGTTTAGAAATAGAATCAACACCTATATTAGTAAAATAAGCGTCATACCTTCTACCAACATAATCTTCACTTAACTCTAAAGTATAATGAAGAACATTAAATCCTAATTTAACAGCGTATCCTCCTAATGCGACTAATGTCCATGATTTACCACCTCCAGGGTTACCAAATATTAATCCAAAATCCCCCCTACCTAAACCACCTTGCATTATGTTATTAAATTTTTCCCAAGGTGTTGGAATTATAATTCTGGATTCTTCTCTATATCGGGATTCAGTATCTTTATTATACTCATGACCTATGTTTTTATCTCCACCTGCCTTTAAAGCATTATCAACTAATAATCTAATAGAGTCATAATCTCCAGCATTCAATAAATCTACTGAGCTGAGGAGTGCTTTTTTTAGTTGTTGGTTTTTACAAAAATTAGCAAATTCTTCTTCAACATATTTTAAATCATCCTCAGATGATTGATAAGCTTCTCTAAGTTGCTCCTTAATAGATACTTGAAGTACTTCATTAGTTACTTTTTTAGTCTCAACCTTCAACACCTCCATTGTAGGAGTGGTATGATACTTATCATAATATTGGAGAATCTGTTGAATAACCCACTTATGAGCTTGGTTATCGAAGTATTCATCACTCAAAACATCATGGATATTTTGGAGGAATTCTTTATGAGTAAGTAATGAAGATAGTACTTTGATTTGAAAACCAGTACCGTATGATTGTAAAGTGTTAAGTGTCACAACTTTTATTTTAAATATAATAATTAATTTGAGTATTTCCAAACATACCCATAAATGCTTTTTCTTTTGCCATTACATACCTCAGTTATAGCTGAGGAAGTTTTGTTAAGGGAATAAGCGGCTTCTTTAACACTAGGCCATTCTTTAATAAAATTACCTTGTTTATCATATTGGATTACTTTTTTTCGTCTATTAGTATTGCCTTTAGCTGATTCAGCCATATGGGCTTTCCACTCATCTGTGAAAATTATACCTTTTCGAGTTTTAGACATTTTAAGACGGGTTTTTTCATCAAAATTATTTACTCCAAAAGCTTTATTGGATTTATTATAAAAATTTGGATTATCCTTAACATTATATTTTTTTAACCAATATTCTTCTCTTTCAGCTAAATGAGTTTTGTTATAGCAATATTCCAATATTTCTTTTTTAAAATTTTCTTTACCGTACTTTAATATAGCTTGTTTAATGTTCACTCCACTGCCTAAATAATTAGGATTATTTTTTCCATCTTTACCAATATACTTTTCATGTGTGATCAAATTAGTCACTAAATATACTATCATACATATAAATACCCCCCTTTATGTTAAGCGTCATAAATCTTTAAATTAGAAAAAGTGTCTTTAACCCAAAATTCAGTGTTTTTAATTATATGGTTTAACCCATCTTCATTATATAAAGTTAAGAAATCTAACACGCGTAAACTAACTACTTTTTCTTTAATTTTGTTATCTATAAATTCTTTTTCATTATCATCTAAAAGTGGATTACCTAAATCCATGATTTTATAATGATTTTCAACACTTGTCCAATCATGAAGAATCCGAGCGTATACTACTCCTTCTTTTAATCGTTTTATACTTAGATCATATATGTCTTGAAGTTCTAATCTATCTCCAGCTAATTCAGGAAATTTTTTCAATACACCTTTATTTCCAACACCTTTTACACCTGAAATTTTGTCTGAAGTATCTCCTACTAAGGTTTTATAGAAAATAAAGTTATGAGGAGGAACACCAAATTTTTCAATCACAGTTTTAACATCATAAAAATCTCTTTCTATAGGTCTATAAACTGTAATATTATTATTAACTAATTGGAGAAAGTCTTTATCACTTGATACTATTACAACTCTAGAATTATATTTTTTATCTAAAGTTGTAGATAAGTGGGAAATAACATCGTCCGCTTCTGACTTATTGATTGATATGACTTTAACTGGGAGACATTTTAGATACTGAATTAGGCGTACTATTTGGTCTATTTTAGAGTCGTGTTCGTCATCAAGGTTTTCAAATATGTCCCAATTAGTAATCCTAACATTTCTACCTGATTTATATTCGGGGAGTAAGTTCTTCCTGTTAGTGGAAGAACCTACTCCGTCGAATATAATGTAAACAGATGTTGGTTGAATCTGTTTGATAAGAGAACCTAAAGACCTTAAAAAACCAGCTAAACCTCCAATGTGAGTACCTTCCTCGTTTACAAAATTTAGTACAGCAAAATTCCTTAAAAATAAATTTAAACCATCTATAACCAAGACCCTATCATGTCTGTTTAATTGGGGTGAATCACTCCCCTGCTCAATTTTATTGAGCATTTCAAGGTACTCTTTTTTGCCCATTTTTATTCTGGTTCTTCAGTGTATGAAGTTATGTCTTGAATGTCTTCTGAATCTTCTTCAATAACATTAAAATCCATACCTCCAAGTAATTGACTCCACTCCTTTGAGTGGGCGTCTTTATAAACTTTAAGTTCTTTTTCAGTATCATTGATAAAACCATGAGGTGTCATAATAATTCTACCTTTAGTAGTTATACCATTGATATGATTCTTATCAATTTGTAGATTAGTACGCTTAGCGAACTCTACCTGTTTACCATCCTTAATAGCCTTAATTTTAGAAGTACCAGCATTAGAAATGTTACCAAATGTTACTACAAAAGTAGCATCAAACCACATAGCCCAACCTCCCTTATTCATCAATTTTGGTTGACTCATAGGTGTTTCAGCTTTAGCTGTCCATACTTTATTAATACAAACTAATGTATTAGTATATGGTGATGATTCTTTTCTTGAAAGTAGAATTTTTTGGTTAACATTATTTCCAAATTGAGTACTCATAGCTCCAGCGTTCCATTCATTATTATTTTTATTAGAACGAACTGAAAGTTCACAAGGAACAGATCCAATAGAATCCCAAAGGAATAATAGATCATAAGGTAAATTACCTTTCTTCTGTTCGTCTACTAAATCCAAAATAAATGCTGCTACATCTTCAATTGTATTTAATGATCCTCTGTCAGCATAAATAAAGAAACCTTCATAATCATTTATTTCACCTGTTTCTTTATCTACTTTAAGATCAACTTCAAGTCCCATTTGCATAGCATGGTCCCAATTCCATTTCATCTCTGTAATGATGAATACTGGAAGTATATTTCTCTTTTGGGCAGAGACAGCCGCCTCAATCAAGGCGGTTGTCTTGCCTGTATCAGAGTGACCCCTAAGTAAGGTTATGTGACCCATAGGGATACCAGGAATTGAAGTTACATCTTGAAACGCTTGAGAAAGAGGAATCCAAGCTTGGTCTTTAAATTTAACATTTGATTTAAGAAGTTTTTTCTCCTTAAATTTATTTAAGTCAAATCCTGATTGTAATTCTGAAGAGACCGCTTCAGTTAGTGATTTTTTTCTCGCCATTAGCTGAAGAGTTCGTCAAATTTATCGAGTTTGTTTTGTTTTAGGGGTGCCTTCAAGTTGTAATTAGTTTGAGACACCCCTTTATCAAAAGGGAGATCATCATCATCTACTGTGGTTTCATCATCAATGATGTCTCCCTCTTTGGCTTCATCTTCAGGATTCAAAAATTCTTGAAGGAAACCTTTAATTTCATCAAAAGTATGCTTTTTAAATAAATCAATTGGATTCTTTTGTTCATCCAACCACTTCTCAATTTCTGATTTATTTTCAGAAAGTGGAGTCTGTTTAGTACGAACTCTAACTGATGATTTATTATAAGCAGTACCAGTTGATTCAGGGCCAATTGTATCTACAGTAATGTCACGACCAGACATAATATCAGTGTAATCACCAATATCATCATCATCTGCCATACTCAACATTTCAAGATACAGAGCCTTACCAAATTGCCACAATTTTACACCTTCATGTTCTTCACCTCGAACAATAACAGGTACAAATACTCTCATTTTGGGATCCAATTTTTTAGCCAACCGCCAATTTTCTTTGTCACTTGTTTGACGAAGTTGTTTAGCAAATTCTACAATTGGATCTTTTTCTCCATAATTGATAGGAGACAAAATTGTACGAGCTCCAATTCCATAGTGAAAATATACCTCACTAAAGGGATTAGATTTATTAAACTTACTTGGAACAATTCGAACTACTTGTTTTCCAACACTTGGCTTCCAAAATAGATTCTTGTCAGTTCCACTTCCCTTAGTTTGTTGTTGTTGAAGGGAATTCAACTTACTTCTAATTGCATTTAAATCCATGATGTAACTTTTTTCCTTTAAATATAGTATATAAGACAAAAAAGGCCAAACTAAGTTGGCCTTCTTTTTTATATTTATTTTTACTTACATATCAACATCATTGCTGTATTTCATAGTAAGGGCATCTAGAGCTGTTCTTACTTCATCAGCAAATGTTTCAACATTTGGGTAAGTGTTTATTCTTTCTTGATAGAAATCATCTAACAAATCAGCAACTTCTTCTTCAGATTGAATTTCATTTAAAGTTTTTTTTGACAAAAATTCATTTAAGAATCTATCATTTTCATCTAAACCAGCTTTTTTAGCTGCTTTTTTTATTTGAGCGTCAGTAGGTTCTTTATCTTTCTTTTTAGTATCCTCATCCTCATCTTTTACTTTCTTTTTTCTACCTCTGGTTTCAGGAGCATTAGGATCTCTTTCAGGCTTACTAAATTTCTTTAATTCTGAGGTAATTGCGATATATCCTTTATCTTGAAGAACTTTAAGAAAGGTATTAGCTTGGGCTGAATTATTCCACCCTTCAATGGCGTCTAATACTTCTTTAGAAGTAAAGTTTGCTTTCTTTAAGACACTAGTTAATCTATCCATGTCCTCAGGAGTAAATCTGCTCTTTGGCTTTTTCTGACCTGGGGATTTATAGGTTTTGAGGAGGTTATTAACTTTATTCATGAAAGATCTAACATCAGCTGCGCTAGCGTCTTTATATAACATAAAAGTATTTGATGTACGAGCCATTTCATCTAAGAAAGATTCGTTTACTTCTTCATCAGTCATAGATTCTTCCATAGAATCATCATCTCCTTCTTCAAGGAAAAGTTTAGCTACTTTTTCTACATCTTTATCTTCTCCTTCATCTAAATCTCCAAAGTCATAACCATCAGGATAGAGCTCAGGGTCTGGGTCTAAGTTTTCGTTTAATTTGGCTCTTAAACCTCCTTCAGCCAAATACCTTCTTAAGTCAAAATTATTCATAATTCTATTATTTGATGTATTTTAGTTTTTAGTTGTTTCAATTCATTATGTTGAGTCAACAATATAGTATTCTTATAATGCTGCCAATTCACTTTATAATAAATATCAACAACTCCTCCATTTAATCGTTTTATTAACTCATTTAACGCATTTATTGTATAAAGCGTATTAGATTCTTTCTTTCTATGAACTAGTATGGTATTAGGTAATACATTATTCATACTAGCGGGGTCTACGTTGTATGTACAAACATACTCATCATTACTTTTTATATAAAGAATAAAAATTTTATTATAAAGTATGTCGTAATTATATTGTATTTCTTGCACTAGGTCATCCAAACCCTCTAGCGTAGTAAAAGTGCAAAATAATTTATTATTCATTTAATTTTTGATCTTGATCTAGGGAAATGTGTGATTAATATCCGGGGTATACATATTACACGGACTTTAGAGAACCGTATCTGACCCCCCAAGACATTTTTACCTTAAAATCATAAATATCAAAAACCTTTAATATAGTCTCAACTGTATCTTTTTCAGTTTTATCTACATCAAATAAAAAAGAATCGTAGGTATAATGAATTATTTTAGTATTCTTACTTTTAATAATTTTTATTATTTCTTCTAAAATAAGAATATTATAATATGTTTCTGTATTTTGGAGAATATAGTTAAGTAGTTTTTGTTTTTTTAACTCCTTAGTTTTAAAAACATATCCTGATTTGCAAACTACTTCTTCTTTAGAATTTAAATCTTCTAAGTATTGGTCTACTTTTTTAAAATAATCTAACTCTTTATATTCTTCAAATACACCACCATATAATTGTTTAAATGTAAGTTCTTTAGAAGTTTGATAATCAACCCCATACATCTCAGCAAATGATTGGTGGATATCATCATGTTCAAACTTATATCCAACCATTTGGGCTATAATAGTAGGATGATAAGCACTAATATCTATTTCTAATAAGAAATCATTTTCCGCTATAAACGCATCTCTACAACCTGATTTTTTATCTAAAGCAACATAGTTAATATTATTAAAACTATTTGAAGGACGAGTTGTAGTAGTTTTAAGATTGAATTGAGTGAATGTTTTATCTGTCTCAATCCCAAAGTGTTCCTTAAATAAAATAGGATCTACTTTAATACCTTCTTGTTCAATCCACCAAAATACTGAAGTGGCTTTATTATTATAAAATTCAAAGTATGGTGGTTTCTCAAGGTTAAAAATATGTTTTACCTGAGAAAATATTAGCTCACAATATTCATAATGTTTAACTATAGGAATGATTGAGTTTATATTACCTATGTTAGAATATTGTTTATAGAAATGGTCATAGACAGGGAGTGACACTTGTATATCTGTAGGCGAGATGAAGTGTAGGTCACTCAATTGCCTCAATATAAAATAGTGTAAAAATTCCTTCTTATCCCTAACAAATATCTCCTCATATTCCTGGAATAGTTGATAGATAGATTGTATATCTATAGGAAGAGAATCGTTATGGTTAATAGATATTAAATATCCTTTAATGTCCTCTATTTCTCTAATGTATAAACAAGAAATGTCATTTTGTGTAGGATGAATTTTATTATTTAAGGAAACTATCTCTACAAATACTTTCTTAAACTTTTTCTCCCTAAACTCTCTTAACTTCTCTTTTGTTTCTATTAACCAAAACATTTAGTTTGAAGTTAAAAAATTATTTAGGTGAGGCCAATCTAATGATTAAAGAGGTTGTAAACTCATAATTAAAGTAGCATTAGTAACAGATCCTCCAACATAAGCAGCTGTACACTTTCTACTTGAAGTTAAAATAGGCATCCATGTAGCATGATTACTACCTGTTATATATCCTGTAAATGTTGAGTTAGGCTTCCAAGCATCCAAACCATTTTGGCCTATATAAAATAAACTACCACTTTTAATACCTATAGTTCCATATTGAGTATTAGTTGAAAACTTTTCCCCAGCAAAATATGACCACCCATCATCTGACCCAACTCTAGACCAAGTTAGAAATGTGCCTCCTGTTGATCCATCTCCTGTAACATATGATTTAGCCCCAGCGTGATAATGAAAACTATTAGTAGTTATAGCTTTTGAAAAGTTTCCAAAAGCAAAAGATTGTGACCATATACCACTTCCTGAGAGTAAAGTAAAAAATAGTAAATCAGTAGTACTATTATTTCCTAATTGATAAGCTCCTGCTTCACCTGTCCCAAATATATTCCCTCCAGAAATAGCTAAGGTAGTTTCATTACCTGCACTACAATCAGTCCACCCTGTACTACCTGAAAGAGATCCTGAAAGGGTTGACCATGTTGTTGTGTTACCTGATATGGTTCCTCTTCCGGTTCTTCCATTACCATTACTCCCAGCTGTATAAATTGTTCCTCCTTTTATTGCTACTGAATGGGCATTTCCACAAGAAATTTTTGTCCAATCTGTATCTGAATTAACAACAGTAAAGTTGTTAAAAACTGAAGTTGTACCTCCATTTCCAAATTGGCCACTACTATTAATACCAATAGCAAATAATTTACCATCACATATTCCTATAGCAAAATTTTGACCAGCTGATATATCAGTCCACCCATTAGAACCTGTTGTTACCTTTGCAAAAGAAGTAGTCCCTGTACCTGTATATATACTACTAAGTCCTATACTAAAAAGTTCACCACTTGAAGAAAGGAGAAAAACAGCTTGGTTATGTATTTCTATTTTAGAGAAAACAGAACTTGTAATTAACCTATAAAAATCAGGAGCTGGAGAAGTTCCCCCAGTTAATAAAGCAGTTCTAGTATACCCACCTCCTCCTAAAGTGCCTGAAGTAGGTATATTTACAGATGAGGTTGGTGATACTCCTATTTGTCCTAAGCCTGTTATTAATGTTGTATCTATCCCATTTATATATGAAGGCATAACTTTATAATTTTTATAATTGAATCCAAGTAAAATCTGGGTTGAAGTAAATCTGTCTGCTGCCTGAATCTATAACATAACCAACATATCTAGCAACGTGCCCTGCGGTTGAAGGAGGAGTTTCTGTTATTATTCCTGCTGTTAAAGGACTTAAATAAACTGGTTTTCCATTAGTAAATCCTGCTAAACTTTGACTAACTCTAACTAAACCATGTAACACTATATCATTTTGATTAGCTGTTGTTGTAACAACTCCTAAAACACCTGTACTACTACCTGTAGCACTAGCTACTGCTTCAGCCCACTGACCACTTCCTGATAAATATACTACTCTACCAGCTGTTAAGGTAGGACCTGAAGATGACCAAGTATCTGCTAAGGTTACTCCTCTATCATATTGGCCTGCATTAGTTAGAGATGTTTCTTTTATTCTAATAGCATCTATACCTCCTTGAGTTGTATCTAAATTGCCTGTTACTATTAAACTACCTGATATTATAGCTGAACCTGTGTAAGGGAATGTAGCACCCCCACCTCCCCCAGTATTAGTTATAGTTACATTACCTGTAGATTGGTTAATTGAAATACCCGAACCAGCAGCTATAGAAGTAACACCCCCATTTAGAGCATAAGAGGAGGTTGTAGCAAAAGAACTGCTAATAGCGTTTAAAATATAAGAAGCTGTTAAAGCATTAGTAGCCCAAGAAGATGTTCCTAATAAAGAACCTGTATACCCATTAAAAGAATTTATTGAACCTGTAAATTGAGTATCACCTATAACTCTTAACTCAGGCAAAGCTGATCCTGATATAACAACTGCCCCTGTTATAGATAAATTTTGGTTTAAATTATTTACAAAGGATGATGTTAAAGCATTAGTAGCCCAACTTGAAGTTATAGAATAAGTTCCAACAGGTAAAAATGAAGCGGTTCTAGCATTTATAGCATTAGATGCTGATTGAGCCCATGAGGATGTTATACTATAAGTTCCAACAGGTAAGAATGATGCTGTTAAAGCGTTGGTAGCCCATGAAGAAGTACCTAATAAACTACCTGTAAATCCCCCTGTTGATCCTACTGACCCTGTGAATTGGGTTTCTCCAATTACCCTCAACTCAGGAAGAGCAGAACCAGATAAAATAACAGCCCCAGTTATTGATAAATTTTGGTTTAAATTATTAACAAAAGAAGCTGTTCTAGCATTAACAGCATTAGAAGCAGATTGGGCCCAACTTGAGGTTATGTTATAAGTTCCAACAGGTAAGAATGAAGCAGTTAAAGCATTAGTAGCCCAACTAGCAGTTCCAAATAATGAACCAGTAAATGAAGAAGCACTAATTATAGAAGCTGTAATAGGTACAGTAGTAGAAGCTCCTAAAGCTGTCACTTGAGCTAAAGTACCAACACTTCCTCCCCCACCTGATCCTGTATTGACAGTAATTGGGAAAGTTGAACCATCACCTTTTGTAAAGGTAATAGTGTTTAAGTTAACTGAGGCGGTTTTAAGGAGTGAACCTGTATCTGTACTTCCTCCTCCTCCACCATTAACAACATTTATAGCCCAACTAGCAGTTCCAAATAATGAACCTGTTATTCCTTGAGATACATTAAGACTACCTGAGATAGTTAAACTACCTGAAGCTTGAGAGGAACCTGATATTGTTGGGCTAAATATTTTCATATATTATAAATATTTTTTTATTAACTTTCCTCAGTATTTTGAGGAAAAGGATCTAAATTTCTCCACTCAGTACTTCTAGTAATTTCTAAAGCTTCTTCATGGGTTAAATAACCTTCTTCAATTGTGGGGACTTTTAATTTAACAACAAACTCACTTTCATCAAGTGATTTTCTACAAGTTTCTTTTTCAGTTAGGAATAAATCCCAGTCTATATTATCAAATTCTGATATTGGGTATATTTTGTATAATCTTTCCATTATTTATAATAATCTTTTGAAGCACTATAGTTTTGGAGAACCTCAGTAGATGTTAAAGCTCTGTTATAAATTAATACTTGTCCTACTTGTATATTAGGTCTTCTACCTAAGTTAGATAAATTACCTATTTCTAATGAACTTGAAAACCAATTAAAATTAGCCCAAGTAAAATTAGGTGTTGTTCTAACTCCACTTATTTTAGAAATAGCATTTTCATATAAGGCCATAGAAGCTGATTTTGGAGTAGTAAAGTTAGTAGTACCACACATATTAACCCACACACCTGTGGTATGGGTTCTATTATAGATAACACTAACAAAATCATTATTTCTAAGATGACCATAAGCAAACCCACCAACAGCATTTTGAGTAGTATTTCTACAATCTAAAATAAGAGGATGACCTGAAAAAGAACCTGATGTTCTATAACCAGTAGAAAATATAGCATCTAAATAAGTAGGGGAGGTGACAAATTTAAACCATATTGAAACTGTTATTCCACTATTACTAGCCCCACTCCCATTACTTTGAGATATAAAGAAATATGAACCTGTTGGAGTAGTATACATATCATCAGTTGTTCCATCTAATTGAAAATTCCTAGGTGTGGTACTACCATTCCAAGTTGGAGTATTAACTAAAGCCATATCAGGTGATCCTGTATATTCTCTTAAATCAAACCAAGTAGTCCCACTACCAGAATATGAATAACCATATCTAGCATCTAACCAATAACGTAAACCATCAGTTACAATACCTTCAAGAGGTACATCACTAATTTTAGCATTTTGGCCTATAGGAGATTCATTAAGATTTTTAATATTAGCAAAATCTACCCCATTTATTGATTTAATAGCCATTATATTCCAACTGTATAAGTGTTATCTGGTCTAAAATACATTACATTTGAGTTAGCTTTAGTGATATAACCAATTACTCTACTAACCTGACCTGAACCTGTAGGGGCTGTTATAGTGACTTGACCTGCTATACCAGCGCTTAAATAAACCGGTTGACCAGCTATCCCACTTGATAAAGCTGAACCTGATATTTGGATGGTTCCTTCTATTAAGATTTCTCTTTGAGATTCTGCTGCTGTAACAACACCTAACATTCCATAACTACTACCTGTAGTGTTAGCTTGGGCGGGTCCCCATTGGGTACTACCTGAGAAATAAACTATTCTACCAGCTGTTAGTGTAGGACCTGTTGTTGACCAATCATCAGCTATTCTTGAACCTATATCAAAACCTCCTATAGTATTAAGAGCAGTAGCTTGAGTGGCTATAGAATTAGGATATACTTTAGCTGTTAATTCAATTTTATTATTAGGGTCATCAACTACAACTTTAGTTTGATTATAAGCTTCACCAGCGTCACCTATTATAACCTTAGCGTCACTATTAGCTAATGTACCTATAGCAGCAAAAACATCCTCCCCATCAGAATCAGCAATAAGAAAAGCATAATTATCACCAGCAGTTTGCCTAAATTGATGAGATACTGATAAAGTCCCACCAGTTGGCACAAAAAATGACCTACCTCTATTAATTAAAACTGAACTACTATACTGTAAATCAGCTTCACCATTTAAAGTATTAGCTGTACCTGTAGCTGTAACTAAATAATTATCAATATTATTATTAATAGTAACACTCCCACCCCCACCCCCTGACCCTGTATCAACTGTTATGTTAAAGGTAGTTCCACTACCTTTTGTAAAGGTAATAGTATTTAAACTGACTGAAGCAGTTGTTATAGCATTAGGTGTGAATGATGCTGTTGAAGAAAAGCTTGAGCTAATAGCATTTAAAACATAAGAGGCTGTTGAAGCAAATGAGCTACTTATAGCATTTAAAACATAAGAGGCTGTCACAGCATTATTAGCCCAACTTGATGTTCCTAATAAGCTGCCTGTAAATCCATTTAAACTACTAACTGATCCTGTAAATTGAGTTTCACCAATTACTCTTAGTTCTGGGAGGGAGGAGCCTGATAAAACCACTGCTCCTGTTATTGATAAGTTTTGGTTTAAATTATTGACAAAAGAAGCTGTTCTAGCATTAACAGCATTAGAGGCAGATTGAGCCCATGAAGCAGTAATGTTATAGGTTCCAACAGGTAAGAATGATGCTGTTCTAGCGTTGATAGCGTTAGAAGCTGATTGGGCCCATGAAGCTGTTACACTATAAGTTCCAACAGGTAAAAATGATGCTGTTCTAGCGTTGAT
>Ga0105090_10000527_pt1 | contig 18974 bp, 19 predicted proteins | sample PPLLak3March2015_FD_79110 | JGI IMG/M metagenome (GOLD analysis project Ga0105090, IMG submission 79110) | Freshwater sediment microbial communities from Prairie Pothole Lake near Jamestown, North Dakota, USA - PPLs Lake P7 Core (1) Depth... | ecosystem: Environmental > Aquatic > Freshwater >... | reverse complement strand
GCGACACGGGCTCGTCGCGCATGGCCCATCTTCGACCCAAGCGATGACCGGTGCATGACAGGGTCCCCTCGCCAGGGCAGCCCAGCGTGAAGGAATTCCGCTGCCGGCGGCGGTTGCAGTTGCACACAAGGCGCCAGGGTGGCCGCCGGCTTCAGCGGTCGTGAACGATGTCTCCGCGCCGACCCAGCACGCCGGCGGCCAGCAACTCTTGCAGCAGCTGTTCGGCCCAGGCTTCGAAGTGCCCCTCGGGGCGGTCCAGCTCGGCCCAGATTGACTGCATCAGCGGCGTGTCGCGCAGCCAGTCGCGCAGCGCCGGCAGGGCCTGCTCGCGTTCTTCCATCATGTGGTACTTGAGAAGCACCTTGGCGCCATGGCGCAGGTGCCGCTCGGGGCTGGCGCGAAAGCCGGCGAGCCGGGCGCGGGCCTTTCCGAGCGCGGCGGCGACATCGGTGAAGGGCGCGCCGTGGCCCGGGATGACACATCGCACGGGCAGCGTTTCGATCAGGTCGAGCACGCGCTCCACGTCTTCGAAGGCGGAGGCGCCGTCCAGCTCGGGGAAGACCACGCCGAAGCCGTTCTCCCACAGTGCGTCGGCCGAGATCAGCACGCCGTGCTCGGCATCGAACAGGATCACCGACTCCGGGTCATGCCCTGGCGCGGCCATGACCTGCCAGTCGCGCCGGCCGATGCCCAACACCTGGCCCGGCGCCACGCTGCCCTGTGCCGTGTAGCGATCACAGCGCTGGCGCGTGGGTCGGTAGCTCAGCGCCTGTTCGTCCCAGCCCTGCACGGCCTTCAGGCTGCCGCTGGGCACGCGCACGTCCGGCCCCCATTCGCGCTGCACTGCGGCATTGCCGCCGCAATGGTCGGAATGCAGATGGGTGTTGACCACATGGCGCAGCGCCTTGCCGCCGAGCAACTGCCGCAGCAGCGACACGGTCTGCGCGGCATGCACGCTGTGGCCGGTGTCGATCAGCGTGGCGCCCTCGTCACCGTCCAGCAGCACGTTGTTCGAGGACAGCCAGCCGCGTTCCAGCACGTGCAGGCCGGGGCCCAGGGGGAGTGGGTTCGTCATGCGCGCACTGTAGGCCAAAGCCTCCGGCGTTCTCGGGGCTAACCCGCGTGGCGCCGATGCGGCGTCAGCGTTACCGTTCGACGACACGGCGCCACCGGCGCAGCGGGGCAGGATTCGTTGGGCCTGTCCGCAGTCGGATCCGACCCCAACACCAAGGAGACAGACGATGGATACCACCGCCAAGACCGCCCCGGCTCCTGCGCAGGAGCGTCCTGCACGTCGCAAGTTCCTCGGCGCTGCGGCGTCAGGCCTGGCCGGTGCCGCTGCGATGAGCGCGCCGATGATCGCCAGGGCGCAGAACACCATCGTGCTGAAGATGCAGGGCGCCTGGGGCGCCAAGGACATCTTCAACGAGATGGCCGAGGACTACGTGAAGAAGGTCAACGAGATGGCCGGCGGCCGCCTGCGCATCGACTACCTGCTGGCCGGCGCGGTGGTCAAGCCCTTCGAGGTCATGGACGCCACCAGCAAAGGTGTCCTCGACGCCAGTCATGGCGTGCCGGTGTACTGGTACGGCAAGAGCAAGGTTGCGTCGCTGTTCGGCTCCGGCCCGATCAATGGCTGCGATGCGCCGCAGACCCTGGCCTGGATCTACCGCGGCGGCGGCCTCGAGCTCTACAACGAGCTGCTGAAGAAGATCAATCTCGACGTCGTCGGCTTCTTCGCCATGCCAATGCCGACGCAGCCGCTGGGCTGGTTCAAGAAGCCGATCACCGGCGCGGCCGAACTGAAGGGCCTGAAGTACCGCACCGTCGGTCTGGCGGCCGACCTGTTCCAGGAAATGGGCGCCAGGGTCACTCAGCTTCCGGGCGGGGAAATCATCCCGGCGCTCGACAAGGGCGTGATCGATGCCTTCGAGTTCAACAACCCCACGTCCGACATGCGCTTTGGCGCTCAGGATGTGATCAAGAACTACATGATGGGCAGCTATCACCAGGCGATGGAGTTCTTCGAGATTGCCTTCAACAAGAAGAAGTGGGACAGCCTGCCCAAGGACCTGCAGGCCATCCTGCGCTATTCCACCGAGGCGGTCACCGCCTCGAACTGGTGGACGGCAATGGACAACTACTCGCGCGACCTGCAGGAGTTGATCGGCAAGCACAAGGTCAACGTCCTGCGCACGCCCAAGTCGGTCATGGCCGAGCAGTTGAAGGCCTGGGATGTACTGACCAAGAAACTGTCCGACGAGGATCCGTTCTTCGCCAAGGTGGTCGAGTCGCAACGCGCCTGGGCCAAGCGGGTGGCCTACTACATGTTCCTGAACGAGGCGGACTACGCCGCAGGCTACGAGCACGTGTTCAAGACCAAGCTGCCGGTCTGAGCATCGGCGCCATGTCAGGCGGGGGCGGCATCCAGATACCGCCCCCGTTTCGTTTGGAGGTGTAGTTTCATGGTGCATGGCCTGATTCGCGGCATCGATCAACTGAGCAAGACCGTCGGCCACGCCTTCGCCTGGTGCATCGTCATCCTGACGCTGGGCACCTGCTTCGAAGTGTTCGTGCGCTACCTGCTGAACGACCCCACCAGCTGGGCCTTCGACCTGAGCTACCTGATGTACGGCGCGGTGTTCTACATGGCCGGGGCCTACACGCTGTCGCGCGGCGGGCATGTGCGCGCCGACATGTTCTATCGCAAGTGGCCCGAGCGGCGGCAGGCGACGGTCGAGCTGGTGCTGTATGTGCTGTTCTTCTTTCCGGGCATCCTGGCGCTGGTGGTCGCCGGCAGCGCCTACGGACTGGAATCGATGCGCCTGCGCGAGGTCAGTGTCAACAGTCCTGCAGGCGTGCCGATCTGGCCGCTGAAGATGATGATCCCGATCGGTGGCGGCCTGATCGCACTGCAGGGCTTTGCCGAGGTACTGCGCTGTCTGGTCTGCCTGCGTGAAGGCAGCTGGCCGGCGCGGCTGCACGACGTGGAGGAACTGGAAGAGCAGATCCTGCGGGAACACGCCGCCAAGGCGCAGCAAGGAGTGCAGGCATGAGCGACCCGATGCTGGCGATGGTGATGCTGGGCATCCTGGTCTTCACCATCATGATCGGTTTTCCGGTGGCCTTCACGCTGATGGCGCTGGGCGTGGGCTTCGGCTTTTATGCCTATTTCCAGGCCGACCAGGCCTTCTTCGACAACCGGGTGTACTACCTGCTCACGCAGAACACCTTCACGGTATTGAACAACGACGCACTGGTGTCGATTCCACTGTTCCTGCTGATGGGCTATCTGGTCGAGCGCGCCAACATCCTGAGCGACCTGTTCAAGAGCCTGCAGATCGCGCTGAAGCACGTGCCCGGCGCCTTGGCCGTGGCCACGCTGGCCACCTGCGCGCTGTTTGCCACGGCCACCGGCATCGTCGGCGCGGTCGTCACGCTGATGGGCGTGCTGGCCATGCCGCAGATGATCAAGGCCGGCTACGACTCGCGCCTGGCCTCCGGAGTGATCTGCGCCGGCGGCTGCCTGGGCATCTTGATTCCCCCGTCGATCATGCTCATCGTGTACGGCGCGATGGCGGGGCTGTCGGTGGTCAAGCTCTACGCGGCGGCGATCGTCCCCGGATTCTTCCTGGCCGGTATGTACATTCTTTACGTCGTCGGGCTGGCGATCCTGAAGCCCGAGCGCGCGCCGAAGTTGCCGAAGGAGGAAGGCGACTTTCCGATCGGCGAAGTGCTGCTGATGCTGGTCAAGTCCTTCGTGCCGCTGACGCTGCTCATCCTGTCGGTGCTGGGCGCCATCATGTTCGGCATCGCCACGCCCACCGAGGCGGCCGCGGTGGGTGCAATGGGCGCGGCGCTGCTCGCGGCGGCCTATCGCTCGCTCAAGTGGCAGAGCCTGCGCGAGTCGGTGTTCCTGACGGCACGCACCTCGGCCATGGTGTGCTGGTTGTTCGTCGGCTCGGCCACCTTTGCGTCGGTCTTCGCCTACCTGGGCGGCAACGTGCTGATCAAGGACTTCGTGCTCGGCCTGAACCTGAACGCGGTGACCTTCCTGCTGCTGTCGCAGGCCATCATCTTCGTGCTCGGCTGGCCGCTGGAATGGACCGAGATCATCATCATCTTCGTGCCCATCTTCCTGCCGATGCTGCCGCATTTCGGCATCGACCCGATCCTCTTTGGCGTGCTGGTGGCGCTGAACCTGCAGACCGCCTTCCTGTCGCCGCCGATGGCGATGTCAGCGTACTACCTGAAGGGGGTGAGCCCGCCGTCGCTGCTGCTGACGCAGATCTTCAGCGGCTGCATGCCCTTTGTCTATGTCGTGCTGGTGACGATGCTGATGATCTACGTCTTCCCGGGCATCGCACTGTGGTTGCCCGACGCCCTGTATGGCCGCTGACAAATGACGCAGCTCGAATGGCTGTCCGCGAGCGATGCGGCGCAAGGCATCCGCGATGGGCTGTTCGATGCCGAGCAGCTGGCGCAGGCCTGTCTGGAGCGCATTCGCCAGACAGAGGACCAGGTGCAGGCCTGGCAGCATCTGGACGAAGCCCACGCACTGGCCCAGGCGCGCGCCCGTGACGCCGACAGGCGCGAAGGCCGCGCCATGGGCCCGCTGCACGGGGTGCCGGTCGGCCTGAAGGACATCATCGACACCCTGGACATGCCCACCGAGGACGGCACCGTACTGCATGCCGGGCGCATGGCCGGGCGCGACGCTGCGGTGGTCGCGAAGCTGCGCGCGGCCGGTGCGGTGATCCTGGGCAAGACCGTCACCACCGAACTGGCTACCTACGCCGCCGGCAAGACACGCAACCCGCACGACCCGTCGCGCACGCCTGGCGGTTCGTCTTCCGGCTCGGCGGCGGCAGTGGCCGCCGGCATGGTGCCGTTGGCGCTGGGCACGCAGACCAACGGCTCAGTCATCCGCCCGGCGGCCTTCTGCGGCGTCTATGGTTACAAGCCGTCGACCGGCCTGGTGTCGCGCCACGGCATCCTGAAGACCTCGCGCACGCTCGACTGCGTCGGCTGGTTCGCGCGCGGCCTGGACGACATCGCGCTGCTTGCCCAGGCACTATGCGGCCACGACGAGCGCGACCCGGACACACGCGCGATGGCCTGCCCGCCGTTCCTGCGCATGCTGGCCGAGGAGCCGCCGTTGCCGCCGCGCTTCGCGCTGGTGAAGACGCCGATGTGGGGCCATGCCGACGCGGCCACCCACGAGGCGCTGGCCGAGGTGGCCGAGGTGCTGGGCGAGCAGTGCGAGGAGTTCAACATCGGCGAATCGGTACGCGCGGCCTGGGATTGGCACCGCACCATCATGGAGGCCGAGATGGCCTTCAACCTCGAGGCCGAATGGACGCGAGGCCGAGACCAACTGTCGACGTTGCTGCAGCAGCAGTTGCAGCGCGGCCGCGAGGTCACGGCACTGGACTACCAACAGTCGCTGGCCCGCATCCCGCAGTTGATCGACGGCTTCGACGAGCTGTTCCAGCGCTTCGACGCCATCCTCACGCCAGCCGCGCCGGGCAGCGCACCGCCGCTGGGCAGCACGGGTGACCCGGTGTTCTGCACGCTGTGGTCGCTCTCCGGCATGCCGGCGCTGAACCTGCCGCTGCTGCATGCCTCGGACAACATGCCGATGGGGCTGCAACTGGTGGGCCGCCGCGGTGACGATGCGCGGCTGCTGCGCAGCGCGCGCTGGCTGGCAGCGCGGCTGCAGGCGGCATAGATCAATCGAAAGGGCCGAGCATGTTCGTCAAGCTGTTCTCTGCGGTCGTCGCCCTGGTGCTCTTCTTGGGTTATCTGCTGCCGGTGGCGATCAAGCTCAAGGAGCCCGCGCTCGTCAGTGTCATGCTGATCGGCGCTGTCATGATGCTGGTCGACCTGTGGCAGTCGCTGCAGCGCCGCGATCCCTGATCCGCCGCAGCGCTAGCGCCGGATGCCCTCCACCTGCACCAGCAGCCGCACGCGGTTGGCGACGAAGGGCATGCCGAAGCTGGCGCCGAAATCGCCGCGCTTGAGCTCGCCTTCGAAGTCGCCGCCGCAGACCTCGCGCTGCAGCAGTGGGTGCGTGTGGCAGCCGAAGCGCAGCGCGCGCAGCTCCAGGGCCTGGCTGGTGCCGCGCAGCGTCAGCTCGCCACGCACCGCGGTCACTTTCGGCCCATCGAAACTGAAGTTCCTGGCGACGAAATAGGCCTGCGGGTGCGCCTCGGTGGCCAGCAGGTCGCCCTGGCGCAAGCGCGCGTCGAAGGCCGGCATGCCTGTGTCCACGGCAGCAGTGGCAATGCGCAGCGACACCACGCCGCGGCCGGCCGCACGGTCCAGCTCGACATGGCCGTCGAGCGCGCCAAAGCGGCCGCGCAGTGTCGAGGTGCCGAAGTGCAGCACCTCGAAGTACACGAAGCTGTGCTCGGCATCGATCAGATAGACCGCGGGCTCGGCGCGCGCCAGCCCAGCGGTGCACAGTGCCAGCAGGCAGGCCAGCAGTTTCATGCCGGCAACGATGACACAAGCGGCCCGGCCTCGCAGGCCGGGCCGATCCTGCCCCTACTGCTTGATGGCCTCGACCTGGATCAGCAGGCGCACGTCATCCGGCACGCCCATGTTCAGGCCCCAGCCCATGCCCCACAGACTGCGCTTCAGGGTGGTCTCGAAATCGCCGCCGCAGACCTCGCGCTTGATCATCGGGTTCATGTAGCAGTTGAAGTTGCTTGCCTTCAGCGTCACCGGCGCGGTCTTGCCGAGCAGCGTCAGGTTACCCACGACCTCTGTCACCTTGTCTCCATTGAAGACGAACTTGTCGCCAACGAACTTCGCGCTTGGAAACTTGGCGGTGTCGAAGAAATCGGCGCCCTGCAGGTGCTTGTCCAGCGGCGCGACGCCGGTGCTGATGGCGCTCAGGTCGAAGCTGATCTCCACCTTGCCGGTCTTCGCGGCACGGTCGAACTGCACCGTGCCTTCCTTCTTGTCGAAGCGGCCGCGGTTGGTGGAGGTGCCGAAATGGCCGATTTCGTAAATGACGAAGGTGTGGGTCGGATCGATCACGTAGTTGGCACCGAAGGCCGGGGCGATGACGCCCAGGCAAAGAGCGGCGGTGGCGAGCAGGTTCTTCATGGGTACTCTCTTTGGAAACAGAACAGGGTGTAAAGCTCAGCTGCGCCAGGGCCGCATGCGATGCAGCAGCCCGTCGCGGTCGACAAAATGGTGTTTCAGCCCGGCGCCCACGTGCAGCACGACCAGCGCGGCCAGCGCATAGGCCAGCCAGCCGTGCCAGGGCTTGATGAGCTCGGCCAGCGCCTTGTCGGTGGGCAGCAGGTTCGGCATCGGCAGTACGCCGTAGACCACGATCTGGAAGCCGGCCGCCGAGCTGTAGGCCCAGCCGACCAGCGGTATGGCGAAGAACAGCACGTACATGGCGCGGTGCGTGGTCTTTGCCGCCAGCTGCTGCCAGTGCGGGCCCGGCGCTTCGGGCGGCGGCCGGTGCCACAGGCGCCACAGCAGGCGCAGCGCCGACAGCGCCAGGATCGTCATGCCGGCCCATTTGTGCCAGTTGTAGAGCTTGACCCGCTGCAGCGAGAACGGCAGCCCGGTCATGTACAGCCCCATGCCGAACGCGCCGACGATCATCAGCGCCAGCAGCCAGTGAAAGCCGATGGCGACGGGGTCGTAGCGTGCCGGCAGGGCTGGCATGGTGATTGGGGAGGACCTGGACATCGAATGCTCCGCAGTGTGCCGTCGAGCCGCACAGACCGCGTTCAACGGGCTTGTCGCGGATCTTCAGAAAACCTGAACGGCAGCGGCATTGTCGACGCACCGCGCGGCCAGCCCGGCTTCGAGCCGGTGTGCCGTGTCCTTGGGCAGCAGTGCGTGTCGCAGTGCGAAGTCCAGCGTCACCAGCGCCGCATCCACCGTCATCTGCGTGCCTGCGGCCAGCGCCAGCGCCTGGTCCAGCGGCAGGCAGCGAAAGCCGGCGACCTCGCCGTCCTGGTTGTGTGGCTCCAGCCCGTCAGGCAACTGCAGGTCATAGGCATGCAGCCATTCATGCTGCAGCCCTTCGGGGATGTCGCGCATCAGGCGCAGCACGCTGCCGGCACGGGCTGCGGCCATCTGCGCGCTGTGCAGGCCGGCTTCCTCCCAGCCTTCGCGCACCAACGCCTGCAGAGGCGTCTGGCCCTCGGGCACGCCACCGCCGACCAGGTTGTCGAACATGCCGGGGTCGGTGGCCTTGTTCAGGGAGCGTTGCGCGATCCACAGGTGGGTAGGCCGGCCGGCGTCGTCTGCGACATAGCCGTTGGCATGCGCGCCCAGCGTCAGCGTGCCCCAGAAGCGCGCCGCGGCGCGTTCCATCGTCGCCAGCCGCGTGCCGTCGGCCGGATCGAACAGCGCGAAGGGTTCGTTTCGCCAGGCTCGGATCAAGCCCAACTCGCGCAGCGCGGCATTCATCTGCGCCAGCACCGCACTGCGCTGCCGATCCTCGACCTGCAGCGCCACGCCGGCCTCGTCCACCCGCAACCACTGCGGCCAGGCACGCAGCGCCTGCAGGTGGTCGCAGGCGACCGAGCCCACCACCCGGCCGTCGACGCCAAAGGGCACGCGCGCCGACGCATCGTGCGCGCCGGCGGCGCGCAGCGCGGGCCAGTCGTTCAAGCGGCCTTGCGCACGCCGCCGCTGCGCCACTGCGCCATCAGGCCGTCCCATTTGATGCGCGCGGCCTGCAGGTGGCGCTCCTTCACGTGGCCGTAGCCGCGGATCTCTTCCGGGATGCGCGCAATTTCGGCCGCCAGCGGCAGCTTGGCCGCATCGAGCGATGTCAGCAGCTCGTCGATGCAATCGCGGTACTGCTGGATCAGCGCGCGTTCGGTCTTGCGCTCGTCGGTGTTGGCGAAGAGGTCGAGCGCGCCGCCGCGCAGACCCTTCAGCTTGGCCAGCAAGCCGAAGGCCTTGCGCATCCACGGGCCGTAGGCCTTCTTCACCAGCTCGCCCTTGTCGTTGCGCTTGGCGGTCAGCGGCGGTGCCAGGTGATGCACCAGCTTGTAGTCGCCCTCGAACATCGACTCGATCTTGGCCAGGAAGGCCGGGTCGGTGTGCAGCCGCGCCACCTCGTACTCGTCCTTGTAGGCCATCAGCTTGAAGAGGTAGCGCGCCACCGCTTCGCTCAAGGCCTTGCTCGTGCCGAGCCTGGCTTCAGCCGCCCGTACCTTGTCGACGAAGGCCTTGTACTGCGCCGCATAGGCCATGTCCTGGTAGCCGGTGAGGAACTCCACGCGCCTGGCCACCATCTCGTCCAGCGACGGCTTCTTCACGAACTCGATCACCTGCGCGGCCTTGAACAGCGACTGCACCGACGCCAGGTCGTGCGCGCAGCGACGGCCCCATTCGAAGGCCGCCTTGTTGTTGTCGATCTGCACCGCATTCAGCTCGATGGCACGCATCAGTGATGCATGGCTCAGCGGAATGCGGCCCTTCTGCCACGCATAGCCCAGCATCAACGGGTTGGTGTAGATGCTGTCACCCAACAGCTGCACCGCCACCGCTTCGGCATCGAAAGCGCCAACCAGGCCATCGCCGACGCTGGCGCGCACGGCGGCTTCGCAGTTGCCGCCGGGGAACTGCCAGTCGGCGTTCTTCACGAAGGCCGCGGTCGGTGTGCCGTGGGTGTTGAGCGCCACGTAGGTGCGGCCCTTCTGCATCACCGCCAGGGTGTACTTGGTGGCGCCGACAATCGAGTCGCAGGCGATCACCAGGTCGGCTTGCGCGGTGTCGACCTTGGTGGTGTGGATGGCTTCGGCGCGGTTGGCGATCTGCACGTGGCTCCAGGTGGCGCCGCCCTTCTGCGCCAGTCCGCCGGCGTCCTGCGTGACCACGCCCTTGCCTTCCATGTGGGCGGCCATGCCCAGCAGCTGGCCGATGGTGATGACGCCGGTGCCGCCGACGCCGCCGACGACGATACCCCAGGCCTTCTCGGCCAGCGGCAGCGCCGGTTCGGGCAGTGGCGGCAGGGCCGACAGGTCGCCGCGTTGCTCCTTCTTCGGCTTCTTCAGCTGCCCGCCTTCGACCGTAACGAAGCTGGGGCAGAAGCCCTTGGTGCAGCTGTAGTCCAGGTTGCAGGTGCTCTGGTTGATGCGCCGCTTGCGGCCGAACTCGGTTTCCACCGGTTCGACGCTGAGGCAGTTGCTCTGCACCGAACAGTCGCCACAGCCTTCGCACACCGCCTCGTTGATGACCACGCGCTTGGCCGGCGTGACCAGCTTGCCGCGCTTGCGGCGGCGGCGCTTCTCGGTGGCGCAGGTCTGGTCGTAGATGATGGCGGTGACGCCTTCGATCTCGCGCAGCTCGCGCTGGATGCGGTCGAGCTCGTCGCGGTGGTGCACGGTGATGCCGGTCTCCAGCGCCGCGCCCTGGTACTTCTCGGGCTGGTCGGTGACGATCACCACCTTCTTCACGCCCTCGGCGACCATGCTCTTCTGGATCTGCATGACGCTGTGGCCTTCGGGGCGCTCGCCCACCTGCTGGCCGCCGGTCATCGCCACCGCGTCGTTGTAGAGCAGCTTATAGGTGATGTTCACGCCCGCAGCGATGCTCTGCCGGATGGCCAGCGAGCCGCTGTGGAAGTAGGTGCCGTCGCCCAGGTTGGCGAAGATGTGCTTGTCCTTGGTGAAGGGTGCCTGCCCGACCCAGGGCACGCCTTCGCCGCCCATCTGCGTGAAGGTGGTGGTGCTGCGGTCCATCCACACCGCCATGTAGTGGCAGCCGATGCCGGCGGTGGCGCGGCTGCCCTCGGGCACCCGCGTGCTGGTGTTGTGCGGGCAGCCGCTGCAGAACCAGGGGATGCGGTCGCCCGATTCGCTCTTCATCCCGGCCAGCTCGCGTTCGCGCGCGGCAATCACCGCCAGCCGGCCGGCCATGCGCGCCTCGATGTCGGCGCCAACGCCCAGCTTCTTCAGCCGCTTGGCGATGGCCTTGGCGATGATCGCCGGCGTCAGGTCGGCCTTGGCGCGCAGCAGCCAGTTCTCGCTCGGGTTGGGCATGCTCCATTCGCCGCCGGTGGCGTCGCCGTCCGGCTCCTCGAACTTGCCCAGCACGTTGGGGCGCACGTCGGGGCGCCAGTTGTAGAGCTCTTCCTTCAGCTGGTACTCGATGACCTGTCGCTTTTCCTCGACGACGAGGATCTCCTGCAGCCCCTGCGCGAATTCACGGGTGATGGTCGCCTCCAGCGGCCAGACCACGTTGACCTTGTGCAGCCGGATGCCCAGCTGCCGGCAGGTGGCATCGTCCAGGCCCAGGTCGGACAGTGCCTGGCGCGTGTCGTTGTAGGCCTTGCCGCTGGCGATGATGCCGAAGCGGTCGTTCGGCCCCTCGACCACGTTGTAGTTGAGCTTGTTGGCGCGCACATAGGCCAGCGCCGCATACCACTTGTAGTCGAAGAGTCGCGCTTCCTGCTCCAGCGCGGCATCGGGCCAACGCATGTGCACCCCGCCGGGCGGCATGGCGAAGTCGTCGGGCAGGATGATCTTCACGCGGTCGGGGTCGACGCTGACCGAGGCCGAGGATTCCACCACCTCCTGGATGGTCTTCATGCCGCTCCACACGCCGGCATAGCGGCTCATCGCGAAGGCATGCAGCCCCATGTCCAGGATGTCCTGCACGCCGGCCGGGAAGAACACCGGCAGCCCGCAGGCCTTGAAGATGTGGTCGCTCTGGTGAGCGGCGGTGCTGCTCTTGGCCACATGGTCGTCGCCGGCGATGGCGATCACGCCGCCGTGCTTGGACGTGCCGGCCATGTTGGCGTGCTTGAACACGTCACTGCAGCGGTCCACGCCAGGGCCCTTGCCGTACCAGATGCCGAAGACTCCGTCGTAGTTCTTGCTCTGCGGGTACAGGTCGAGCATCTGCGTGCCCCACACCGCGGTGGCGCCGAGTTCCTCGTTGACACCGGGCTGGAACACGATGTGCTGTTCGGCCAGGTGCTTCTTCGCCGCCATCAGTGCCTGGTCGTAGCCGCCCAGGGGTGAGCCGCGGTAGCCGCTGATGAAGCCGCCGGTGTTGAGGCCCGCACGTGCGTCGCGCTGGCGCTGCAGCATCGGCAGACGCACCAGCGCCTGCACCCCGCTCATGAAGGCACGGCCGGACTCCAGGCTGTACTTGTCGTCCAGACTGGCGCTTTCGAGGGCCTTGCGGATGGACTCGGGAAGCGGTGCATTCATGGGGCGCGACTCCTGTAAGGGGCTCGGGGCGGTGCACTGGAACGCCATCTTGCACCGCAGGCCGGACGACTGCAGCGACATGGGCGAATCCGATCCGGCAGTGTAGAAGTTCGGGCGCCGGAAGTCTTTTCTTTGTTTGCCTTGGAAGGCATACTTGGCGCAAGCTTCTTTCTCAGGTTGGCCTATGCAAGAAAGAAAATCAGCGTCAAAGACAAAATCGGGGAAAACCCGTGAAGTCGCAGAGGCCGTCGGCGACGTCCATGGCGCCGGTCTGGACCGCTACGACATCGCCATCCTGGCCGAACTGCAGCACGACGCGCGCCTGAGCAATGCCGAGTTGGCATCACGCATCGGCCTGTCGGCCGCGCCCACCTGGCGGCGCGTCAAGTGGCTGGAGCAGCAGGGCTACATCACCGGCTACCGTGCCGAGATCGACCGCCGCAAGATCGGACTGGGCGTGCTGGCCTTCGTGCGCGTCGATGCCGAGCGCAACAACGCCGCCGCCACGCGCGCGCTGGAAGACGCCATCCGTGCGCTGCCCGAGGTGGTGGCCTGCCACTACATCAGCGGTGCCGGCACCTTCGAGCTGCAGGTGATGTGCACTGATCTCGATGCCTATTCGCGCTGGTCGATGGACAAGCTGTTCAAGCTGCCGAACGTGAAGGACCTGCACACCAGCTTCTCGCTGGGCGAGGTCAAGGCCGGCGCAGCGCTGCCGCTGGGGCATCTGCGCTGAGCGCCATCGGCCGTGATTTCGCCCAGGTCGTCATTGATCGGAGGATGAACATGATCAGCCAGAACACGATCTGCCTTTGGTACGACCGCAGCGCCGAAGAAGCAGCGCGCTTCTACGCACGGACCTTCCCGGACAGCGAGGTGCTCGCGGTCCATCGCGCCCGGCGACTATCCCTCCGGCAAGCAGGGCGACGTGCTGACGATCGAGTTCACCGTGATGGGCATCCCTTGCCTGGGGCTGAACGGCGGTCCGGCGTTCAAGCACACCGAGGTCTTCTCGTTTCAGGTGGCGACTGACGACCAGACGCAGACCGACCGCCTGTGGAACGCGATCATCGGCAACGGCGGGCAGGTCAGCGCGTGCGGGTGGTGCAAGGACAGGTGGGGCCTGTCGTGGCAGATCACGCCCCGCGCGCTGTCGGCGGCGATCACCGATCCGGATCGTGCGGCGGCCAAGCGTGCCTTCGAGGCGATGATGCAGATGACGAAGATTGACTTCGGTGCCATCGAAGCGGCTCGGCGCGGTTGAAGTTCAATCAGCGCCGAGCCGCCGCGGTCGGCTGTCGCGGCTCGGGTTCGATCGGCGCAGCGGGTGGGGCTGCAAACTTCGGCCAAGACGCCTGAGGAGCCGGCATTTCAAGCTCTGTAGTCGGCCACGAACTCCGAGCCGATGCCGGTCGGTGGAGGCCGCTTCAGACTGCGTGCTGTCACTGAGATTCTGCGAGCTAGTGTCGGCAGTCGCCTGAACCGGCCATTCGACATTCGGCCAGGCGGATGACCGCAGTGTCCAGGAACCTGCCGGACGCCACCGCTCCGCACGGCGGCCTGAGGATGCGCGGGAAGGGATCGCTGCTTGCGGCTGCTTCCACCCGCTGCGAACTGGCGCTGCCGACCCCAACCGAACGTCCGATTGCCAAGGTTGGCCGCCGTGAAGCGGTCATCGGCGGGTGCAGTCGCGGCCGGTTGAATCAGCGCAGCCAGCCGCTGCATGATCTACAGCGGCGACATCACCAACTACCTGTTCCCGTCTCGACACGTTGTCTTGAGCTCGAACTCCATCTGCCCGGAGGCGTTGCAATGCATCCGCTCGTCGGACAGCGCTGGCCGGGTGATGCAGGCTGTTCACCTTCGAGCGGCCAAAGTCGCGCGACCTGATTGAGCCGGTGGTCGGCACCGCGGGGCTGTTGCGCTTCATCGTTGCCGACCTCTCCGAGCCGCGCGCGGTGCAGCAGGAGCTGCAGGCGATCGTGCCTGTGTTCCAGTCGGTGCCGGCGATTCCGATCCAGAGCCGGGGCAGCCGCGACCTCTCCAGGTTTGCCGTGCTCGCACGCTGGCCCAACGTCGCGCAGCCGACGCTGTGCTGCGACAACGCCGACGACCTGCCGGCGCCGCTCGACCGCGAGGTGGTGCCGCGCGCCGAGGCACTGCGCGAGGTCTTGCGGCCGGCGTGCGCACAACTGATCACGGCATGCCGGACCAAAGTCCATTGCGACTGCCCGCTGAGCGCGAGCCGCATCTTGGCGATGGCATTGCCCGCCGCACACCAAAGAAGCTCGCGCCGACGCCCGACGACCCGGGGCAGCGACGACGATCAGCGCGGTCGTGAACTGGACAATGCCAGACTGCGCCAGCAACAGGGTCAGCTCGGGGACTATGTCGGCGTCTGCCCGCCGGAAGCGGCGCGGGTCCGCCAACGTACATCAAGCGCTAGAAGGCGCTGAAATACTCCCCGCGCGTGCCGGTTCCGGCGGGAAACCGCGAGCTCTCGCAGTAGTTGCGAACTGCCTGGCGCGCGTCGTCGAGGTCCTGCTGGCCGCTGCGCGTTGAGGCCTGCTCGAGGAACCTCAGCTGGTCGGTCGCGCGCCGACACATCACGAAGTAGATCATCTGCCGCGTCCGGCCCCGCGTCGCAGCGTCGCTGTCGAGCCCGGCGCAAAGGCTCGCCACCGCGCCCCGCAGGCGGGCGATCTCGGCATCGCGCGCCTCGTCCGGCAGGTAGACCCGCTCGCCTCGCGCGTCGTAGCGGAACACTGGACCCTGGCGTGTCACCACGTCGAGCTGCTGGCGGGACTCGGCGCAGCGCTGCAGCCGCTCGGTAATCGGCTTGGAAGACGCGCTCGGCGACGCGGCCGATGCGGCCTCCGGGCGCACTCCTGGCGCACCTGGCGGGCCCGCCTCGCGGCCCGCCGCTGACGACGGCACGGTCGCCGAAGGCGGCGGTGCGGGAGTCGCGGGCACATTCACCCGCGTGGCCTGGACACCTGGCGGCGGGTTCGATCCATACTGCGTCACGCCGCGAGAGTCTACCCACCGGTACACCTCGGCGCTGTCTGCTGCGCCGCCGATGCACAGCGCAGCGACATACGCCCAAACCGCGAATCGCATCGAAACTCCACGCTACATGACTTACCCTTACCGCGTTGGGATGATCGGCCTGGCGCCCGCCGCCGGCGTTGAGGTCAGTCAATCCGGAGCCACGCAGAGCGCGCCCGCAAGCTTCGTGCGCGGGCCTAGGGACGCCGCCGCAGCAACTGCGCCACCGCTGAAAGCGCGATCACCTCGGGCTCCTTGCCCTCGATGCCGGGCACCCCGATCGGGCATCGCATAGGAGGTTCAAACGCCCTCTGCAAGGGCCGCAACGACCGAAACCCTGGAAGGTGTCCACCTTCGAGTGCCAACCGCCTGGAGATGCGCCTCCCGGCTGGGAACAGTGTGCGGCCAAGGAAGACGGGTGCTTGGAAGCGGCCGTTCGCCTGGTACAGCGCCTGGCCGGGACGAGCCGGCTGTCGATGTGCTGCCAAGCAGTTGTTGGCAGAGACTTTGAATTGCTCCCTACCCAAACGGATGTCGACCAGCGCGATCGGCCTGAATGACGAACCTCAGCTGTCAGCGAGCCTGCCGAATGCGCAGCCCCGGCCAGGAGCCGGCGTTCGTGGAGGGCCGATCTAGAGCAGGTCGTTTCTTGCGCTTGGCCCGCCCGAGTTCGCAAGCACTGCCGCAAGCTCGGCGTAGGTGCGCACCCTCAGTTTCTGCCTGATGCTGCGCAGTTGGTGGTCCACCTTCGAAAAAGACTTGTTTAGGCGGTCGGCGATCAGCTTGTACGGCAAGCCGGAGGCAGCCAGCCAGGCAACCTTGAGCTCGGCCGGAGTGAGCAAGACAAGGCCCCGGCCCTCCCCGCCCCCAGCGGAGTCGTCCGCGACCGGCTCCACCCGGCCGGCAGCGGCCCGCATGGCCGCCAGCTCGTGCGACGCCAACAGGATCGGCCCAAGAACATCACTGACCACGGACTCAAAGTGCTCGTGGAGTGCCGAACTGTTGGGGATCGGGCGGCCCACCCAATTGGCACAGATCAAACCGATCGAGCGGCCCCGATAGCCCACAGGCGCAGCCATCTTCGAGGTGGTCCCCGCGTTCACCAGCATGTCGTGAAGCCGGGCGTCGAAGCGGCCGTCCGCAGCGACGTCTCTGAAGACGATCGGGTGCTCCGTCTTCCACATCAGCTGCATCGCGTCTGCCGTGTTGTTGACGCGGGTGCCGGCGTACGTAGGCACCACGGCGTCCGGGTCCCGCGCCTCAGCCTAGCCCGGCAGGTACGTCGCGCTGCAGGTCGCGCCGAGTCCAGTGTCCACGCGCGAGCAGCCGAGATCGCCGCGAATCCACTCAACCGCAATGGTCGTTCTTCTGGTCCGTGTCGACGGACCGGGTGGCGCTGATCGATGCGCGCGGCAGTCAGTGGCGCAAGGTCGCGGGCATCGACCTGCCCGGAGCCACGCGCCGCTCACGTGATTCGCTGCAGCGGATCGTGAAGTTCAAGTACTCTGATATGCCTTCTGCCGAGGCGCACCCGAAGGGATCCTGGCCCAGCGCCGGGGGCCGTCCTGCCGGCCGGCATCTATGACCTGGTGAGCCACCAGGACGACGTCTATGCGAACGCGGGCACGATCGTCTCGGCGATCGGACTGGTCGACCGAAACGATCCGTCGAAGGGGCTTGAAGTGAAGGCGCGGTTCGACACCGCGACCATCATCCCGCCGACCAGCGTTTTCGACGAGACGCCGAAAGTGGGACTCGTGGGCATGAACATGACCTACGACGGCCACGTAGTCATTGGTGCGCTGAACGGTGTCGCCGTGATCGACGCAGCGTTGAAGAACGGCCAGTTCCTCAAGTTCGACGACGACAACCAGATGGCCACCAACTCCCTGGCGGTCGACGCCGCTGGGGGCATCTACGTCGCGACGGGGTCCAAGAAGCCGCGGCTGCCGGGCGTGATGCACAAGATCGTGTGGAAGGGCGGGCGGCTGTCGAACGACCCGAAGGACGGTGCATGGACAGCGCAGTACGACGGTGGCGACTGGCCTCCCGCCATCAAGGCCAGCACCGGCACCGGTTCGACGCCGACGCTCATGGGCTTCGGCGACAACGAGGACAAGCTCGTCCTCATAACCGACGGGGCGAACCGCATGAAACTCGTGGCGTTCTGGCGCGACGGCATCCCCGCCGATGCCCGTTAAGTCCCTGGCGCGCTGTCGCCCCGTATCGCCGATCAGAAGCCAGTGTCCGCAGGCATCTCCGAGCAGCGCCCGTGGCTCCAGTCCGAGCAGACGATCATCGTGTCCGGCTACGGTGCATTCGTGGTCAACAACCTGATCGAGGAAGGGCACCCCGACCGCATCATCGATGTGATGACGGTCGGTCCGGTGCACAGCCCGCCGCGGGGCGTCGAGAAGATCGTCTGGAAAGACAAGGAGAACCGCTTCTACTCCGCGTGGGCTCGTGGCGACATGGTGTCCGTCAGCATGGTTCCGGTGATGAGTACCGGAGCCAACGCCGTTTTCGTCAACGGCTACAGCAAGGCGGACGGCTGGGAGGTGACGGGCCTGGACTGGGACACCGGGCGTACCGTCTCGCGCACGATCTTCGGACAGAACAACAAGGGCAACGGGGCGTACGCGATCCTGCAGTTCCTCGAAAGCTGCGACATGCTGTTCAACTCCGTCGTTGGGCCCTACCGCATTCCGATGCGGTGAGCCGGTAGTCGACTGCGTGCGCTGTCGCGGCAGGCGGGCCGTCCCAAGTGACGCGGGCTGCCGTCGGATGAAGTCAGTGTCCGGCCAGTGCGGCGATCTCGCCTCCCGCGCGGCTCTCCCGCCGCGACAACCCGCGGCCGAGGAGCATGCGGTTGCCGACTTGCACCGGCGGATCGACGGGGAGTGCAGGGCCGCGCCGCTCGCCGACGACGAATGTGAATAGGTGGAGACAGGGGAACTCAATCAGGCCCGGCGCCGGGAGGCCTCGTTGTGAAGCCTACGCCGCGGCCTTCAGCATGAAGTCAACGTGCACTCCGGTGTACGGAAACTCGATTCGGCCCTCATCATCCTTGCGCAACACCCCGGCCCGCAGCAGCAAGTGCACATCCGAGTGCACCGCGCGGACGTCGCGGCCGACGCGCCGCGCGGCCTCTCGCAACGTCACCGGCCCGGCACCGGCCAGTGTCTGCACGAGCGCCATGCGATTGGGTGCGAGCACCTTCCAAAGCAGCTCGAACGACTCGAACGAGATCCGCTGTTCCTGCCGCTTGCCCGAAAATGCAGCCTTCACGCGCTGCTTGAAGGACTCGGTCGAATCGACCGTGATCGTCACAGAGCCCATCTCATTCCCCTTTCCATCTGGCGACATCGGCCAGGAAGTCGTCGAGCAGTCGGTCGACGGAAACGAACACGTAGGTCGTCTCCTTGCCGCCCATGTGCCTGTGGTCGCCTTTCCCGGACTCGTTGTCGTAGCGCAGCACGCACTCGCCCTCGACGACGTAGGCGAGCCGATACTTGAAGCTGTGGGTCGAGCCGCTCAGCGGCTCCGGCAACCTCCAGACGATCACTTCAATAAAGCCGACCTCCAACACCCGGCGTTCACGCATCAGGAGCTCGGCTTTCATGTTGCTCATGCTAGCAACACCCGCGCGCTGTTGTCAATGTCAGCAACATGGCGCGCCGGGCCACCCCGCTTGACGCTATCGCCCGCACGAGTTTCGGC
>Ga0105090_10000524_pt1 | contig 18984 bp, 15 predicted proteins | sample PPLLak3March2015_FD_79110 | JGI IMG/M metagenome (GOLD analysis project Ga0105090, IMG submission 79110) | Freshwater sediment microbial communities from Prairie Pothole Lake near Jamestown, North Dakota, USA - PPLs Lake P7 Core (1) Depth... | ecosystem: Environmental > Aquatic > Freshwater >... | reverse complement strand
CGGCGCTGCTCGTCGTGCTTGGGCGGGTCCATCGCGATGAACATCTGCAGCCGCTGCTCGGGGTTGGGCGCGTTGAACAGCGCGATGCCGCCTTGCGTCCAGTCGGACGAATACACGCCATGGTTGGTGTCCACGGCCATGATGTCCTTGTATTTAGTCACCGACCAGAAGCGGCCGTAGAACTGGTTCTCGGCGAAGTGCACCGGGTCGTCGCGGCGCAGTCGCGCGAAGTAGTGGCCGATGGTGTCTTCCTGGAACAGGCGCGGCTTGCTGACGTCGATGTCGTCGATCGGCATCGAGAAGGCTTCCTGGCGGGCCAGGGCCTGCAGTTCGGCGTCGTGGGGCGTGGGGGCGACGGGTGCGTTCATGCGCTTCTCCGGTTTCAGCTCAGCGATAGGTGCGAAGTACAGGCGGGGTATCCATCAAGCGACCGCCGCGGATCCGGCTCTGTCGGTCCGCCAGCGGTGCCCCCTGAGGGGGCTGAGTGGTGATGCGAAACAGTCCCTTCGGACTGTTTTGCGCCCACGAGGGATTGCCGGCATGCTTGCCGGCAGCCGGGCCGAAGGCGCTGCGGGGGTGGTCAATGTTGACCTTCGGGCATGCGCAGCACAATGCCATCGAGGGCATCGCTCATGTCGATCTGGCAGGCCAGCCGCGAGTTCTCCTGCGTGCCGGCGGCGAAGCTGAGCATGCTTTCTTCCATCTCGGTGCGCGTGCCAGTCTTGCCCAGCCAGTCGGGGTCGACGTAGACGTGGCAGGTGGCACAGGCACAGGCGCCGCCGCAGTCGGCGTCGATGCCGGGCACGTTGTGGTCCACGGCGGCGCGCATCAGCGACACGCCGTTGGTGGCGTCGACCTCGTGGCGCGTGCCGTCGTGTTCGAAGAAGATGACTCTGGGCATGGTGCTTCCGGGTGATGGGTTGGGGCAAGGCGCGGTCGACTCCGTAGCCCGCAGCGCATCATAGAAAAATTCGAATCACAGTTCAAGTTTCGCATGCGACCGCTTCATGTTGCGCTGCCGCATGAATCCCTGCAGGGCCGCGCGCGGAGCGGCGGTCCTACACTGCGCAAATAGCAGACAAGGAGACCGCGGATGCACCCGTCGATCCACGCCCGGCAGACGCCGGACAAGTGCGCGTACCGCATGGCCGGCAGCGGCCTGGCCGTCAGCTACCGCCAGCTCGACGACGGCTCGAACCGGCTGGCGCAGCTGCTGCGCCGACTGGGCCTGGGCGTCGGCGACCGCATCGCGCTGATGCTCGAGAACCACCCGCGCTACTTCGAGATCTGCTGGGCCGCGCAGCGCGCCGGCATCATCTACACCGCCATCAGCAGCCGTCTGACCGCCGGTGAAGCGGCCTACATCGTCGGCGACTGCGGCGCCAGGGTGTTCATCACCTCGATGGCGCTGGCCGGCCAGGCGGCCGAGCTGCTGGGCCAGACCCCGGGAGTGCAGACGCGGCTGATGCTCGACGGCACGATCGACGGCTACCGGGCCTACGAGGCCGCGGTGGCCGGCTGCCCCGCCGAGCGCATCGCCGACGAATCGGCCGGCGGTGACATGCTCTATTCGTCGGGCACCACCGGCCGGCCCAAGGGCGTGTTCGTGCCGCCGGAGTCCACCGACATCGCCTTCGTCAATTCGTTGCTGAAGGTGTGCATCGGGCCATTCCAGATGGGGCCGGACACGGTGTACCTGTCGCCTGGTCCGCTGTACCACGCCGCGCCGCTGCGCTTTGCGATGGCGGTGATGCGCCTGGGCGGCACGGTGGTGGTGATGGAGCACTTCGACGCCGCCGAATTCCTGCGGCTGGTGGCGGAGCACCGCATCACCCACACCCAGGTGGTGCCGACGATGTTCGTGCGCATGCTCAAGCTGCCCGACGCGCAGCGCCTGGCGCACGACCTGTCGAGCCTGCGCATCGCCATCCACGCGGCGGCGCCGTGTCCGGTGCCGGTGAAGCAGCAGATGATCGACTGGTGGGGGCCGAATGTCTGGGAGTACTACGCCGGCACCGAAGGCATGGGCATGACGCTGGTCGGCTCGGCCGACTGGTTGACGCACCCAGGCACGGTGGGCCGCGCGGTGGTGGGCGTGCTGCACATCTGCGACGACGACGGCAACGAGCTGCCGCCCGGCGAGAACGGTGGGGTGTATTTCTCCGACGGCAAGGTCTTCGAATACCACAACGACCCGGCGAAGACGGCCGCGGGCCGCAACGCCAAGGGCTGGACCACGCTGGGCGACATCGGCTACATGGACGCCGAGGGCTACCTGTACCTGACCGACCGCAAGGCCCACATGATCATCTCCGGCGGTGTGAACATCTACCCGCAGGAGGCCGAGAACCTGCTGGTCACGCACCCCAAGGTGCTGGACGTGGCGGTGTTCGGCGTGCCGAACGAGGAGTTCGGTGAGGAGGTCAAGGCCGTGGTGCAGCCGCGCGACATGGGGCAGGCCGGCCAGTTGCTGGAGCAGGAGCTGATCGCCTTCTGCCGCGAACGCCTGTCGGCCATCAAGTGCCCGCGCTCGATCGACTTCCAGTCCGAACTGCCGCGCCATCCGACCGGCAAGCTCTACAAGCGGCTGCTGCGCGACAAGTACTGGGCCGGCCACGCCAGCAAGATTGTCTGAAGGCATTGCCATGAATGACAGCGTGCAGGAGCCCCCGGTGCTGCACAAGGTGGCCGTGATGGGCGCCGGCGCGGTGGGCAGCTTCTACGGTGCGATGCTGGCGCGCGCCGGCCATGCGGTCACGCTGATCGGCAGGCCGGCGCATGTGCAGGCGATCCAGCGCGATGGCCTGCAGCTCGAGATGGGTTCGCAGCGCCACACCGTGCGGCTGGACGCCAGCAGCGAAGCGGCCGCCGTGGCCGGTACCGACCTGGTGCTGTGCTGCGTCAAATCCGGCGACACCGAGGATGCGGCACGGCAGATGGCACCGCATCTGGGTGCAAACACGCTGGTGATGAGCCTGCAGAACGGCGTCGGCAATGCCGAGACGCTGGCCCGGCTGCTGCCCTGCCGCGTGATTCCCGCAGTGGTCTACGTGGCGGTGGCGCTGGGCGGTCCGGGACGCGTGTGCCATTACGGCCGCGGCGACCTGGCCATCGGTGCGATGCCGGGCGGCACCCAATCGTCGGTGCCCGAATGGCCCACGCTGCAGGCCCTGGTGGACTTCTTCGCCAGTGCTCAGGTGCCGGTGCGCATCGTGCCCGACGTGGCGGTGGAGTTGTGGGCCAAACTGCTGGTCAACTGCGCCTACAACGCGATCTCCGGCCTGGCGCAGATGCCGTACGCCCGCCTGGCGGCACAGAGCGACATCCGCGCGCTGCAGCAGGACATCGTGCGCGAGGTCATCGCGGTGGCGGCCGCATCCGGGGTGACGCTGTCCTTGGACGCGTCGCTGGAAGCAGTGAGCAGGATCGCTGTCGGCATGCCGCAGCAGCTGTCGTCCACCGCGCAGGACATGGCACGGCACAAGCCCAGCGAGATCGACCATCTCAACGGCTTCATCGCGCGCCGCGGCCGTGAGCTCGGCGTGCCGGCGCCGGTGAACCAGACACTGCATGCACTGGTCAAGCTGGTGGAATCGGGCTACGAAGCGCCATGACGGTGGCGAGTGCTGCGACCATGGTGCCCGAGGCCTTTGCGCAAGCATTGCGCGAGATGGGCCTGGCTGGTGCGCAGCCGCTGACCGGCGTGCCTCTGACGGGCGGCGTGTCTTCCGATATCTGGCGCATCGACACTGCATCCGGGCCGATCTGCGCCAAGCGTGCGCTGCCCAAGCTGCGTGTGGCTGCGCACTGGCAAGCCCCCATCGAGCGCAACCGTTTCGAGGCCCGCTGGATGCAAGTGGCGGCCGAAGCCGTGCCCGGCAGCGCGCCGCGGATGCTGGGCCAGCATCCACGCCTGGGCGTGCTGGCGATGGAATACCTGCCGCACCATGCGCTGTGGAAGCAGCAACTGCGCGCCGGCGATGCCAGCCTCGCCACTGCGCAGGCCGTGGGTCACACGCTCGGCCGCATTCATGCCCATAGCGCGGCGCGGCCGACGCTCGCAGCGGAGTTCGCCAGCCAGGCGATCTTCTTCGACATCCGCCTCGAGCCCTACCTGCTGGCCACCGCCGCAGCGCACCCCGACCTGGCGGTGCAGCTGCGCGCCCTGGTGCAGGCCACGCAGGCGCAGGCCAGATGCCTCGTGCATGGCGACGTCAGCCCGAAGAACATCCTGGTCGACGGGCACCGGCCGGTGTTCCTGGACGCCGAATGCGCGGTCTGGGGCGACCCGGCCTTCGACCTGGCCTTCTGTCTGAACCACCTGCTGCTCAAGTGCCTGTGGACACCGGCTGCGGCGCCGGACTTCCTGGCCGGCTTCGATGCGCTGTGCTCGGCCTACCGGGCGGAAGTGGACTGGGAGGCCGCCGACGCGCTGGAACGGCGCGCGGCAGGGCTGCTGCCGGGGCTGCTGCTGGCCCGGGTGGACGGCAAGTCGCCGGTCGAATACCTGGTCGACGAGGCGCAGTGCCAGACGGTGCGGCGCGCCGGCCGTGCGCTGCTGGCACGGCCAGTCGATCGCCTGAAGGACGTGGCGCTGGCCTGGCGCCGGGAGCTTGCCGCATGACCGACACCCGCATCCGCCAGGTCCAGGCCCGGCGCGTCTGGGACAGCCGCGGCTGGCCGACGCTGGAGGCTGAAGTCACGCTGCACGACGGCAGCGTCGGCTGCGCCATCGTGCCGGCGGGCGCTTCCACCGGCACGCGCGAGGCGCTGGAGCTGCGTGACGGCGGCACGGCCTTCGGCGGGCTGGACGTGCAGCGCGCGCTGGGTCATGTGCGCGGCGAGATCGCCGCCGTGCTGGTCGGCCAGGACGCCGCCGACCAGGCCGCGCTGGACCGGCGCCTGATCGAGCTCGACGGCACGCCGGCCAAGACCCGGCTCGGTGCCAATGCCACGCTGGCGGTGTCGCTGGCTGCGGCCCACGCGGCCGCGGCGTCTGCGGGGCAGCCGTTGTACCGCTACCTGGGGGGCGATGGTGCCACGACGCTGCCCATGCCGCAGATCCAGATCTTCGGTGGCGGCGCGCATGCCGGGCGCCGGGTCGACGTCCAGGACTTCATGGTCGTGTGCCCCGGCGCGACCCACTTCGCGCAAGCGCTGGAATGGACGGCCGAGGTCTACCGCGCCGCGGGGCAGTTGATGCAGCGCCGCGGCCCCCTGCACGGCGTGGCCGACGAAGGCGGCTGGTGGCCCGATTTCGACAGCAACGAGCAGGCGCTGCAAACATTGGTGCAGGCCATCGAAACGGCGGGCTACGAGCCAGGCGCGCAGGTGGCGATCGCGCTCGACGTGGCGGCCTCCGAGTTCGGCCGTGGCGGCCGCTATCGGCTGGCGCTGGATGCGCGCGAGCTCGATGCCGACGGCATGATCGAGATGCTGTTGCGCTGGATCGAGCGTTATCCGATCGTCTCGATCGAGGACCCGCTGGCCGAGGACGATCTGGATGGCTTCGCGCGCTTCACCGACGCGGCGGGCAGCAAGCTGCAGATCGTCGGCGACGACCTGCTGGTGTCGCACGCGGCGCTGCTGCGCGAGGCGGCGGTCGCTGGCGCTGCCAACTGCGTGCTGCTCAAGCCCAACCAGCGCGGCACGCTGAGCGAAACGCTGGAGTGCTGGCAGGCGGCGCGCGAGTTGGGTTATGCGGGAATCGTCTCGGCCCGTTCCGGCGAGAGCGAGGACACCAGCATCGTGCACCTGGCCGTCGGCTGGGGCGTGGGGCAGCTGAAGGTGGGTTCGTTCGCACGCAGCGAGCGCATGGCCAAGTGGAACGAGGCGTTGCGCATCGAGGATTGGCTGGGCGAGCGCGCCCGCTTTGCCGGCGCCGGGGTCTTCGGCCGCAGCTGCTAACGGCGTGGTTTGACGCGGCCCATCAGGCGGCTCAGCACGGTGCCTTCCGGCCGCGCGGCCGGGTGGCTGCGCATGACCATCAGCGCCGAGGTCAGGTACAGCGCGTTCAGCAGCCGGCAGGCGCGGTCGGTGCTCATGCCCGGCCAGCGGGCGATGTCGCGCAGCGACGCCGATTCGCTGCGCAGCCGGTCGGCCGCCGGGCCGAGTGCGCCTGGAGCGAGAAGGCGGTCTTCACGCGACAGCGTCACCCGGTAGGCGGCATGGCCGGCAATCTCGGTCAGCAAGTCGTTGCGCGGGCCGTTCAGCGCCAGTTTCCACAGCAGGGGCTTCAGCGGGTGGTAATGCTCCATGCGGCCAACCCGCTCATGCATCCAGTGGCCCGGCGGGCGCATGCCCGGTGCGTCGCAGGACAACACACCCAGCGCCGCCAGGCCGTCAGGTCCGGCCAGTGCCATGTCGCGAGGCGAGTGGTAGACCAGTTCGCTTGGGAACACCGTGACCGGCCAGGCCAGGTCTTCGTAGTGCAGGCAGATCAATGCCGACTGGCGGTGGCGCATGCAGGCAGCCAGGATCTCCAGCACGTCGCCGTCCTCGCGCCGGCTCTCCAGCTGTCGCAGGTCGGCCAGCATCGTGGTCGGCAGCAGCGTGGGTTCACCCAGCTGGGCGAACGCGCTCGAACTGCGCTCCAGACGCATGCGCTCGTAGGCGCTGATGCGCCAGAGCGTGGAATCCAGGAAGTCACGCATCCTCTGCCATCCTCGGGCCTTCGGGCCGATGCGGGATTCTGCCGGAGACGCCTGGCGAATTCGTGTCTGAACGTATCAAGCCGCCGCCCATGCGCCAGTCGCTGGGCGTGGCACCGGTCCACTGCCTGAAGGCACGGGCGAAGCTCTTCTCGCTGCGGTAGCCCAAGTGGCGCGCGATCTGCTTCACGGGCTGGCGGGTGCGGCGCAGCAGTTCCTGGGCACGGCTGCAGCGCACTTCGTCCTTCAGCGACTGCACCGACGCGCCTTCTTGGCGCAGGTGACGATGCAGCGTACGCAGCGACACGTTCAGCGCACGCGCCAGGCCTTCGGCATGCAAGGCACCGGCGGCCGGGTCGTGCAGCAGCTCACGCACACGCTGTACCAGCAGGCGGTCGCGCCGGTACTGCAGCACTGTCAGCGGCAGCGCGTGCTGCAGCATGGTGCGCAGGGCGCGTTCGTCGCGACGCAGAGGCAGCTCCAGGTAATGGGCGTCGAAGCTGAAGCCGGCGCGCGGCGCGTCGAAGTGCACCGGCCCGGGGAAGAGCAGCGGGTATACCGCGGCATGCGGCGGAGTGGCAATGGGGAAGGCCGTCTCGCGCAATGCAATGCGCGAATCCACGGCCCAGCAAGCATAGCCATGCACGTAGCGCAGGCTGGTGAGCAGGCAGAACTCGCGCAGGCTGCCCAGGTCGCGGTTTTCGTCGATGGCCAACGTGGCCAACTGGCCGTCGTTGTCCAAACGCAGCACGACGTCGTCGGTGAGCAGACGGTGATGCCGGCACCAACGCTTCAGCGCGACGCCCAGGTTCGGCGCGCCCAGCGAGGCGCGGCACAGCAGCCCATAGCTGCCCCATGGCAGGCGGCGCGAGAACCAGCCCAGCGCCTCGTCGTCGAGCTGCTGCATTGCCGTGCCGCAAAGCAACTCGAACTGCGCGGCAGTGACGCGAGCTTCGGGCCGGCGCAGCAGAGAAGGCGCGATTTGCGCCCGTTGCAGGGCTCCGGAAGGGTCCACGCCATGCCGTTCGAGGCCCCGCACCACCGCCTGCACGAAAGCCATGGGCGTGGCGGCCTGGCGGCCGGCCGGCCGGGTGGCGTAGGAGTGGGCTTGAGGCATCGGTTCAGTGTGGCCTGGGTTGGCACGATATGCAACCAATCTGGCGCCAAAGGCGAAGCCGCTGCCCTTAAGCTTCGGCATCGACCCGGTGCGGGACAACCGGGCGGCAGCAGGAGGCAGGCATGACAGCAGCAGACGAAGGTGGGGGCGGCATTGCACCTGTTGCGGGGTTGTCGCAGGTGCGTGGCGATACACAGGCCGTGCTGTCGGAGCAGACCATTCCGGCGTTGCTGGCCGACACGGTGGCGCGCTACGGCGAACGGCCGGCGGTGCTGTTCCACGAGCAGGGCATCCGCTGGAGCTGGCGGGAATTCGCCGCCGTGGCCGACGAACTGGCTGCAGGCCTGCTGGGCTTGGGCCTTGAGCGCGGCGACCGCCTGGGCATCTGGTCGCCGAACCGCGCCGAATGGCTGGTGACGCAGTTCGCCACCGCCCGCATCGGCGTGATCCTGGTGAACATCAACCCTGCCTACCGGTTGTCGGAGCTGGAGTACGCGCTCAACGTGTCGGGCTGCCGCGCCATCGTCACCGCCGAGCGGCTGAAGACCTCGATGTACCTGCAGATGCTGCAGACGCTGGCGCCGGAGCTGGCACACAGCGAACCCGGCGCGCTGAAGGCGGCAAAACTGCCGGCGCTGCAATGGGTCATCCGCATGGGCGCCGACGCCACGCCCGGCATGCTGAACTACGACGTGCTGCTGGAGCGCGGGCGCGCCAGTCTGCAGACAAGGCAACTCGACGCGATCGGCGCGCTGCTGAACTGCCACGACGCCATCAACATCCAGTTCACCAGCGGCACCACCGGCAACCCCAAGGGCGCGACGCTCACGCACTACAACGTGCTGAACAACGCGCGCTTCATCGCCCAGTGCATGCGCTTCAGCGAGGCCGACTCGTTGTGCATCCCCGTGCCGCTGTACCACTGCTTCGGCATGGTGCTGGCGGTGCTGGCCTGCGTGAGCAGCGGCGCGCGCATGGTCTTCCCCGGCGAGGCCTTCGAGCCGCTGGCCACGCTGCAGGCGGTGGCCGAAGAGCGCTGCACCGCGCTGCACGGCGTGCCGACGATGTTCATCGCCGAACTCGACCATCCGCGCTTCGCCGAGTTCGACCTGAGTTGCCTGCGCACCGGCATCATGGCCGGCTCGCCGTGCCCGATCGAGACCATGAAGCGCGTGGTCGCGCAGATGCACATGAACGAGGTGACCATCGCCTACGGCATGACCGAGACCTCGCCGGTGTCCTTCCAGAGCAGCACCAGCGACCCGCTGCACCGGCGTGTCTCGACGGTGGGCCGCATCCAGCCGCGGCTGCAGGCCAAGGTGGTGGACACCACCACCGGCCAGGTGGTGCCGGTGGGCGAGAAGGGGGAACTGCTGGTGCGCGGCTACTCGGTGATGCAGGGCTACTGGGGCGACGCGGCGCGCACCGCCGAGGCCATCCGCGACGGCTGGATGCACACCGGCGACCTGGCCACGATCGACGCCGAGGGTTACTGCAACATCGTCGGGCGCGCCAAGGACATGCTGATCCGCGGCGGCGAGAACGTCTACCCGCGCGAGGTCGAGGAGTTCCTGTTCCGTCACCCGAAGGTGCAGTCGGTGCAGGTCTTCGGCGTGCCCGACCCGAAGTACGTCGAGGAGGTCTGCGCCTGGATCACGCTCAAGCCTGGTGAACAATGCACCGAGCAGGAGATCCGCGACTTCTGCCGCGACCAGATCGCCCACTACAAGGTGCCGCGCTACATCCGCTTCGTGAACGAGATGCCGATGACCATCACCGGCAAGGTGCAGAAGTTCGTGATGCGCGACAAGATGATCGAAGAGCTTGGCCTGCAAATCGCCAAGACGGCCTGAATCCGAAAGCCCCCATGAGCACATTGACCACCGGCCTGAACTTCGCGCTCGGCGAGACCCTCGACATGCTGCGCGACAGCGTGCAGGCCTTCGCCGCCGAGCAAATCGCGCCGCGCGCGGCCGACGTCGACCGCGACAACCAGTTCCCCGCCGACCTGTGGAAAAAGCTCGGCGACCTCGGCCTGCACGGCATGACGGTGGCCGAGGAATACGGCGGCAACCAGATGGGCTACCTGGCGCACATCCTGGCGATGGAGGAGGTGTCGCGCGCCTCGGCGTCGGTGGGCCTGAGCTACGGCGCGCACTCCAATCTGTGCGTCAACCAGATCCACCGCAACGGCACCGCGGCGCAGAAGGCGAAGTACCTGCCCAAGCTGGTCAGCGGCGAGCATGTGGGTGCGCTGGCCATGAGCGAGCCCAACGCCGGTTCCGACGTGGTCAGCATGAAGCTGCGCGCCGACCTGAAGGGCGACCGCTACCTACTCAATGGCAGCAAGATGTGGATCACCAACGGCGGCGATGCCGACACGCTGGTGATCTATGCCAAAACCGACCTGAACGCCGGCGCCGGGGGCATGACCGCCTTCATCGTGGAGAAGGGCTTCAAGGGGCTGAGCTTCGGCGCAAAGCTCGACAAGCTGGGCATGCGCGGCAGCAACACCTGGCCGATCTTCTTCGACGACTGCGAGGTGCCGGTCGAGAACGTGCTCGGCGGGGAAGGCAAGGGCGTCAAGGTGCTGATGAGCGGCCTGGACTACGAGCGCGCGGTGCTGTCGGGCGGGCCGCTGGGCATCATGGCCGCCTGCATGGACGTGGTGCTGCCCTACGTGCACGAGCGCAAGCAGTTCGGCCAGAGCATCGGTGAATTCCAGCTGATGCAGGGCAAGATCGCCGACATGTACAGCACCTGGTCGGCCTGCCGCGCCTATGTGTATGCGGTGGGTCAGGCCTGCGACCGCGGCGACCATGCGCGCACGCTGCGCAAGGATGCGGCCGGCGCCATCCTCTACTCGGCCGAGAAAGCCACCTGGATGGCCGGCGAGGCGATCCAGGCGCTGGGCGGAAATGGATACATCAACGAGTTTCCTGCCGGCCGGTTGTGGCGCGATGCGAAGCTGTACGAGATCGGAGCTGGGACGTCTGAGATCCGGCGCATGCTGATCGGCCGCGAGCTGTATTCCGAATCGATGTAGGCGGGGATCCTCATGCAGGCACTGAAGTCGCAGATTGACACCCGCTCGGAAGACTTTCGCGCCAACGCCGCGCGCATGCGTCAGGTCGTCGAAGACCTGCGCGCCAAGGCCGATCTGGTGGCGCAGGGTGGCGGCGTGGCGGCACGCGAGCGGCACACCGCGCGTGGCAAGCTGCTGCCCCGCGACCGTGTGGAGCACTTGCTCGACCCGGGCACGCCGTTTCTGGAAGTGGGCCAGCTCGCCGCCCTGGGCATGTACGACGACGAGGCGCCATCGGCCGGCATCGTCACCGGCATCGGCAGCGTGATGGGCCGCGAATGCATGATCGTGGCCAACGACGCCACGGTGAAGGGTGGCACCTATTACCCGATGACGGTGAAGAAGCACCTGCGCGCGCAGGAGATCGCGCTGCAGAACCACCTGCCGTGCATCTACCTGGTCGATTCCGGCGGCGCCTTCCTGCCGCGGCAGGACGAGGTCTTCCCCGACCGCGAGCACTTCGGCCGCATCTTCTACAACCAGGCCAACATGTCGGCTGCCGGCATACCGCAGGTGGCGGTGGTGATGGGCTCGTGCACCGCGGGCGGCGCCTACGTGCCGGCAATGAGCGACGAGACCGTGATCGTGCGCAACCAGGGCACGATCTTTCTGGGTGGTCCGCCTTTGGTGAAGGCCGCCACTGGCGAGGTGGTCAGCGCCGAGGACCTGGGCGGTGGCGACGTGCATACACGCTTGTCGGGCGTCGCCGACCACCTGGCCGAGAACGACAGCCACGCGCTGTTCATCGCGCGGCGCATCGTCGCCAGCTTCAACCGCGTCAACCCCGGCACCGTGACGCTGGAGCCGAGCGAAGAACCGCTGTACGACCCGCAGGAACTCTACGGTGTCATCCCGGCCGACACGCGCAAGCCCTATGACGTGCGCGAAGTCATTGCGCGCATCGTCGACGGCTCGCGCTTCGACGAGTTCAAGGCGCGCTACGGCGCCACGCTAGTCACCGGCTTTGCGCGATTGCACGGCATGCCGGTGGGCATCGTGGCCAACAACGGCATCCTGTTCAGCGAATCGGCGCAGAAGGGCGCGCACTTCATCGAGCTGTGCGCGCAGCGCGGTGTGCCGCTGCTGTTCCTGCAGAACATCACCGGTTTCATGGTTGGGCGCAAGTACGAGAACGCCGGCATTGCCAAGGACGGCGCCAAGATGGTCACCGCAGTGGCCACGGCCCAGGTGCCCAAACTCACGGTGCTGATCGGCGGCAGCTTCGGTGCCGGTAACTACGGCATGTGTGGCCGAGCCTACTCGCCGCGCTTCCTGTGGATGTGGCCGAACGCGCGCATCAGCGTGATGGGCGGCGAACAGGCGGCCAGCGTGCTGGCCACCGTGCGCCGCGACAGCATCGAGGCCAAGGGCGGGCAGTGGTCTAAGGACGACGAGGCCGACTTCAAGAAGCCGCTGCTCGAGCAGTACGAACTGCAGGGCCACCCGTACTACGCAAGTGCGCGGCTGTGGGATGACGGTGTCATCGACCCAGCGCAGACGCGGCGGGTGCTCGGCCTGTCGCTGGCGGCAGCGCTGAATGCGCCGATCCTGCCGACCAAGTTCGGTCTGTTCAGGATGTGAGGCGCGCCATGTTCACGAAGATTTTGATTGCCAACCGCGGCGACAACCGCCGCAAGGCCGTTGCGGCGAAGCCGAAATGCCCGTTGCGCGCAGCGCAAGCAGGCGGTCTCACCTCGATGGGGATGCAGCATGTTTAGCAAGATCCTCATCGCCAATCGGGGTGAGATCGCCTGCCGCGTCATCAAGACCGCGCGACGCATGGGCATCGCCACGGTGGCGGTGTACTCCGAGGCCGATGCCAACGCGCGCCACGTGCGCCTGGCCGACGAGGCGGTGCTGATAGGCCCACCGGCGGCGCGTCAGTCCTACCTGATGGCGCAGAAGATCCTCGACGCCGCCCAGGCCACCGGCGCGCAGGCGGTGCACCCGGGCTACGGCTTCCTGTCGGAAAACGATGCCTTCGCCGACGCCTGCGCCGTCGCCGGCATGGTCTTCATCGGCCCGCCGGCGTCGGCCATCCGCGCGATGGGCAGCAAGTCCGCGGCCAAGGCGCTGATGGCGCAGGCCGGCGTGCCCTTGACGCCGGGCTACCACGGCGACAAACAGGACCCCGGCTTCCTGGAAGCGCAGGCGCGCGACATTGGCTTTCCAGTGCTGATCAAGGCCAGCGCCGGCGGCGGCGGCAAGGGCATGCGCCGCGTCGACAAGGCGGAGGAATTCGCCGCCGCACTGGCCTCGTGCCAGCGCGAGGCCAAGAACGCGTTCGGCGACCAGCATGTGCTGGTGGAAAAGTATGTACTTCGGCCGCGGCACATCGAGATCCAGGTCTTCGGCGACAGCCATGGAGACTGCGTCTACCTGTTCGAGCGCGACTGCTCGGTGCAGCGCCGCCACCAGAAGGTGCTGGAAGAAGCGCCGGCCCCGGGCATGACGCTCGAGCGTCGCGCGGCGATGGGGCGCGCGGCAGTGGATGCGGCCAAGGCGGTGGGCTATGTGGGCGCCGGCACGGTGGAGTTCATCGCCCATCAGGACGGCAGCTTCTATTTCATGGAGATGAACACCCGGCTGCAGGTCGAGCACCCGGTGACCGAGATGATCACCGGGCTCGATCTGGTGGAATGGCAGTTGCGGGTGGCCGCCGGCGAGCCGCTGCCGCTGCGCCAGGACCAGCTGGCCATCGACGGCCATTCGATCGAAGCACGCATCTATGCCGAAGACCCGGACAAGGGCTTCCTGCCCTCCACCGGCCGGCTGCTGCACCTGGCGCCGCCGCCCGAAAGCGAGCATGTGCGCGTCGATACCGGCGTGGAGCAGGGCGACGCGATCACACCGCACTACGACCCGATGATCGCCAAGCTCATCGTCTGGGACAGCGATCGGCCCAAGGCGCTGGCCCGCATGCGCCAGGCGCTGGCGCAGTACCGGGTGGTCGGCGTGGCCAACAACGTGGAGTTCCTGTCGCGCCTGGTCAGCGTGCCGTCCTTCGCCAATGCCGACCTGGATACGGCGCTGATCGAGCGCGAGCAGGCCAACCTGTTCCCGGCCAAGGCGCCCGTGCCCGACGAAGTGTGGCTGCTGGCCGCGCTGGCAGAACTGCAGCGCGAGGCCACGGTGGCGCGGCATGCGGCCGATCGCGAATCACCTTGGCGCATGCTCGACGGCTGGCGCCTGAACGGCCAGGCATCGCGCAGCATCACGCTACGCCATGACGATGTGGTGCAGGCGGTGGCGGTGCAGGGCGCGGCCGGCGGCCACCAGCTGGGCCTGGGCGGCCGCACGGTGTTTGCGCGCGGCACGACCGGCGCCAACGGCCAGCTGCATGCCCAGCTCGGCGAGCGCCGCGTCCATGCCACGGTGGTGGTCAGTGCCGAGCGCCGGCATGTGTTCTTCGAAGGGCGCTCCTGGCCGCTGGCGCTGCTGGATACGCTGAACACCGGCGGCGGCGGTGAAGATGTCGAAGGCGGACTGAAGGCGCCGATGCCGGGCAAGGTCATCGCGCTGATCGCCGCCGTCGGCGCCAGCGTGGACAAGGGCGCGCCGCTGCTAGTGCTGGAAGCGATGAAGATGGAGCACACCATCAGCGCGCCCCGGCGCGGCACGGTCAAGGCCTTCCGTTGCGCACCGGGCGACCAGGTGGTCGACGGTGTCGATCTGGTCGATTTCGAGGGGGTGGAATGACGACCGTACGCATCGTCGAGATGGGGCCGCGCGACGGCCTGCAGAACGAGAAGCAGCTGGTACCGCTGGCCACCAAGTTGGAGCTGATCGATCGCCTGGCGGCGGCGGGGCTGCGCGAGATCGAGGTCACGTCCTTCGTCTCGCCCAAATGGGTGCCGCAGATGGGCGACCACGATGCGCTGATGCGCGCGTTGGTGCGCCGGCCGGGCGTGCGCTACCCGGTGCTGGCGCCCAATCTGAAGGGCTTCCAGGCGGCCATGGACGCCGGTGCCGAGGACGTGGCGGTGTTTGCCGCAGCTTCGGAGGCCTTCTCGCAGAAGAACATCAACTGCTCGATCGCCGAATCGATTGAGCGTTTTCTGCCGGTGATGGCCGCGGCGCGCGAGTGCGGTGTCAGCGTGCGCGGGTACGTGTCCTGCGTCATCGGCTGCCCCTACGAAGGCACGGTCGCGCCGGCCAGGGTGGCCGAGGTGGCCGAGCGCCTGGCCGACATCGGCTGCCACGAAGTGTCGCTGGGCGACACCATCGGCGTGGGCACGCCGGCGTCGGTGCAGCGCATGCTGGAGGCCGTGGCCGCACGCGTGTCGCTGGATCGGCTGGCCGGCCATTACCACGACACCTACGGCATGGCGGTGGCCAACGTGCACGCATCCTATGCCTTCGGGCTGCGCGCCTTCGACGCCTCGGTCGGCGGGCTGGGCGGATGCCCCTATGCCAGGGGCGCCACCGGCAATGTCGCCACCGAGGACGTGGTCTACCTGTTGCACGGCCTGGGCGTACACACCGGCATTGATCTGGAAGCGCTGGTCGACTGCGCTGCCTGGATCAGCCAGCAACTGGATAGAGCGCCGGCATCGCGGGTGGCGCGTGCGATGCTCGCCAAGCGAACGGAGATGCCAGCATGATGATCCTGTACCACTGCATGAGTGCGCGATCGTTTCGCGCGCTGTGGATGCTGGAAGAACTGGGCCTGACCTGCGACCTGCGCATGCTGCCCTTTCCGCCACGGGTGCTGAAGCGCGAGTACCTGCAGACCAATCCACTCGGCACCATTCCCCTGCTGATCGACGGCAGTTTCCGGCTCACCGAATCGGCCGCGATCTGCCAGTACCTGGCAGTGCGGCATTCGCCACGCGCGCTCAACGTCGAGCCGGACGAGGCGGGCTTTGCCGACTACCTGAACTTCCTGCACTTCGGCGAAGCGACGCTGACCTTCCCGCAGACCTTGTTGCTGCGCTATGGTCAGTTCGAGCCGCCCGAGCGTCGCCACCCGCAGGTGGTGGACGATTACGGCAAGTGGTTCCTGGCGCGGCTGGGCACGCTGGAGCCGCGGCTGGAGGCGTCGCCGTTCCTGGCCGCCGGACGCTTCACCGCGGCCGACGTGTCGGTGGGTTATGCGCTGATGCTGGCTGAGGTGTTGAAGCTGTCGCCGCGCTTCACGCCCGCCGTGGACGCGTACTGGCAGCGGTTGCTGCAACGGCCTGCCTACCAGAGCGCGCTGCGCGCGCAGGAGCATGCGGCGCGCGAGCAGGGCGTGCCGACCGGGTCCTCGGCCGACTGAGCCGCGATGACAACACCGACCCCGCGCCTGCGATCGCCGCAGTCCTCCGACAGCGGCAAGGTGGTCAGTGCGGCCGAGGCAGTGCACCTGATACGCGATGGCGACACCATCGCCACCTCAGGATTCGTCGGCATCGGCTTCGCCGAGGAGATCGCCATCGCGCTGGAGCGCCGCTTCGTCGCCGAAGCCGCACCGCGCGGGCTGACGCTGGTGTATGCCGCGGGGCAGGGCGACGGGCACCACAAGGGCTTGAACCATCTGGCCCACGAAGGCCTGGTCGGGCGGGTCATCGGCGGGCACTGGGGCCTGGTGCCGGGCCTGGGCAAGCTGGCGGTGGACAACCGCATCGAGGCCTACAACCTGCCGCAGGGGGTGATCTCCTGCCTGTACCGCGACATCGCAGCAGGCCGGCCCGGGCACCTGAGCCGCGTCGGGCTGGGCACCTTCGTCGACCCGCGTCACGGCGGCGGACGCATGAACGAGCGCACCACCGACCCGCTGGTCGATCTGACGCAGATCGGCGGCGAGGAGTGCCTGCTGTACCGCACCTTCCCGATCCAGGTGGGCATCATCCGCGCGACCACTGCCGACGCCGACGGCAACCTGACGATGGAGCGCGAGGCGCTGACGCTGGAGAGCCTGTCGATCGCCACCGCGGTACACAACTGCGGCGGCATCGTCATCGCCCAGGTCGAGCGCCTTGCCGAGCGCGGCACGCTGCCGCCGCGCCAGGTGAAGGTACCGGGCGTGCTCGTCGACTGCGTGGTGGTGGCCGACCCCGAGCACCACTGGCAGACCTTCCACACCCGCTACCACCCCGGGTATTCGGGCGAGATGCGTGTACCGGTCAACCAGCTGGTGCCGATGCCACTGGATGTGCGCAAGGTGATCGCGCGGCGTGCGGCGATGGAACTGCATGCCAACAGCGTGGTCAACCTGGGCATCGGCATGCCCGAAGGCATTGCCGGCGTGGCCAGCGAGGAGCGCATCGTCGACCTGATGACGCTGACCGCCGAGCCCGGTGTCATCGGCGGTATCCCGGCCGGCGGGCTGGACTTCGGCGCCGCCATCAACACCCAGGCGGTGATCGACCAGCCCTACCAGTTCGACTTCTACGACGGCGGCGGCCTCGACCTGGCCTTTCTGGGCCTGGCGCAGGCCGATGCGCAGGGCAACCTCAACGTCAGCAAGTTCGGCCCGCGGCTGGCTGGCGCGGGCGGTTTCATCAACATCAGCCAGAACGCCAAGCGGGTGGTCTTCGTCGGCACCTTCAATGCGGGCGGCGTGAAGATGGCGGTGCACCAGGGCCGGCTGCACATCGAGCGCGAAGGCCACACGCGCAAGTTCGTGGCCGAGGTCGAACACCGCACCTACAGTGGCCAGCATGCGCGCCAGCGCGGCCAGCCGGCGCTGTACATCACCGAGCGCTGTGTGCTGCGGCTGTGCGACGCGGGGCTGGAGTTGATGGAGATCGCGCCGGGCATCGACCTGGAGCGCGACGTGCTGGCGCAGATGGACTTCGTGCCGCTGATGCCGGTGCCGCCGCGGCTGATGGATGAGCGCATCTTCGCGCCGGGCCCGATGGGCTTGCGCGACGACCTGCTGCACCTGCCGCTGCAGCGGCGTTTCAGCTACGACGCGCTGCAGGGCATCTTCTTCGCCAACTTCGAGGGCCACGTGGTGCACGACAGCGCCGATGTGGAGGCCATCCGCGACGCGGTGCAGCGCTGCCTGGAGCCGCTGGCGCACAAGGTGCCGGCGATCATCGACTACGACAACTTCCATGTCGCACCGCAGATCCTGGACGAATACTCGCAGATGGTCAGCGAGCTGGCGCAGCGCTACTACACCCATGTCACGCGCTACACCACCAGCGCCTTCCTGCGCGTCAAGCTCGGCGAGGCGCTGCGCCAACGTGGCGTGGCACCGCACATTTTCGAAAGCGCCGAACAGGCGCGGGCGCACCTGGGCGACGACGCCGATGCCGGTTGAAGCTGAGTTGCGGTCCCTGCCCAGGAAGCCCGGGGCAGGAGACGGCGCGGTGCTGTGGTTCGGTGTCGGGTGGCGAACTCACGCTGCTGACCTTCTCGCGACATTCGCGGCATCGGATTGGCCGCCACATTGCAGGCGGTCGGGCAAACTGTCTCGCTGGCAGGCAGGGACTTTTCTGAACCTTTGGTGGAACCGATGACGCCAGCCGCAACATCAACTCGAGCGGCGATATCAACAGCTGTGCAGCGCCGTCGCGCAATTGCGTCTTGAGCTTGAGCTCCGCCTTCCTGGTGGCGGCAGCGTCCGGCGCACTTGGGCGTGGACCCAGGTCGGTTTCCCCGGGGTTTGCGCTGCAGGTCTGCCAAGATCTTGTTCGCGATCATGTGCATACCGGCCATCCAGCCCTCACGCAGCCTTGCTGGATCGGCGACCACCTCGCCCACGCTTGCAAAGCCGTACTTCGGATCTGACGGAAAGTACGTCGCACCAGCCTGTTGATCCGCGCGACCGTATGCGAAGCGGCCTTCATACAGAACAGTGCCGGAGCCAGTCTCGATGGCCTTGGCAGTCCACGAGCAATAGCGGGGCGAACGTCCCGGCCGGTGGGTCCCGGGTCGGGTTCGCCAGCGGTTCACTCCAGCTGACCTGACCGTTGAGCGTCACAACGAGCACGGCATCGGCGCGGCCATGCTGCCGCAGCAATGTCAGCAGCTTGTCGGGCTCGTCCGCTGCGGGCAGCACTATGATTCGCGTCTCATAGGCCTGGGCAACCAGGCCGTCGCGTGCAGCAATTCACTGAAGCGGTCTTGCAGTCGAGTCTGTTTCGGATCGAGCGCCGCGGTGATCCGCTCCGTGCTGATCAGCGTGTCCACCAACGCGG
>Ga0105090_10000523_pt1 | contig 18991 bp, 13 predicted proteins | sample PPLLak3March2015_FD_79110 | JGI IMG/M metagenome (GOLD analysis project Ga0105090, IMG submission 79110) | Freshwater sediment microbial communities from Prairie Pothole Lake near Jamestown, North Dakota, USA - PPLs Lake P7 Core (1) Depth... | ecosystem: Environmental > Aquatic > Freshwater >... | reverse complement strand
GATTTTGACTATGAGGTGGAGCGAAATCCTGAGACTGTTCAGCAGTATGCAGGGTTTATTGCCCGTGTCTGCAAGGAGGAAAATCTTTTACCCTTTATGAAAAACGGGGTATCGGCCATCGTGGAGTTCGGAGAAAAATTCGTTTCTCACCAAAAAAAAATGACCCTTCGTTTAGGTTCTGTGGCAGGGATTTTAAAGGAAGCTGATTACTGGGCCCGCAAGGATGGTTCACGAGTGGTGGAAGAAAAGCATGTTATTAAAGCTTTCACCGAGCATCGTTTTCGCTATAATTTATATGAGGAAAAAATCCATGAGTCCTATACCGAGGATACGATTCTGGTGGATGTCGACGGAGAAGTGACGGGGCAGGTCAATTCTTTGGCGATCTACCAAATTGGAGATTATTCTTTCGGGAGGCCCTCCAGGATCACTGCGGAGACATTCATGGGAAAAGAAGGCGTAGTCAATATCGAAAGAGAGGCAAATCTCAGCGGAAATACCCATGATAAAGGTGTCATGATCCTGAGCGGCTACCTGGGACGAACCTTTGCCCAAAGATATCCCCTGAGCCTTTCTATCAGTATCACATTCGAGCAAAGCTACGGATCCGTCGATGGAGACAGTGCTTCTTCGGCAGAACTTTATGCCATCATCTCAAGCCTTTCCGGAATTCCCATCAATCAAGGTATTGCAGTTACAGGATCGGTGAATCAGAAAGGTCGAATTCAAGCCATCGGAGGTGTCAATCAGAAGATCGAGGGTTTTTTCGAAGTCTGTCAGGTCAAGGGCCTTACCGGAAAACAGGGGGCCATGATTCCAACAGCCAATGTTAAAAATCTGATGCTGAAAAAAGAGGTCATTAGGGCGGTTGAAGAGAAAAAATTTCATATTTTCCACGTGGCTACCGTGGAAGAAGGCATCCAAATCCTGACGGGTGTTCCCTCCGGAATCCCGGATATGGATGGCCGATTTTCCGCTGGTACTGTTTTCGGAAAAGTTCAGGAAAAACTGGAAAAATATTTTAAACAAGCCCTGAAGTTTCGAAAAGAACTGGAGTTGTAAGCGTTCCTTATAAGTTCAGGGGATAAATTCTTCATTTTGGACCATCCGGTCGGTGAAACGTTTCCAGGGGCCTCGCCGTTCAAGGGCGTAATCGCGCAACCGATTCCACCAGTCTTGCCCCAAAAGAACCTTGTGGATGGAATAGTCCCGTTTGTCGATAAGCCCGTCGATTTCAATCTGTTCGATACCGAATTCATTATAGCGGGGGCCCAGCAAAAGGCATGCGGCGATGACATCTATTGAGTGCTGTTTGACCACGTTTTTGGAATAGAGCTTGGAAAGCGCGGTCACTTTCGTGTCGTAGCGCAATGATTTGGCGATGCCCACCATTTGATCCGCCATCAATCGGTTTAACTGAACGGCAACACCATAATCTTTTTTTTCGACTTTAAACGGCCTGCTGTTGCAAACGATCAGCAAGTCCAAATCATTGGGGGAACGGTCGGGGTTTTCTCCGGCCAGCCACCGAGCCATCGAACCAAAAAGTAAAACCGCTTTTGGATAATATTCTTTCAAATCTTCCGCGATGATCTCCATCGCTTGTGTGTAGCACTGAATCTTAATTTCGGTGCTATCCCGGGTTGGTTGTATTTCCTTGTCCAAGGTTACCTCTTATGGGCAAATCAGAAAGGCTGATTGATTGAAGCCGCCTTTTAAGTTAAGTTTTAATTCAAACATTCATAAAGAAATTTTGAAGATTCAAGTTCTGAAATATGCCAAACAAGCATATATATGTCAAAGAATAAAAAAATGTCATTTCAAAAAAGGGGTAATTTTTGTCGAGACACCGTTAGTGCGGATTTTAATGGAACCGTTATGGTCGGTTCTCAATATTCGGATATTATTTTGTTCATAGCGATTGACCACTTGCTCGTTGGGTAGCCTGAAACGATTGTCCCAACCTGCGCAGAAGATAACGGTTTCCGGATCGACTATGTCTATAAATTTTTGGGTGCTGGAGGTTTTACTTCCGTGATGAGGAGCGATCAAAATCCGGCTTTTAAGATCATTTCCTCTAAGCGCTATCAGTTCAGCTTCGGACCTTGCCTTGATATCACCGGTAAAAAGACATGAAAACTCTCCCAGTTTCAGCTGAATGACCATGGAGTTTGCATTACGGTCACGCCAGGATTCCCGTTCTTTTTTTTCCAGAAAATTTTCCGGGGGATAAAGAATTCGCACCTGAACCCCGCCGATCTCAAAGTTTCCATAACGCTCTGAAAAGGGGGGAGTTTGAATTTTTTTTTCCAGGATGATATCCTGTAGCTGTTGGTAACCCAATGTGTCCCCGGGTTCGTGGTTTGTCTTGATGGTTTTTACATTGAAATGCCGCGCAATATATAGAAGTCCGTTTAGGTGATCGCCGTCGGGATGGGTTAACATAAGGGTGTCTACCGTTCTGATTTTATTTCGCAATAAAAGCGGAGCCGTTATTCTTTCCCCCACATCAAAGCCGTCATTGTCGTAAAAGCCACCACCGTCGATTAGCATGGTTTTTCCACCTGGAAATTCAATGATGGCTGCGTTTCCCTGTCCCACATCCACGATGGTGATCCGAAGGTACTGCTGAAAATATCGAGTGTATATCCAGTAGAAAATATCCGCAGTTCCGAGCAGCAATAATATCGAGATGATGTAAACAGGTGCTTTTTGTCGCAAGTGCAACCTGAAAAAAAAGACTTTTCCGGGTCTTGATCCGGATAATATGGCGGTTGCCTTTTGGGGCTGATGCACATTTTTATAATTTGTCTCAAGGGCATTATCACTGGGAAACATTTGAAACGGTAATGTTTTGGTCTGATGGCCGGACAATAGGTGCCGTCTGATGAGGTAAAAAATGCTCATTCCTGAGAGATAGTATAGCGCAATTTCAAGCATTGACGGTGTCACTGTTTTTAATGAGGAAAAAGGAAGGTTTGAAAAGAAATGGACAATGGAAATCGCAAAAGACAAAACAGCTCCTCCTGCCTGAAATCCTATTGAGGATAATCCATAGCTGAGTGGGGAAACAAGGGCTGAAACTAAACCCACGGGAACCACGATAAATCCGATCAGGGGCACGAGAATAAAATTGGCGGCAAGTCCCACCAGGGAGATCTGGTTGAAATAATACATGACCAGGGGAAGGGACCCCAATATGGCAAAAAGAGAAGCAAAGAAAAAACCCGTCAGTTTTTTCCGTATCAAATTGTTGGTATCAAAACTTGCTTGGTTTTCCCATAATGAGGAAAAACCATAAATGATTGCAAACACAGCCGTAAAAGATAACTGAAAAGATATACTGAACAAAGCCGGGGGATGGACTATCAGGATAACTATGGCCGCTATTGCCAATGTGTTGATCGAGTCTTGCTCACGCTTGATTAAAAATGTCATGAGAAACACATTGATCATCAAGACTGCCCGCTGCGTGGATGGCGACATGCCGGCCAGCAGTCCATATAATGTCACCGGAATGATACAAAGCAAGGCCGATCCTTTACCCACCCAGGCATGATCCAGAAAGGTTCGGCTCAGGGAAAAAAAGCGCGAAAAAACCAAAAAGAAAAAGGATGCTACAATTCCCACGTGAAGTCCGGAGATGGCCAGAAGATGCCCCATGCCTGATTTGTTGAATGCTTCGCGCAAGGGCTTATCGATTCCATCTCGATCACCGATTACAAGGGCTTTCATGATGGCGGCCGAAGCATGATCTGTTTGGTTGTTATCAATTATGGTTGCGATTTTTCTCCTGGTGTTTGAAACCCAGTGCATAACATTTTGATCGTCATATTTTTCTAAAAACGTGATTTTGTCGGCCGGCACATAACTTGTGGCCAGGATTGTCCTGAAAGCCAAAAATCGTTCGAAATCGAACCCCCCCGGATTTTTAAAATTCCTGACGGCACGAATTTTTCCCGGAAATCTGATTCGATCGCCAGGGCGAAATTCTGGTGACATTTCACCTCTACAGGTAACACGAAGCCTGCCCATTGCCGGAAAAGATTTTTTGCCGATTTGAAGGTTTTCCACGTTAAGCACAAACCGGACATGGTTTTTTTGTGATACTATCGGTTCATTGCAGACAGTTCCTGTAATCGTCCATCGCACAGGTTCGGCATAATGGCTGATATGCTGGTCGGGTAAGGAAGGCGACATCCATGGTTGAATGGTGAGGTAGCCCAGGGATAAAAAAAATACCAATGGTGAGAGTAGCGGATTTCTTTTCTTGACAATCGCCCAAAGCATATGAGCGGAGGAAAAGACTACCGCTGCTATGGCCCATACGCTAAACCCGTCGAACCATGTGCCCGTGGCCATTCCCGATATTATAGGCGCCAGGAAAACAATGGTCGGTCGGAAAAAGGTCCCTTGATTCATTTTTTATCCGGGATTTTAAGATTGATTAACTCGCAAAAAATCGTAAATCCGAAGGTTCGTCATTTAGCCGGATGCGGGATTCCCTCATGCAGTCCTTCTTCAATGAACTTATTAGCTGCGGTTGCTATAATTTCGTTTCCCTTAATTTTTAATAATGATAAAATGGCACAAATTAAATAAAAAAATGAGATGTCCTTTCTAAAATAAACATTTGAAAAGACATCTCATTTATCAGTTTTTTAAATTACATAAAAAATCTTAAATTTGGTAAGGACCATCGCCGGGGATGTATGTCAAGCCATATTCCGTATTGAAAAGAAGAACACCGGCGGAAAAATAGGTATCCGTTGTATTCCAAACATTTCCAAACCAGTTTGAACCCGTACCTGGTCTGAATGCATTAAATCCCAACTCACTTGCTCCAAGGTATACGATGTCATTGGGGTTGACAAAGGTTCTTTTTGAAACAATGTCATTCGGGCTTCCACCGGTGGGAATAAAAGCGGTATTGATCTGTATTCGGGTATTTAAACTCCAGTTGCCGACGACCAAGTAACTTATCCACTGGCTAGAAGAAGATTCGACGAAATTGCTCATAAGATCAATGAAATAAAGTAAACCTACTTCCGGAACTGCAGTTTCGGGATCTAAGCCATCCATTTCAGCCGCATATGCAATTCTTTCTCTGGCTGTTTCCACAGCATCTCCTGCCCATACCGGCATTGCAAACAAGCTGACAAGTAAAATAATCATTATTGTTTTCAGTTTTGTTTTCATTGTCCTAACCTCCTTAAAATTTGAAATATTAATTGACCAACATCTCAAACATCTCCAAAATACTTTTTTCCTGACTTTTAGCACCTCCTGATGATTTTTAAGGTATATTAAAAAAACCAAGGGTAAACCCGGATTAATTTTTTTCAGTATTCTTGTCTTGCCCTGGTGGTGAACTCATGAAATTAATCGCGGGAGAAGTATAGCTCATAAACCATTGCCCATCGATAAGAACCCATTGTTCATCGGTTGTTTGTTCCAGAATATCGTCGATATTAATGGGAATTGCCCCCGGCCTGATACGAAAACTTCTTTCAACACGGACTGTCGCTCCATTGTTTTTTAAATCCATCTCCACATTGTCGATCTTGTAACTCAGAATGATGACATTGCCGGTTCTTTGTGCATAAATAGCAAATCTCATGCTTTTTCTGGCTTCAGGATCAATTATTTCATAGGCTTTTTCAGCATTTCCTTCAACTCTTGCATCCCAATATGCGGCCACGCGATTCCGAAGAGCTTCTTCAGGGGGCATCCCAATATTTCGAAAAACAGCACATGAAGCAAATACCCATATTAATAAAAGCATCCCAAGAGCGATAATCCGGTTTTTGTTTTGGGTCATACTTTAATTTCCTTTTAAGGTCGTTGTGCCCTGATGTAAGTGAAATTCATAAAGCCGCCATCCGAATAAAACACAAGGATTCCAACCTGAATATTTTTGGTGCTTTCAACCCATAGAATATTTTTGAATCCTAGGAGTCCATAAATTCGAATGTTTCTGTAAAGCACCTGTTTTGCTCCGAGCAGTTCTGGAAATGTGTCCAGAACAAAGGCACCTGCTTCACTGGCCCTCACCTTCACATCCAACGGCTCATTGCCTAAATTGGTCAGGACCAAATAAGATACCCATGGTTTCATGGCAGGGGCAAAAGGCAGATAGTATCGGTGTGAGGTCCCTGCGGTAAAGGATACACTGTTGCTGGTGCCCTGGTTGGTTACCACCTTGACTTGGATGTTCATGCCTAAATCAGGAACCTTGCATTTGATTTCATTGTCTCCCCAGTTTATAATTTCTGCTTTCACTCCGGAAAACATTACCACAGAATTGTTCTGTTGTGCACCAAACCGAACCCCGGTTAGTGTAACCATACTCCCGGGAGAGCCGTTGATGGGTGATAAAGAGAAAATAAACGGCCCTGTCAGCTTAGCGGTCAAAGCCTTGTTTATATTTAATCGGCCGTTGGTAAATACCTTGCCCTGAAGATCAGCCAAGGTGTCAACACCACGAAATATTCGTTCTTTGGCTTCCGACATGGAGGCATCGAACCGGGAGTGAATAAGTCCCAAAGCTCCGCTGACCTGAGGGGCTGCCATGGAAGTTCCCCCTAAGAGTTCATAATTTTGCCCAAGATAGGTGCTTAAAATTTCACTTCCGGGGGCACCCAGGTGAACTGCGTGTTGTCCGTAATTTGAAAAAACGGAAAGCTGGTCATATTTTGTCGTAGCTGCAACATTAATAATATTTTCTATGTTATATCCGCCGGGATAGTTGGATATTTCGGTATCAAGGTCCGCTCCGGCATTGCCGGCGGATGTGACAAGCAAAATACCTTGATCTCTAAGGGCCTCGTAAGCTTCTTTTTCAAATTGGGAATAGCTCGACCCCCCGTAACTGGCATTGGCTATATATATGGGAATCCCTTTTTGTTTTTGATCCAATATGTAGGCTACACATTCAATCAAGCCGGCGACATCTCCTCCCTGGGGTCCGATAAATTTAAGGGACATCATTTGAATATTCCAGTTGATACCGCTCACTCCAAGGGCATTGTTGCCCACAGCACCAATGATACCGGAAACATGAGTGCCGTGGCCGTCGGTATCGATAGAATCTCCCGGCCGGCGAATAGGAGGCTGTTGAGATTCGTCCACTACGCTGATGCCGTAATAATCATCAATGTAACCATTGTTGTCATCATCTTTGCCGTTGAAGCCGGGTTGTCCGTTTTGAAGCCGGTCTTCTCCAGGATTAATCCACATATTGGCCCGCAAGTCCGGATGCTCATAATTAATACCGGTATCCAGAACCGCCACCACCACATTCTTAAGGCCGGTAGCCAAGTCCCATGCCCTGTCAGCCTGAATATCCGCCCCGGGTGTGCCTCCTGTCTGCCCGGTATTAAGAAGATGCCATTGGCGTGGAAATAAAGGATCATTGGGGACCCTGTTTTTATAACGGGGATAATTGGGTTCCGCCCAATCAACGGAAGGATCGCTGCGAAGTATTTTTAAGGTTTCTTCCAATGAATACACGGCGGTTTCATGGATACGCCACCTGGAAATGTTAAAGGGCCTAATCTTATGCACTTCGCGATACCCAAGAGCATCGGCCCGCTGATTTTGGGTGGTGACGGAATCCTGATTTTTGAAACGCACCAGGATATCAAGTTGCTGCAAGCTGTTTTGGGAAAAAACAGGAACTGAAAAAAAAATCAAAAGTACGAGCAGGATGATTCCGACAATGATCTTTTTCATTACACTCTCCCGAGCTCTCTGCTTACCCTTTGAACCATAGCGGAAAAGGTGACGTAAACATTTTTTTTTGAAGCAAACAAAATGCCTCAGCCAAAATATTTAGATCAATACTTTAAAATTAGGGATAAAAAGAAATAATGAATTATTAGCATAATAAAGCGACATTGCAACGATTGTCAAGCAAAATAGCGAAGATGGTATCCAAGTGGCTTCGGTTCTTTCTGTCTCGGACGCCCGATTGTTTATAGTTGGTTTGAGACAAAATATTTTTGGGCACCACTAAGAATGACTGATATCGTTGAGCTTCAATATTCATTCGTCAGCACTAAGGATAATGGATTTACAGACTTGGTTGCATGTGATATACATTTTTTAAAATAACTTTTGAAGCAATTTAAACAACCGTGTAACCGATTGTAACTCATCATCACCCTGTAAAACTAATAGAAAAATATCATGCATCAAAGTTCGTTGGAAAACATGAAGGCTTTTTGCGACAGGTATTTATCCGGTCGCAAAGGTGATCCGTTGCTGATTCTCGATCTCGGAAGCTGCGATATTAACGGGTCTTATAAACCCTTTTTCAATGAACCTGCCTGGATTTATCGGGGTCTGGATTTGCAGCAGGGACCCAATGTGGACATAGTGCTGCACAATCCCTATCGGTGGAAAGAAATTCGGACGTCTTCGGTGGACGTTTTTATTTCGGGCCAGACATTTGAACATATTGAGTATTTCTGGATTACCATGATAGAGATTTCCCGCATATTGAAAACAGGAGGACTGTGTTGTATTATAGCTCCTTCCGGTGGCTATAAGCACCGGTATCCGGTGGATTGCTGGAGGTTTTACACCGATGGATTCGCGGCTCTTGCCCGGTTTGCTTATCTGGAGGCTTTGGAAATTTATACACAGGATGACGGGGAAAAAGAATATGGGGATGAAAGCCATCAATGGAAAGACACGGTCATGATCTGCCGAAAACCCCGATGGACATGGCACACCAGAAAACGCGCCGTTCTGGCACATTGGCTATGGCATCATCTGGCAGAATATAGTGGATCATGAACTTCTTGAATTCGATTGATTTTTCCCGATATCAGCTTGTGCTGGAAAGGCCCCATCGTTTGACCGATATTACATCCTGGCACGGTCATATTCCCTTTGCCTTTTTTATTGTCCAGGCAATGAAACCCCGAACAGTGGTGGAACTGGGAACCCATAAAGGGGATTCCTATTGTGCTTTCTGCCAGGCCGTGAAAACCCTCAAAATCAAGTGTTCATGTTTTGCCGTAGATACCTGGAAAGGGGATACCCAGGCCGGTTTTTATGGTGAGGAGGTCATCGATGAGTTGCGCAGATTCCATGATGTTCGGTATGGCTATTTTTCAGAGCTGATCCGAGATGATTTTGACAAAGCGCTAACTCGTTTTTCAGACGGTAGTATCGATCTTTTGCACATTGATGGATGCCACAGTTACGAAACAGTCAAACGTGATTTTGACATGTGGCTTCCCAAGATGAGCCGTGTCGGGGTGATACTTATGCACGATACCAGGGTAAAAGAGGGTGAGTTTGGTGTATGGCGACTGTGGGAGGAATTGTCGAGCCTCTATGATGCATTTGAATTTGATCATTCCCATGGCCTGGGAGTGCTGTCCGTGGGTAAAGAGGTCACGGATGAATTGAGACCGCTTTTTTACGGGGACCATAAAGACAAGTGGTTGATCCGAAATTTTTTTGGGTCCCTGGGTGAAAATATCCTGCTTCGCAATCGTATCGGCCAGATGGCTGAAATTATTTCGAATTTGCAATCCATGGCCAAGCGGCATCAAAAAATGATTGAATCAAAGGATGCCAGTATAAACGCGCTCAAAAATCAAAAAAAGCAGATTTTAAGTGATCCCCTCGACAAAAAGAATTTTTGAACAGGCAGTGAACAAAGGTGGATATACAAAACCAAAAAATGAAAAAAAACGGTAATAAAAAGAAAAACCCCCGGGTAAGTGTTATTGTTCCGGCTTATAACCACGAGAAATATATTGCAGAGTCCCTGCAAAGTGTTCTTTCTCAAAGCTTTCAGGATTTTGAAATCATTGTTATTGATGATGGTTCGACGGATCGTACTCCGGCGGAAATTAAAAAATTCAGGGACTCTCGTATAAGATTTTTTGAACAGGAAAACAGGGGTGCTGCCCGGACCATTAACAAAGGCATCAGACTTTGCTGTGGGGAGTTTGTTTCCATTCTCAATTCCGATGATGTTTACCATCCGGAGCGATTGGCCCGGATGGTCTCTATCATGGACAGCGAACCTGATTGTATGATCGTATCCAGCCATATCCAGCCCATTGACCCCCAGGGAAAACCGGCAGATTCAAAACCGGAATATGACTTATGGTGCACCTGGTATGAAAATGCTGTCCGGGATCTGCAAGAAAACCAAGCCCCTTTTTTTTCTCTTTTAAGACATAATTACATTGCTTCAACTTCAAACATATTTATCCGATCAGAAATTTTCAGGAACAATGAACCGTTCAACACTTTGCTGGCCTATTGTCATGACTATGAATTTTTACTGCGGATTATCGGAAAATATCCATTCGTGATGTTGGAAGACAAGCTTTTATTTTACAGGATTCATGAAAGAAACACTATCCGGGAAAACGAATTTTTAAAACATCTGGAAGTCCTCTACGCCATATTTACAACTGTGGATATCCGGGAACTTTTGGCAGAGACGACTCATCAGCAGCGAATGAAAGTACCTATTTTTCGAAGCCTTTTTGGTAATCCCGAGTTGAACAGGGAAAGGTATGCCCTTGAATATCTTGATATCATCGAAGAGAAAAATCGAACCCTTGAAAACCTCAACCGGTTCATAAAAGAGCTTCATCATGAAATTGAAGATCGGGGTGAAAGATTGGCGCAAGCCGATAAGTGGCTTAAAAAGGCCCGGCACGATGCTGAACGGATGAATGAAAAGATCCTTAAATACAGAGATGACATTGCACTGATAAAGTTCGAGGTTGAACAGCGCGATGAATGGAGCAGGCAGTACAAGGAAAAACTGGAAAAAGCAAGATTTGCTCTTCAGGCAAAAGAAAAAACCCTTCAGGAAATTTACCATTCAAAGGGCTGGTTATGGTTGATGAGATATCGAAAGTTCAAGTTTTGGCTTGACCAATTCAAAATAATTTCATGGATGAAAAAAATTTATTTTCCAAAAGCGGACAAATCCCATGAAAATGACAAGGAAAAGCATTCGATTCACAAGCAAAGACCGGCAATTGTCGAAGCAGTATTGGATTTTATAATGGAGAGCCCCGGAAAACTCGGGGTTTACAGAAAATTAAAAAACAAGTTGAGAAAAGACCCCTGTCGCCTTTGTGATGACCTTAACAATGATGAATTTACCCAGCACATCAACATTATTCATTCTGTTGAAAATAACAGACCGGTCGTTATTCATGCCATCGCCAATTTTATGACCGGGGGGTCAAGCCGCCTTGTGGCCGATCTTATCGAACATTTAGGGCATCGGTACCAGCAAGAGGTTATTACCTTTTATGCACCCAATCCCCCGGTATACACAGGTTTTCCTATTCATGAGTTTCCACGGTCATCGGAAATGGTGGCCGCCTTTCTAAAACAGAAAAAAGTGAACATACTTCATGTGCATTACTGGGGTGAGTGTGATGATCCATGGTATCGCCGGGTATTTACGGCAGCCGGAAAACATCGTTGCATCGTGGTGGAAAATGTCAATACACCGGTTGAAACCTATATTGATAATGTTATCGATCATTATGTGTATGTCAGTCATCATGCCAAAAATTATGGCTCGACCGTTCCTGAGCCTGTTTCTGTGATTTATCCGGGAAGCAACCTTGAGTTGTTTCGGAGAAATGGGACTCCCATTCCGGATAATGTAATCGGTATGGTCTATCGTCTTGAAAAGGATAAATTGCAGGAAGATGCTATCCAGGTATTTATCGATGTAATTAAAAGACGACCGGGAACAAAGGCGTTGATTGTGGGAGGTGGAACTTTTCTGGAATCCTACAAAAAACAGGTCGCCAAAGAAAAACTTTCGGACAGTTTTGAATTTACCGGGTACGTGGCCTATGACCGTTTGTCCGATTATTACCGGCGCCTGGCCGTATTTGTTGCCCCCGTATGGAAAGAAAGCTTTGGCCAAGTGTCCTCCTTTGCCATGGGAATGGAAATTCCGGTGGCAGGTTACCATGTTGGCGCTTTACCTGAAATTTTTAATAGTGATCGATTCTTGGGACACAGTCGAGAAGAACTTGCGGACATCATTATCGATCTGCTGGACAACAGGGAAAAAAGACTTGAAATAGGGACGGAAAACAGGAAGCGGGCTGTCAACCATTTTTCTCTTGAAGCCATGATCAGGCAGTATGACCTGTTGTATCAAAAATTACTCAACCGTTAATTTGAATTTTGTTTCTATGAAATCATTAAAAATACTTATTCCTGTTCATGTCTTTTTCCCCCGGCATTTTTACGGTACGGAAACCTATACGTTAGAGCTGGCCAAACAATTCATGGCGCAAGGACATAGGCCTGTGGTCCTCACCACCACTCCCTTTGGAGAACCGGGTTCGGGAAAAGAGTATGAGCAATATGAATTCGATCAGGTTCCGGTTTATAGTATCGACCTTAACATGAAGCCCCATAACCGGTTCAAGCATACCTATTACCGTAAAGACCTTTATGCACTTCAGAAAAAAATCATTGCCGGCATCAGTCCGGACATAGCTCATGTGACTCATTTGATCAATCATTCTTCATCGCTGCTTGAAGTGTTGCGTGATTTGAAAATTCCAACGGTTGCCACTCTGACCGATTTTTTTGGTATATGTTTCAATAACAAACTCGAAGGATATGACGGTACCCTATGCCGGGGACCTAATCGCAATTCGACCAATTGCCTGGCCTGTTATTTTCGTACGGTTGGCATCCGGAACCCCAATAGGCTGATTGCGGCAATTGCAGGAAAAAATGATTTTTTGCTCCGGTTTGCCGTAGCGATTTTGTTTTATGTGACACAAATTCCGGGGTTTCAAAAAAATTCAATGGCTGGTCATGTTCTGGATGTTACCAGCAGGCTTAGGGTGTTACGTTATCTTTACGGGGTCTATAACAAGATGGTCGCCCCTACGGATTTTCTTCGGGATGCTTATGCTGAAAATCGCTTTTTTCCAGACCGCCTGAAAAAAATTAATTTCGGAATCAACCTGAAAATGGTGGCCGATTTTTCCAAACCAAAAATTAAAAATCATGCTCATGTCCGTTTCGGATATATCGGACAGATTGCACGACATAAGGGTGTTGATTTATTGATTAAAGCCTATGCAGGGATTAAAAACAACAACAAGTCTCTGGTTATTTACGGGCCTTTTGACCAGGATCACAAATATATGGAAGAACTAAAAAGGCTGGCTCGCGGGGTTGACCGGGTGGAATTCAGAGGTACATTTGCTCAGCAGGAACTGGGGAAGCGTCTTTCCGAAATGGATTTTCTGGTCATTCCCTCACGATGGTACGAAAACAGCCCCCTGGTTCTTTTGTATGCCCTTGCCACCAGGACTCCCGTAATTGTCACGGATGTCAAAGGATTAAGCGAATTTGTAACCCATGATGTCAATGGTTACACATTCAAAAAGGACAATGTCGACCATCTAAAAAAAATTATGCAGGATATCCTCGATGCCCCCGAAAAGATCAGCCGGCTTTCTGAGAAAGCAACCTATACAAAAGATGTTTCAGATCATGCCGGTGAAATACTTGAATTGTATAATTCTATCCTGCCAAAATAATTTGTATTGATCATTGATCCGTGAAAATTCTTTATGTGACCCATCAATTTCTTCCGGATTATGTTGCCGGAACTGAGGTTCTGACATGGCAGACAGCCAGAGAGTTTGGGCGCCGCCGGCATGACGTTTTTGTCTTTACCGGTTTCAAGGCGACAAGTGCTTTGGAGTGTCGAACACCGTGCGATTATTACGAATATGACGACATCCCCATTTACCGGGTTCTTTATTATCCGGGTAGTACACCCGGCCTTCAAAATCCAATGCGGGATGAATACCTTAATCCCGTGGCTTATGACTGTTTCACAAAAGCCATCAATGCCATAAAGCCTGATATAGTTCACTGTTATCATCTTCACCGCCTTTCGGTTACCATGGTTGACCTCTGTAGAAGACTCAGTATACCGGTGGTTTTTACGGCTACCGACTACTGGATGCTTTGCCCCACCTGCCAGCTTCTGCTCAAAAACGGTAGCTTATGCAAAGGGCCTGATAGGCATATGACCAATTGTTTGAAGCATATGGCTGCCTTGGCGGGCAAAAGCAAAATTTTATCCAAAATGCCCGATTGGCTCCTGTCCATTTTAATGAAAATGGTTAAATCCGACTTGCTAATTACCAAAGGATATGGCCCCTTGGTGGATGCACTTCTGAAAAGACCCCGGACTATTCGGGAGGCAATGGATATGGTGGACCGAATACTGGTACCCACTGACTTTATGAAACAGCTGCTTTCCGGATTCGGTATTGAAACCGGAAAAATTATTCAAATTCCATTTGGTGTTCAATATCAGCCGGTATCCGCTGTTTCCGAAGCAAAGGGGCAACAGCTGAGAATCGGTTTTATCGGCACCTTGTATGATCACAAAGGGGCTCATGTCCTATGTGAAGCGATCCGCCTGGTGCCACGGGATTTATCCCTGACGGTGAGAATCTATGGCTCCGAAAAATTGTTTCCTGATTATGTCAAAAAATTGAAGCAAATTGTGAAAGACGATTCCAGAATTTGTTTTGCCGGAACTTTTCCTCCGGACTGGTTGCAAAATATTCTTTGTGATTTGGATGTGTTAATTGTTCCTTCATTGTGGTATGAAAATACCCCCCTGGTGATTCATTGTGCCCAGGCGGCTCGGGTTCCGGTGGTAGCTTCGGATCTGGAGGGGCTGAATGAGTTGGTGATCGACGGAGAAAACGGTTTTCTTTTTGAAAGGGGAAACCCGGAGCAACTTGCAAAAATTATCGAAAGGCTTTGCCTTGATCGTCATCTGGTGGCAAATATGAGCAAAAAAACCAAGCCGCCGATGTCCATGACTGCCTATGGGGATCGGCTTGAAAAGATATACGGGGAAATTTTATAATAAAGAGCAAATAACGCTTGTGCAGATAACTCAGCATCTGCAATAGGATGTGTGGACAAAATCGTAGCATTGAATACTTGGGAATTTTAATGTTTACTGTGGCTAAAAATCTAATGTTAAGAATTTGGGCCCATCGTCAGACCATATGGATGATGATTGAAAGGGATTTTAAGGCAAGGTATGTCGGTTCCGCGGCAGGCCTGCTGTGGTCTGTCATTCATCCCTTGATGATGGTGGCTATCTACAGCCTAATTTTTTCGCTGGTTTTCGGCAGAAAAGTGGGGGAGACCCCTTTTTCACTCTGGCTGTTTTGTGCTTTGCTTCCTTGGATTATGTTCAGTGAGATTTTGAAAAGTTCCGTTGGGGTTATTGAAAGACACAAGAATCTGATCACCAAAACACCCTTTCATGCGGAAATTCTTCCCCTTGTCATTATCGGGACTTCCATTGTGGGACATCTGATCGGTTTTGCCGTGCTGATGGTATTGCTGCTGATTTTCAGACAGCCCTTGGGTTGGTATGGTTTTACCATTCCCTTTTACATGATCTGCCTGGTGTTTTTTTCCATGGGGCTGAGCTGGATAATTTCATCACTCAATGTATTTATTCGTGATGTGGGCCAGATAATGAACGTTGTTTTGCAGTTATGGTTTTACCTGTGCCCCATTATTTATCCATCGACAATCATTCCTGAACAATACCGGTTTTTGCTCAGGCTCAATCCCATGTACTTTATTACCGAAGGTTATCGGCGGGCTCTGGTATATAACGAAGGCATTCCTGTGGTGGATTTTTTGTATTTTGCTTTTTTGACCGTTGTTTTTTTTCTTTCCGGGGGTTGGATTTTCAGACGTTTGAAAACCCAGTTTGCAGAAATACTTTAGCATGAATAGATATCAAATCATCGTTTCCAATATATATAAAAAATTTAAAATTTATAAGTCTCCCAGGGATCGTCTCAAGGAGACCCTGTCTTTGACCCGGAAAAAATATCACCGGGATTTCTGGGCCTTGGAGGACGTTTCTTTTTCCGTCAAAACAGGACATACCATGGGTATTCTGGGAATTAACGGAAGTGGAAAAAGTACCCTTTTAAAAATCATATGCGGCTATTTGATGCCTACCTCCGGCTCTATTCAGGCCCAGGGAAGAATCGCTTCAATTCTCGAACTGGGAACCGGATTTAACCAGGATTTTACGGGAAAGGAAAACGTGATTCTATACAGCGGCCTGATGGGACTTTCCCGGAGTCAGGCCATGGAAAAGTTGCCGCAGATCGAGACATTTGCCGATATCGGAGATTTTTTTCAAAGGCCTATTCGCTTGTATTCCAGCGGTATGACCGCCCGTTTGGCATTTGCCTGTACTATCCATATGGAACCGGATATTCTCATCATCGATGAGGCCCTAGCAGTGGGAGACGCGGCTTTTAAGCACAAATGCATGAATCGGATCAGAAAACTCCAGGAGCATGGGGTGACTATCTTGTTTGTAAGCCATGATATCGGGGCTGTCAAAAGCCTCTGCCATGAGGCCATGATGCTGGAAAGGGGCCGAAAGGTTATGGAGGGCAATGCTGAGGATGTGGCCAATTTTTACCACGCTACCCTGGCCAGAAACGAACAGGAAAAGATTTTAAAAAAAACAGAGCAAAAAAAAGATGAATCAAATTCTTGTCAAAAAAAAGAGGCCGGCCCGGTTATCGGCAGAACAGGCACCGGAGAAATAAGAATTGATGAAGTGCTCATAACCGATGTCCGGGGGCAACTTTTAAAGCATGTGGAGTTTAACCAGAAAGTATGCATTTCAACTACTTTTACCGCTTCCACACCATGCAGACCCATGGTTTTCGGATGCTTGATCCGGGATTGCTACGGAATCGACATGATGGGAACCAATACGACTGTGGAAAATATAGAATTGCCGGTACTTGAGCAAGGAGAGAGCTGTACTGTTCAATATCTGATGAATCTCCCCCTGGCAAAAGGCAGTTACAGCATTACCGTGGCATTAGGCCATGATCCCGACAGGCATTTTTTTTATGACTGGTGGGATAATGCCTGTGTTTTTGAAATGCTTCCCCCGAAAGACCGCAAACTGGTTAACTGTAAATTTCATTTACCCATAGACATCAAAATCCGGAAAAATGTCCGATGATTATGCCTAAAAGTTTACCGCTGGTTACCGTTGTTATTGTCAATTGGAATGGAAAAAATGTCATAATGCCCTGTTTAGAAGCGCTTAGGAACCAGACTTTCAAGTCTTTTCGAACGGTTCTGGTGGATAATGGTTCCCAGGACGGGTCTGTGGAATATGTCAGAGAGCATTTCCCGGAAGTCCATGTGATTTCGCTTCCCGAAAATCATGGATTTAGCGCGGCAAACAATATGGCTCTGAGGTCTGTCGATACCAAATACGCAGCATTGTTAAACAATGATGCGGTGTCCGACCCCGACTGGCTGGCAACTCTGGTTCATGCCCTTGAAAAAACTCCCGAAGCAGGCTTTGCCGCCTCTAAAATACTTTGTTTCCATTGCCCGGACTATCTTGACAGGGCAGGGGACGCTTATACCATTGCGGGTGCCGGGGCTTTAAGAGGACGTGGACGTTTGTCGCGGGAATTTGAGCGGGAGGAATATATCTTTGGGGCTTGTGCTGCTGCTGCCATCTACCGTATGGAGATGTTAAGGGAAGTGGGTTTTTTTGATGAAAGTTTTTTTCTTCTTTATGAAGATGTTGATTTGAGTTTCAGGGCTCAACTCATGGGTTACCGGTGTATTTTTGTTCCCGAATCCAAGGTCTTGCATATGGTCAGCCATAGCATCGGGCGGGATTCTTATAAATCCGTATATTACGGGCATCGAAATCTGGAATGGGTTTATATTAAAAATATGCCGTCCCGGCTAATTCTTAAAACCTTTTTTTTTCATCTGGTCTACGTGCTGGTTTCCCTGCTTTTTTTCACGGTAACCGGAAAATTAAGACCATTTGTTAGAGCCAAGGTGGATGCCTTAAAAAATATGCCCAAAATCTTAGAAAAAAGAAAATCCATCCAAAAAAATAAAAGGGCAGATGATGCATATCTTTGGAGGTTATTGGATCAGGAACGGTTTTTTCTCAGGTGGTTTTCCAGAAAATCAATTCGTCATTGAGTATTTATGATGTTATAGCATGAATATGAGCCGGCTATAGGCTATAGGTCGTATCCGAAGGTTATCAAAGGTTCCTGAAAGACACGGTTGCACAAACTGAGCAATTCCGGGCTCAGTTCCTGACGAAATCTTTGGAGAGATGCTTTTCCGCAACTGGTTGTTTTGTGATTTTCCTGGCTTTTGGGCGCTGTTTTTCCGGCATTTTTAATGACCTCCCCTACCACGGCCGATGATGCGTCAATCCCAAGATGGCTGAAAAGGCTTATTAGAATGGATTCGGTATCTTGTATCAAATCTTCGTACCGAACCAGGACAGAAGATGCCTTCCGTTTTTTCCAGGCATCCATCAGTGCGTTGGCTCCGCCTGCAAGGGCTTGGGAAATGTAATCTTCATCAGTGGAAAACTGATCCCTCCCAAATGCCTGAAACCCTCTTTTTTGGTTAAAAGCCCTGATTGAACAAAACATGTCTCTGAAGTCCCTGGTCAAGACTATTTCCTTAGCGCCCGGCAAAAGATCTATCATGGCATCGGTAAAAGCGTTGGGGAGTAGTTTCTCGCTGAAAAAGCGAGCATTGGGTTTATGTTGAATCCTCGCAACATTATCATAATGCCTTTCCAGGCTTCTTGTACAGAAATTAAAAAGGTCTTGCGTATAGTTGCCGTCAAACCACGGGACTATTTCGGGGTACAATGCATGATGAAGCGGGGTTGCTTTTTCATCACCCATAATCCACGCCGGATTCTCAACATTGTAAGCCGCCACGGGAAACACCCAGCTTTTGGGGTGGCTGAAACTTAAAAACATCTGTAACCAATATGAAGCATACCGGGCTTCCACCTGAAAAGGCCGATATACGCTTATCTTAGGGTGTGCCCCCAGAAGACCCAGCAAAAATGTGCTTC
>Ga0105090_10000522_pt1 | contig 19020 bp, 16 predicted proteins | sample PPLLak3March2015_FD_79110 | JGI IMG/M metagenome (GOLD analysis project Ga0105090, IMG submission 79110) | Freshwater sediment microbial communities from Prairie Pothole Lake near Jamestown, North Dakota, USA - PPLs Lake P7 Core (1) Depth... | ecosystem: Environmental > Aquatic > Freshwater >... | reverse complement strand
GTTGGTTTGGTGGAGCTGGCCGGGATTGAACCGGCGACCTCGTGAATGCCATTCACGCGCGCTCCCAACTGCGCTACAGCCCCACACCGTTGGTCTAGAGATACGTACTCCGCGAGAAGTTCCCGCATGCTAACACGCAGGTCCGAGCCAGTCAAGAAAGCGGAGAGGTGGACGATGGCTGGAAAGCGGCTCTCGCCTGATGAAATGGAGGTGTTGAAGGGTGAAGAATGTAAGGCGCTGGTGAGGTGAACCTCGGGAGCTTTCGGGGAGGAGATTGGCTTGACAAACGGATGGGCGGCACCTACCATGAGCCCCCGCGGCTCTGATCTCCCCATCTGGTCAGAGCCATTTTTTCGTGATTGAACGGGCTGAGAGGAAGTGATGGTATGGGGAATCTCGTCATAATCGGTGCCCAGTGGGGCGATGAAGGCAAAGGCAAGATCGTCGATATTTTGGCGAAGGACGCCAATATTGTCGTGCGTTATCAGGGCGGCTCGAACGCGGGCCATACCGTCATCAACGAGCGCGGGACCTACATTTTCCATCTCATTCCCTCGGGGATTCTCTATCGCGGGACGACTTGTGTCATTGGAAACGGCGTGGTCGTTGATCCAGGTGCCTTGATCGAAGAGATGGATCGGCTCCAACCATTGGGTATTGCCTTCGGGAAGAATTTTGCCGTCAGCCAACGGGCGCATATGATTCTGCCGTACCATAAGGCCATCGATCGGGCATCCGAGCAGTCAAAGGGTTCGCGTAAAATCGGCACAACCGGTCGTGGCATCGGTCCCTCATATGCCGACAAGATGGCGCGCATTGGCATTCGCATGGGCGATTTGTTGAATCCGGCGTTGTTCAGAAAAAAGCTGGAAGAAAATCTCGTCGAAATGAATTGGTTTTTGGAGCGGCTCTATAAAGTCGAAACGTTCCAGGTCGACAAGGTCTTCGATCAATACATGGGGTATGCGGAACGCCTGAAGAGTTATATCGTCGATACGACCACACTGTTGAATCGGGCGATCAACAAGGACAAAACGGTCTTGTTTGAAGGGGCGCAAGGCACCCATTTGGATGTCGACTTTGGAACCTATCCCTTTGTGACGTCGTCCAGTTCTGCCGCCGGCGGCGCGTGCACCGGGACTGGTGTGGGGCCGACGATGATCGATGCGGTGATGGGGATCGCCAAGGCCTACACGACCCGGGTGGGAAGCGGACCGTTTCCGACGGAGTTGACCGACGCAGTGGGACAGGGGCTGCAGGAGCGCGGGCGTGAATTCGGGTCCACCACTGGGCGGGCGCGGCGATGCGGCTGGTATGACGCAGTCGTGGTGCGCCATGCGGCCCAGGTGAACGGCCTGACGTCGCTGGCGGTCACAAAGCTGGATGTGCTGGACGGCTGCAAAGAATTGAAATTATGCGTGGGGTATCGGCACGGGGGCGTCCTCTACAAGGAAATGCCCTCTGATCTGGACGTGCTCATGCAGTGCGAGCCGGTCTATCAACGCATGAAAGGCTGGACGTCCTCAACGACCGGGGCGACCACGTACAGACAGCTCCCGGATGAAGCCAAGCGCTATCTGGCGCGCATTGAAGAGCTGGCAGACTGTCGCATCGATATGATCTCGACCGGCTCCAAGCGAACCGAAACCGTCATGCTTCGCAATCCGCTCAAGTGTTCCCGCCGTCGACCACGTTCCTAGTCAGCCGGATTGGCCACTCTTGACTCTTCAGGGGTTGACAATCGCTGGACTGGATGACAGCATTCCGCATCGTGAGCCGGTAGCTCAGTTGGTAGAGCATCGCCCTTTTAAGGCGAGGGCCCTGGGTTCGAGTCCCAGCCGGCTCACCACGTTGCGATCTGCACTGTCTCTGTAAAGAAGTTTTCCGCGTCGCTCATCCTCTAACACCCACTGGTGTGATGGCTCCGGTTCTCTGATCTGGAGAAGATCAGATGGGGTGGCTTGACGCGTGAGGAATGCAACCAATACACTAAAGTCTAAATGAAATTTTCCCACACGTATGACCGGGGGATATAGCATGCAAATGATCAAGATTGATCGGGACGAGTTGCCGGGTCGTTTGGTGACCGGTCTTTCCAAGATTGGTCTGGCTATGAAGAGTCGGCCATGGCGACGGCAGGGCCGGCAGGGTGTTGGACCATTGCAAGTCCAGGTCTTGTCCTTCTTGCGAACACAACCGAATCGCTGTGCGATGGTCTCGGTCATTGCGAAAGAGCTTTCGGTCAAGCTCCCCACGGCGTCGGAGGTGATTCGTACGCTGGAGTTGAAGCAGTTGGTCCGTCGCCGCCGATCAGATACGGATAATCGTGTAGTGACCGTCCATCTGACGGCGAAGGGAATGAAGGCCAGTCAGGTGGGAACGGGATGGCCGGAAGCGTTGGCGGCTGCGACTCAGCAGTTGTCGGGACAGGAGCAAGCCAATTTGCTTGCCATTCTCGTGAAGATGATTCGGGCGCTGCAGTTACAGGGAGAAATTCCAGTGGCGCGGATGTGTGTGTCGTGCCAGCATTTCAGCCCCAATGCGCATCCCAGCAGTGCGTCGCTTCACCACTGCCAATTTATAGATGCTCCCCTGGCGGATCAGTCGCTGCGCCTCGATTGTTCGGATTACATTGAGGCTGCTCCCTTAGTGGCTAAGCAGGCCTGGGAGAAATTCGTTCAGGCAAAATCTGCGTAGTGTGTAAGTGCCAGAATAACCGTCCAGCCGTGAGGTCGGCGCGCTAGGGCTTGCTGTCTCGGACCGGTTCCTTCCCCAGATACAGCGAGCGATCCGATTCAATATTCATGAGGAGGTCTTCCAGAGCTAACTGGAGGGCCGTCTCAATGGGGTCGCGATCGGATGCTGTCACCCATCGCACAGAGGACCCAATCGCGGATCGTTCCACATCATAGGACTTGATCGGGTCTGTGGCTGTTCCCATTTCTGCATGGAGGCGGATGTGGTAGACGTAGGGCCCTCGTGAGATCATTGAAAGCCTGGCTGTCAGTTTCATGGTCAGATCCGCAGAATCTCCTGACACAGCTGTGAAGGTGCCTCGTTGACGGATGTAGTGCAGGACCGCCTGTGAGAAATCACGAGGGGGCCACTCTAGAAGCGTGATCCCTGGCATGTGATCGGCGCCCTGAATCGTCAGGCCACCCACTGCTACTTGGAGTGAGCGGGGAATCGAGGTGTTTGCTGGATGGCTGGGGAGCGGACGTACCTCAATTCGATGAGTGCATCCGGGCAGTGTGGTGAGTCCAAGCAGTAAGACATATGTCCATGGGCCTATCGCATGACGACTGTCAGAGTGAAATGGATTGGTCCAGTGCATGGTTGCGATATCGGGCGGGTGTGGGCTAGGGGAGTGATTTTGTTGTAGGCGGTGACAAGATGTCGAGATCTTTCAACGCCCGTTGGGCCTGCTCGCGGTACGAACGGTCGGTAGGGTTCGTATAGGTGTCGACCACTCTCTGGTAGGTGGCGCGTGCTTGCGCATACTGTTTTTTGATCGAGAAATATTGGCCGAGCGCGAGCCAATTTTGCGCCGCCGCTTCATTGGCCGTTTTCATCAAAGCAAATTCCCGTTCAACTTGCGTCGAGCCTTGTAGCTGCGCCCGCTTTCGAACAGTCTCACCCATCTGAGCCGCCATCGCTTCGATCTGCTCATTCTCGCGTACGGCAGCCTCGACATGATTCGCCTTCAAGTGCGAGTAGAATGCTTCGACGTGGTCTTTTATAATGTCGGCGCGCTGTTGGTATGTATCGTGGGTGCATCCGAGGCTGAGCCCCAGGAGGATTCCAAGGCAGGTGGTAGCGATTTGTGCAGTTGACCTAACCATGAGCAGCATCCTTTCTCGGCGCGGCCAAGCTTGGAGAGTGGCCGTTGGACGCAAGAGTCTACCATATCGATCTAGAGATCGGTATGAGGCGCGCCGGCTGTTCGGAGTTGTCTAGGGCCGATGGCGAAGAAAGGCGTAGTGACAGGGCGTTCACGAGTGTGGTACAACTCCCGCGTTCCTTGCCAATGTAGTCGTTCGTATGTCCCCATCGTCTAGCCTGGCCTAGGACATTGCCCTTTCAAGGCAGTAACACGGGTTCAAATCCCGTTGGGGACACCACACCATCTTCAGCTCGAAACCCGTCTCAGCGTCCCCTGGGAGTTCCCGTTGTGTTTGCGGATACTGCCGGGTACACTTTCTTCGCCCTATGTGCATTCTGTCGATGGCCATGATTGCAGGAGGGAGGCAAATAATGCGAGAGGGGATCTACTGCGGCCTGTTGTTTGGGGTGCTAGCCGCACTGTCATTAACTGAAGCGGCTGATCATTCTGCTTCAACAGATGCTCCACCGAAGTCTGTGGAAGCCATCAAAGGCAAAGACGGCGCTCCGATGCTCCCGGTTCCCCCTGGTCCTTTTCTCATGGGCAGCAATGACGGATTACCGAATGAACGGCCTGAGCATACAGTGACGGTCAAGGCGTTCTACATCGATCAGTATGAGGTGACGGCGGGGCGCTACCAGAAATTTCTCGAATTAGGCAAGCGCGAGATCCCCTCACCAGTTGACGATGATGCGGGGCGCTCCTTGGAGGACCGCCCCGCCGTTGGAGTAACCTGGACGGAAGCCGCCGCCTATTGCTCCTGGGCAGGAAAACGATTGCCTACTGAAGCTGAATGGGAGAAAGCTGCGCGGGGTACGGATGGCCGGCGCTATCCCTGGGGGGCGATGCAGCCGTTTGTCGATATTGCAAACTATAATCGGGGACTCTGGGTGAGTGAGACCATCACCTTGGTGCCGGTCGGCAGCGGGTTGGAGGGGATGAGTGTTCGCCATGGCCTGAAAGAAGGGGGGAAGAGTCCCTATGGTCTTGCGCACATGGCGGGGAATGCAGCCGAATGGGTGAACGATTGGTATGATCGTGAGTACTATCAAAAGAGTCCTGACACCGATCCGCCGGGGCCGAAGAGCGGGGAGAAGCGGGTTCTTCGTGGTGGATCCTGGGCGGATCTACCAACGGCGTTGCGCGTGACCGCTCGATTTTCAGCGGAGCCGGAGTTTGAAGATCGGACGGTCGGGTTTCGATGCGCCATGGACGCCCAGAAATAGTCCGGGTCGTCTGTCCCATCCTGAAGCAGAGAATCGATCCCTACATCATCATAATCATTGAACGAGCATGCAGGTTGAACCATCCGAATCATCCGTATCCTCTTCTCCCGCCACGCGACCCCCGGAGCGGGCTGCGATTGTGATCGTCATGGGGTTGGTGCTGCTCTATGCGCTATGGACGCTTCGCAGTCTGCAAAGCCCATCGGCCGGACCGGTGGTTTCTCCGAATCCCGGACCGACTTCGCTGACGGCTGAGATGATACCACTGGTTTCCGGTGACGAATCCATTGTTGAGATCTTTACCAAGTCCGGCTGTCCGGTGTGTCATACGATTCCCGGGATTCCCGGCGCGAATGGCCAAGTCGGTCCGTTGCTCACTCTCGGTGTGACGGGGGCTCAGCGGCTGGCCGATCCCTCCTATCGAGGGACGGCCAGAACGGTGCACGAGTATGTGGTGGAGTCTGTTGTCGATCCGTCAGTGTTTGTTGTTCCGGGGTATCCGGTGCGGACAATGCCGGTGTGGTATGGGGCAAAGTTGAGCGCGCTGGCATTGGAGAAGATCGCGGATTATCTGGAGCATCAGACGGGGAATGTCCTGATAAAGTAAGCGACCGAACGTTATTGGTTCACCGCGCGTGTTTCAGCGTTTTTTGAGGGGCACGACGTTGCCGCTCCCTTGAATCTTAAAGGCGTCACTCTGCTGGTTTGAGGGGTGCTTATCCAGCAGGGCGTTCACCGCGTCATCGCCTTTAAGCCCTTCCAGCTTGATCTTGAGACGGAGATTGTTGGCACTGTCTGCGTTGATCAAGGCCTGCTCGAGGCTGATCTTATTGGCCTTGTAGAGCTGAAAGAGAACGTGGTCGAAGGTCTGGCATCCTTCATCAACTCCCTGCTCCATCGCTTCCTTCAGTGTATCGATTTCCGCTTTCTTGACGAGGTCTTTCACGCGCGGGGTATCCAGCATGATTTCCAGCGCTGGCACACGCCGTCCATCAAGGGAGGGGATGAGACGTTGTGAAATAATTGCGCGTAGGTTCAGCGAGAGTTGAAGATAGATTTGCGGATGCCGCTCGACCGGGAAGAAGTTCATGATGCGCTCGATGGCCTGGTTGGCATTATTCGAGTGCAATGTCGCGATGCAGAGGTGGCCGGTTTCTGCGAACGTGATAGCGGCTTCCATGGTTTCGGTATCCCGGACTTCGCCGATGAGAATCACGTCGGGGGCCTGCCGGAGGGTATTCTTCAGAGCATTCTGAAAGCTCAACGTATCGAAGCCGATCTCCCGCTGGGTGATCAGCGATTTCTTGTGGCTGTGGACGAATTCGATCGGATCTTCGACCGTGATGATATGCCCTTGATGAATGGAGTTTCGATGGTCGATCATGGCCGCGAGCGAGGTTGATTTACCGGAGCCGGTGGCGCCGACGACCAGCACCAACCCGCGCTTTGTCATGGCGATGTCTTTAATGATGGGCGGGAGTTGCAGCTGATCGACCGACTGAATCTCTGCTTTAATCAGACGGAAGACGAGACCGACATTGCCCCTCTGTCGGAAGATGTTTACGCGGAACCGGCCGAGCTCTTTGTAGTAGAGCGCGAGGTTCATCTCCATCTTTTCTTCGAATTCCCCCCGCTGTTGTCCGCGCATGAGTGCCAGTGCCAGCGCTTCCAATTGCTCGTTGCTGAACGGGGGCGCGTCTGTTTGCTGTGTGGATCCGTGGATACGATAGATAGGGGGCGCGTCGACCGTGAGGTAGAGGTCGGACGCTTCCTGGTCGACCATCACTTTTAAGAGGCTGCGGATATCCATGCCCGTCTCCGTTGTCCTGCGGTGGTTACGCGGCGCCGCTGAGTGAAGCGGCTGATCCGAAGAGGTTCGGATTCATGCTGCGCGATTGCGCTTCGGCTTTCGTGACCACGCCACGCGTTGCCAGCTCGAGTAACGCCATATCCATCGTCTGCATGCCGTCTTTCTGGCTGGCCTGCATGATGCCGGGGATTTGATGGAGCTTGGCTTCACGGATCAGATTGCGGACAGCGGTGGTCGCTACCATGATTTCCAGCGCCGCCACACGTCCCCCCGACTTCTTCTTGAGTAGAGTCTGGGTGATGACGGCTTCCAGCGCTTCTGATAACTGCGTCCGGATTTGCGCCTGTTGTGCCGGCGGAAAGGCGTCGATGATGCGGTCGATGGTTTTGGGCGCGCTGGAGGTGTGGAGCGTGCCGAAGACGAGATGTCCGGTTTCTGCTGCTGTGAGCGCCAGCTGAATCGTATCCAGGTCCCGCATTTCTCCCACGAGCACGATGTCCGGATCTTCACGAAGGGCGGATTTCAGTGCATTGGCAAATGACAGCGTATGGACGCCCAATTCGCGCTGGTTCACAAGGCATTTCTTTGACTTGTGGACGAACTCGATCGGGTCCTCGATCGTGATGATATGGCCTTCGAAGGTATTGTTCAGATAGTCGACCATGGCGGCTAGTGTGGTCGATTTACCGGATCCGGTTGGGCCGGTCACGAGAATAAGTCCTTTTTCCTTGTCGCACAGCTGGCGCAAGGTCGGGGGCATGCCGAGCTTTTCGAGTGGAAGAATTTCCGTGGGGATGTTTCGGAAGACCGCCCCGAGTCCGCGCTGCTGGACGAAGACGTTGACGCGGAAACGGGCAATGTCGCCGAGCTCGAACGAGAAATCGCATTCCCGGTGTTCTTCAAAATTTTTCCGCTGTGTGTCGGTCATCATGTCGTAGATGAGCGCATGGGTCTCGTCCGGTGTGAGGGCGGGATGATCCAGCTTCTTCAGATCGCCGTGGATGCGGATCATGGGGGGCTCGCCTGAGCTGATATGGCAGTCTGAGGCGCCTTCTTTGACCGAAAAGGTCAGCAGTTTTGAAATATCCATGAATACAACTCCGTAGTAAAAATAGTCCGTGGACAGTGGATCGTTTCTGCAGCAAGCGATGCATTACTGCCGGATGAAAGTCTTGTGAGCATCATGCCATAGCAAGAAGGGAAAGCAAGTGAATCGCGGGAAGATGCGGGGCGCGGTCAACAGGCTAGAGCAGGCGTGTGGATCGTCCTGCGCGTTCAAAGGCTGAAAGCGCCAGTTCGATCTGTTCGGGAGAATGTTCGGCGGTGACGGTGACGCGAATGCGGCTGGACCCATCCGGAACGGTAGGCGGCCGGATGGCCGGCGCGTAGACACCATGAGCCAGCAGCTGTTCCGCGAATGCGAGGGCTATCTCGGCCTGGCCGATCAGAATGGGAAGAATGGGGCTGACGGATTCGGTAAGGCGAAATCCGAGACGGGTCAGGCCTGCAAAAAGATGATCGCGATTGCGCCAGAGTCGGGCGCGGCGCGAAGGGTCTTGCTGCAGTACCGTCAGCGCGGCACGCGCAGCTGCTGCGGCGCTGGGTGGAGGGGCCGTTGTAAACATGAAGGGCCGACTGGTGTTGATGAGGTATTGAATCATATCTGTGGGGCCGGCAATGTAGGCGCCGCTGCTGCCAAGCGCCTTGCCGAGCGTCCCCATGTGAAAAGGGATCCGGCTTTCAATTCCGAAATGCTCGAGGGTGCCGCGGCCCGACTGGCCCATGACTCCGGTGCCGTGGGCATCATCAACATACAGGGTTGCGCCGAATCGTTCGGCCAGTGTTGCAAGCTCTGGAAGCGGGGCCAGGTCGCCGTCCATGCTGAACAGCCCGTCTGTCACGATGAGCAGTGGCCGTCCTGAGATGGTCCGTTTCAGAAGGGACTCAAGGTGATTTAGATCTCGGTGCCTGTACACTCGCAGGTCGGCGCCGCTGAGCCGGGCCCCATCGATCAGGCTTGCATGACATAGTCGGTCAGCAAAGATCAGCCCGCTTCGCGCGATGAGTGACGGTATGACACCCAGGTTCGCAAGGTATCCTGATCCAAAGACCAGTGCTGAAGGGGTGTGCTTGAAGGCGGCAAGGGCCTGTTCCAGTTCTGTGTGAGGCGGGAGTGTGCCGCAGACTAAGCGGGACGCTCCCGCTCCTGCTCCGTAGCGTTCGGTCGCCGCTACTGCGGCTTGAATGACGTCAGGATGGGTGGCGAGGCCCAGGTAGTCGTTGGAGGCTAGTAGGATCACAGTGCGACCAGCGATCTGGATGGTCGGCCCGGTAGCGGAATTGAGCGTGTGGAGGCGCCGGTTCAGCGATTGGTCGGCCAGTTGTTGGAGGCGAGTTCGAAACATGAGAGATTCTCTCTACGCATGCGGCGCTCAAGGCATGCGTATCGTACCAGGATGAGTTACGTTGACAAGGTAAATCAATCCCTAGTATAAGGCCCAGGTTGACTTGAAATGAATTCTCAGTTTGCCAGGATATTTTATGACCTATCGCATTAAAGTTCCACCACGGACCTTGCCGGTCGACGAAGCTCATCTGGTGAGCAATCTCGAGCATTGGCTGGAGAGCTTGCGTGTCTATCGTGGCCCGTTGCTGGTGGGTGCGACGATTCTTGTACTCGCGGCTGGAATTGTCGGTGGAGTGCTGTGGTACGACAGTCAGACAGCGCAGAAAGCGCAGGAGCTTGATCGGGAAGCCACGCTCCACTACTTCACGCGACCTGCGGACGATCCCAAGAAAGCTGATACCAACCTCAAGGAAGCAATCACGCTCTATAAGAGAATCGTTGAGGAGTATCCCCGGACAGTAACCGCTCCACTTGCGGTCTTCCATCTTGGGAATGCGTTGGTTCAGGCCAATGAGCTTGATGCGGCTATTGAAGCGTATAAACGATTTGTTCTGATGTATGGATCGAATACGACGTTGCTTGGTCTTGTTCAGCAGCGCTTGGGATATGCATATCTCCTGAAGGGGGATCGTGATCAGGCGGCCAAGGCCTATTCAGCGGTGTTGGAGATTCCCGGCGCGTTGAACCGGGATCATGCATTGTTTGAGTTGGCCCGGCTGGAAGAGAGTCTGTCGCGGCCTGAGGGTGCGCTGGCGCATTATCAGGACTTGATGAAGAACTATCCGAATTCCCCGCTGGCAAACGAAGCCGCTGTGCGACTCAAGGTTCTTGAAGTGAAGAAGTCACCGGATCCTGCCCCTGCTTCTCCCGCGCCGGCTGCTACATCACCGGCCACGCCGAAAAAACCATAGCCCGCTCGGTTTCTGCGGTACTGGTGCTTCAGGCCTAAGCCTGAAGCGGGACCTACGGTATTAGCGTGCGATGATCAAGAGCTCCCCGGTTTTGATGACGGGGCTGGTCAGGTTGTTTTTCGCCTTCAGGGTTTTCATGGGAACGCGGAAGCGCTTTGAAACTTTCTCAAGCGTGTCTCCGCCGCGCACTCGATACCATCGCCCGTTATCAGCTTTGACGTGCTGCACGTTGGCCGGAAGCGGTGGGAATTTATAGGTGGGCACACGGTCTAAGAGTTCAACCACTTTGGTGCTGGTCCCTACCGGAACTTTGAGATGATAGGCCGATTCACCCGGCGGCGTTGCGTCGCGTCGGAGTTCAGGATTCAACAGACGGAGTTCTTCATAGGGGATTCCGGTCGTATTGGCAATCGCGTGGAAATGGAGCGGTCGATTGACCACCACTTCTTCAAACTGGTGGGGCGCGACGGGATTCTGCGGGAATCCGTATTGATCTGGATTCCTGGCGATCACGGTGGCAGCCATGATGCGGGGTACGTATTGCTTTGTTTCAGCCCGAATCAATTTGGTTTTTGAGATGTCTGAGAAGGTTTCTCCTTGGACCTTATGGAGCGCCCGCATGACCTTGCCCTCACCTGCATTGTAGGCTGCCATAGCCAAGGGCCAGGCCCCGAACAGATCATAGAGATCGCGGAGATAGCGGGCGGCCGCCACGGTTGACTTGATCGGGTCGCGGCGTTCATCCACATAATTGTCGATGCGGAGGCCATAGACCTTTCCCGTGCCTTTCATGAACTGCCACGGGCCGGTCGCTTTTGCGCGGGAGAAGGCGTAGGGATTGAAGCCGCTTTCGACCAATGAGAGGTAGACCAGGTCGCTGGGAATATTGAATTCGGAGAAGATTTTTTCAACCAGCGGCTGATAGCGACTGAGTCGAACCAGCCATTGTTCAAAGCGGGACCGGATCGACGTATTGAAGAAGCGAATGTGACTCTGCACGCTGGGGTCCATCACGATGGGGATATTGTAGATGGTTTCGCCATTAGTGGATTGAACAGGACTAGGGAATGGTACTGCGGCACTGGCTGAATTTTGCGCGGCCGTTCCCGTATCTGATATGGATTCAGCTGTTTCTGGAGGAAGGATAGAAAGTTCGGGCTCCAGAGGAACTAGATTGGCGTCAACCTCGTCGTCTTCCTCGGGGGCATTCATATCGGTGGCCGCATCAGGCGACGCAATTTGGGCAAGACTTTCTTCGACGGGGATCGAGAATTGTCCTGTCGCGAGAAAGCTGAGTGCGAGGACTGCCGCGATGAGTTGTCGCTGATTCAAAATGGACCTCAGGTTCAGGTGAAATACCGGTGATGGTGGTTAGCCTATCGATCAGTCTGTGTGTTGTCAAGAAATTGAAGAGGTTAGGTCGTCCCTCTTTCGAGGAAATACCGGTGAGTACAGTCGAGGTTGAGGCGTGATCGATGGCAGCGAAGCCATATGAAATACGAGAGCAAAACCCCCTGAGATTTTCAGCTCTTGCGGTCCTCCATTTCTTGACAGTCTTGTGGCGCTAGTGGTAGCGTACCGCCTCTTTTCTAGTCGCATCCCCACCGGGTGATATCGAAGGAGGATCGGTCAATGTTGAAGCGGTATTTGTTGGCTCCGGGCCCTACGCCTGTACCCCCAGAAGTGTTGTTGGCGATGGCCCGTCCGATGATTCATCATCGGGCTCCTGAGTTCGATCCGATCTTCGCGGAAGTTCGTGAGGGGCTCAAGTGGCTGTTTCAGACTCGCAATGACGTCCTGATGTTGGCTTCTTCCGGTACAGGGGGGATGGAAGGGTCGATCTCCAATTTTCTGTCTCCCGGCGACAAGGCCCTGTGTATCAATGGCGGGAAGTTTGGCGAGCGGTGGGGAAAGATCTGCAAAGCGTTTGGTGTGCAGGTCACGGAAATCAAGGTCGAGTGGGGCGAAGCGGTCGATCCAAAGGTGGTCGCCGATGCGTTGAAAGCCGATCCCTCGATTAAGGCGGTCTATGTTCAGGCCAGTGAGACGTCGACCGGAGTGTCGCACGATGTGAAGGCGCTGGGCGCGATCGTCAAAGGGTACGAGAATACGATTTTGGTCGTCGATGCGATTACCGCGTTGGGTGTATTCGACATCAAGACGGATGCGTGGGGACTGGATGTTGTCATTACCGGTTCGCAGAAGGCTCTCATGCTTCCGCCGGGAATGGCGTTTGTGAGTGTCAGCGACAAGGCCTGGGCATTTGCGGAAAAAGCCAAGAATGCGTCGTTCTATTTCAACTTCAAGAAAGAACGCGAGAATCAGGCCAAGAACCAGACATTGTTTACTCCGACGGTATCCTTGATTATCGGGCTCCAGGAAGTGTTCAGAATCATGAAGGCCGAAGGGCTCGATAAGATGTTCTCCCGGCAGGGGCAGTTGGCTCACGCCATGCGTGAAGGGATGAAGGCTGCAGGACTGGCGCTGTTCCCGAAGAATTCTCCGAGTGACGCGTTGACGACGGTGTGTGCGCCGGATGGAGTGGATGGGCAGGCCATCTATAAGAATCTTCGTGTGCAATACGGGATTACCGCAGCCGGCGGGCAGGACCAGCTAAAGGGAAAAGTGTTTCGTCTTTCTCATATGGGCTATGCCGATCGATTTGACGTAATTACAGCCGTGGCTGCTACAGAGATGGTTTTGAAGGGACTTGGCCATCCTGTTAAATTGGGCAGCGGAGTGGGTAAAGCGCAAGAAATTTTGATGGCGAAATAGGCAGGTCTTCATGAAAATCCTGATCAGCGACAGTTTATCGAAGCAGGGCGTCGAACTCCTTGAGAAGGCAGGATTCACCGTGGTGGTGAAATCCAAGATGCCGAAGGAAGAGTTGTTCAAAGAGATCAGTGATGCTGATGGACTGATCGTCCGGTCCGGCACCAAGGTGACGGAGGAACTGATCGCGGCCGCTCCGAAGTTGAAGATCGTGGGGCGCGCGGGCTCCGGCCTCGACAACGTCGATACGCCGGCGGCCACGAAGCGTGGCATCGTCGTGATGAATACGCCAGGCGGCAATACCGTCACGACCGCCGAACACACGATGTCCATGATCTGCGCCATGAGCCGCCGGATTCCGCAAGCCACCGCGTCTGTCAAGGCCGGCAAGTGGGAGAAGGACAAGTTCATGGGCGTCGAGCTCTATAATAAGGTGCTCGGCATCGTCGGCGTCGGCCAAATCGGCAGCCACTTGACGAAAATGGCGCAAGGGATCGGGATGAGAGTGATCGCATATGATCCCTATTTGGCTGCGGATCGAGCAGAGAATATGGGCGTGACCATGATGGCGCTGCCTGACTTGTTCAAGAGCGCCGATATCATCTCGGTCCATACGCCGTTGACGCCTGAAACGAAGGGCATCATCAATGCGCAGGCCATTGCCACGATGAAGCCAGGTGTTATGATCGTAAATTGCGCCCGCGGCGGCATCATCCATGAAGGGGATTTAGTCGAAGCATTGAAGAGCAAGCGCGTAGCCGCAGCGGCGTTCGACGTATTTGAGGACGAGCCGGTCAAGGCGGACAATCCGCTTTTGGCATTGGACAATTTTATTTGCACGCCTCACATCGGCGCTCAGACGACGGAAGCACAGGAAAATGTCGCGGTCGGGATCGCCGAGCAGGTGGTTGATTACTTTACGAAGGGTGTGGCCAGGGGGGCGGTGAACATTCCGTCCATTGCGCCGGAACTGTTGCCGAGGTTGCAGCCCTATCTCACGCTCGTAGAAAAAATGGGATCTCTGCTGTCGCAATTATGCCAGGGTGGAATTGAGCGGGTCACGGTGGAATATAGCGGGGAAGTTTCGACGCTCTCGATCGCGCCGTTGACGATCGGTGTGTTGAAAGGTTTGCTGACGCCGATCATGGAAAACCCGGTGAATTACGTCAACGCTCCGGTCGTGGCTAAAGAACGTGGCATTGAAGTGAAAGAGGTTAAGAGCACGGACGCGGGCGATTTTACCAGTCTGATTCGCGTCAAGGTTGAAGCGGGAAAGGCCACGCACCAGGTGGCGGGCACGCTCTACCATAAGAAGGACGCCCGGGTCGTCGAAATCGACAGCTTTAAGGTCGAAGTGGTTCCTGAAGGACACATGCTGTTCATTCACAATGTCGATCGACCCGGTGTGATCGGGATGGTGGGGCATGTGCTGGGCGAGAACAACATCAACATTGTGCGCATGCAATGCGCGCTCGAAAAGCGCGGGGGGAACGCCTTGCTGATCATTGGATCGGATACAGCATTCCCCTCGGCTGTGCTGGATAAAATTAAATCCAGTTCCAATATTGTTTCGGTCAAAGTAGCAAATCTCTCCTAACGGTCGTAGACGCGCTGCGGTCTTTTATGCCTCCTGCTCCTTCGAAGACGCGCGTTGATCTCGGACAGACCCATCCCTTGCGTGATCGGTCGCTGGTCCCGTCCGGGATGGCGACCTTTCTGCCTGCAGCGGCGAAACAAGTCAGAGCGCTTGAATCTCAGTTGCTCGGACGTCTCACCCGTCGAGGGTATGACGAGATCATTCTGCCGACATTTGAGTATCTCGATGTTCTCGCACCAGGGTTAGAACCTGAGCTGATTGAGAAGTGCTACAAGTTTGCCGACCGGACCACCGGCCGTATTCTACTCTTGCGGCCGGACGCCACCGCTCAGATTGCTCGAACAGTGGCGATGGGCATGATGGGCGCACAACTGCCCTTGCGGGTGTCCTATTGCACGTCCGTGTTTCGCTATGAGCCGGAGCACGCCGGGCGCGACCGGGAAATTTTTCAAGTCGGCGCGGAGTATATCGGGGCTGATGATGCCGGTGCCGACAGTGAAATGCTGATCCTCATGATCGAGTGCTTAAAGCAGGTCGGCCTCCGATCCTTTAAAATCTCACTCGGGCATGTGGGGTATTTTAAGGGATTGCTGATCCGGGCAGGGCTTTCGCCGAGCGGACAAAAGCGAGCCGAGCAGGCTGCGGCGCGCAAAGACCTTCCTCGCTTGCAAGAAATTCTCAGCAATGAACAGGTGGCGAGCCGTTATGCCACATCCATTTTGGAAGCTCCCGAGCTGTGCGGGCAAGCCGAGGTGTTAGGCAAAGGTCGGAAGTTCGCGAAGGGTGACGGATCGGCCCTGCGGGCGCTCACTCGGTTGACGACGGTCTATCAGGCGCTGTGCAAGGCTGGTTACCAGGACGTCCTCTTTCTTGATTTGGGCGAGTTCCGCGGGTTCGATTACTATGATGGTGTGGTGTTTGACGTATTTGCCGAAGGGGTCGGGGTCGAATTGGGGGGCGGGGGGCGCTATGACCATCTTATCGGCCGGTTCGGGCGGAACATCCCATCCACGGGTTTTGCGTTAAACGTTGATCGTCTGTTCCTCGCATTGCAAGCACAGTCTTCTAAGGGCGGGATGGGGGCGGGGGCGTCCAAACGGATCCGGAACGGATCGAAGAGGACGTCATGAAGCCCTTCGCGACAGTCGATCTGTCTCAGCCGAAATTGCCGCCGCAGAACCTTGAGGCGGAGCAGTCTGTGTTGGGCGCCATCCTGCTGGATAATCAGGCCATGCCGAAGGCGATGGAGCTTCTCGTCGAAGAGAACTTTTATCGCACGGCCCATCGCAAAGTTTTTCGGGCGATGCTCGACTTATCCGATGTCGGTGAAGTCATCGATCAGATCACGTTGACTGAACGGTTGAAAGCGAAGGGGGAGTTGGAATCTGTCGGAGGCGCTGCGTTTCTTGCCGAGTTGGTCCAGTCGGTGTCCAGTTCCGCGAATATCCGGTATCACTGTAAAATTGTGCGCGATAAAGCTGTGGCGCGGGAACTCATTCACACATCGACGGAAGTGCTGACGAAAGGATATGAGGGGACGACCTCCATTGACGATCTGCTCGACTTTGCCGAGCGCTCCGTGTTCAGCATTGCCCAAGGTAAACTGGAACGATCCTTTACGCCGATCAACGACATCATCAAAGAGAGTCTTGATCTTGTCGATAAGCTGTCGAAACGGAAAGAGCATGTCACGGGAGTCCCGACGGGATACTACGATCTCGATGATCTTACCGCAGGACTTCAACCGTCTGACTTAGTGATCGTGGCAGCTCGTCCCAGTATGGGCAAGACCAGCCTGGCCTTGGGGTTTGCGACGCATGCCGCGATTCATGCCAAGGCGGTAGTCGGCATTTTCAGTCTCGAAATGTCCAAGCCTCAAATTGTATTGCGCATGTTGAGTTCGGAGGCGCGGGTTGATTCGCATGGACTCCGGACGGGCAAGCTGCAGAAGGAAGATTGGTGGCGGCTGGCGGAAGCGGCGGGAAGACTGGAGCAAGCACCGATCTATATTGATGATACCGGTGGAATCACTGTGCAGCAGATGCGGGGGAAAGCCCGCCGGCTCAAAGCCGAAAAAGGACTGGATCTCCTGATTGTCGATTATCTGCAGCTCATGCAGGGACGGAGTGATTCGGAATCACGTCAGCAGGAAATCTCCGACATCTCCCGGTCGCTCAAAGCTCTGGCGAAAGAGTTGAATGTGCCGGTGGTGGCACTCTCGCAGCTCAGTCGAGCGGTCGAGGCGAGAAAGCCGCCGATCCCCATGTTGGCCGACTTGCGTGAGTCCGGCGCGATCGAGCAGGATGCCGACGTCGTCATGTTCATCTATCGCGAAGAAGTCTATGATCAGAATTCCGAGCGGAAGGGTATTGCCGACATCATTGTCAGCAAGCATCGAAACGGTCCGATCGGAAAGAGAGATCTCTTTTTCCATGATCGGTTTGCGAAGTTTGAAAGCCTCGACAATCGCGAATCATGAAGTCGTTTGACGGCTCTTTTCTCCTGTCGGTATAATTCTCCTCAACTGACGACGCACTCCGAGTACCTTTCCCCCAAAGGCTATTGTGAATATACGACGCTGGTCTTCGGTCGCATCCTCATCGGTGACTCTTCGTTTCTTGCCTCTTTGCGCCGGGCGTGGGCTCATCGGGATCATCATCCCGCTGGTCATTGTGGCCTGCGCGGCGGCCCCTCATTCGTCGGATGTTGCAGACAGTGGCATGGCAGTGAAAAAGCCGGCCGCGGCACCAGCGACGGATGCGTCTGCGTCGTATCATTTCATGCTGGGTTATCAGGCCGAGCTGGCGCAAGATAATGAAAAGGCGATCCAGGAATATCGCGCGGTACTCAAAACCGATCCGAACTCCCGCTCGGTCAAAGCGCGACTGGCAGGGATCTATTTCGGATTAGGCGATCTGGCCAGTGCTGCCCGTTATGCGGAGGAAGTCGGAGAAGGTAGCGGTCAGGACGCGCAGCAGCTCACGCAGATGGCCGGCATTCTGGCCAGCGCAGGCAAGCCTGATCGGGCGCTGCGGCTGTTGGATCAGGCGATTGAGCGCGATCCGCTTCAGAGCGATGCCTATTTCTCCAAAGCCATCATCCTCGTCAATCAGAAGCGGCTCCCCGAAGCGGAACAAACCGCCAAGCAGGGTTTGAAAGTCGCCCCTGAGTCTCCGATCGGCCACTATTATCTCGGGCGAATCTTTCTCGAATCAGGCAAGCAGGAAGAGGCGCTGGCAAGTTTCGAACGGGCTATCGCGGCCAATGCCGCGTTTGAGCCGGCCTATCTTGCCCAGGCCTCGCTCTACGAAAGCCGCCAGGAGCGAGAGAAGGCGATTGCGGTGCTCAAGCGGTATCTGGAACGGGCCAACCCCAATAACAAAGATATCCGTCAGCATCTGATCCAACTCTACGTCAATACCAAGGATTACGCCGGAGGCCTCGCGGAACTCGAAAAAATGCTGGCTGAAGAGCCTGGCGATCTCGATGCGCAGCTCAGGATGGCGCTGATCTATGGAGAGAAGAAAGAATTTCCCAAGGCGATTGAGCTTTTGCAGGCGGTGCTCAAAGCGCGGCCTGCCGAACTCAAAGTGCGAGACTATCTCGGCTATCTCTATGAAGAGACCAAGGAGTTTCCTAAGGCGGTAGAGGCGTATCAGTTTAATATTCAGCTCGATCCTTCGTATGCCGAAAGCCACATGCATCTCGGAGTCCTGCAGTATCGACTCAAAGCCTATCCCGCTGCGATCACGCATTTGACCGAGGCTACGCGGATCAATCCCAAGCAGCCGGAACCCTTTATTGTGCTGGGGCTGGCGTATCTCCAGGCCGAGCAGTTCGAAAAGGCCTCGAGCACGTTTGAAGAGGGGCTTCGCCATCATCCGAAGAATGCAGATCTGTATTTCAACCTTGGCACTGCGTACGACAAGCTCAACCGATTCGACGATGTGGTGAAGGCGATGGAGACGGCTCTCGCTTTGGACCCGCACCACGCCGATGCCCTGAATTATCTCGGCTACAGCTATGCGGAACGGGGCATTAAGATGGAGCAGGCCTTGTCGTTGACCAGGCAGGCCGTCGCGCTCAAGCCCGATAACGGATACTACGTCGATAGTCTTGGCTGGGCTTTCTATAAGGCAGGCCAATTCAATGAAGCGCTGACCGAGATCAAACGAGCGGTGGCGCTGGTGGGTGATGACCCGGTTATCTTCGAGCATCTCGGTGAGATTTATGTGAAGCAGCAGAAGCTGTCTGATGCGAAGGAGGCCTGGCTCCATTCACTCGAGCTAGATCCTTCGAATGAAAAGCTGTTTCAACGGTTCCAGGAGCAAGGCCTTGGTGATCCCGCGAGCGAAGATCGCATTCAGCAAGCCAAGCGCCGCGTATCAGAGAAGATACAGTCTAAGCAATCCGC
>Ga0105090_10000521_pt1 | contig 19022 bp, 21 predicted proteins | sample PPLLak3March2015_FD_79110 | JGI IMG/M metagenome (GOLD analysis project Ga0105090, IMG submission 79110) | Freshwater sediment microbial communities from Prairie Pothole Lake near Jamestown, North Dakota, USA - PPLs Lake P7 Core (1) Depth... | ecosystem: Environmental > Aquatic > Freshwater >... | reverse complement strand
CGAATGCTGGGAGAAGAGGATGTTGAAGAGAGTGAGAAGGTCTTGGGTCCTCCTGCTTGCCGGAGTAGTAGTTCTTGGAATGGGGGGTTGTGCTGCGACGCGGTCGACGTTTGATGTGACGGGCAAGAGCGCAGATCAAGGCACTTTGGCCAGCCCGTCCGCCTACGTCACCATCGTGCGCGTGACGGACAGGCGCATGTTTGAAGCCAGCCCGCGCAATCCGTCCACGCCGTCGCTCGAGAAGCCGGAAGACATCAACAACCGCGCGATAACGGCAAGAGCCATTGCCAGAAAGCGTGGCGGCTACGGAAACGCGATGGCCGACATCCTTCTTCCCGAGGGACGGACAGTCGAGTTGGTGGTTCGTGAAGCAGTGACCAAAGCTTTGCGCGAGAAGGGCTACAACGTGCTCGAGCCCGCTTCGCCGGAAGCTGCAAAGGCACTTCCGCTTGAGGTGGATATCCAGCAGTTCTGGATGTGGATGACGCCCGGATTCTTCGCGATCACGCTGGAACAAAGAGGGATCGTCACTCTGAACAGCGTCGCCCTTGTCGGGAGCCAAGCGGAAGTGGTCCAGGGCTATGCCAAGGTATCGACGATCGCTGCCACTGACGAAGAGTGGAGGAAGACCATAACGCTGGGCGTGAATGACCTCACTGAAAATGTGAAGAGGAAATTGCGCAGCCCATAGGAACTCGAAGCGCTGAAGCACCAATTGGGAACTTGGCGTGCGCAATGGCCGTGTTTGGACAAAGCTCTTCATCGGTGGCGTGCTGGCTTTGGCGCTTTTCCTTCTCGCTTCCTGCAACCTGCTGGCGCTGCATCGCGACCTGAGCGCCGGAGCGACGGTCGGGGGCGTTGCCGGCAAGGTGATGCATGGCGAGAGCTATGCCTCGACCGTCGTGGTCGTCGGGCTGCGGGAAGAGGGTGACACGTGGATCGCGGACAACTACGTGCACCTGGCCACCCAGCAGGACTTTCTGATACGGCTCGTTGCCGGCAAACGCTACGTCATGGTGGCCTTCGCGGACCGGAACGACAATCTTCGCCTGGACGACGATGAGCCGGCAGTGCTCTTGCCGAGTACCGTGACTGTCGCGCAAGGTTGGAAGGGCATCGCCAAGGTCAGCCTGACGCTCGCGCCGGCGGGTTGTCTCGATCGGACGACGGCCTCAGCGCTGCAGGGCCTGGCGAAGATTGAACGCCGGCCACTTCCGGTTTGGGTAGGCGAGGTGACGGACCTCGACGACGAACGGCTCTCGGCCGAGAGCGGCAGCATGGGACTGTGACAGCCGTTCGAGTTTCTGACCAACGTCGGCATTGGCGTCTTCATGTTCGAGCCATATGACCCGAAGCGGATACCCGTGCTGTTCGTCAGCGGCGCGGGCGGCAACCCTTGGGAGTGGCGCGCCCTGATTGACGCGCTTGACCACTCACGCTACCAGCCTTGGGTGTTCGTCTATCCGTCCGGCCAGCGGCTGGCGAGCTCGGTCGCGGTGCTGGAGCGCTGCATCACGGCATTGCAGCGGGAGTACGGTTTCGTCCGCCTCTACGTGACCGCGCACAGCATGGGTGGCCTGCTCGCGCGCGACTTCATCCAGCGCTACGCAGGCCCGGTGCCGGTGTTCGTCTCGCTCGTCACCCCGTGGCGGGGCCTCCGGGCAGCGGCGTGGGGAGTCGCGCGCTCGCCTGCGGTCATCCCGTCGCGAGTTGACATGCAGCCGGACAGTGCGTTCCAGCGGGCGATCTTCGCCCGGCCGCTCACTTCTGTGACCGCACACTATCTGCTCTATGCGCAAACCAACCCCGCTCAGCCGTTCGAAAGGGCCACCGACGGCACTATCGCCTTGTCGAGCCAACTGCACGCCGACGCAGTTCGCGACGCGAGGGAGGTCTTCGGTTTCACCGAGAGTCACACCTCTGTTCTCAACAGTCCTGCAGTTGTCGGCACCTTCCTGCGCATCTTAGCGATGCCGGCCGATGCGAGCTGAACGATCAGATTCTCAGGCCAGTGCTGCGAGTCGTGCCCTGAGTGCGCACCATCTGTCTGAGACGGTGACCCGGACCTAGCGCAGCCCCGGTCCGCCGCTCGGAGCTGAGGTTATGCGTTGCGCCAGTTGCCATGGAAGCCAGCCGGCACGCGATGCGACAAGTGCACCAGCGCCAACGGTCCGTCGGCGACATTGCGCGCGTCGAATACGGCCAAGTCGCTGCATTGTGTCTCGCCGCGGAATACCACGCTCAAAAGGAATCCCTCGCCTTCTTCGGCAATAGCACTGCGTGGCACGAACACTGGCTCGCCACAGTAGTCGGCCACACCGGGTCGCCAAACGCTGACGGCGTTGAGATGATGATCAATGTGCGCCAGACCGTTCCGCGCCTCGCGCCCGTGGCTGGCGTCAGTGACGGCGCCGGCCTGGAAGTAGCCATGCCGGTACGGCTGCCCGGTGAAGCGTTCGTCCAGGCGCGGAAACTCTGCGGGGTGGTCGTCCAGCGCCTGCTCGCTGAAACTGTCGGTGTTGCCCTGGGGGTCGAAGGTCCAGCGCACCAGCGTCGCTTCGGGTGGCGTACTGCTGGCCGGCCGGCCGTCGGGGGCCGGGAACAGCGGCGCCACCGGGTACTTCATCATGTCGCACACCACCTTGCCGTCGGGTGTGTCGAAGGCATTCATCGGGTGGAACACGTAGCACGGGTCGGCGCTGAACCAGCGCACCTGGTCGACCGAGCCGTTGCGCGGCACCAGCGCCACGTGCGTGCCCTTGTCCGGCTCCCAGGCATAGGGCGGCAAGCCCTTCATGGCCCGGTCCATCGAGCCAGTGAGCGGGAAGATCGGCAGGATGACCCAGTCGCGAGTGACCACGAAGTCATGCACCATGCTCGGGTAGGGCGCCTGGAACCACTGCGAGCGCTTGAGCACACCGTCGCGGTCGACCAGGTGCAGTGACAGGTCGGGCGTGAAGCGGCCCTTGGCGGCGTAGCCGAAGAACACCATCTCGCCGTTGGTGGCGTCGAGCTTGGGGTGGGCCGTCATCGGCCCGACCAGCTTGCCGCCGAAGTCGTGGTAGCCCTTGGGCGCCAGCGTCACCGGGTCGACCTCGAAGGGCGCATGCGCCTCTTCCAGCGCCAGCAGCCGGCCGCCGTGCCAGACCACGTTGGTGTTGGCCACGGTCGAGCCGAGCTGGACGATACGCGGATCGGAAAAGCGCGGGTTGCCGAAGGCGCCCGACAGGCCTTCGCCCTCGTCGTGCTCAAGCTGCCACTTGGGCGTGCGCACCCAGCGGTTGCGGTAGGACACGCGGCCGTTGTCCACATGGAAGGCATGCAGCATGCCGTCGCCCGCGAACCAGTGGTGCGGCCCGCGCGGCGCGAATTGCGGGTTCGGACCATTCCGGTACAGCCAGCCGTTCAGCTCTTTCGGCAGCTCGCCGCTGACCGGCAGGTTCGGCGCGTCGCACTCCATGTGCAGCGGCGCGTAGTAGCCGCGCAGGAAGGGGTCGTCGGTGGGGAAGGGCTTGGACATCGTGTGTCTCCGTGCTTGCGGTTGCTGATCACCCTGGATCATGTTCGCACGGATCGCCCTGCGCCGAGCAGGCCGTGCCGACCGATCACAATGCTCGTTTGCCAATTGCCAAGGAGCGACCATGAAAGGCGACGCAGGGGTGCTTGAGCACCTGAACAAGCAGCTGAAGAACGAGCTGACGGCCATCAACCAGTACTTCCTGCACTACCGCATGTTGAAGAACTGGGGCTACGGCCGCATGGCCAAGCACGAGTACGAAGAATCGATTGGCGAGATGAAGCATGCCGACAAGCTGATGGACCGCATCCTCATGCTCGAAGGCCTGCCCAACCTGCAGGACCTGGGTAAGTTGCTCATTGGCGAATCGGCGGTCGAGGTGCTGCACTGTGACCTGAAGGTAGAGATGGCCTCGGTGGGCGTGTTGAAGGACGGCATTGCGCACTGCGAGTCGGTGCGCGACTACGTATCGCGGGAACTGCTGGAAGAGATCCTCGAAGACACCGAGGAGCACATCGACCACTTGGAGACGCAGATCGAACTGGTGACCCAGGTCGGCGAGCAGAACTGGTTGCAGTCGCAGATGGGCGAGATGTCCTGAGGCGCTTTCACCCTGCGCGAAATGCAATCATTTATTGAGAAGCATTCCTATTGTCTTTAGACTGCAGGTCGAGCCGCCATTCAGCCTTGCCGCGCGCCATGATTGTCTGCATTTGCCACCGCGTTTCCGACCGTGACATCCGTCGCCTCGTGTCGACCGGAACGCGTTGCTTCGAGGTGCTCAAGGAGCAGACGCGCGTGGCCTCATCCTGCGGCACTTGCCATGACTGCGCCCGCCAAGTCTTCGACAACGCCTGTGCCCAGGCGTGTTGCCCGCAGGCCTCGCGCGAGGCGCCGATCCGCGCGACCTGAGGAAGATCGGTCCTTGCGCCTGGGCTCTGGGCGCACGGGCTGAAAGTCTGCAACCCCGGCTCTGGCCTATCCGATATTGCAGGCGCCGCAGCCAGAACCGGATCGCGCCCGCGCCGCACGGCCGCGAAAATAAGTCGGACGAGTTTCCGCGCATGCCGCGTGCAGTGGCAGGCGCGCCGTCGTCAAGTTGGTCCAGCATCAGGCCCATCAAATGAGACAGCATCTCATTTATGTGAGCTGCACCGCTTCAGTCGCCCAGCCGGTACACCCGCGCGGCGGTGTTGTGGAACAGCGCCGCCTTCTCGGACTGGCTGAAGCCGGCCGCGAGCCGCTTGAAGCTGTTCCAAAGCACCAGGTACGAGCAGGACACCTTGTCCACCGGGAAGTTGCTCTCGAACATGCAGCGTTCGGGGCCGAAGCGCTCGATGGTGTGCCGGTAGTAGCGCGCGGTCGCGTCGGCCAGCTGCTGAGAGGTGGGCAGCGGTTGGCGCTTGTGCCAACCGAAGCCGTTGATAGGCATGGCCAGGCCACCGAGCTTGGCCACCACGTTGGGGCAGCGCGCCAGCGCATTGATGTCGCGCTTCCAGTTGGCGTACACCGCGTCGGCCTGCCCATCGTAGGGCCCGATGCCCAGCGGCCCGCCGAAATGGTCGAGGACGATCGTCGTGGCGGGGAAGGCGCGCGCCAGGTCGGTGAGTTCCGGCAGTTGCGGATGGAACAGCCAGGCGTCGAAGCTCAGTCCCAGCGGCGCCAGCTGCGCGAAGCCCTCGCGGAAGGTAGCGTCCAGCAGCAGGTGCTCGACCGGGTTGCTGTGCGAATTGCGGATCTGCTCGCTGGCGTGCCAACCGGCCGCATGGCGAATACCGCGAAAGCGACCGCGCGCGGCGCCGATGTGCGCTTCCAGCACTTCGCGCACCGCCGCGCCGAGGCACAGGTCGGCGAAGGCGACGATGCCCGCGGCCCCACGCGTGGGGCCATAGCCGCCGCTGGCGCTCATCGCTGCGATGCCGTTGACGAACTCGGTCTCGCCCACCGGTCGCAGCGCTTCGGGGCCGTCGGCGCGGTACATCGACGCACATTCGACGAACACCGTGCTGCGCACGTTGTGGCGCGCGCCATGGGCATCGGCCTGTCCAGTGTCGGCCAGCAACTCGTCGAGCAGGTAACGGTCGCCCTGCCGATCCCATAGGTGGTGATGCGGGTCGCAGATGGGCAACTCGGGGTCGATGACCTCCTCAGTGGCGGCGGTGAAGGTCATTGCTGCTCCTTGCGGCGGCGCAGCCAGAACACTGCCAGCAGCGCGCCCAGGCCGATGCCGATGGCGTCGGCCCCAAGGTCGGTCCACTCGCCGGAACGGTTCGGCACCTGCAGTTGCAACAGCTCGATCGCACCGCCGAGGGCCAGCAGCGACAGCAGCACCGAAAGCCGCGCGGCGCGCGAGCTCTGCCAGCCGAACACCGCACATACCGCCAGCGCGGCGAAGGCCGCCACATGGTTGAGCTTGTCCCAGCCCAGGTCCATCTGCCGCGGCGGGGCCGGCACCACGGCCAGCACGGTGACCAGCACGGCCAGCAGCAGCAGCGCCCAGCGCCAGGGTCGAAAGCGAGTGCGTTTGTCGGGCATGGGCCGGGAGTCTAGCGGCGCCGGGAATCCCGCCCCTTTGCCGCGCCGCCCCATGGCTGCCTTCTTTGCGATCGACTCCGGCACTTCCAACTCGGCCATCGCGCTGCCCGCGGGCGAGGGTGTGCGCGTGGTCGAGCTGGAGCCGGGCCAGCCCGACCATGCCGACGGCGGTGTTCCATGCGGTGGAAGGCCTGGCGGCGCATGAGCAGCCGCAGCGCCACTACGGTCGCGCGGCGGTGGCCGCCTACGTCGAGGGCATCGAGGGCCGGCTGATGCGCTCGATGAAGAGCATCCTCGGCTCGACGCTGGCGCAGCAGTCCACCGAGGTCGGTGCCGGCCGCTCGGTGTTCTTCGTCGACGACGATGCGCAGCGCGATGCCGGGGCCCAGGCGGTGTTGGTGCAGGTGGCGCGCAAGGCCGGCTTCGCCGACATCCACCTGCAGTACGAGCCCGTCGCCGCGGCGCTGAACGACGAGACCACGCTGCAGCGCCAGCAGCGGGTGCGGGCGGCCGCCGTTGGCGGCGGCACCTCCGACTTCTCGCTGGTGCGCGGCGACCCCTTTGCCAGCGTGGCCTGGGGCCTGGGCATGCATGCGCTGCGCCTGTTCGGCGCGGCCAGCTGAGCGGCATCTGCTGCACTACGATCTGTCACTTGCAGGTCAGCAGGAGCAGGTACATGGCGGGCACGGTCTTCGTCTCGGGGGGCAGCGGCTACATCGCCGGCTACCTGATCCGCCAGTTGGTCGAGCAAGGCTGGATGGTCCACACCTCCGTGCGCGACCTGGCGCGCGAGACCGCACTGCGCCAGTTGCTGGCCGTCGACGATGCGCGCCTGAAGGTCTTCGCCGCCGACCTGACGCGCGACGCTGGCTGGGCCGAGGCCATGCAGGGCTGCAGCCACGTGGCGCATGTCGCCTCGCCGCTGCCCGGCAACTGGGTGAAGAAGCCGGACGACCTGATCGTGCCGGCCCGCGACGGCGTACTGCGCGCGCTGCGCGCCGCCCGTGTGGCGGGCGTGTGCCGCTTCGTCATGACCTCGTCGGTGGCGGCCATCATCTACGGCCGCGGCCGCGGCGTGCATCACTTCAGCGAGACCGACTGGACGCCGGCCGACTATCCGGGCATTGCGCCCTACACGCTGTCGAAGACGCTGGCTGAGCGCGCGGCACGCGACTGGGTGGCCCGCGAAGGCGCAGGCATCGAGTTCTGCAGCGTCAACCCGGCGGTCGTGCTCGGCCCGGTGTGGGGCGCGGACTACTCGTCGTCGATCGCGCTGGTGAAGAAGCTGCTCACAGGAAGCATGCCGGGCTGCCCCGACCTGGGCTTCGGCGTGGTCGATGTGCGCGACGTGGCCGACCTGCATCTGCGCACGCTCGTCGCACCCCAGATGGCGGGTGAGCGCTTCATCGCCTCGGGCCCGTTCCTGAAGGTGATCGAGATCGCGCACATCCTGCGCCAGCAGTTGGGCGAGCAGGCCAGGCGCGTGCCCACGCGCCGGCTGCCCGATCTGCTGGTGCGCATGGCCGCGTGGTTCGACCCGCTGGTGCGCACGGCCGTCACCGAGCTTGGCGCCGAGCGCCACACCGACCCGAGCCATGCACGCGAGGTGCTGGGCTGGGTGGCCCGACCGCCGCAGCAGACGATCGTCGACACCGCCAGGAGCTTGATCGAGCACGGGCTCGTCAGGGTCTGATCGCGCCTCAGCTTTCTCCCGCGGCGGTCAGCAGAAAGTGCCCCCGGGCCACCGCGATCGGCAGCTCCGGGCCCTTCTGCCAGCAGCGCACCTGCACCAGCGCCACGCGCGAGCCCACGCGCACCACCTCGCAGGCGGCGAAGCTCTCCACGGGCCGGCCGCTGCGCAGGTAGTCGATCGAGAAGTCGATGCTCTTCGGGAACTTGGCGCCACGTAGCGTGCGGATCAGGTGCAGCGTGGCCGCCGTCTCGGCAAAGCCCGCGATCACGCCGCCGTGCAGCGCCGGCAGGTGCGGGTTGCCGATCAGCTTTTCCTGGTAGGGCAGGCGAAACAGCGGCGGTTCGGCGTCGCCGGCCGTGCGGATGCCCAGGTACTCGACATAGGGAATTGTCGTGCCGGCCAGCACCGGCTGGCTGCCAGCCGGCGCTTGCCAGGTGCTGTCGTCGGTCTCGGGGCGCGGCGTCGCCTCGGCGACCGCCTCTGCAGGGGATCGCTTGCCACCGGGCGTGGACAGCATGAAGGAGGCTTGCGCCACGGCGATCGGCTGCTCGCGCTCGGCCTGGTAGACCTCGCCGCGCACGAAGGCCACATTGCGCGTCAGGCGGAAGCAGTGCGCGTCGCAGTGCACGTCGGCCTCGGGACCGGCCGGACGCAGGTAGTCCATGCGCAGGTCCAGCGTGGCATAGGGCGCGCGCTCCTTCAGCGCTGCGCCAACCGCCAGGCCGCAGGCCGAATCGGCCAGCACCGTCAGCGCGCCTGGGTGCAGTTGGCCACGCAGCGGGTCGCCCACCCATTCGGGACGGGCCGGCAGCGTCATCGAGCCACGCGACGGCGCCACCGCGGTGATATGTGCACCGATTTCGCGCATGTGCGGCGTGCGCGAGACGAACTTGCGGTTCAGGTCTTCGAGGAAGGCGTTCATGGTTCGGATGGTATCGGCCCCGCGCGCGGACAATGCCCCCCAAGCGCGCGGCAGTTGCCGCGGACGCTGATCGAAGGATACGAGCATGAACAACCCGTTTGCGGAACGCCCCTACCTGTGCGGCCCGCTGCGCAAGCCGCGGCAGATGCTGGCCGAGCAGGTCTACGACAGCCACAAGTCGATCCACGATGACGCCACTGCCGCGTCGCTGGGGCTGCGCGCCGGGCCGATTGAAGGGCCGACCCATTTCAGCCAGTTCGACCCGCTGCTGTGCCAGCTTTTCGGCCAGGCCTGGTTCGAAACCGGCTGCATCAGCGCGCATTACCAGAACATGGTGGTCGAAGGCGAGGAGGTGCGCGCCTTCGTGCAAGTGCCGGCAGCTGGCGAATGTGTCACCCGCATCTGGGCCGAAAAGCGTGACGGCACGCCGGTGCTCACGGGCACCGCGTCGGTGGGTGCGCTGTCGCCCGCGCAGGTGGCGGCCAGCGAGATCGGACAGCGCCTGGCCAGGTTGAGGCCGCCGACGCAACTGGTCATCAACCGCGACCTGCGCGTCGGCCAGCAGGGCGCCGGCAACCCAGAGCGGGTGCGCATGGGCTTCACGCAGCACATGGGCGCGCACTACCCGTTCACGCTGGCCGACAAGCTGGCGGTCATCACCGAACCCTGCGCCTGGTACACGCCCGAAGGCGGGCCCTCGTCGCCGTGGGGCCGGGCCATCATTCCTATCGAGATGATCAGCGTGCTGCTGGGCAGCAGCATGGACCTGGCGGGGTTCGGCGGCAAGGGGCCGGCGGTAGGGCTGTTTGCAGGGGAGGAGATCCGCCTGATCCAGGGGCCGCTGTTCGTGGATCACCCTTACGAACTCCAACGAGAGATCGTCGCGCTGAGTGAAAGCGCGCGCACCGAGTCGGTCTGGGTGCGCACGCGTATCCTCGACGGCGTGACCCAAGCGCTGGTGGGCGAGATGATCCTCAACAGCGCGACGCTGAAGGCGTCCTACGCGGCCTACGACAGCGAAGCCAGGGCGCTGGGCCGCGTGGGCTGACGCATGCGCGGCCCGCAGGCCGCTGCCGCGCCGCGCTTGCCGCGGTGATGGTGATGGCAACCTTGTGGGTTTCGCGTTGTAGGCGCCGGGCCCGCGTGCCAGAATCTCATCCCCGTCTCGACGCCAAGCTTCGTCGAACAGCCCACCGCCGGCGCCGCGCGGTGCCATTCCGTTGCAAGAGAAGGAGACGCCATGAAGTCGCGATACTCTCGAGTGGCACCGGCAGCAGAGGCAGGGAGGGCTTGGTGATGTTTCGCCGCAAGACCGAGGTGCGGGTCAGCCGGCTGCAGGGGCTGCCCGACCCGGTGCGTTTGATGCGGGTGGACATCGATCTGAGCGAGATGTCCGCCCAGGCTGGCCCGGCCCCGCCGCCGGACAGCGGCTGGCTCGAATCCTCGCGTGACTTGCAGCGCGGCATGCGCGTGCGCGAGACGCCAATCGATTCGTTGCCGGCCGACTTGATCGATGCCCTGCTCCAGCGCCGGCTTTGAGGCGGCGCGCTGCCGCGAACCGGGCCCGGCACGAGACGGTCGTTCGAGGCGTACGCAAGCGCCGGGCCGTCAGCTTGGCCAGATGGCTCGGGCGCCGCGAAGCGCCGCATGAAGCTGCCGCGGCTGTGGAGCGGAATGCCGGCACAGTGACGGGAACGTCCAGCATCGAGGGCAGGGCGCTTGGCTGAGCGCCGATGAACGACGCGCCCGGTTGAAGGGGTCGACGCGCTTCAGTCGGCCGCACTGGCCGCACGCGCCAAGCCCGCGTCCTGCGCGGCCTTCAGTCCGTCCGCCACCTGCGCTTGCTGTCGTCGCGCCTGCGCGGCCTGCTGGGCCTGCAAACCGCCCACGACCGCGGCGCCACCGGCCACTTCGGCGCCGCAGCCGGCCACGGCCAGCAATGCCATGGCGACGGCCACCGCGGCGGCGAGCCGGTGCGCAAGGTTGCGTGCGTCGAGGGCCATGGACTGAGTCAAGTTCCGGATCGATGGTAGGCGCAGGCGGTGCATTCGGGCCGGTACTTTTTTGCGCTCGGCGGGGTGTCCGGACCTGCCCCATCACCCTGGCGACCCATGTTGGCCATTGCGGACATGGGTGTACGGCTGCCGGCGCCGCAGGAACTCGTCGGGCACTGGCAGTTCGCGTCAGTTTCCACGTTCGGTGCACAAGACCGCCGCCCACGGCGACGCGTCGGCCGGAACCCCGAGAATCTGCACCTGGCTCGCAGGGTGTGGAAAGGACAATGAACGGTATGGGATTCACCGGTGGCTCAGCGGCGCAATGCCAAGGCCTTGACCGCTGCGTCAGTCCGATCCAGGGTCGCGCGGGGCGTGGGGGTGTCCTGTCCAGCGCCGACAGCGTTGCCCGGGACGCGACGGCGGAGAACGCTTGGATTCGATAGGCTCCCACGCGGCGCCCACACCGCCACCTGAGCCGGATTCGGCGAGGTCTCTGGGACGGGATCCGCGGTCGGGTCAGCGCACGGATGCTGAACGCAGGCGGTTGACGCTTGCAGTTCTGCTCTCCCTGGTGATGCACACGCTGTTCTTGAGCCTGACTTTCGGAGGCCAAGGACTGGGACTTCCGGGCCTCGGCTTGCCCTGGCGCGAGCGGCGGGTCGAGGCGCCCGACTTGCGTTTCGTGCTGGTGCCGGCGCAGAGCGCCCCAGCGGAACAGGCGGGTACGCCTGTCAGGCAGCCGATACAAAGAGCAGCGAAGAATGACCAGCCTGTTGCCGGTGCCTCAGTCCTGGAGCTTTCCGCGCGTCGGGTGCCCACCCAGGGCCCGTCGGCCCCGGCAGTGTTGCCGAAGTCCTCGCCGGCTGCAGGGGCCAAGTCGACGCCTAGAGCCCAACCTCGGTCAAAGCCTGCAGCCGGCGTGCCTCCTGCGAAGGCGCCTTCGCAGACCAAAGCGCCTGGTGGCGCGGCGCCGCCACCGAGCGCAGACCCCGTGGTCACCCCCGTGAGCCCGCCAGGCGAGACCGCGATGGTCGCCCCAGCCGCTCCATCGTTGCCCGCGCCGGTGATCGCCGCGGCGCCTGTCGCCTCGAGTCCAAGGGCCCCGACGCCGGCTCCGGTGCGCGCCAGCGATGCCCAGCAGGACCCAGGTGATCCTGGGGCGCCGGAACGTGCCGCCGAACTCGCCAGGCGTGCAGCGTTGGAGCAGGATGCGCAGTGGCAGGTCGTGCGTTTGGAGGCGGAACGCCAAGAGGCGGCGCGACAGGAGACTGCTCGTCAGGAAGCTCAGCGGCTCGAGGTTGCTCGGCTGGAAGCCGAACGCCAAGAGGCAGCGCTGCAGGCCGCGGCCCGGCAAGAGGCGGCACGGATGGAGGCTGCTCGACAGGAAGCTCAGCGACTCGAAACTGCGCGGTTGGAAGCCGAACGCCAGGAGGTGGCGCGGCAGGCGGCGGCCCGGCAAGAGGCGGCGCGGCTGGAGGCTGCCCGTCAGGAAGCCCAACGGCTCGAGGTTGCTCGGCTGGAAGCCGAACGTCAGGAGGCAGCGCTGCAGACCGCGGCCCGGCAAGAGGCGGCACGGCTGGAGGCTGCCCGTCAGGAAGCCCAACGGCTCGAGGTTGCTCGGCTGGAAGCCGATCGCCAGGAGACTGCGCGGCAGGCAGCGGCCCGGCAAGAGGTGGCGCGACAGGAGGCTGTTCGTCAGGAAGCACAGCGGCTCGAAACTGCGCGACTGGAGGCCGAACGCCAGGAGGCGGCGCGACAGGCGGCAGCCCGGCACGAGGCGGTGCGGCAAGAGGCTGCTCGGCAGGAAGCCCTCCGGCTCGAAACCGCGCGGCTGGAAGCCGAACGCCAGGAGGCAGCGCTGCAGGCGGCAGCCCGGCAGGAGGTGGCGCGCCAGGAGGCTGCTCGTCAGGAAGCTCGGCGGCTCGAAACTGCGCGGCTGGAGGCCGAACTGCAGGAGGCTGCGCGGCAGGCGGCAGCCCGGCTAGATTTGGCACGACAGGAAGCCGCTCGTCAGGAAGCTCAGCGGCTTGAGACCGCGCGGCTGGAGGCTGAACGCGCCGAGGCCGTGCGGCAAGCGGCGGCCCTGCAGGAAGCAGCCCGGATCGAGGCCTCACGAGCCGAGGAGGCAAGACGGGAAGCGGTTCTTCGTGCCATCGGACGACAACTGGACGAGGAAGCCGCACGGCGTGATGAAGCCAGGGCTTCCCCGGGCCCGCCGTCCAGATTGCCACCCTCGTCCAGCGGTGCGCGTCGAGGCAGGCTGTTCGGGCGCGCCGACGCCAATGCCGAACTGGTGTTGTACGCCGAAGCCTGGGCCCGCAAGATCCAGTTGAACATGACTTACGACATGGTCCGCGAAGCGGCGAAGCGGCCCCATACCCATCCCGTCGTGACCGTGGCCATTCGAAGCGACGGATCCGTGGAGTCCGTGACATTCGTCTTGTCGAGTGGCGTCGCGGAAATCGACGAAGCGATACGGCGCATCGTGCAAAGCCAGCTGCCCTACCAGGCGTTTCCGCCGGCACTGGCCCGCGAGTTCGATGTGGTCGAGATCCGCCGGACATGGCACTTCGATTCTGCAGTCAGGCTTTACTGACTGGACGTTGGTCGAAGCCGCGGGGGATGTCCCGGTAAACGACGCAGGTCGTTCGTCGCGACAAGCGGCACTGGGCGAAGCCCGAACGCGGGGCGAAAGCTTGGTGCGGGCCGCGAGGCAGCCTGAAGAGTGCCAGCGGCACCTTCGGCGCCCAGTACAGCAGGTGCCAGAAGCGATGCTGGCTGCACCAGGCGCGGGTCGTCGCGGAGGGCTGGGCGCCATCGCCGGGACGGCCGCTGTGCCGGCCGATGCAATTGACGAGATCAGGCAGAGTAACGGGCACGCTGAGGCATCCTTTGCGCATGCCAACGAATATGCAGGCCGACCACCAAGGTCACCAGGCCGGAAATGCCGCAGATGCCCGCTAGCCTGGGCGCTAACATCGTCCGATTGCCGCAGCAAGGAGGTCCTCGCGATGAGCATCTATGAACAGGAACTGGACAAGACAGCGGCCAACCACGTGGCTCTGTCGCCTGTGAGCTTCGTCGAGCGCAGTGCCGAGGTCTTCGCCGACCTGCCGGCGGTGATCCACGGTGCGCGGCGCTACAGCTGGGCGCAATGCCGCGAGCGCAGCGCGCGGCTGGCGGCGGCGCTGCGCTCCTTCGGCATCGGCAAGGGCTGCACGGTCACCGTGATGCTGCCCAACACGCCGGAGATGGTCGAGGTGCACTACGCGGTTCCGGCGCTGAATGCCGTGCTCAACACCTTGAACACGCGGCTGGACGCGCCGCTGCTGGCCTGGCAGATGAACCACTGCGAGGCGCAGGTCGTGATCACCGACCGCGAGTTGGCGCCGGTCATGGGCGAGGCGCTGCGTCTGCTGAAGGCCGAGCATGGCCGCGCGCCAATCGTCGTCGACGTCTGCGACAGCGAATTCTCCGGCCCCGGCGAACGCCTCGGCACCCACGAGTACGAGGCCTTGCTGGCCGCGCACGCTCCGCTGCCCCGGCTGGAAGGACCGGCCGACGAGTGGGATGCCATCGCCGTCAGCTACACCAGCGGGACCACCGGCGATCCGAAGGGCGTGGTGACGCACCACCGCGGCGCCTACCTCAATGCGGTGTGCAACGCCGCCACCTGGACCATGCCGCATTTCCCGAAATACCTGTGGACGCTGCCGATGTTCCATTGCAACGGCTGGTGTTTCCCGTGGACCGTGGCGATGCTGGGTGGTACGCACATCTGCCTGCGCCGGGTCGAGGCGGCGCCGATCCTGGCGGCGATCCGCGAACACAAGGCCGATCACTACTGCGCCGCACCCATCGTGCACAACCTGCTGATCAACGCGCCGGCCCCGCTGCGCGAAGGCATCGGGCACAAGGTGCGCGGCATGGTGGCCGGCGCCGCGCCGCCGGCAGCGATGATCGAGGGCATGGCGAAGCTGGGCTTCGACATCACCCATACCTATGGCCTGACCGAGGTCTATGGGCCGGCGGCGGTGGCGGTGAAGCGCGGCGATTGGCCGGCGCAGAGCCTGTCGGAGCAGGCCCGGCTGAACGGCCGGCAGGGCGTGCGCTATGCGCTGCAGGAAGGCATGACCGTGCTCGACCCGGCGACGATGGACGAGGTACCTGCCGACGGCCAGACCATGGGCGAGATCATGTTCCGCGGCAACATCGTGATGAAGGGCTACCTGAAGAACCCCAAGTCCACCGCCAAGGCCTTCGAGGGCGGCTGGTTCCACACCGGTGACCTGGCGGTGCTGGAGAGCGACCGCTACGTGAAGATCAAGGACCGCAGCAAGGACATCATCATCAGCGGCGGCGAGAACATCAGCTCCATCGAGGTCGAGGACGCGCTGTACCGACACCCGGCGGTGATGGCCTGCGCGGTGGTGGCCAAGGCAGACCCCAAATGGGGCGAATCGCCGGTGGCCTACGTCGAGACCAAGGCCGATGCGCAGGTGACGGAGGCCGAATTGATTGCACACTGCAAGAGCCTGCTGGCTGGCTACAAGGTCCCCAAGGAGATCCGCTTCGAGCCGATCCCGAAGACCAGCACCGGCAAGATCCAGAAGTTCCAGCTGCGCGAGCGGGCGAAGAGCTCGTCCGCGATCGAGTAGGAGGAATGCCATGAACACCGGGGAATTGGTGCTGCGCGGTCAGGACGCGCGTGGCGTGGTCACGCTGACGCTGAACAGGCCGATGGCCTTCAACGCTCTTTCGGAGGGCATGCTCGACGCGCTGCAGGCTGCGCTGGACAAGCTGGCGAGTGACACCACCGTGCGCGCCGTGGTCATCGCCGGCGCGGGCAAGGCCTTCTGCGCCGGGCACGACCTGAAGGAGATGCGCGCCGCGCCGTCGCTGGGCTACTACCAGCGGCTGTTCGCGCAATGCGGCCGCATGATGCTGGCGATCCAGCAGTTGCCGGTACCGGTGATCGCGCGCGTGCACGGCATCGCCACCGCGGCCGGCTGCCAGCTGGTGGCGATGTGCGACCTGGCGGTGGCCGCTCGCGACGCGCGCTTCGCGGTCAGCGGCGTCAATTTCGGTCTGTTCTGCTCGACGCCCAGCGTGGCCTTGAGCCGCAACCTGGCGCGCAAGGCGGCCTTCGAAATGCTGGTCACCGGCGCCTTCATCGGTGCCGAGGAGGCGCAGGCCAAAGGGCTGGTCAACCGCGTGGCCGACCCCGAGCGCCTGGATGCCGAGGTCGAAGCGCTGCTGGCGCAGATCGTCGCCAAGCCGCGCGTGGCGCTGGCCATGGGCAAGCAGCTGTTCTATCGCCAGCTGGAAGAGGGCATCGAGGCCGCCTACGCCGATGCCGAAGCGACCATGGCCTGCAACATGATGGAGCCCAGTGCGCTGGAGGGCGTGCAGGCCTTCATCGACAAGCGCCCGCCAGCCTGGAAGTGAGGCCGCGCCCTGGCGCGGCCTTGTCGCCGATGCCTACTTCGCGCGCGTGGTGCGTGTCTTGGCGGCCGCCGCCTTCGGTGCAGCGCTGGTCTTGGCCGCTGCGGTGCTGCCGCTGAGTGCATCGCTCATGCCGATCAGCACGCCGCTGACCATCGCGCTGTAGCTGTCCATCAGCGCCTGCGTGGCGCGCAGGCTGGTGGCCCGGCCCTGGCGCAGGGCATTCTGGGTTTGTGCCATCAGCTGCTCGACGGTCTGCGCGGCGCCGGCGCCGGTGGCCGTGCCTTCGAGCTTCATGGCCTTCAGCACCTGCTCCCACGGGCCCTGCATCGGCGTGCCGACGCCTTGCGCCGCCTTGCCCACGGTCTTGAAGAACATGTCTTCCATCTTCTCCACGCCGTCCAGTGCGGCCTTGAGCTGCGTCTCGCGCAGGCCGGCGCCCTGGTCCACCAATTGCTGCAGCGCCTTGCGATGCGCCTGCACTGCCTGCAACAGCGCCGCATCCATGCCGTCGAAGGCCTTGCGCAGCATGGCTTCGACATCCACCGTACTCGCCGGGTTCTTCTCCGCACCGGCCGAGGTGGCCTGCGTGACGGACTTGATCACCTTGCGCACGTTGTCCAGCGTCAGCTCGCGGCCCTGAAGAGCCTTCAGCGTAGCGTCGGCGACGGCCTTGCGCAGCTTCTCGCCTTGCTTGGCCGAAGCCTCGGCGAACATGTCGATGAGGGCGTCCTGGTCGATGCCTGACTTGATCATTGGGAGTCTCCTTTGGGGTCGGTTTGGGCGGTCATGCCGCCACACGATTCTGGATCAGTTCGGGAAGTGGCAGGCGGCCGTGTGGCCGGGTGCCAGCTCGCGCAGCGCCGGCGCCTCGGTCTTGCACTGCGCCTGGGCGCGGGCGCAGCGCGGGTGAAAGTGGCAGCCGCTGGGCGGGTGGATCGGGCTGGGCACGTCGCCCTGCAGCACGATGCGCTTGCGTTTGACGGTCGGGTCGGGGATCGGCACCGCCGACAGCAGCGCTTCGGTGTAGGGATGCTTCGGAGTCGTGTACAGCTCGCGCGAGGGCGCGATCTCGACGATGCGCCCGAGGTACATCACCGCCACGCGGCGGCTGATGTGCTCGACCACGCTCAGGTCATGGGCGATGAAGAGGTAGGTGAGGTTGAATTCCTGTTGCAGGTCTTCGAGCAGGTTGATCACCTGCGCCTGGATCGAAACGTCCAGCGCCGACACCGCCTCGTCGCAGATCACCAGCTTGGGGTTCACCGCCAGCGCGCGCGCGATGCCGATGCGCTGGCGCTGCCCGCCGGAAAACTCATGCGGATAGCGGCGCATGTAGTCCGGCGACAGGCCCACGGTCTGCAGCAGCTTTGCGACCCGGTCCTCGACCTCCTTGGCGTTGGCCGCCATCTGGTGGATCACCAGGCCCTCGCCGATGATCGCCCCGACCGTCATGCGCGGGTTCAGGCTCGCGTACGGATCCTGGAAGATGATCTGCATCTCGCGCGCCACGGCGCGCAGCGAGTCCTTGTCCAGCGTGGTGACGTTGCGGCCCTCGAACCAGACCTCGCCCGAACTGGGCTCGATCAGCCGAAGGATGCAGCGCCCGGTGGTGCTCTTGCCGCAGCCCGATTCGCCGACCACGCCCAGCGTCTCGCCGGCTTCGAGATCGAAGCTCACGCCGTCGACCGCCTGCACGTGGTCGCGCACGCGCTGCAGCAGCCCGCTGCGGATCGGGAAATGCTTGACCAGGTTCTTCACCTGCAGCAGCGGGGTGGCGGCGGTAGTGCTCATGGCGCGGCCGGGTGCAGGATGCAGGCCACCTTGTGCCCGGGGCGCACTTCGACCAGCGGCGGCGTGGCCGCATGGCAGGAAGAGGTGACGTACTTGCAGCGCCCGGCGAAACGGCAGCCTTCGGCCGGCTCGATCAGCTTGGGAACGGTGCCGGGAATCGCTTCGAGCCGCACCTTGTGGATGGCGGCCGTGTCCAGCCGCGGAATCGAGCGGATCAGCCCTTGCGTATACGGGTGCAGCGGTCGGGCGAACAGGTCGCCCACCGAAGCCTCCTCGACCACCTTGCCGGCGTACATGACGACCACACGCTGCGCCACTTCGGCCACCACGCCCATGGCGTGGGTGATCAGCATCACCGCCATGCCAAAGCGGTCCTTGAGGCTTTGCAGCAGCTCGAGGATCTGCGCCTGGATGGTCACGTCCAACGCGGTGGTCGGCTCGTCGGCGATCACCAGCTTGGGGTTGCAGGCCAGCGCGATGGCGATCATCACGCGCTGGCGCATGCCGCCGGAGAACTGGTGCGGGTAGTCGTTGATGCGCCGCTGCGGCGTCGGGATGTTGACCAGCTTGAGCATCTCCACCGCACGGTCGAGCGCGGCGCGCTTGGACAGGCCTTCGTGCAGGCGCACGCTTTCGGCGATCTGCTCGCCGATGGTGAACACCGGGTTCAGGCTCGTCATCGGCTCCTGGAAGATGATGGCGATTTCCTTGGCGCGGATCTTCTGCATCTCCTCCGAACCCAGCGGCACCAGGTCGCGTCCCTGCCACAGCACCTGGCCGGCGACGATCTTGCCCGGCGGCATGTCGATCAGCTTCATCACCGTCTTCGCGGTGACGCTCTTGCCGCAGCCGGATTCGCCGACCACGCTCACTGTCTGGCCGGCTTCGATGGCGATGTCCACGCCGTCGACGGCATGCAGCCAGCCGTCGTCGGTCTTGAAGTGGGTCTTCAGCCCGCGGATGTCGAGCAGCGGCATCTAGAGGACTCTCCGGGGATCGAGTGCGTCGCGCAGCCCGTCGCCGATGAAGTTGATGGTCAGCACGGTGAGAAAGATCGCCAGCCCCGGGAACATGGCCCAGTGCACCGCCAGGTCCATGTAGTCGCGCCCGTCGTAAAGG
>Ga0105090_10000520_pt1 | contig 19038 bp, 16 predicted proteins | sample PPLLak3March2015_FD_79110 | JGI IMG/M metagenome (GOLD analysis project Ga0105090, IMG submission 79110) | Freshwater sediment microbial communities from Prairie Pothole Lake near Jamestown, North Dakota, USA - PPLs Lake P7 Core (1) Depth... | ecosystem: Environmental > Aquatic > Freshwater >... | reverse complement strand
GTCTCGAACGCCGCGCGTGGGTTGACGAGGCAGGAGGCGATCTTCCGCTGGAAGACGTGGTCGAGGCAGGCCTGGTTGCAGGCGATGCAGGTGTTGATCTCGTCGGCACGGCCGGCCGCCGCCTTGTTCACGAACTCGGCGTCCGCGAGCAGCGGCCGCGCCATCGACACCATGTCGGCAGCGCCTTCCGCGAGCACGCGCTCGGCGACCTCGGGCGTGTTGATGCGGTTGGTCGTGCACAGCGGGATCGACACCGCGCCGCGCAGCTTCTTCGTGACCCAGGCGAACGCCGCGCGCGGCACGGAGGTCGCGATCGTCGGGACGCGGGCCTCGTGCCAGCCGATGCCGGTGTTGATGATCGTCGCCCCCGCGCGCTCGACGGCCTGCGCGAGCGCGACGACCTCGTCCCACGTGCTGCCGTCCGGCACGAGGTCGAGCATCGAGAGGCGGTAGACGATGATGAAGTCCGGGCCGACCGCCTCGCGCGTGCGCGCGACGATCTCGACCGGCAGCCGCATGCGGTTCGCGTAGCTGCCGCCCCACTCGTCCGTGCGGCGGTTGGTGTGGGCCGCGAGGAACTGGTTGATGAAGTAACCCTCGGAGCCCATCACCTCGACGCCGTCGTAGCCTGCTTCGCGCGCGAGCACCGCGCAGCGCACGAACGCGCGGATCTGCCGCTCGACGCCGCCCCCGGAGAGCGCGCGAGGCGTGAACGGGCTGATCGGCGACTTGAGCCGCGACGGCGCGACCGCGAGCGGGTGATAGCCGTAGCGGCCGGTGTGCAGTATCTGCAGCGCGATGGCGCCGCCCTCGGCATGCACCGCGTCCGTGATCGGCCGGTGCCTGCGCGCGGCGGCCCGCGTCGTGAGGCGTCCCGAGAACGGCGCGGCCCAGCCCTCGATGTTCGGAGCGAAGCCGCCCGTCACGATGAGCCCCACGCCGCCGCGGGCGCGCTCGGCGAAGTACGCGGTGAGCCGGTGGAAGTGCTTCGACTCGTCCTCGAGCCCGGTGTGCATCGAGCCCATCAGCACGCGGTTGCGGAGCCGCGTGTAGCCGAGGTCGAGTGGCGCGAGGAGGTGGGGGTAGGGGGTCGTCATGCAGTCGTGAACCTCACAGTATCCATCGGCCCGCCCAGTACGCGAGCGCTGCCATCAGTGCCGCGGCCGGCATCGTCACGATCCAGGCGATCACGATGTTGCCCGCGACGCCCCAGCGCACCGCCCGGGTGCGCTGCGCCGCGCCGACGCCCACGATGGCGCCCGTGATCGTGTGGGTCGTCGAGACCGGGATGCCGAGGCTCGAGGCGAGGAAGAGCGTCATCGCGCCGCCCGTCTCCGCCGCGAAGCCTCCGACGGGCCGTAGCTTGGTGATCTTCTGGCCCATCGTCTTCACGATCCGCCACCCGCCGAACATCGTGCCGAGCGCGATCGCGACGTAACAGCTCACGATCACCCAGGCCGGCAGGTGGTCGCGCGTCGTGACGCCGGCCGAGATGAGCAGCAGCCAGATGATGCCCATGGTCTTCTGCGCGTCGTTGCTGCCGTGGCCGATGCTGTAGAGCGCCGAGGACGCGAGCTGCAGGCCACGGAACCAGCGGTCGACCTTGCGTGGCGCGGTACGCAGGCAGCCCCACGAGACCGCGACCATGATGAGACCGCCGAGCAGCAGGCCTAGCATGGGCGAGATGAAGATGAACGCGGCGGTCTTCAGGATGCCGGGCGCGAGCAGCGGGCCGGTGCCGGCCTTCGCGATCGTGGCGCCGACCATCCCGCCGATCAGCGCGTGGGACGAGGAGGAGGGGATGCCGTAGTACCACGTGATCAGGTTCCAGGCGATCGCGCCCATGAGCGCCCCGAAGATCACGACGTGGTCCACGGCCGCGGGGTCGACGATGCCCTTGCCGACCATCGCCGCCACCTTCAGGTGGAAGATGAAGATCGCGACGAAGTTGAAGAACGCGGCCCAGATGACCGCCTGGTAGGGGCGCAGCACGCCGGTCGAGACGACCGTCGCGATCGAGTTCGCCGCGTCGTGGAAGCCGTTCATGAAGTCGAACGCCAGTGCGAGGGCGACCAGCAGGACGAGCGTTCCGAGCGCGAGCGACGGGTCCATGCTCAGACGTTCTCGACCACGACCGCCTCGATCACGTTCGCGACGTCCTGGCACTTGTCGATCGCGTTCTCGAGGTACTCGTACACGTTCTTGTGCTTGATGAGCTGGCGGACGTCCTGCTCCTCGCGGAAGAGCTTCGAGATCCCGGAGCGCATGAGCGCGTCCGCCTCGCTCTCGAGGGCGTCGATCTCCTGGGCGAGCGCGAGCGCCCGCGGCGCGTTGTCCATCGAGGAGAGGAGCCCGACCGCGGCGTGGACCCGTTCGCAGCAGGCGTCGAGCACCTCGGCCATGCGCAGCGCCTCGGGCGGCAGCGTCTGGATGTCGAAGAGGTGCATCGACTCGGCCGCGTCCTGGATGAGGTCCAGGATGTCGTCCATCGTGGAGATGAGCCGGTGGATGTCGTTGCGGTCGAATGGCGTGATGAAGGTCTTGTGCAGCAGCGAGACGGTCTCGTAGGTGATCTTGTCCGCGCTGCGCTCGATCTCGCCGATCCGCGCGATCAGCACGGCGCGCTGCTCGCGATCGGCGTAGCGTCGCACGAGCTCGGCCGCCGTGCGGCCGCCCTCCGAGACGCAGGCCCCGTGACGGTCGAACAGCGCAAAGAACCGCGTCTCCCGCGGCATCAGGGCGGAAAGGAAGCGCATCGCAGCCCCCGGGCGCATCTGGCTATCGTTGTGCCCCGAAGTATCCGCGATCCGTCCCATTCGTGGTAGCGTGGACGCCGCGGATGCCCACCGGGCGCCGTCCTCTCCACCGTGAGCACCGACCCGCACGACTACATACGCGTCCGCGGCGCGCGGCAGAACAATCTCCGCGCCGTGGACCTCGACATCCCGCTCCGGGAGCTCGTCGTCGTGACGGGCGTCTCGGGCTCGGGGAAGTCGTCGCTCGTCTTCGACACGGTCTACGCCGAGGGGCAGCGCCGCTACGTCGAGACGTTCTCGCCGTACGCGCGGCAGTTCCTCGACCGCATGGACAAGCCGCAGGTCGACCGCATCGAGGGCATCCCGCCTGCGATCGCGATCGACCAGACGAACCCGGTGCGGACGTCGCGCTCGACCGTCGGCACCATGACGGAGCTGAACGACCACCTGAAGCTCCTCTATGCGCGCGCGGCGCGGCTCCACTGCCGCCAGTGCGGCGAGCCGGTGCGTCGCGACACGCCGGCCTCGATCGCCGCGGATCTCGCGGCACGCGCGGCGACCGCGGGCGACCCGCGTCTCATCGTCACCTTCCCCCTCACGGTGCCGGAGAATTTCTCCGAGGCCGAGGTGCTCGAGCTCCTCGGGCAGCAGGGCTACACGCGCATCCACGCCCGCGCGGGCCGCGAGCTCGAGATGGTGCAGGACCGCTTCCGTGCCGCGGGCGCCGACGCGGGACGCGTCGCCGAGGCGCTCGAGGCCGCGCTGCGCGTCGGCCGCGGGCGCGTCAACGTGCACGCCGACGGCGCGGGCGCCTGGAAATATTCGTCGGACCTGCACTGCGCGATCTGCGACATCCACTACCGCGACCCGACGCCGAGCGCGTTCTCCTTCAACTCGCCGCTCGGCGCCTGTGAGACCTGCCGCGGCTTCGGCCGCGTGATCGGCGTCGACTACGGGCTCGTCGTGCCGGACGAGTCGAAGACCCTGGCGGGCGGCGCGGTCAGGCCGTGGCAGACCGAGTCGTACCGCGAGTGCCAGGACGATCTCGCGAAGTACGCGCGCAAGCGCGGCATTCCCCTCGACGTGCCCTGGCGCGATCTGACCCCGGAGCAGCGGAACTGGGTGATCGAGGGCGAGGGACCGTGGGAGCGCAAGGTCTGGTACGGCGCGAAGCGGTTCTTCGCGTGGCTCGAGACCAAGAGCTACAAGATGCACATCCGCGTGCTGCTGTCGAAGTACCGCAGCTACGCGCCGTGCCCGGATTGCGGCGGCGCGCGCCTCAAGCCCGAGTCGCTGCTGTGGCGCATCGGCACCGGGGGTGCCTCCGCCGCCGCGGGCCATAACCTGCACGAGCTGATGCTGCTGCCGATCGAGCGCTGCCGCGACTTCCTCGCGGCGCTCGTGCTGCCGGCCCCGCTCGACGAGGCCAGCGACCTGCTGCTCGGCGAGATCCGCTCGCGCCTCGACTTCCTGGTCCGCGTCGGGCTCGGCTACCTGACGCTCGACCGCCAGTCCCGCACGCTCTCGGGCGGCGAGGTGCAGCGCATCAACCTCACGACCGCGCTCGGCACCTCGCTCACGAACACGCTGTTCGTGCTCGACGAGCCGTCGATCGGCCTGCATCCGCGCGACATGGGGCGCGTGATCGAGGTGATGCAGCGCCTGCGGGACAACGGCAATTCGCTGCTCGTCGTCGAGCACGATCCGCAGATCATGCTGGCGGCGGACCGCATCGTCGACATGGGCCCGGGGCCGGGCGAGCACGGCGGACGCGTGGTCTTCGACGGCACGCCGGCCGAACTCGCCGCACGCTCCGATACGCTCACGGCGCGCTACCTCTGCGGCCGCGAGGACGCGATCCACGCCGCAGGGCACCGTGGTCCGCCTCGGGAGGGCGATGCCCGGCTGGTCCTGCGTGGCGCGAGCGAGCACAACCTGCAGGAGCTCGACGTCGAGGTTCCGCTGCGCCGCCTCGTCTGCGTGACCGGCGTGTCGGGCTCGGGCAAGTCGACGCTCGTGCAGGACGTGCTGTACGCCGCGCTCCTCCGCGCGCACGGCAGGCCGACCGAGGCACCCGGCGCGCACCGCTCGCTCGAGGGCGTCGAGCACGTCGGCGAGGTCGTGCTCGTCGACCAGACGGCGATCGGCCGCACCACGCGCTCGAACCCCGCGAGCTACGTCGGCGCGTTCGATGTGATCCGCAAGCGCTTCGCCGCCGAGGCCGTGGCCATCGAACGCGGCTACACGGTCGGGACCTTCAGCTTCAATTCGGGCAACGGCCGCTGTCCCACGTGCTCGGGCAACGGCTTCGAGCACGTCGAGATGCAGTTCCTCTCGGACGTGTACCTGCGCTGCCCCGACTGCGACGGCAAGCGCTACCGGCCCGAGATCCTCGACGTCAGGCTCGTGCGGGGCGATGCCCCTGCACGCAGCATCGCCGACGTGCTCGAACTCACGGTGTCCGAGGCGGCAGCCTTCTTCGCGGAAGATCGCGAGGTGCTCGACCGCATCGAGCCCCTCGTCGCGGTCGGCCTCGAGTACCTGAGGCTCGGGCAGCCCGTGCCGACGCTCTCGGGCGGCGAAGCGCAGCGGCTCAAGCTGGCGGGTCACCTCGCGGAGGTGCGGTCCGGGGGCGGCAAGCCGGCCAAGGGGCGCGCGAGCGGCAGCGCGCGGACAGGCAAGGGCACGCTGTTCCTGTTCGACGAGCCGACGACGGGCCTGCACTTCGACGACGTGGCGAAGCTGCTCGGCGCCTTCAGGCGCCTGCTCGACGCGGGGCACTCGCTGGTCGTGATCGAGCACAACCTCGACGTGATCCGCGCCGCGGACTGGATCCTCGATCTCGGGCCCGAGGGCGGCGATCGGGGCGGGCGCCTCGTCGTCGCCGGAGCACCCGGGGACGTGGCGGGCTGTGCGGCCTCGCACACCGGCCGAGCGTTGCGCGAGCACGCGGCCTCGCTCGGACGCTTCGCGGCTGACGCCGCAGCCTCGACCGCGCGCGCTGCGCCGGCGTCACGCGTGGCGGATGCCGCGCGCCATGCGATCGTCGTGCACCGCGCCCGCGAGCACAACCTGCGCGACGTCGACGTGTCGATCCCCCGCGACGGCATGACGGTCGTCACGGGCGTTTCGGGCTCCGGCAAGTCGACGCTCGCGTTCGACATCGTCTTTGCCGAGGGCCAGCGCCGCTACCTCGAGTCGCTGAACGCCTATGCGCGGCAGTTCGTGCAGCCGTCGAGCCGGCCCGACGTCGACGCGATCTACGGCATCCCGCCCACGGTCGCGATCGAGCAGCGCACCAGCCGCGGCGGCCGCAAGAGCACGGTGGGCACGCTCACGGAAGTCCAGCACTTCCTGCGGCTGCTGTACGTCAAGCTGGGTACGCAGCACTGCCCCGACTGTCGCGTGCCGATCGAGCCGCAGAGCGCGGACGCGATCGCGGCGCGGCTGCTGCGGGAATCGAAGGGCCGTCGCGTCGAGTTCCTCGCGCCGCTCGTCGTCGCGCGCAAGGGCTACTACACGGACCTCGCGAAGTGGGCCGCCGGCAAGGGCTACGAGCGGCTGCGCGTCGACGGCGAATACGTGCCGACCCATCCGTGGCCACGCCTCGACCGCTTCCGCGAGCACACGCTCGAGTTGCCAGTCGGCTCGGTCGTGCCCGGGCCGAAGACCGAGCCCGAGCTCAGGCGGCTGCTGCAGCAGGCGCTCGACTATGGCAAGGGCGTGCTGCATGTGCTGGACCGCGGACGCGCCAGGGTCTACTCGACGCGCCGCGCATGCCCGTCGTGCGCCCGCAGCTTCTCCGAGCTCGATCCGCGGCTCTTCTCCTACAACTCGAAGCACGGCTGGTGCCCGTCCTGTTACGGCACGGGCGAGGCGATCAGCGGCTTCGACGCCGAGCAGTCCGGAGAGGAGATCTGGTGGAACGCCTGGTTCGAGGGCGAGGCGCAGCCCTGCGGGGAATGCGACGGCCGCCGCCTGAACCCGGTCGCGCTGAACGTGCTGTTCCGCGATCGCTCGATCGCTGACGTCTCGGCCTTGCCGGTCGACGCGGCACGCTCCTTCTTCGACAAGCTGCGACTCGCGGGCCGTGAGGGGGAGATCTCGCGCGACCTGCTGGCCGAGATCCGATCCCGGCTCGCGTTCCTCGAGGACGTCGGCCTGGGGTACATCTCGCTCGATCGCGCGGCGCCGACGCTGTCGGGCGGCGAGGCGCAGCGCATCCGGCTCGCCGCGCAGCTCGGCTCGAACCTGCAGGGCGTCTGCTACGTGCTCGACGAGCCGACGATCGGGCTGCACCCCCGCGACAACGAGGTGCTGCTCGACACGCTGGCGCGCCTCGGCGCGAAGGGCAACACGTTGCTCGTCGTCGAGCACGACGAGGAGACGATCCGGCGCGCCGACCACGTGATCGACCTCGGGCCCGGCGCGGGCACCCGTGGCGGGCGCATCGTGGGCGAGGGTCGCGTCGCGGATCTCATCCGCTCGCCCGAGAGTCTCACAGGCCGCTTCCTCGCCGAGCCGCTCGCACACCCGCTCGCTGCGGGCCGGCGGGAGGTGCGCCGCTCCGACCCGGCGCTCGAGGTGGAAGGCGCGAACCTGCACAACCTCCGCGACGTCGACGCGCGCGTCCCGCTCGGGCGGCTCACCGTCGTCACGGGCGTGTCGGGCTCCGGCAAGTCGACGCTGGCCCGCGACGTGCTCTACGCGAACCTGCACTCTCGCACCGGCGAGCAGCGGCGCCGCGGTCGCGGCCGCGAGCAGGGCTGGCACGGATGCCGGGCAATCCACGGTGTCGCGCAGGTCGAGCGCGTGCTCGAGGTCGACCAGACGCCGATCGGCAAGACGCCGCGCTCTTGCCCCGCGACCTACGTCGGGTTCTGGGACGACGTCCGGCGGCTGTACGCGGGGACGACCGAAGCCCGTGTCCGCGGCTACGGCCCGGGCCGCTTCTCGTTCAACACCGCCGGAGGCCGCTGCGATGCCTGCGAGGGCCAGGGCGTGCAGACCGTCGAGATGAGCTTCCTGCCCGACGTGAAGGTGCTGTGCGACGCCTGTGGCGGGCGGCGCTTCAGTGCGGAGACGCTCGCCGTGCAGCACCGCGGTCGCAGCGTCGGCGACGTCCTCGCGATGAGCGTCGACGAGGCCGTCGAGTTCTTCGCCGCCCACGAGCGCATCCATCGGCCGCTGCGGCTGCTGCAGGACGTCGGGCTCGGGTATCTCACCCTCGGCCAGCAGAGCCCCACGCTGTCGGGTGGCGAGGCGCAGCGCATCAAGCTCGTGACGGAGCTCGCCCGCCTGCGGTCGTCCGAGGATCCGCGCCGACGCGCCGCGGCGGGGGCGGGCACCCTCTACGTGCTCGACGAGCCGACGGTCGGACTCCACATGGCGGACGTCGAGAAGCTGGTCCGTGTGCTGCACCGCCTGGTCGACGCGGGCCACACGGTCGTCGTCATCGAGCACAACCTCGACGTGATCGCGGAGGCCGACTGGCTCGTCGACCTCGGTCCCGAGGGTGGATCGGGCGGGGGACGAGTCGTCGCGCAGGGGCCGCCCGAGAAACTCGCAGGCACCCGGGCGAAGTCGCACACGGCGCGCGTGCTGCGCACCTTCCTCGCCGAGCGCAGCATCGGCGCCCGTGCATGAGCGCGGCCGGGCCGCTGCTCACGCGGGAAGTGCAGGAACTGCTCGCCGCGGCGCACGGGCAGGGGAGCGCCACGGTCGAGTGCTCGCTCGACCTCGGGCGCACGAGGTCGACCGTCCGGATCGGCGCGGACCGCTGGCACTGGAGATCCGGGGACTACCCCTATCCCGACGACTGCCGCGAGCGCACGGTCTATCACTGGGACGGCACCGCGTTCCGTGCCGTCTCGCGCTACGGCGAGGGTCTCGTGAAGCTCGTGCCCACCGCGTGGGGACCGCCGACCTTCGAGATCGACGGCATCAAGATGCTGCCGACCGCGCACGTCTCGCCCTGGGAGGACGCGCGAGGCAAGGTGGCGCTCGTCGAGCCGCGCGGCAAGGCCATTCTCGACTGCTGCGGCGGGCTCGGCTATTTCGCAGCCGCCTGCCTCGAGTCCGGCGCCGCGCGGGTACGCTCCTGCGAGCGCAGTCCCGACGTGCTCTGGCTGCGCGGCCTCAATCCGTGGTCGCCCGGACCCGACCCACGCCTCACGCTCGAGTCCGCGGACGTGACTGCGGCCGTTCGCGATCTCGCGGATGCGTCGGTGGACGCCGTCCTGCACGACCCGCCTCGATTCGGCATCGCCGGCGAACTGTATTCGCGGGACTTCTATGCGCAGCTCGCGCGGGTGCTGAGGCGGGGCGGACGGATGTTCCACTACACGGGCGCCCCGAACCGCGTGAGCCGCGGCCGCGACCTCGCGGGCGAGGTTGCACGGCGGCTGCGCGACGCGGGCTTCCACGCGGAGCCCCGCGGGGACGGCGTGCTCGCCGTGCGGCGCTGATCGATGCTGCACATCGAGGTGATCCTGCTCGACCTCGACGACACCCTCTGGGAGGTCGGTCCCGTCATCGTGCGCGCCGAGCACGCGATGCTGGCGTTCCTCGCCGAGCACTATCCGCGCGTGCTCGAGCGCCACTCACTCGATTCGATGCGGGACGTGCGCGCGCGGATGGCGCTCGAGCATCCCGGCATGCGGCACGACTTCACGTGGCTCAGGCTCGCGTCGCTGCGGCACCACGCGCGCGATGCGGGCTACCCGGAGTCGATGGCCGATGCGGCATTCGAGGTCTTCTATCGCGCCCGCAACGAGGTTCAGCTCTACGACGACGTCATGCCGTCGCTCGAGCGGCTGAGGACCCGCCACCGGCTCTACGCGGTGAGCAACGGGAATGCGGACCTCGGCGTGATCGGGCTCGCGGCGTACTTCGCGGGCGCAGTCGCGGCGCGCGATGCAGGCGCACTGAAACCCGACCCGCGGGTCTTTGCACTCGCGCTCGAGCGGGCAGGGGCAGCCGCCGCGTGCGCGCTTCACGTGGGGGACGACGCGCACGCGGACGTCGAGGGTGCGCGCCGCGCGGGCCTCACACCCGTGTGGATCAACCGCGAAGGTCGCGACTGGCCCGCGAAGCTCTCGCCTCCACCACACACGGTGCGTACGTTGTCGGAGCTCGCCGACCTGCTCGGGTGCTGACCTCTGCATTCGTGCGCTGCGTCGCGATCCGGGTCTTGATGACGCGCCACGGGTTCCGCTAAGTTCGGGACATGGCGCACGGCAGCCAACCGGTCTCCGGACGTACGCGGTGGATTCCCTGATCCGCCAGTCGCACGCCGCGCTCGCACACTCGCTCGATCAAGGCTGCTCGCCGCGCTGTCAGCAGACTCGCGGTGCGGCTGCCAGCCGCCCGTTCCACGACGTCCAGAGGAGGCCATGAACCAGAGCAACCGCTCGGGCGAAACGCCCGCCATCGACGTGCGCAACCTGCAGGAGTTCTTCCGCGACGCACTCCACGAGGCGTTCGCGCGCCAGAACGTCTGCGTGGACGACCACACCGAGCACTATGTCGTCAATATGCTCACCCTGTTCTCACGCTCCGAGGCACTCTTCGAGCCGACCCCCGACGGCCCGCGCCTGAAGCCGCTCGCGCTGATGCTCGCCGAGGCGGCCGAAGCAGACACCGGGGAGCAGCGCAGCCGCGCGCTGCAGCGTCTCGGTGACGTGTCGCTCTTCATGGCGGGTTTCTTCTCGCACGGCTTCGCGCGCAAGCTCGTCGACGTCGACTATCACATCGCGATGGGAGGCCGCGCCTACGGCACGCTTGCCGACCGCTGCGGCGGCGGCACCCGGGCCCGGGCGTTGTCGTCGGTGTTCGCCGAGCTCGCCGCGAAGTTTCAGCGCCTCGTCGACGCGCTGAACGACGTGAGCGAGATGTCCTGGCAGACCAGCGACCGCGACAGGCTGCGGCTCTACGAGATCTGGCTCAAGACCGGGAGCCCGCGCGCGCACGGGCTGCTGCGCGAGATGGGCGTGAGTCCGGCCGTCGTGCCGGTGGGGCGGCGGCCGCACTGAGGCGATGCTGCTCGGCGAGCTCAAGAACCTCATCGCGGCGCTCTACGACGCGCCGGCTGCCTACGACGTCTACGACTTCCTCGTCACGGACGCCGGTCACGCGGCCGCGCTGCAGGGACGCGAGGGACCGCCGCCGGCCGACGAGCAGCTGCTCGTCGCGGAGCACGAGGACGGGGTCGGCGTGTCCCTGTACGTCGACCGCGCGGTGCTCGCCCGGCTCGGCGAGCAGTGTCCGTTGCGGGAGCTCGGCGAGACGAATCTCGCCGACTTCTGCACTGCGCTCGAGGGGGTGAGCCACCTGCACTACGTGGTGTGGAGCGCGGACCGCGAGCGCGACGTGTCGCTGCTCGAGCTGGAGCTGCAGGCGGAGGTGGACAAGTACGCTGGCGCGCTTCGGCTGCTGGTCGAGCAGCGGCAGGGACGCTTTCCCGAGGAACTCCACGACCGCCTGTTCCACCAGACGGGGTTCCTGCCCGGGCTCGAGGACGAGGAACGGGCGCGCTACGAGGAGGCGCACCGCTACGCGGCACGATTCTGCAGGCGGCTGGAGGAGCGCTTCCTGCGCCGACGGCAGGCCCGTCCCGAAGGACTGCTGGCGGAGCTGCGGGCTTTCTACCGCCTCGGGCGGCACGCCAAGCTGCGCCACGCCGAGTCGTGGCGCTGAGCGGGCAGAGGGGCTACTCGCCGTCCTTCTTGTCCGACATCTTCTTGCGCAGCTCGATCCACTTCGAGAGCTCACGCAGGTCCTTCTTCTTCTTCCAGCTCTGCTTGCCGAGCGCGCCGCTGTTGTACGGGTTGTAGCCGGACTTGAGTCCCTTGGGGTTGCTCTGCATGGGGCTCGAGGGGTCGGAGTCGTCGTCCTTCACCTCGAGGCGCGGGTCCACGAGTGCACGCACGCGCTCCGCGGCGCCGAGGGTGTCGTCCGCGGTCAGGTCTCCCTCGCCACTCCATTCCCAGGTCATGTTGCCGCGGTCGTCCTCGGCCAGTTGACCGGCCGGATTGGCTTTGGGATTCGATACTGGGGGCTTGCCCCGGGGTTTATCCGCCATGGTGGCGCTCCACGGTTTCGGAACTACGCTGGAAACGATGTTACAGAATCCCGGGGTCTCCGGAATGCGATCCGCCTCACGGTTTTCCCGGATCCGGCCCGAGTCGTTCCCGGGCCCAGAGCAGGCCGATCACGCTCTTCGCGTCGTGGATCTCGCCGCTCGCGGCCTGCCGGAACGCCTCGGCCGCCGGCACCCATCCGGCTTCGAGCACCTCGTGTTCCTCGGGGACGGCGCTGTCTGCCGCGAGATCCCGGGCCAGGTACAGGTGGATCGTTTCCGTCAGGACGCCGGGAGAACTCAGGAACTCGCCGAGCTTCTCCCATCGTCCGGCCGTCACGCCCGCTTCCTCGGCGAGCTCGCGGCGTGCGCACTCGAGCGGAGGCTCGCCGCCGTCGAGCTTGCCGGCCGGCAGCTCGACGAGCCAGCCGCCGGCCGCGTGGCGGTACTGCCGCAGCAGGCACACGCGTCCGGCCGCATCCACCGCGACGATCGCCGCGCCGCCGGGGTGGTGCGCGATCTCGAGTTCCGCCACGCGTCCGTTCGGCAGGCGGACGGTCTCGACGTTGAGCTCGAGCACGCGGCCCGAGTAGACGCGCCGGATTCCTTCGGTCATGCGGGTCACACTGGATGGTTGCGTGATACCCGGCGATCATATCCCCATGGACGGTCCTGCCTCGCTCGTCGTCGTCACCGGTCGCCCGGCCACGGGCAAGTCCGCCCTCGCGGCCGAACTGCGGCGGCGCGAGGGCTGGCCGGTCCTCGAGAAGGACGCGATCAAGGAGGCGCTGGTCGAGACGCTCGGCGCCGCCGACCCGGCCGCGTCGCGGCGGCTGAGCGACGCGAGCTTCCGCGTACTGTTCGCGCTTGCGCGGACCTGGCCTGCGGGCGAGGGCGGCGCGCTCGTGCTCGAGGGCAACTTCCGGCCCGGCGAACACGAGCCGGCCTTGAGCGAGATCCTGCGGCGCAGGGCGAGCCGTCTCGTGCAGGTCGTGCTGCACGCGCCGCGCGACGCGCTCGTCGAACGCCTGCGCACGCGTGCCGCGCAGCCGGGACGGCACCCGGGCCATCGCGACCTCGAGACGGCCGAGGCCCTGCTCCGGGAGGAGGCGAACGGGGGGCCGCAGCCGCTCGCGCTGCCGGGCACGCTGCTGGTCGAGGACACGAGCGGCCTCGACGCGCGCCGCCTCGAGGCGATCGCGGCGGCCGTCGCAGCTGCGGCGGCGCACCGCCCGTGGCTCGTGTGATACTTTCGCCAGTCGACCAGGACGCCGCGATGCCTGCGGCTGCAGGAGCCTTCCACGTGGATACCACGAGCATTCCCGACACGCTGGCGCGCCTGCGCCAGACCTTCGACAGTGGCAAGACGCGCCCTGTCGAGTGGCGCATCGCGCAGCTCACCGAGATCGAGCGGATGATGCGCGAGCACGAGGCGGACCTCGCCGAGGCCCTGCGCGCCGATCTCGGCAAGTGCCGCTTCGAGGCGATCCTCACGGAGATGAGCTTCGTCGAGGAGGAGGCCAAGTACGCGCGCCGCAACCTCGCGGAGTGGATCCGGCCGCAGCGAGTGCGGACGCCGCTCATGGCGCAGCCCGGCCGCAGCTACATCCAGCCCGAGCCCAAGGGCGTCGTGCTGATCATCGCACCGTGGAACTACCCGCTCTCGATGGTGATGGCGCCGCTCGTGGGCGCGGTCGCCGCGGGCAACTGCGCCGTCATGAAGCCCTCCGAGATCACGACGCACACCTCGGCCGCCATCGCGTCGATCCTGCCGCGCTACCTCGACCGGGATGCGTTCGCCGTGGTCGAGGGCGGCGTGCCCGAGACGACGGAGCTGCTCGCGCACCGCTTCGACCACATCCTCTACACCGGCAACGAGCGCGTGGCGACCATCGTCATGACCGCCGCCGCGAAGCACCTGACGCCGGTGACGCTCGAGCTCGGCGGCAAGAGCCCGTGCCTGATCGACAAGAGCGCCGACCTCGAGGTGGCGGCCTCGCGCATCGCGTGGGGAAAGTTCATCAACGCGGGGCAGACCTGCGTCGCGCCCGACCACGTGCTCGTGCACCGCGAGGTGGCCCAGCGGTTCATCGAAGCGCTTTCCCAGAGGATCAAGGACTTCTACGGCGAAGACCCGTCGCAGAGTCCCGACTTCTGCCGCATCGCGAGCGAGCGCCATGCCGCGCGGTTCGCGGAGCTGCTGAAGGGGCAGAAGATCCACCTGGGCGGCCGCGTGGACGTCGAGAAGCGCTACGTCGATCCCACCATCGTGCTCGACCCGGCGCCGGACTCGGCGCTCATGCGCGAGGAGATCTTCGGGCCCGTGCTGCCGGTGATCACCGTCGACGAGATGCACCACGCGATCAAGTTCGTCGCCGACCGGCCGAAGCCGCTCGCGCTCTATCTCTTCACGAAGAGCAAGGCGCTCGAGGAAGCGGTGCTCGAGCGACTGAGCGCAGGCAGCGTCTGCATCAACGACGCGGTGATCTTCATGGTGTCGCCGGAGCTGCCCTTCGGCGGCGTCGGCACGAGCGGCATGGGCCGCTACACGGGCTGGTACGGCTTCGAGACGTTCAGCCACATGAAGCCCGTCATGCGGCGGAGCTTCCGCTTCGACGCGCCGCTGCGCTACCCGCCGTACTCGGACAAGAAGGCGAAGCTGCTCAAGTTCGTCCGCTAGCAAGCCCCGCTAGTGCTGGTCGACGCGGTCGACCGAGGCCTGCCCCGAAAGCTCGCGACGGATGTGCGACCACGACATCCCGATGCCGAGCACGAGGCCGAGGATCGTCAGCCCGACCCAGGCCATCGTCCGGCGGTCGCCCACGTCGAGCCAGCCCTTCGACACCATCCACCACACGATCGAGGCGAAGAAGGCGACCATCAGCCCGAGCCCGACCGGGCCCATCGCGTTCAGCGTCGACTTCACGAAGAAGAGCCAGGCACCGACCAGCAGGAGGCCCGCAACCGCCTCGGCCGGCGTAATCGACGGGAAACCGTCGGCTAGCCAGTGATAGTAGGAATGCCCGGTCGGGTTGAAAGTCAGCAGCACCAGCGCGACCGAGAAGCCCACGCGCCACAGCAGCCCCGACAGCTTGAAGTCTTCCATGCAGCCCGGCCTCTCTCGTTTTGATTACGCGCATCTTAGCCCAGCGGCCGTGCCGGACGGCCCGCGTGCGGCTGGATATGCATACAGCCCCCGCCTATAGTTGCGAGGCATGACCACCGGCGATGCCCACGCCCGCCTGAACGACGAGCAACGCGCGGCGGCGTGCCACGGCGAGAGTGTCGGCGGGGGCGTGCAGGCCGGGCCGCTGCTCGTGATCGCGGGCGCAGGCACGGGCAAGACGACGACGCTCGCGCACCGCGTCGCGCACCTGCTGCTGCACGGCGTGACGCCCGAACGACTGCTGCTCCTCACCTTCACGCGCCGCGCCGCCCTCGAGATGACGCGCCGTGCGCAGCGCGTCGTGGCCGAGGCGTCGGCCGCGGCTCGCGGCTCCCCGGGCGCGCTGCCGTCCGTGCGGCTGCCATGGTCCGGCACCTTCCACGCGATCGGCAACAAGCTGGCCCGGCGTTACGCGCACCGGCTCGGCCTCGATCCCGCCTTCAGCGTGCTCGATCGCGGCGACGCGGCCGACCTGATGGACGTGGTGCGGCACCGGCTCGGTCTCTCGCACACCGAGCGGCGCTTCCCGCGCAAGGACACCTGCCTCGGCATCTACTCGCACCGCATCAACACGCAGCGGACGCTGCGCGACACGCTCGAGATCGCCTATCCGTGGTGCGCCGAGTGGGAGGAGCCGCTCACTGCCCTCTACCGTGCCTACGTCGACGAGAAGCTCGCGCAGCAGGTGCTCGACTACGACGACCTGCTGCTCTACTGGCTCGTGATGATGCGCGACCCGGCGCTCGCCCGCGAGGTCGGCTCGCTCTTCGACCACGTGCTGGTGGATGAGTACCAGGACACCAACGCCCTGCAGGCCGAGATCCTGCAGCGCCTGCACCCGGACGGCGCCGGTGTTACGGTCGTCGGCGACGACGCGCAGGCGATCTACTCGTTCCGCGGTGCAACGGTCGAGAACATCCTCGGCTTCCCGGAGGCGTACTCGCCGCCGGCGCGCGTCGTGATGCTCGAGCAGAACTACCGCTCGACGCAGGCGGTGCTCGACGCGGCCAACGCGCTGATGGCGGAGGGCGGGCGGCAGTACCGCAAGTTCCTCCGCAGCCCGCGCGGGCCCGGCCTGCGTCCGCGGCACGTCACCGTCCAGGACGACCAGGCGCAGGCAGGCTACGTCGTCGAGCGCGTGCTCGAGGCGCGCGAACGCGGCGTCGATCTGCGCCGGCAGGCCGTGCTGTTCCGCAACTCGGACCACAGCGACGCCCTCGAGCTCGAGCTGATGCGCCGCAACATTCCTTACGTGAAGTACGGCGGGCTCAAGTTCCTCGAGGCCGCGCACGTCAAGGACCTGCTTGCCGTGCTGCGCTGGGCGGACAACCCGCGCAACCGCATCGCTGCGTTTCGCGTGCTGCAGCTGCTGCCGGGCATGGGGCCCGCGAATGCCGAGCGCGCCTGCGACGCGTTCGAAGCCGCGGGCCACCGCTGGTCCGCGCTCGCCGGGTACGCGGCGCCGGCCGCGGCGCGGCCGCATTGGCTCGCGCTCTCGGAACTCCTCGCCGCGATCGGCGCGGACGGAGCAGCGTGGGAAGGGCAGGTCACCCGGGTGCGGGCATGGTACGAGCCGCACCTGGACCGCCTCTACGAGTCGGCGCAGGTGCGTCGCGGCGACCTCGAGCAGCTCGAGCGCCTGGCCGTGCAGTACGCAGGCCGCGAGAGCTTCGTCACGGAACTCACGCTCGATCCGCCGCAGGCGAGCGGCGACCTGGCGGGCACGCCGTGGCTCGACGAAGACTACCTGGTGCTCTCCACCGTGCACTCCGCGAAGGGCCAGGAGTGGGAGTCGGTGCACGTGCTCAACGTGACCGACGGCAGTTTTCCCTCGGAGTTCTCGGCAGGACGCCCGGAACTACTGGAGGAAGAACGCCGGCTGTTGTACGTCGCGATGACGCGAGCGCGTGAGGAGCTCCACCTCATCGCACCCGTGCGCTGCTACGTGACGCAGCAGGCCCCGACGGGCGACCGCTACGTACACGGGACGCGCAGCCGATTCCTGACCCGCGACGTGCTCGCGCGCTTCGAGTGCGCGGCCTGGCCCGTCGAGCCGCCGCGCGGCGGTGCGGACGGATCGAGCCCGGCCTCCGGCGCTCCGGCCGTCGACATCGCGACGCAACTCCGCAATCTGTGGTGACGATCGTCGCGGGTCCACGTCGCCGCTACCGGCGCGCGCCCGGCCACCGCGTGAGTTGAGCACAAATGAAAAGGCCCCGGGTTGCCCCGGGGCCCTGCGTGCTTCGATCGGCCCGGACGCTTGCGCGTCCGGCGACTCAGCGAGCGATTACCAGCGGCGCTGGCCGCCGCCGCCGCCGCCGTAGCCGCCACCACCGCTGCCACCGCCGTAGCCGCCGCCACCGCCGCCGTAGCCACCGCCACCCGGACGGCCACCGCCGCCGGAACGGCCGCCACCGCCGCCGCCACCGCCGGTGCGCGGGCGATCCTGCGCTTCATTCACGCGCAGCGGGCGACCGCCCATGTTGAAGCCGTTGAGCGCCTGCATGGCGCGCTGGGCGTCGGCCTGCGGCATCTCGACGAAGCCGAAGCCGCGGGGACGGCCCGTCTCACGGTCGGTCGGCAGGGCGACGGAGTCGACCGTGCCGTGCTGGGCGAACAGGTCGCGCACTTCGCTCTCGGTTGCGGAAAAAGGCAGGTTGCCCACGTAGATCTTGGTCATTCGAACATCCTAAGAAAAGCCAACACAAAGACAGGAATGCAAAGCCGATACGCCCAAGGCGCGCCGTCCCCTGTCGAGGGCGAGCGTGCGGGCGATCCCTGTCACCTGATCGAAGACGTTTCGGCTTAACAAACCAGGCGCCAGGAGGCGCCCTGCAAGACACGGACGGGCAACGATCGCGGAGCAGTCTAGCACAGACGTGTTCTTGTCAAGTGGGACTGGCCGCAGGAATGCATGCCGGCGATGGATGCGGGCGACCTGGCGGAAGGAGGGGCTGACACGAGGCACCGGACGTCTGGGGCGGAGGCGGTTGTTCGGGACCGATCGAAGGGACGAATTCCGGCGCAGAGATTTACAGCGATGTCAAGCCTAGCGTGCCCATCCCGGGCGTGCAAGCTAAATCATTGATGCATCGCAATAATTACACGCCAGCCGCGCAGGCGAAGTCGGTCCGGTGCACGTCGTCGGGTCAGAAATGGTCTACGGGGCGCGGTCCCGCAGATCCGTGCGGGGCACCGGCGCGGACGATCCAGTGCTCGATGGTGCGCAGGTTGGCCCAGACGCTCGCCTGGTCGTTCCAGCCTCGCAGCCACTCGGCCGGGACCGGGCGGTCGAGCCCCGCGCGCTCGGCATGCTCGGCCAGGCGCCGGGCGAAGGGTTCGGATTGGGGACGGGGGTCGAGGGTTTCTTCGAGCACGGCGTCGCTCCTGCGTCGACGCCGCGCATTCAAGCGCCCCCGGGTTACGCCCCGATGACGCGTGCGTGAAGGATCCTTTGCGCCGCGCCGGGCTCAGCCGCCGCGCAGCGCGCTCCAGAGCGTCCACGCGCCGATCGCGATGAAGCCCACGCCCGCGACGATCGACAGGTATCGCGTGTTCACGTACTGGGAGAGCGTGCTGCCGGCCGCGACCGCGACCGCGGTCGAGGCCACGAGCGCCGCAGCCGCCGCGACGAACACCGCGGCCGCGCCGTTCTTCCGGTCCGACGCGAACAGCACCGTCGCGAGCTGGGTCTTGTCGCCCAGCTCCGCGAGGAACACCGTGCCGAAGATCGCGAACGTCGTCTTGGCGTCCATCCATCGCTCCCGTCGCAGGGCCGGCCGCCTCAGGCCGGCTCGAGATACGTGTAACCGTGCAGCTCGCCGTCGTAGAACCGCCGCAGCGCCTGGCTCTCCGCGAGCGACAGGCGTCCCTCGCGGACCGCGCGCTCGCAGTCGCGCGTGAGCTGCGGCAGCAGGCGGTCGACGTCGTAGCGCATGTAGCGCAGCACCTCGGCCGCGGTGTCGCCCTTGACCGTCTCCTCGATCCACCAGCCGCCCTCGTCGTGCAGCTTGATGTGCACGACGTGCGTGTCGCCG
>Ga0105090_10000518_pt1 | contig 19084 bp, 20 predicted proteins | sample PPLLak3March2015_FD_79110 | JGI IMG/M metagenome (GOLD analysis project Ga0105090, IMG submission 79110) | Freshwater sediment microbial communities from Prairie Pothole Lake near Jamestown, North Dakota, USA - PPLs Lake P7 Core (1) Depth... | ecosystem: Environmental > Aquatic > Freshwater >... | reverse complement strand
ACCGAACTCCGCAACGGCGACCGCGTCGAGATCATCACCGCATCACATGCCAAGCCCAATCCGCTGTGGCTGAATTTTGTTGCCACCGCAAAAGCACGCGCCCATATCCGGCATTTCCTGAAAACCATGCATTTTTCGGAGTCGGTGCAGCTCGGCAGCCGCCTGCTGCAGCAGGCGCTGGCCAATTTCAAGGCCAACCTGCCCGACGTCAGCGCCGCCCAGTGGGACAAGCTGGTGCGCGATTCCAGCGGCCGCTCGCGCGACGACATCCTGTCCGACATCGGCCTCGGCAAACGCCTTGCCGTGGTGGTCGCCCATCAGCTGCTGGCAATGGGAGAGCCCTTGCCGGCGGAATCGCGGCCCGTGGGTGCCGTCGTGGTACGCGGTTCGGAAGGCATCGCGGTCCAGTTCGCACGCTGCTGCGGACCGATCCCCGGTGACCCGATCATCGGCATCATCAGCAAGGGCCAGGGCATGGTGATACACACCCACGACTGCCCGGTCATCGCCAAAAGCCATCGCGATCCCGAACGCGTGCTCGATGTGCAATGGGATGCCAATCCGTCGAAACTTTTTGATGTGGGCATCCGGCTGGTGGTGGCCAATCAGCGCGGCGTACTGGCCAAAGTGGCTGCCGAAATAGCCGCCGCCGAATCCAACATCCAGAATGTCGCCGTCGATCCCGAGGACGGCGGCACCTACACCGGCATGCGTTTCACGGTGCAGGTCATGAACCGCATGCATCTTGCGCGTATCGTCCGCGATCTGCGAAAAATTCCCGAGGTTGTACGCATCAGCCGTATCAAGGGATAAGCGCGCCTGTCCGCATTCGTCGGGCAGTAAATAGCATCACAAATACAGTTGGTTATACTCCAACATCAATGACTTCTCATTGTGTGCGCTCAACCATTGCTGCTGCGATATCGGACCAGTTCTGATGAACGCCGTCACCCGGATATTGCTGGTTGAAGACGACGCAGCGGAGGCCGCGCTGACTCGACCGTACAATCATCCAGGACGCCCCGGCAGACGCCGACGACGTCGCCATCACCCACGCCATCATTGCGATGGGCCGCAGCCTGCGCCTGAGTGTGGTCGCCGAAGGTGTGGAAACAGCGGCACAGGCTAATTTCCTGAGTATGCATGTGCGTCGTGGTGTTTACATCTTCCGGCGAACCCCGCGACATTGCCCTGTGCGAGAGGCTGGGCTGCAACAGCTACGTGATCAAACCGGTGGCTTACGAAAGTTACATCAGCACCGTGCAGCGGATCGGCACGTACTGGCTGACATTCAACGAAACATCGCTGCACAGGGAATGATTGGAACGGCTGCGCGAAGCTCGCCGCTGCCCTACTCTTAAGCTGCGGCACGAATCTCGCCGCTTCCTGCTTCTGCCGCGGCACGCTTCTAGCCGCATAGTCTCATTTGCAGGCGCTGCGCCCGTCGTTCCAGCCCATCATGTAATCCGCATTGTCGCGAAACAGGCGTTCGTCGCGGCGCTGTTTCCCGCTCGCCGAAGCGCAACCATCAGCATGACCTTGCTTGAAGGTCGCCGAATAACCCGCCAGGTTGAAGCGTGGTTTTTGCGTCTGCTGAGGCGGTGTGCCGCAAGCTGCCAGCAAAAGTGCGGGCAGCGCGCAGGCCATAATCCGCAATCTGCCGCGGTTCAACCGGCGCTCACCAGTTGGCCATCACGAACCTTCACGCGCTGGCCGACACCCACATCGGGTTGTGCCGACCGGAAGCTGCGATAACTGTTGTCATCCATGCGTACGCGGATTTCATAACTGACATTCTTTTTCATGGTTTTCTCGACCTCGTGTCCGGCGTAAGCACCGGCGCCGGTACCCACCACGGTCATCGCCGTGCGCCCGCGACCGCCGCCGACCTGGTTGCCAAGGATACCCCCAACCACGCCGCCGGCCACGGCACCGAGGCCCGAACCTTCGCCTTTGACCTCAACGGCGCGCACGCTGTCGACCACGCCGCAATCCGTACAACGCGCAGCGGCAACGGCCGGCGGCGGTGTCGTTTTGTTGGCGGGGGTTTTTACAGCTGTGTTTGCCGAAGCGGTTTTGCTGCTGGCGTTTTTTTCAGATGAGTTCGCTGCAGTCTTGCCTGCGCCGCCACCGGCGGCCCGCTCACCGACCGATTGCGACTGTGCCTGCGGCAAAATACCGGTCAGGGCCGCTATGCTGAGCATGCTGGCAATGATCACCGCGATGCCGGCAATCAGCAATGTCGGATACAGCAGTGCCGGACTGCGCCGCGCACCCGCCGACCCACTCTGCGTGTGGATGATCGATGACATGGTTTGCTCTCCATAGTTGTTGGCTTCGCCGCATACAACAAGCGCTTGCCTTCTACTTCTCGCAAGACCAGTGCCATACAAATAACCATTTAAAAACAATAGTTTACGAGATTCAGCCTGGGCGGAGCTGTCGCCGGAAGGCGACCACACCACCATCGACAAACATAACCATTTGTTTTAATTAATGTTTTTCAGTCTGTAAACAACGACTACAGGTGACCATTAGGGCCTGTTAACAATCATTTCGTGAGTGCGACGGCGACGATTTGGTCTCAGGGCCAGGAGTGTCGAGCGCGGTTTGCCCGTTGGCAAACAAGCGAAGGCGCGACAACGCACTGGGGCCAAATCGTCCCGTCCCGAAGGGTTGTGGTCAAAATCGTCGGTGGCAAGGCACTTGCCGTGGCCCATATCGAGAATATGGGCGACTCATTTGCCAAATGCGGTAACGCCGCCAGTGGCGATTTTGACCACAACCCATCTCATGAAATGATTGTTAACAGGCCCTAGGCGCGTTGCGGTTTGAACAAACGCGGGTCGAGCTGATGGCGCTGCAGCAGTTTGTAAAACTCGGTGCGGTTGCGTTTGGCCAGGCGCGAAGCCTGAGTCACGTTGCCATCGGTGATTTTCAGCAGCTGCGCCAGATAATCGCGCTCGAACTTGCGCCTTGCCTGCTCGAAGGACGCAAACTCGGTTTGCTCACGCTGGATCGCCTGCTGCACCAGGTTGGCGGGGATGCGAGGTGTTGTGGTCAGCGCGACTGACTGCTCGATCACGTTGTAGAGCTGGCGCACATTGCCCGGCCACGCTGCAGCGACCAGCTGTTCGACCGCCTCCGGCGACAAACCGGTGACGTCTTTTTTGTAACGCGTTGCGAGCTCGGTGAGGAAATGTCCGGCGAGCAGTGGAATGTCCTCGCGCCGTTCGGCCAGCGACGGCAGGTTCAGCGCCACCACTTTCAGCCGATAATAAAGATCCTCACGGAAATTTCCCGCACTCATTTCCGTATCGAGATTGCGGTGCGTCGCCGAAATGACCCGCACATCGATCGGCACATGCTGCATGCCGCCCACCGGCCGCACTTGTTTCTCCTGCAGCACGCGCAGCAGCTTCACTTGCAGGGCCGGCGGCATGTCGCCGATTTCGTCGAGCAGCAGTGTGCCGCCGTCGGCCGTCTGGAACAGGCCGCGGTTGTCGCGCACAGCCCCGGTAAAGGCACCTTTGACATGGCCGAACAGTTCGGATTCGAGCAGCGTTTCGGGTATCGCGGCGCAGTTGATTGCGACAAACGGCCGGTTGCTGCGCGGGCTGGCGGCATGCACTGCACGCGCCAGCAGTTCCTTGCCGGTGCCTGATTCACCCTGGATCAGCACGGCGGCGTCACCCGCCGCCACCAGCCGCGCTTTAGCCAGCACTTCTTCCATCGCCGGGTTGCGGGTAATGATGTTCGCACGCCACGCGCCGTCATCAACACCCGCCGCATTGGGCGCACCGGACACCGCCAGCGCGCGTTCGATTTCAACCAGCAGCGCCTTGGCGTCAAACGGCTTGGTCAGGTAGCCGAACACACCGCCTTTGACCGCCGACACCGCATCGGGGATAGTGCCGTGCGCGGTCAGGATGATCACCGGCAGTGCGGGGTTTTCCGCGCGGATCGCCTCGAACAGCGTAATGCCGTCCATGCCGCCCATCTGCAGATCGGTGACCACGACTTGCGGCCGTGATACCGCCAGCTGCGCCAGTGCGCGTTCGCCACTGTCAGCGAGGGTCGCGCCGTAACCGGCGGCTTCCAGCCTGAGTTGCATCAGGCGCAGCAGTCCCGGATCGTCATCGACCACCAGCACCTGCGCCTTGCCCTGCGTTTTGCCCTGCGTCGCCATATTCATCATCGGTATCACCTTTTCCGTGTTCCGCTGCCTTCGCGGGTCATGTTGCGCTCCAGCGTCAGCAGCGCGTCCAGTTTCTGTTGCAGACCCTGAGCGCTGGTTTCGAGCCGGCGCTGTTCCTGCAGGGATGCCACCATCATCAGTGCCAGTCCGCGCAGCGCAGCGTCGTTGCTGCGCGTCACCGGTTCGAGCAGTTCCTGTGCGCGTGGTTCCTCGGTCGCCGGCGCACCCGGCAAAGTCAGCAGCAGCGCATAACGCAGCCGGTTGGTATCGCTGCGTGTCTTTGCCAGCGCGCGGCGCGCCCCTTCCTGTTCGCGTGCCAGTTCCTGTCCGGTCAGCTGGCGCACCTGCGCGTAATAAGCCAGCACTTTTGCCGCATCGTCCGCGCGGTTTTCCTCAACCACGGGCGTCGTGGTGCTGACCGGATCCACGGGCTGCAAGGCCCCGCATCCCGCGAACAGCAACGCCGGCAGCAAACCCCATCCATAACGCCACTTCATGCCACCGTCCCCTGCCGCAGCGGCAGTGTCAGGCGCATGCGTGCACCCGAACGTGCCGGTTCGTCCACCACTTCGGCGGTACCGCCGTGCGCCTGGGCGTAATCGCGGACCACCGACAAACCTATACCCGAACCGCGCAGCGGTCCGCCGGCCACCGTACGTCCGCGGTAAAACGGGTCGAACACCCGCTCCCGCTCCGTGGGCGGGATGCCGGATCCGGCATCGGCAACGTCCAGCGTCATGTGCACGCCGTCACTGCGCGCGACAATACTGATGACGTTGTTTTCCGGGGAAAATTTCACGGCATTGGACAAAAGATTATCGATCATGATGCGCAGCTTCTCCGGGTCGGCCTCCAGCGTGATCTCATCCACCTGCGGCGCAATACGCAGTGCCCGGGCACGCAGCGCAAGATTCTGGTCATCCACCACCCGCGCCACCACCCGCCGCACCTCGACCGGTGAAAAATGCAGTGCGCTGCGATGGAATTCCGCAGCGCCATACGACAGCAGGTCTTCGATCAAGCGCTGCAATTCTATACTGCTCGCGCGCAAGATTCCTGCAACCTCCTGCTGCTCCGGCGTCAGTTTGCCCAGCGCCTCCTCGGACAGCAACTCGGAGCCCTCGCGCAATGCCGTCAACGGCGTCTTCAGTTCATGTGATACCTGGCGCAGGAAACGGTTCTTCTGCTGCTCCAATTCGGTCAGGCGATGGCGCAGCCATTCGATGCGGCGGCCGAGCAGTTGCAGGTCGCGCGGCCCGCTGACGCCAACCGGCGCCGAAAAATCCCCGCCGCCCATGCGCCGGATCGCCGCATCAATTTGCCGTATCGGCCGCGCAATCAGAACCGTGAAACCCGCCGCCAGCAGCAGCGCCACCGGCACCAGCGCGAGCATCTGCCACAGGGTGATTTGCTGCGCACGCGTCGCAGTTTCACCCATCACCTCGATTTCGCGGTCAATCAAGCGGTCGCCGCGTTCGATGATGCCCTGCGCACGGCCATCCAGCCGGACAAACTCCTGTGCGGCTTTTTTCAGCGCCGTCTCGTCGGCGGCCTCATTTGCGACGGTACCGCGCAGCATCGTAAATATGGCCATTTCGCTGTCAATGATGTCGTTCAGTGCGATGCGCTGCTCCTCATCAAAAGGCAGGGCCGAAAATTCGCCCGCGGTCTGCAAAAACAGCTTGCGGTTGGTTTCATAGGTATCCAGCAGTGAACGGTCACCGAGGATCGCCATCTGCCGGGTGTTGCGCTCCAGCGCATTCAGCAACTCCGCCAGCTTGCGGCTGGACTGCGTGGACTGCACAGCCTGCTGCACGGCACGCTGGCTGCGGTTGGCAAACTGGTTGATCGCTACCGCGTTGTTGACCAGCGCAAAAATCAGCGGCAACGCCACCATTGCAAAGCCGATGGCCAGCAGCCTGGGAAATGAATTTGGTTGCAGGAACCGCATCTGTTCAGCCGGTGAAATGAGCCGGGGAATACGCTTTACGACGCGGCAATCCGGAAAACGCCGAGATTACGCGCCTTGTTTGTTCTTGTCTTCGAGAGCTTTGATCAGTCCGTCGATGCCCCCGCGCCCGATTTCAGAAGCAAAAGTACCGCGGTAGTTGATCACCAGGCTGGCGTTTTCAGCGACGATGTCGGTCACTTTCCAGGTCTTGTCGGTCAGCGTCATGCGGTAATCGATACTCAGCGGCTGGCGTCCCGGCTCGCGGACAAGGGTGCGCACGGTGGTGTAATCATCCCCCGGCTTCATCTGCAAGGGCCTGACTTCGATCTTGCGTTCGACATTGGCGGACTCGGCCAGGGCAGTGGTGTAGGTCCGCACCAGCAGCGTGCGGAAAGCGTTTTCCAGGGCCTTCTGCTGCTCGGGCGTGGCATCGCGCCAGGATTTGCCCATGGCGGTCTGTGTCATCGTACGAAAATCAAAATGCGGCAGCACTTTTTTCTCGGCAACGTCTTGCAATGTCCGGCGATCCTGATTCTGCTTGAGGATGGCCAGCACCTCTTCAACCGTGGTGCGCACCAGCACGTCGGGCGCAGTCTGGGCCCAGGCGGTGAAGGGCGCAGCCGAGGTGATCAGAACGAGGATGATTGCAGCGAGTGATTTTTTCATCTTGTTGTTTCCCTTGCAGATGCTGAATTAGATGCGGATTTGCAAGTCCTTCACACGATACCCGCCTTATTTACACGCTTTATGCCGTGCATCGCCATGACTTGTTCCACAAGTCTGACCACGATCTGCGGAAATCGTGCCAAAAATTACAAAATGTTCTTCTTAAACAACTGTTTATAACTCATCTGCACGTCCGATTACCGCTCAATAGGGCGTTGTTGCGCGTTTGTTATGATCAACGCATAACCGAATCAACATAGTCAACAAAGGCTCACCTTGAAACTGCTTCGTTACAGCTTGAAACACGAACCCCGCACGCTCGCGCGGATGGGGGTGCTGATCACACCCGGCCGCATCGCCGACCTGCGCGCCGGTTACGCACTGCACCTGATGGAACGTGCCGGCAACCCCAAGGGCCGCGAACTCGCCGCCATTTACATGCCGCCCTACATCACCGAATTCCTGCACATGGGCGAACAGGCGTGGATCGCGCTTGCCGACGCCTACACCTACCTTACGGATCTGGCGGCAGTCCGGCCCGATGCGCCGGGTTTTCACGGCGAACCGCTGTTCCTGCCGCTCGCCGACTGCCGCGTATACGCACCCATACGCCCTTCAAAACTAATCGCCGTCGGGCGCAACTATCCCGGCTACACCCAGTTCCCGGGCAAGGCGGCGGGCAAGATTCCCGCGGGATTCATCAAAACCCTGTCGGCCATCGTCGGCCCCGGCCGCGACATCATCAAGCCGCGCATCACCAAGGCGCTCGACTGCGAGACGGAACTGGCGGTGGTGATCGGAAAAAAATGCAAAAACGTGCGTGAAGAAGACGCCTACGACGTGATCGCCGGTTACACCATTGTCAATGACATTACCGCGCGCGACCTCGGCGCTCTCGAACGCCAGGCCGGCCACCTGTTCCTCGGCAAAACCCTGGACACTTTCGCGCCTATGGGGCCATGGATGATCACCCGCGATGCGATACCGGATCCGATGCACCTGCGCATCCAGACTCGGGTCAACGGCGAAACCCGCCAGGACGGCAATACCCGCGACATGCTGTTTCCAATCCCGCAACTGATCGCGCATTTCTCGCAAATGACCCTACGGCCCGGCGACATCATCGCCACCGGTTCACCCGGCGGTGGCGCCTTGTCGAATCCTGACTGGTACCTGAACGCCGGTGACGTCATCGAATCGGAGGTCGAGGGGATTGGCGTGCTGCGCAACGCGGTCGTCGATGAACCGGCAGTCTGACCCGCCCTCCGCGACGACAGCGTTCGTTTACTCCGCCAGCCCGAGGCGCACCGGCACCTCGATTTTTTTGCCGGCGCGCAATACCGTCAGCGTCACGGTTTCGCCAGGCAGATGCTGCTCGAGCGCCGCGAGAAGTTCATCGAGCCCTCCTACGGGTTTTCCGGCAAGCGCAACGACAAGATCGCCAGCGACAATATCGCCTGCCGCGTTGCGTTCGAAGGATTTGATTCCGGCGGCATCTGCCGGGCCTCGGGGCACTACACCGACGATCGCGACGCCGTTCGGCAGGCCCAACGAGTCATGGAGCTGCGGCGGGGCGGCATGGATGCCGAGCGCCGGACGGATGAACTTGCCGTCGCGGATGACGCGCGGCACGATCCGGTTCACTTCGTCGACCGGGATCGCAAAACCGATACCGGCAGACGCCCCGGAAGGGCTGTAGATCGCGGTGTTGACCCCGATCAGCCGTCCGGCGGAGTCAAGCAGCGGACCACCGGAGTTACCGGGATTGATCGCGGCGTCAGTCTGGATCACGCCGCGAATCGTTCGCTGCGTGATCGACTCGATTTCCCGGTTGAGCGCGCTGATGATACCGGTCGTCAGCGTCTGGTCGAGTCCGAACGGATTGCCAATCGCATAGACCTTCTGGCCGACCAGCAGATCGCGGCTGGACCCGACCGTGATCGGTTTCAGTTTCGCTTTTGGCGCGTCGATGCGCAGCACCGCGAGATCGCGGTCCGGGAACGCGCCAACGAGCGCCGCTTTCCACGTCGACTGGTCGGACAGCGTGACGGCAGCCGCGTTGGCGCCCTGGATCACGTGATAGTTGGTCACGACATGACCGAGTTCGTCCCAGATGAAACCGGTACCGGTGCCTTTCGGCACCTGGGTCACGTCGGCGGAATTCAGGCTACGGGTCGTCTCGAGCGTCGTGATGTGCACCGTCGACACCGTTGCGGACTTGAACACCGAAATGTTGTTCTGCTCGTCCTCGGCCAGCGTGCCCCGTGCATCCACTGCCCGGGGCTGTGCCGGAACGCCGCTGCGGCCCGCGAATTCGTCCCAGACGCCGAACCACCACAACAGCGCGGCCACCACAATGACCAGCAGCAACCAACTGCCGGCCGAGCCGCGCTGGTCGCGGCGCGAACCGGAAAAATGCATCGATCCCTGCAATGCCTGTGGCCTGAACGCCATGACGTCCCCTTGACTGAATGTGCTGCCCCGCCCGCGTCGCGATGATACACACTGGTGCCTCGTGTGCCGATTTTTATTTAACTTATTGGTTAATAACAATATTTATGCTTCTTCAGCGATCCGCAGCCAGGTTCTTCAGCCCAGTTCCGGAATCCCGAGTTCGCCCGCCAGCTGATCCAGCGCAGCGAGCAGTGCAGGCGGCATCGGGATTCCGTTTTTCTCATGGTCGGCGCGGGCGATATGGGTACCCTCGCCCGGCAGGCGGATGCGGTCGACGCCGGGCAGGCGTTTTGAATTGCGGATGTCGCGAATCAGCGTGTCCATGCCCTGCTTGAACTCCTTAAGGTCCTGGAAGGCTTCGATGTTGATGGCAACGATGGTGTGGCCGGTGTTGGTTTCGGTGGTGTCGTCATTGTTGAAATCGACCACATCCTTGCCCATCGCCGCCCCATTCAGGTTGCCAGCGAGCAGGCCCATCACCAGCGCCAGGCCATAACCCTTGTAACCACCGATCGGCAGCAGGAAACCTTCGTTCGCGCGTTTCGGATCGGTCAGAGGCTTGCCCTGCCGATCCATCATCCAGCCCTCGGGCATCATCTCGCCGCGCTGTGCCTTGGTTTTGACTTTGCCGTACGCCGCCACGGTCGTTGCCATGTCCAGCACGATGGCCGGTTCTTCACCCGCGGGTACAGCAACTGCGATCGGATTGGTCGACAGCAGCATGTCCAGTCCGCCCCAGGGCGGCAGGTGGTTGGCGCTGCCCACGGCCATGTAGAGGCCGATCATGTTGTGCTGCGCCGGCATGCTCGCGTACAGCGATGCCGGTCCGGCGTGGTTGCTCCAGCGCGCGCCGACCCAGGCGACTCCCGCAGTCTTCGCCTTCTCGATCGCTTTTTCGGTGGCGAACTTCATCACCAGATGGCCCATGCCGTTGTCGCCATGCACCAGCGCCATGCCAGCCATTTCGCGTTCGACGCGAATATTCGGTTTGACGTTGACGGCCTTGCCCTTGATGCGGCGGATGTACTGCGGCAGGCGGAACACACCGTGGCCTTCGGAACCGTTGATGTCGGCCTGCGCCATCAGTTGTGCAATGGCCTTCGCGTCCTCGCGCGGCACATCCACCGCCTCGAATGCGCTGGCAATGAAGCTGCGGAGTTTGTCGCCGGAAATCCGTTGTTTCTGTTCAGTCATGGTTTTGTTCCAACTTATTTTGTTCCAGCTCATTTTCTTCCAACTCAATCAATGCGCCGAGAAAGTCTTTTGGATGGACGAAGGCGATGCGTTCGCCATGTACGTTCAGTTGCACCTTGCCGCCGCCCAGCACCTGCGCGCCCGCAGCGCTGAGTTCCTTCGTGGTCTGTTCCACGCTGTCGACGCCGAGGCAAAAATGATGAATGCCGCCTTTGGGATTGCGTTCGAGGAATTTCGCCACCGGTGAATCCGGCCGCGACGGTTCCATCAGTTCGATCTTCGCGTTGCCGAGATCGATATAGGTCATGCGTACACCCTGCTCTTCATTGACCTTGATCGTGCCGGCGGTCAGCCCGTACATCACGCGCAGCTTGTCCAGCGCCGCGGCGAGGTCTGGCACGACAATGGAGACATGGCTGAGTCCGGTAATCATAAGCAGGATGCAAAAAGAATATTATATAAGCATTTGATTTCAAATCACTTTTTCTGCACGTAACTCGTTGATGCGGGCATCGCTGAAACCGAGTTCTTCACGCAGCACGGCTTCGGTATGCTGGCCCAGCAGTGGCGGCGCGCGGCGGATACTCGCTGGCGTGTCGCTGAAACGAAAAGGGATGCCGAGCATTTTGACGCTGCCCGCTGTCGGGTGTTCGACACTGGTCACCATGTCGCGCGCAATCGCATGCGGTGCGGCCAGTGCCTGCGCCACGCTGTTGATGCGGCCGCAGGGAATGCCGGCCGCCATCAGTTTCTCGATCCAGGCTTCCGCGCCAACACGTTTTAACTCTGCCTTGATCAGGTCATCCAGCGCATCGCGGTTGCCGATGCGATCCGAATTTTTGCTGAAACGCGGATCGGTCGCCCATTCACTGTGGCCGAGTACTGCAGAGAATTTCGCAAACTGACCGTCATTGCCTACCGCCACCGCGATCATGTCATCACTAGTCGGGTAGGCGGTGTACGGGACGATATTGGGATGCCCGTTGCCGAAACGGCCGGCATCCTTGCCCGAAACCAGATGATTCGCGGCAACATTGGCCAGCATCGCGAGGCCGGAATCAAACAGCGACACTTCAACATGCTGACCGCGGCCGGTGCTGTGGCGCGCATTCAGTGCAGCAAGAACAGTATTACAGGCCAGCATGCCGGTGCAGATGTCGACGATGGCGACACCGTACTTCATCGGCTCGCCCTCGCGCTCGCCGGTGATGCCCATCAGCCCGGACTCCGCCTGCAGGATGAAATCGTAGCCGGGCAATCCAGCCTTGGGCCCGACCGAACCGTAACCGGTGATCGAACAACGCACCACACGCGGCGCGTTGGCCTTGAGCCATTCGTTGTCGAAGCCCCACTTCTCCAGCGTGCCGACCTTGAAGTTCTCGACCAGCACATCGGATTTTTTGATCAGACCAGCCAGCACTTCCTGCCCGGACTTCACCGCCATGTTCAGTGTCATCGAACGTTTGTTGCGGTTGACGCCGAGGTAGTAGGCCGACTCACCTTCAGCAAAGGGCGGACCCCAGCTGCGGGTATCGTCACCGCTGCCCGGCGGCTCGACCTTGATCACATCCGCGCCCATGTCGCCGAGCATCATCGTGCATAGCGGACCGGCGAGGATGCGGGTCAGGTCGAGGACGCGGATGCCGGTTAACGCACCTTGGGGTTCTGCAGAGCGCATGATGATTGTTGCGGACTTTGAAAATTGGAAAGTTCAAAGCGTGAAGCTGTTAAAGAGTGAAGAAGTGAATGGGGTACCCCCTTCACGTCTTCACTCCTTCACTCATTCACCGCTTTTTACGCATCGAAGGCGGCGCATTGAGGTCGCGCTCGTAACCATCGACGTATTGCTCCAGTTCCTTTTTCGCCTGCATACGGAATTTCTGGAAGTTCGGCTTGCGGCCGGCGAGGAAGGCGTCCATGCCCTCGTTGGCTTCGGGCGAACCCCAGACATGCGCCAGCAGTTCCATGCCTTGCTGCCAGGACGAGTACAGGTTGTCGGATTCGAAGTTCAGCGACTTCTTGGTCATACGAATGGTCAGTGCGCTGTGGCCCTTCATGGTTTCACACCACTTCAGCGTTTCCTTGACCAGGTCTTTTTGCGGCACGCACTTGTTGATCAGGCCGACTTCGACCGCTTCCTTGGCGCCGAAACGGCGGGCGCAGAAAATCATTTCACGCGCCAGGCGCTCGCCGATGATGCGCGGGATGTACTGGGTCGCACCCACGGTCGGGCAGGCCCCCACCTTGGCGCCGGTCTGGCCGAGCACCGCGTTTTCCGAGGCAATCACCAAGTCGCACCACAGCGCGAGTTCGTGTCCGCCGCCCATGCACCAGCCGTTGACCATCGCGATCACGGGGATCGGCAGGCCACGAATGGTCATCGCCAGTCCCAGCATGCGGTCGTTCCACATATAGGCATTGGTAAAGTTGAGGCGTTTCATCGCAAAAAAATCGCCGCCAGCGGAGAAGGACTTGTTGCCCTTGCCGGTGATCACGGCGCAGACGATGGACGGGTCTTCGCGCGTCGATTTCAGCGCGTCGATCATCTCGTCAAGGGTCTGCTCGCGGAAGGCATTCAGCACTTTTTCGCGGTTTATGGTGATCCACGCCACCTGGTCTTTCACTTCAAACAGGATGTCGCTGTATTTTTTACCATTTGGTTTACGGGATTTGGACTTTTTGGTTTTGGCGGCCATAACTATCCTCACTGGTGGATTCGACTTGGAAAGCGGTGATTTTAGCAGATGACCCTCCGGCGATTGACAGGCCATGGCTGGATCTCTATCGTGGTTTGGCGGCACAGAATACGAAGTTCACAACATGACGAAGCGCCGACCAAACTCGAACAGTTCAAACTCGACGGGGTAGTGCAGAAAATGCGCTGCCCCTTCCTGATCGTGCACGGTGCCGACGACGAACAGGTGCCGCTGGCCGATGCGCAAGCGCTGTACAAAGCTTCAGGATCACCGGACAAGACGCTACGGGTGTTTACTGCCGAAGAAGGCGGTGCACAGCACTGCCAGCGCGATTACCTGACGCTGGGTGTCGCGGAAATGTGGAACTGGTTTGAGGACAAGTTGAAGCCGTGATTCGATACTGTGAACTCCGGCGCTGCCAGGATTGTGGGGCGCCGGTGGGGGCTAAGGATGTGTTCTGCGCACGGTGTGGGGCCAAACTGCCGCGAGAGCCTCGATAAGTGCCTATCTCGGCTCAAGCGCCAAGCTTTAACCGGAAGTCCCAACTAAATTAAATTGAGAAAAGCGCATTCTATTTTTCCCTCATCGCCTCAACGCGACGCAACACTTCCGGAAATATCAGGTGCCAGTCGGCAACATGTTTCACCCTGAAGTCGACAATAAGTGAATTTCCGTCGGGCAACCCCACGAAGGTTCTTAAGTGGCCGTCCGGCTTATCAAGCGGAACATTAAAAAAGTATGGCTCTCCATTCGGCATTCTCACATCGTCACGGTTAGTAAGGAACCCAAAGGTCGGGTTTCCGCTTTCGTTGAATATTTGAAGTAATCCAGGAACCTGAGGGTAGGGCCTGAGAGTGTGCTTCGGAAACCGTGCCTGCAATCCCGCCCGATTAAATTCCGCGGTCCTTTGATTACCGGAACGCTCTGGCTTAATCAAGACGTTCAACTGATCCAAGCTCGACCATTCTGATCGCGGAATCTCACGAGACGGACGTCCGCTAGGCCAATGCATACGTAGCCAAACCCCAACATCAGTTGCGGTGCCCATATTTACATCGGGAATTCGATACGTAGATGGGCCGACTTTCGCAATCCAAACCTTTTTGCCATCTTTGTCCGTCGTTTCGACATATGAAATTGGCGGCGGGTCTTTCTGAGCAGCATTCGCAAGTGTCGTTTCGTTTTAGCTAGCTGAATCGTTTTTCTCACCAGCTCCACGCTGCTCTGCGCCACATGAGACTAAAAGGCTGGCCACAATAATTAACACCGATGCCTTGCGACATGAAAAGTCAAGAATGCCCAGATTAATTCTTGTGTCAGACATACTCTGAAACCTCAACTGGTATAGGTACGGAGCCCTGCCTCATTCCAAAAGATGATCATGCAATCTTGCGTGGCCTGGGTCTGGCGACAGGTTTTCCCTGTACGCGTTTACGCAGGTATTCAAACACCTCCGCAGCTGGAATTCCCGCTCCGGTTGTTTTCATCTGCGTAAGCCGGCTTGCTGCCTCGGCATGAAACGCGGCGCGCAGAACCATGGGGTCATCAGGTCTTGCAATCATGCATTTTCCTCACTCTGCTGTAGCCCGCCCGCCAGGGCGCACGGACCGAAAATGGGTTGTAATCCACTTTGACATACGTAGCCTATGGGCTACAATAGCGCCATGCGTGTCGCAGAGACGGAACTCTATCGTGAATGGATCAACGCACTCAAGGATCGGACAGGGAGAGCGCGGATTCAGGTTCGCGTTGACCGTCTGGTTCACGGTAATCCCGGCAAGCACCGGAATCTGAGCGACAGTGTGTCTGAGTTGAAGATCGACATCGGGCCCGGGTACCACGTCTACTACACGCAGCGGGGAACCCGACTCCTGTTGCTACTCGCAGGCGGAGACAAATCAACGCAGCAAAATGACATTGAGACAGCAATCTACCTGGCCCGGAACTTTCAGGAGTAAAACGATATGCCCAAGCCCGCCGCAAAGAAACAAATGAAGACCAAGACTACTCCCTACGATGTAGCGGAACAGCTGCGCACACCGGAAGAGATGGCCGCATACCTCGATGCTTGGCTCGAAGAAGCGCCTGACGATACGGCCGGGATCGCCAGAGCACTCGGAGACATCGCCCGCGCGAAAGGAATGACGCAAGTCGCCAAAGATACCGGCCTCAGCCGCGAGAGCCTGTATCGGGCACTCAGCGCTGACGGGAATCCGAGCTTCGCTACCGTGCTCAAGGTTGCGCGCGCGCTCGGATTAAAGCTGCACGCTGAGGCGGCATAAGAAAAACACGTTCGCAACAATGAGGCCGATTTCCTTCGCGGATGTCGGCATCATCCCGTATCAGACGTATTCCGACACCTCAACCAGATTGAGATCCGGATCGCGGAAATACACCGATCGGATATCCCCCATCGCACCGGTCTTGATGCAGGGCCCTTCGATGATCGTGACCTTGTGTTTGTTCAGGCTCCCGATCACCTGCTCCAGCGGCACTGAGGCAATAAAACAAAAATCCAGCGTGCCTACACCCGGCGCATGCGCCTTGGGTTCGTATTCCTGGCCCTTCACGTGGATGTTGATTTTCTGTTTGCCGAATTTCAGCGCCAGGCGTTTGCCTTCGCGGAAGGTCTCCAGCTTCATGCCGAGGACTTCGGTGTAGAAACGGATGGTTTCGTCGGGTTGTGCGGTGGTCAGGACGAAGTGGTCGAGGCGGTCAATCATGGTGTTCTCCAATTCTTTAATCGTCATTCCGGCTCGCGCTTCGCTTGGCCGGAATGACGGTATTTTATAAGTATTTGATTTTATTAATATTTTTGTTATTTGCTAGATGACGCCTTTGGCGAGCAAATCAGCAATCGTTTCGGGTTTGAGCCCGGCGCGCTGCAATACCGCCTCCGTATCCTCACCCAGCCGCGGCGCGGTGTTGCGAATCGAACCCGGTGTCGCCGACAGTTTGGGCACGATGCCCGGCACATTGACCGCCGTGCCGTCACGCGTGGTGATGTTGAGGATCATGTCGCGCGCCTTGTATTGCGCGTCCGCGGCGATGTCGGCCACAGAATAAATCGCGCCTGAGGGCACGTCGTGTTCATCGAGGATTTTCAGCGCTGCGGCCTTGTCGCGTGCGCCGGTCCATGCCGCTATCGCAGCGTCGATCTCGGCAACACGTTTGACGCGACCGTCGTTGGAACCGAGGTCCGGTGATTTACCCAGATCATCACGACCGATCGCTGACATCAGCCGTTTGAAAATCCCGTCGCCGTTGCCGCCGATCAGGATCCAGCCGTCTTTGCACGGGTAGGCATTCGACGGCACGATGCCGGGCAAGGCGCTGCCTGCGGCTTCACGCACCACGCCGAAGGCGCTGAACTCCGGAAGCAGGCTTTCCATGCAGTTGAACACGCTCTCGTAGAGTGCAATGTCGATGACCTGGCCTTCGCCCCCTGCATCTTTTCCATTCCTGTCGCGGTGATAGAGCGCCATCAGCACGCCGATCACACCATGCAGGGCAGCCAGCGTGTCGCCGATCGACACCCCGACACGCACCGGCACCCGGCCTGGTTCTGCGGTCAGGTAGCGTAGGCCGCCCATGGATTCGGCGATCACGCCGAATCCTGGACGGTCGCGGTACGGCCCGCTCTGGCCGTAGCCGGAAATACGTACCATGACCAGCTTCGGGTTAATTTTTTTGAGATCCTCGTAACCGAGACCCCACTCCTCCATCTTGCCGGGGCGGAAATTCTCGATCAGCACGTCGGCCTCCTTGACGAGATTACGCAGGATGTCCTGGCCTTGGGCTTGTGTCAGGTCCAGCGTCACCGACTGTTTGTTGCGCGACTGGACTTCCCACCAGATCGAGTTGCCGTCCTTCAGCAGCCGCCATTTGCGCAAAGGATCCCCCTTGCCCGGCGGTTCGATCTTGATGACTTCGGCGCCGAAGTCGCCCAGTGTCTTGCCACAGAAAGGGCCGGCGATCAGCTGGCCGAGTTCGATGACGCGCACGCCGGCGAGGGGGCCGGCGGCGGTTTGTGCTGTGGTGGTCATGGTGCGCTTCCTTCAGTGAAGACTGAAGGATACCGCGGACGGCGCTGCGGTATTACAGGCTTACTTGCGTAACTTACTTGCCCTGCAGTTCCGCCGCGCGTTTCACCGCTTTGACGATGTTGAGGTAACCGGTGCAGCGGCAGAGGTTGCCCTCGAGGCCGTGCACGATTTCTTCGTCGGTCGGTTTCGGATTGTCCTTGATCAGGGCCGCGGTGGTCATGATCATGCCCGGTGTGCAGAAACCGCATTGCAGCGCATGGCATTCGGTAAACGCCGCCTGTGCCGGATGCAGCTTGCCGTTTTTGGCGAGGCCTTCGATGGTCACCACGTCGGTGCCGTCGGCCTGCACAGCCAGCATCGTGCAGGATTTGATCGCGCGACCGTCAACATGCACGGTGCAGGCGCCGCACTGGCTGGTGTCGCAGCCGACATGGGTGCCGGTCAGGTTCAGCGTGTCGCGCAGGAAATTGGCGAGCAACACCCGGTCTTCAACTTCGCCGGAGCATTTCTTGCCGTTTACGGTCATTTCAATTTTTGCCATTGCCGTGCTCTCCGGTTAGCCTGCCAGCGCCGCGACTGCGCGGGTGGCCATGACTTTTGCCAGCTGCGCGCGGTATTCGCGCGTGCCGTGGATGTCTTCGTTCAGATCGTCAGCTGCCAGCGTCAGTTTTTCAATCGCGGCAGTATTCATGCCTTTCGCCAATGCATTTTCCGCATCGCTCCAGCGGAACACGCCGGGACCTGCGCCGGTCACTGCAACACGAATACCGTCGGCGGTTTGCGCGACAAAAACACCGGCCATGGCATAACCCGAAGCCGGATGCGGAAACTTGGCGTAGGCGGCTTTTTTCGGCAGCGGGAAGGCAATGCGCACGATCAGCTCGCCCGGCTCCAGCGCGGTTGCGAACATGCCCTGGAAAAAATCATCGGCGGCGATTTCGCGTTTGTTGGTGATAATCTTGGCATTGAGACCGAGCACTGCCGACGGGTAATCCGCGGCCGGATCGTTGTTGGCGACCGAGCCGCCCAGCGTGCCGCGATTGCGCACCTGCGGGTCGCCGATGCTGGAGGCCAGTGCAGCGAGTGCCGGAATTGCATCACGCACGACTTTTGAAGTCGCGACCTGCTGGTGTTTGCTTGCAGCGCCGATGACCAGCGCGCCGTCCTTGACTTCGATTCCGGACAATTCGGGCAGGCCACCAATGTCGACCAGCTGCGTCGGGTTGGCGAGGCGTGCCTTCAGCGTCGGGATCAGCGTCATGCCGCCGGACAGCGGTTTGGCTTCGTCATCCCTGGCGAGCAGCTCGCCTGCTTCCTTCAGCGTTTTTGCCTTGTGATACTGGAATGCAAACATGTTCAGTGTCCTTATTTAGTGTCCGGCTTTGGCGGACGTGATCGCCTGCCACAGCTTGTGTGCGGTCAGCGGCATGTCCAGCGGCGGCACACCCAGCGGCCGCAGCGCGTTCATCACGGCATTGGTCAATGCGCCCAGTGAAGCAGTACAACCGGATTCGCCCATACCCTTCACACCCAGCGGGCTGATGGTGCCGAATGTGGTGTGGTCGGCGATGGTGATGTCCTTGATCCAGCCGGCTTTGGGCATCGGGTAATCGACAAAACTGCCGGTCAGCAGCTGCCCGGTTTCCGGGTCGTAGACGATGTTCTCGCCGAAAATCTGGCCCCAGCCCTGCGCCACCGCGCCATGCATCTGGCCTTCGACGATGGTGTGGTTGATAACGGTGCCGCAATCGTCAACCGTCACATACGAGACCACGGTGGTGACACCGGTCTGCGGATCGATTTCGACTTCGGCGATATGACAGCCGTTGGGGAAAGTCGAACCGAATTTGCCTTCGCCGGTGACCGACAGCGGTTTTTT
>Ga0105090_10000517_pt1 | contig 19109 bp, 20 predicted proteins | sample PPLLak3March2015_FD_79110 | JGI IMG/M metagenome (GOLD analysis project Ga0105090, IMG submission 79110) | Freshwater sediment microbial communities from Prairie Pothole Lake near Jamestown, North Dakota, USA - PPLs Lake P7 Core (1) Depth... | ecosystem: Environmental > Aquatic > Freshwater >... | reverse complement strand
CGGCGCATCTGCGCCTGCGAGAGGTTCGTGTGGATGCGCGAGCCCAGGCGGATGCCCAGCAGGGCGAAGGGGGCGACGAAGGCGATGCCCAGGAGAACGCTCGACTTGGCGAGCAGGCCGGCCACCAGGTACATCAGCCCGCGAAGGGTCGCGGCGACGGAGATGATGGCCGAGATGGTCGCGCGGACGGCGTCCTTGTCGCCGAGCCGCCCCGTCAGGTAGGCCACGTAGATCGGGCCGCCCGCGCCGAACACCGCGCCGAACACGCCGGCAATGGTGCCCGCGGGTACGCACCACCACGCCCCGATGCGGCCCTTGGGCACGGGGTTCAGCAGCGTGCTCGCCCCCACCCCCATCGAGAAGAGCGCGAGGGCGATCGCGAGCGGCTTCTGCGGCACGCTCACCAGCACCGTGACGCCCAGCACGAGCCCCGTCACCAGGAAGGGCAGCAGGCGCCGCAGCTCCGTCCAGCTCACGTGCTGCCGGCTCGTGCCACCCACGAACATCGCCGAGACGATGTCCGAGAGCACCATGATCGGCACGAGCGTCGTGAGCGGGATCCAGTTGGCCAGGATCGGGATCGCGATCACCGTCGAGCCGAAGCCCGAGATGCCGAAGACGGTGTACGCGAGGAGGATCACGGCCGGGGCCGCGATCCAGAACGCGAGGGGCAGCTCGGCCCACTCGCTCATCCGCGCGGGTGGTGCTTGGCGTGCAGCTTCTTGAGCCGCTCGCGCGCGACGTGCGTGTAGATCTGCGTGGTGGAGATGTCCGCGTGCCCCAGGAGCATCTGGACGACGCGCAGGTCCGCGCCGTGGTTGATGAGGTGGGTCGCGAACGCATGCCGCAGGGTGTGCGGCGAGATGGACGAGCGGATGTCGGCGCGCGCCGCGTGGCGCTTGACGAGGCCCCAGAACGCCTGCCGGGTCATGGGCCCGCCGCGCGCGGTGACGAAGAGCGCGTCGGACTTGCGCGCCCCGAGGATCATCGGCCGCGCCTCGCGCAGGTAGCGGGCGATCCAGTCGACGGCCTCCTCGCCCAGCGGCGTGAGGCGCTCCTTGGCGCCCTTGCCCAGCACCCGCACCACGCCCATGTCGAGGCTCACCTGCTGCACCTTGAGGCCCACGAGCTCGGATACGCGAAGCCCGCTCGCGTACAGGGTCTCGAGCATCGCCTTGTCGCGAAGCCCCGCGTCGGTGTCCGTGTCGGGCACGCCCAGCAGGGATTCGACCTCGGCCTCCGTGAGCGACTTGGGCAGCGGGCGCGGCAGCCGGGGTGATTCCACGTCGACGGTCGGGTCGTCCCGGCGCAGGCCCTCGGCCGAGGCGAACCGGTAGAAGCGCCGCAGCGAGGAGACGAGACGCGCCGTGCTGCGGGCGCTCGACTTCTTCGTCGTGACCTGCCAGGCGAGATGGCGGTGCAGGTGGGCGGGTGCGGCGTCGACGATGCCCGCTTCGCCGCCCTCCGCGAGCCACGCGGCGAACTGCGTCACGTCGCGCCGGTAGCTCTCGAGCGTGTTCCTCGAGAGCCCGTCCGCGAGCCACAGGGCGTCGCAGAAGCGTTCGATGAGGGCGACGTCAGGGGCGGAGGGCGCCTTCATGCTCCAGGAGCCAGCGCTTGATGGACCGCTCGAAGCCATCGCCGCGCACGCCCATGAATCCGCCCAGCGTCCCGTCGTTCGCGACCACGCGGTGGCACGGCACGACGAGCGGGATGGGGTTGGCGCCGCAGGCGCCGCCCACGGCGCGCGCCGAGGAGCCGATGGCCTTGGCGATGTCGCCGTAGGTGCGCGTCTCGCCCGGCGGGATCGCCTGCATGGCTTCCCACACGGCGATCTGGTGGCGCGTGCCGCCGAGCTTCAGGGGCAGCTCGAAGTCGAACGCCGGGTTCTCCAGGTAGGCCTGCAATTGCACGCACACCAGGTGCGCGATCGTGTTCTTCTTCGGCACGAGGGCCGGCACGTCGGGAGAGAGATAGCGGATGGCCGTGACGTGGCGGTCGTCGGCGGAGATGCCCAGCGTCGCGAAGGGCGTCTTCACGCAGGCTTCGAACGGCGCCATGGCTTTAGCCCTCCCCTGCGAGCTTCCGGATCCTCGCCGCGAGGTCCGGCGGCAACGCGATGCCGTCCTTCGCGATCTTCGCGCGGTTGGCGCGGCGCCGGTCGCCGGGGATGCGAACGCCCTCGTCCGCGAGCATCGCGGCGACGAGCGTCTCGACTCGCTCGAGGAACACGTCGTTGCCGGCGAGCGCGCCCGGATCGATGGCGAGGAAGGCCTGTCCGATGCGCGTGGGCTTGCCCGCCTCCGTGAAGAAGCTGTCGGACTCGAATCCGTAGGCCGAGCCGGAAAGCGCGCAGGCGAGCAGTTCCACCACGAGCGCGAGCATGGCGCCCTTGGCACCCCCCGCGGGCACCATCATCCCCTCGAGCGCGGCCTTGGCGTCTGTGGTCGGGTTGCCGTCCTTGTCGAGCGCCCAGCCGAGGGGAATGGGCTTGCCGTCGCGGGCGGCCACCATGATCTTGCCGCGCGCCACCTCCGAGAGGCTCAGGTCGATGACGATGGGCTCGCCCTGCCGGCGGGGGAAGGCGGCCGCGATGGGGTTGGTGCCGAAGATCGCGCGCTTGCCGCCCCACATGGGCATGGCGCCCGGCGAATTGCCGAACGCGAGCGCGACGAGGCCGGCTTTCGCGAGCGGTTCCACGTGGTAGGCGGCCACGCCGAAATGGTTGCTGTTGGCGACGCTCGCGAAGGCGACGCCGTGAAGCTTCGCGCGCTCCGCCAGTTCCCGCGTGGCGAAGGCGCACGCCTCGAAGGCGAGGCCCCCACCCGCGTCCACGAGCACCGCGCCGCCGCGTTCGTTCGCGATGCGCGGGACAGCCGAGCCCCTGGCGCGCCCGTTGGCCACGTGACCGCAGTACTGCGGGATGCGCGAGGCGCCGTGGGACGGGATGCCGTCGAGTTCCGCCGCGACGAGGGCGGCGGCGGTGCTCGCCGCCATGGCGGGCGTGGCGCCGGAGCGCTCGAGCGCGCGTCGCATCAGGGAATCGAGGTCAGCGGGGGCGTAGCGGTCGGTCATGTCGTGGCGGGCGCCGGGGTGCGGCGCAGGAACTGGAGGAAAAGGACGAAGCCGAAGAGCCCGACGCCCACGGCATCGAGGCTGTTCACCGGGATGATCACGAGGGCGCCGGCCAGGACCAGGAGGCCCCGCTCGAGCCCGGTGGTCTTCTTGAAGAGCCAGCCCTGCAGGCCGGCGGCCAGCGCCGTGATGGCCACGAAGATGAGCGCGAGCACGCCCAGCACGTCGAACCACGAGGCGCCCTTGGGCAGCATGAGGAGCACGCCCGTGCCGAGCGGGTCGAGCACGAAGAAGAAGGGCACCACGAACGCGGGCATGGTGTATTTCCACGCCTGCAGCGTCGTCTTGTACGGGTCGCCCCCGGTGATGGCCGCGGCCGCGAAGCACGACAGGGCCGTGGGCGGCGAGACTTCCGAGAGCAGCGCGTAGTAGAAGACGAACATGTGGGCCGCGTAGTCCGGCACGCCCAGCGTGATGAGCGCCGGCGCCGCGATCACCGCGCAGATGATGTACGAGGCCGTCACCGGCACCGCGAGGCCCACGATCCAGACGATGAGCGCCGTGTAGAGGGCCGTGAGCGCGAGGCTGCCGCCCGCGTAGTCGATCACGATCGAGGAGAACTTGAGCCCCAGGCCCGTGAGCGTCACCACGCCCACGATGATGCCGGCCGAGGCGCAGGTGGCCGCGACGTTGAGCACGCCCGTGGTGCCGGCCTCCATGGCCTGCACGAAACGCCGCGGCACGAGCGCCGTCTCGCGCTGGAAGAAGCTCACGAAGAAGGCCGTCACCGTCGCCCAGAAGACGGAGAGCGTGGGCGAGAAGCCCATCAACATGAAGACGACGATCGAGGCGAGGGAAAGGAAGTGGTACCAGTAGCGCTTCGTGAGGCTCCAGGCGCTCTCCACCGCCTCGAAGACGCCCTCGCTCATGCCGTACTTGCGCGCGTCGAGCTCCACCATCAGGTACAGCGAGAAGTAGTAGAGCACCGTCGGGATCGTGGCCATCTTGATCACGTCCAGGTACGACATCTTCAGGAATTCGGCGATGAGGAACGCCGCGGCGCCCAGCACCGGTGGCGAGAGGATCGCGCCCAGCCCCCCGGCGGCGAGCAGGCCCCCGGCCGCATTCTTCTCGTAGCCGCTCTTCGCGAGCATCGGGTAGGCCACCGAGCCGATGGTGACCGTGGTCGCCACGCCCGAACCCGACGGGCCGCCCAGCAGGAACGAGGAAAGCACCACCGCCCGGCCCGCGCTCGTGGACTTGCCGCCCATGAGCGAGAACGAGAAATCGAGGAAGAACTTGCCCGCCCCGGAGTACTGCAGGAATGCGCCGTAGATCGTGAAGAGGATGATCAGCGTCGCGGAGACGTCGACGGCCGTGCCGAAGATGCCCTCGAGCGTCATGTACATGTGGCCCACGAGGCGCCCGATGTCGTAGCCGCGGTGCGTCCAGGGGTGCGGCAGCCACGGCCCCACGAAGGCATACAGGATGAACGAGCCGATCACGATCGGCATGATCCATCCGGAGGTTCGCCGCGTGGCCTCGATGACCAGGAACACGAGCGCCACGCCGAAGACCATGTCCCAGGTGCCCGGGCTGGTGTTGCGGTCGGTGAAGTCGTCGCCGCCCGCGATCATGTAGGCGATCACCGCGAGGGAGAGCAGGGCGAGGATCACGTCGAACCACATGACGCGATGGCGGAAGCGCTTCGCCATCGGAATCATCAGGAAGGTGAGGAACAGGATGAGGCCCACGTGAACGCCTCGCAGCAGGTCCGTGCGGACGATGCCGTAGGCGGCGTACAGGTGGAACGCGCTCGTCCCGACGCAGACGGCGGTGAGGAAGACGGCGAGCCAACCCTTGTACCGGTTGAACGCGCCTTCCTCTTCCTCGACGAACTCCTCGACGCGGCGCAGCTGCTCTTCGGACAGCAGCACGTCGGTGTCGCCGGGTCCGGCGGGCGGCCTTGCGGGGTCGGTCATGGATGCTCCTCGGACGCCCTGTGGCCGGGCGCTGCCGCCATTGTCCGCGAAAAGCGGCAGCGCGGGCGAGGGGAAAAACGGGGACGGAGCCCGATTTCCTGCCGCAAAGCGGGGGAAATCGGGCTCCGTCCCCTATTTACTGCTTCAGGCGCTCTCGAAGAGGCGCGTGAGGACGAACTCGCGGTGGCCGAGGGCCTCCGCGGCCGTGAGGCGGCCGTTCGCCGTGCGGAACATGCAATCGAGGAGCGCGTCGCCCGCCTGGTCCGGGCTCATCTCCTTGCGCAGGAGCCCCGAGACATCCACGTCGATGTGCTCGCTCATGGTGCGCACCGTGCGCGGGTTGGCGCAGAGCTTGATGACCGGCAGGATGGGGTTGCCGATCACGTTGCCCTGGCCCGTCGGGAAGAAGTGCACGACGTAGCCGGATGCAGCGCAAAGCGTCACCATTTCGGCGGCGGCCGACGAGGAATCCATGAACCACAGGCCGGGGCCCGTGGGCACCTCGCCCTTGTCGATCACGCCATCGATGAGGCACTCGCGGCCGATCTTCTGGATGTTGCCCAGGGCCTTTTCCTCGATCGTCGTGAGGCCGCCCTCGATGTTGCCCTTGGTCGGCTGCGAATCGGACAGGTCGCTCGTCTTGTGCCGCTCGATGATCGCCTGGTAGCGGTCGAACATGAACTGGAACTTCTTCCTCACCTCCTCGGTGCGGCAGCGCGCCGCCACGAGGTGCTCGCCGCCCGTGAGTTCCGTCGTCTCGCCGAAGACGAGCGTGGTGCCGTGGGGGTAGAGCTTGTCGAAGGCGTTGCCGACCGTGGGGTTGGCACCGCAGCCGGAGGTGGTGTCCGACTCGCCGCACTTGGTGGAGACCCAGAGGTCCTTGAGCGGGCGTTCCTCGCGGCGCAGCTCGCTCGCCCACTGGACGAACTCCTTCGCCTTCTTGGAGGCGCGCATGATCGTGTCGTGATCGCCGTGCTGCTCGATGCCGAAGTACGCGACGGGCTTGCCGGTGGCGGCGATGCCGTCGGCGACCTTCTTGGCCCAGCCTTCCTCGATGCAGATCACCACGACGGCGGCGACGTTCGGGTTGGCGCCCGTGCCGATGAGGGTGCGGAAGTGCAGGTCGAGGTCCGCGCCGAACTGCAGTCGCCCGTAGGGGTGCGGCAGGGCCAGGGTGCCCTTGATGTTGTTCGCGACCGCCTCGGCGGCGGCGTTGGAGAGGTCGTCGACGGGCAGGATGATGACGTGGTTGCGCACGCCGATGCGGCCGTTCTCGCGCTTGTATCCCCAGAAGGTGGCTTTGCTCAGGTCCATTTGATTTCCTTTGTGGCTGCGAGAAGCAAAAGGCTAGGAACGCCGATGAACGCCGATGTCACGCCGATGAACGCCGACAAGGCAAGTGATATTCGGACGGGATACCCGCATTGATCGAACATCTCGAATCATCGGCGTTCATCGGCGGGCGTCTATCGGCGTTCATCGGCGTTCCCAAGAATTTCGCTTGCTTCACTCACCAACGCTTGGTCTTGATGTTGTGGACGTGGGCGTGCTCGCCCACCCCGATGGCGGCGACGACACGGCCGATGTCCGTGCCGTACTTGATCACCGTGGCGTCCTTCGCCAGCGCCTTGATGGCGAGCTTGTGGCCGATGGGGATGTTGCTCGCGGCCTTGAAGGTGATCTCCTTGTCCTGGTCCATGATCCAGCCGGTGAGGGTATCCCCGGCCTTCACGCCCTCGACCACGACGACCCCGACCGAGTCTGCCTCGTCGTGAACCACGAAATGAATCATCGCTCGCTCCTTAGTCTGGCGGTGGGATAGGGCCCCTCGCGGGACCCTCGGCGCATCCTAGGCGGCGCCCGCCGGGGCAGTCAACTAGATGAGTTGCATGATAAAGTCGCGCCGTGCCTTCGCCCCGCCCCACTGCCCTCGCCCCGCCCGGCCGCCCCCTTTACGAGGAAGTGCGCGCCCACCTGACGGAAGGCATCGCCGAGGGCCGCTGGAAGGCCGGTGATGCGCTGCCCACCGAAAGCGCGATCGCCGCCCAGTTCGGCGTGGCGATCGGCACGGTGAGGAAGGCCGTCGACGCCCTCGTCGCGCAGGGCGCGCTGCTGCGACGCCAGGGCAAGGGCACCTACGTCGCGGCGCACGACGACCGCCGGATGATGTTCCACTTCTTCCACATCGTGGGCGCGGGCGGCGACAAGGCGCAGCCGGAGGTCCGGACCGTCCGCTTCGAGCGCGGGCGTGCCGATGCGCAGGAGGCCGCGGCGCTCGGCCTGCCCCGCGACGAGCGCGTGATCCGCATCCGCAACGTCCTCTCGCTCGCGGGCTGCCCGGTGATCCTGGACGACATCGCCATCGCCGCGGCGCTCCTTCCCGGCCTTACCGAGCGCATCTTCACGGGCCGCGACAACACCATCTATCACCTCTACCAGAGCCGCTACGGCATCAACGTGCTGAGGACCGACGAGCACCTGCGCGCCGTGCTGGCCTCGGGCGATGTCGCGCAGCAGCTGCAAGTGGCGGCCGGCGCCCCGCTCCTCGAGATCCGCCGCGTCGCCCTCACCTTCCGCGACCGGCCCGTCGAATACCGCCTCTCTCGCGTGAACACGGCGGCGCACGCGTACCACAACACCTTCGGCAAGGGTGAGGCGGCCTGACGATGCACACCGCCATCCTCATCCTGCCGAGCTTCATGCTGATCCTGATCGGCCTCGCGCTCGTGCGCGCGTTCGACTACGGGCGCGACTTCTGGGAAGGGCTCGAGAAGCTCGTGTACTTCGTGCTCTTCCCGGCGCTGCTCTTCCGCTCGATCGTGGTGTCGACGATCGACTTCGGGAGCCTGGCCAGGGTGGTGGGAAGCGCCTGGGGAATCCTCCTCACCGCGGTCGCGCTCGCGGCACTCACGCGCCCGATCTTCAAGCCCGATCCGATCCTCGCCGCCTCTTGCGCGCAATGCGCCTTCCGCTTCAACACCTACATCGGCTTCGCCGTGGCCGGGAGCCTCTTCGGCGCGCCGGGCCTTGCCGTGGCCGCGCTGCTGGCGGGCGCCGTGGTGCCCATCGCCAACATCTTCGCCGTCGCCTTCCTCGCGAAGCACGGCAAGCGGGGGTTCGTGGGCGAACTCGCGAGGAACCCGCTCATCGTCTCGACCGTCGCGGGTTTCCTCTTCAACGTGGCCGGACTCAAGCTGCCCGACTTCGCCGACCGCACGCTGGACCTGCTGGGCACCTCCGCGCTGCCGGCGGGCCTGCTCGCGGTCGGCGCGGCGCTGCGCCTCGAGCCTCCGCACGGGGCGATGGGCCCGCATGCGTGGTGGCTCACCGTAAAACTGTTCGTGAAGCCCCTCGCGGCCTTCGGCTGCATCCGGTTCTTCGGACTCACGGGCGCCGAGGCGGGCGTGCTCATGCTCTGGGCATCGCTGCCCTGCGCGTCCAGCGCCTACATCCTCGCCGTGCGCATGGGCGGCGACGGGCAGGCGGTGGCGACCCAGGTGACGGCCGGCACGCTCATCGCGATGGTGACGATTCCCCTGTGGATGATGACCATCACCTGAGGCGTTTCGCTATGATGGCCTTCACCCCCCAGCGGCGGAGGCCCGTATGAAGCTCGAAGACCAGCGCGAAAGCGACTCCGTGGAAGACCGCCGCGGCGGCGGGATGGTGGCGAAGGGCAGCATCGGCATCGGCACCGTCATCCTCGCGCTCGTGGCCTGGTACTTCGGATTCGACCCGCAGACGGTGCTGGACGCCTCGCAGGCCGTGCAGGCGCCGGCGCAAACGCAGTCCCGCCCGGGCGGCGAGCCACCGGCGCGCGATGAAATGAGCGTGTTCGTGCGCAAGGTGCTCGCGAGCACCGAGGACACCTGGGAGGCGATCTTCCGCGAGGGCGGCTCGCAGTACCGCAAGCCCGGCCTGGTGCTCTTCTCCGACGCGACCCCCACCGCCTGCGGCACCGGCCAGGCCGCGATGGGCCCGTTCTACTGCCCCGGCGACGACAAGGTGTACATCGACCTCTCGTTCTTCCGCGACCTGCGCGAACGCTTCCGCGCGCCCGGCGACTTCGCGCAGGCCTACGTCATCGCACATGAAGTGGGGCACCACGTGCAGAAGCTGCTCGGCATCTCGGCCAAGGTCGATGCCCTGCGCGGCCGTGTGGGCGAGGCGGAGTTCAATCGCGCATCCGTGCGGCTCGAACTGCAGGCCGACTGCTTCGCGGGCGTATGGGCAAATCGCTCGAAAAGCCTTCTCGAGACCGGCGACCTGGAGGAAGGCCTCGCGGCCGCCGCCGCGATCGGCGACGACCGGCTGCAGAAGGAAACGCGCGGGCGCATCGCGCCCGACTCGTTCACGCACGGCACTTCGGCGCAGCGCGTGAAGTGGTTCCGGGCGGGGTTCGAGTCGGGGCGGCTCAAGGCTTGCGATACGTTCGCGGCGGCGCAGCTGTAGGAAGCGGAGCCAAGCGGTAGCACTTATGTGCTACAGTTCGCCCGAACCAGCCGCAGGAGGGCACGTGTCGACCACCACCATCCGGATCAGCGAGGAATTGAAGGACCGTCTGGCCGCGGTTGCCGAACGAGCGGGCACCAGCGCGCACGGCCTGATCGTCCAGGCGATCGAGGAGAAGGTCCGGCGCGAAGAACTGGATGCGGAGTTCCATTCGGTCGCGAACCGGCGCTGGGCGAAGTTCCTGAAGGACGGCAAGTCGATCCCCTGGTCGGACGCCAAGGATTTCCTGATCGCGAGGGCCGGAGGCAAGGCGCCGCGCAGGCCCGCGCCGCGCAAGCTGTCGCGCTGAGCGCATGGCGCACATCGAGCTCGCGCCCGGGGCTCTCGATGATTTCGATCGCTTCGTCCGGTACCTGCAGTCGTTCGGGTCAAGCGATCCGGCCGGTCAGATTGCCGACATTCTCGGGGAGATCGAGATCCTCCAGCGCAACCCGCTCATCGGCCGGCAGGTCCGCGACGGCCATCGCGAGCTCGTGATCGGTCGTGGCGCGCGGGGATACGTCGCGTTGTATCGATTCGAACCGGCAATCGACACGGTGCTCATTCTCGGCGTTCGCAGCCAGCGGGAGCTCGGTTTCGGCGAAGGGCGCTAGTCGCGCCTGTCCTGCCTCGCCGCATCGGATCTTCCAACGGGCTACGAATGGAAAAGGGCCGCACGAAGCGGCCCTTTTTCTTTCGGCGAAGCGAAAACGCTAGGCCTTGGTTTCCGGCGCGGCGGCGGGAGCGGCCGGAGCGGCTTCCTCCACCGGCGGCAGCACCTCGCGGGAGGCCACGCTGCGCAGCTTCTCCTTGATTCGCGCGCTCTTGCCCGAACGGTCGCGCAGGTAGTAGAGCTTCGCGCGGCGCACGTCGCCACGGCGCTTCACCTCGATGGAGGCGACGGCGGGCGAATACGTCTGGAACGTCCGCTCCACGCCTTCGCCGCTGGAGATCTTGCGCACGATGAAGTTGGAGTTGAGGCCGCGATTGCGCTTGGCGATCACCACGCCTTCGTAGGCCTGCTCGCGCTTCTTGTCGCCTTCGACCACCTGCACCTTGACGATCACGGTGTCGCCGGGGGCGAAGTCGGGGATCTTGCGGTTCAGCCGCGCGATCTCTTCCTGCTCGAGTTTCTGGATGAGGTTCATCTCGGTTCCTTGTGTCTATGGTCCGGCCCTTTTCGGGCCACTTCCGGCAGAGCAGCCCTTCAGGCTGGTGCGCGGCGTTTCTTCTTGCGCTACTGCTGCTCCTGCATCTGCTGCTCGCGTCGCGCCTCGTCGAGGAGCTTCGCGTCTTCCTTCGAAAGCGCCCGGCCTTCGAGAAGGTCCGGCCGCCTCGCCAATGTCCTCGCCAGGGCCTGCTTGCGCCGCCACTTCGCGATCGCCGCGTGGTTGCCCGACAGCAGCACGTCCGGCACCCGCTCGCCCTGCCATTCCTCCGGCCGCGTGTAGTGCGGCCAGTCCAGCAATCCGTCCGAGAACGAATCCTGCGTCGCGCTCTGGGCATCGTTCAGGCTTCCCGGCAGGAGCCTCACGATGGCATCGAGCATCACCATCGCGGGCAATTCCCCGCCCGAAAGGACGTAATCGCCGATGGAGACCTCCCGATCGACCCGGCGCCCGATGAGGCGTTCGTCCACCCCTTCGTAGCGTCCGGCCAGGAGCACCAGCCCCGGCGATTGCGCCATCTGCCTTGCCACCGCATCCGTGAAGCGCTCGCCCTGCGGCGAGAGGAGCACGACCTGCGGCCTTGCCACCCCGGCGGCTTGTTGCCTGGCCACCGCGGCATCGATGCAGCTTTCGAGCGGCCCGGGAATCATCACCATCCCCGGCCCCCCGCCGTACGGCCGATCGTCGACCGTGCGGTGCGGATCGCTCACGAAATCCCGCGGGTTCCACGCCCGGAAGTCGAAACCGCCTTCCTCCAGCGCGCGCCGCGTGATGCCGTGGCGGGTGACCGCCTCGAACATCTCCGGGAAGATCGTGACCACGTCGAAGTGCAGCATCAGACGTCGTACCCCGCTTCCCAGTCCACCGTGATTCGCTTCGCTTCCCGGTCGACCTTCAACACGTAATGGGCGACGAAGGGAATGAGCCGCTCGCGTTCGCCCTTCACCACCAGCACGTCGGCACCGCCGCCGCGCATCAGTTCCTCCACCCGCCCGAGCGTTTCGCCCTGCAGGTTCACCACCTCGAGGCCTTCCAGGTCCACCCAGAAGTACTCGCCTTCGCCGGCCTCCCCGAGAGCTTCCCGGGTGACCGCCACGTCGCAGCCCCTGAGGAGCTCGGCGGCCGTGCGGTCGTCGATGCCCTCGAGCTTCGCGGTGATGGCTGCCGGCCGCACCTTGAATTCCTGCAGCGCCGCCGACCGCCACCCGGCCTTGCCTCGTATCCACCATGTGGGGTGGGTGCCGAGGGATTCGGGGGTTTCGGTGAAGGTCTTCACCTTGACCCACCCCTGGATGCCGAAGGCGCCCAGGAGTCGTCCCATGACGACCAGGGCCGATTCGTCCCCTTCGTAGGGGACGCCCGCCGCCTGGCTAGGCAGCGGCGGCTTCGGGCTTGGCGGTGAGCTGGGCCTTGCCACGCTTGATCAGCTTCTTCACCGCGTCCGAGGGCTGCGCGCCCTGCTTGATCCAATGGCTGGCGCGGTCGAGCTGGATGCGATAGCCCGGTTCGTTACCGGCGGCCTTGGGGTTGTAGAAGCCGATGCGCTCGATGAAGCGCCCGTCGCGCGGCATGCGCGAATCGGCAACGACGATGCTGTAGTAGGGACGATTCTTCGCGCCACCGCGCGCCAGTCGGATGACAACCATGCTTGGCTCCAATCCCGTTGAAAACGGGTAACAGTTGCGTTGAGTGCCCCGGCGGTCCGTAGCTGAACCCCGAGTGCGGAAAAGCCTTGCATTATAAGGGCTTGGGGGTTTCGCCGCAACCGGCCTTCCGGCGCCTCGCCAGCCATCCCCGGCAAGGGCAGAATGACGCCACCCTCCGGCACCGCCATGACCGACCCGAACCCCGACCTCCTCGCCCAGGCCGACGCGCTCTGCCAGGACCCCTCCTTCCGCGAGGCGCTCTGGCGCCACCTCACCTACCGGCGCCCCGATGGCGACCTGGCGGGGCTTCGAACGCGCATCCACCCGGACGACCAGATGCTCCGGCATTCGCTGCGGCATTGGGGCGACGCCAACCGGTCCGTGAGCCAATACTACGGCGTGGCGCTCCAGCAGCACGACGCCGCCCGGCAGGTGCTGGCCCTCACCCAGCCCGAAGGCACGGCGGGCCTCGCGATCCTCGATTTCGCCTGCGGCTACGGCCGGCTGCTGCGCTTCCTCACCCAGTCCGCGCAGCCTTCGCAGGTGTGGGCCGCGGAGATCCAGCCGGACGCCGTCGCCTTCGTGCGCGGGGAGTACGGCATCGAGAGCTTTCCCTCGGCCTACGACCCGGATGCCTTCGCGCCCGGCCGGGCCTTCGACTTCATCTGGGTGGCCTCGCTCTTCTCGCACCTGCCGGACCACCTGTTCCAGCGCTGGCTCGCGAAGCTGGTCTCGCTGCTCACGCCCTCCGGGGTGCTCTGCTTCACCGTGCACGACGAATGCCTGCTGGCGCCGGAGATCCCGATGCCCGCGGCCGGAATCCATTTCATCGGCTCGAGCGAGATCGAGGAGCTGGACAACCGCGCCTACGGAACGACCTTCGTGACCGAGGACTACGTGCGCCGTGCGGTCGCCGCCGCGCGCGGCTCGCCGTGGGGAGGCGCGGTACGCCTCGAGCGGGCGCTCGCGAACGAACAGGATCTGTATGTCGTGCCCAAGGACCCGGGACACGACCTGGGCGCCCTCATGCGGTTCCGGCGGGGCGCCTGGGGCTGGGCCGACGAGGTCGCCTTCGATCGCGCCGGCTCGCTGCGCCTCGCGGGCTGGGCGGCCACGCTCGACGAGGGCCCGGCGCAGTGCGTGGAGATCCGCGTGAACGGCGAACCGTTCGAGACGAAGGTCGACCGGCCCCGTGAAGACGTCGCCCGCGTGCTGGGTGATTCTCGTCTCGGGGCGAGCGGCTGGGTATTCGAACGGGCCTTCGCGGCGCCGCGGGTGTTCGTCGAGGCAAGCGCGAAAGGCACGCGGGGCGAAACGGCCTTGCTCTACGCCGGCTGGCTGGACGCGCCCGCCTGAGCGCGCGCCTTCAGCGCATGCCGCCGGGAAGCATGCCTTTCATGCCCCGCATCATCTTCGCGAGGCCGCCCGACTTCATCATCTTCATCATCTTCTGCATCTGCTCGAACTGGTTGAGGAGGCGGTTCACCTCCTGCACCTGCACGCCGGCCCCGGCCGCGATGCGGCGCTTGCGGGAGGCCTTGATGAGCTCGGGCTTGGCCCGCTCGAGCGGCGTCATCGCGTTGATGATGCCCTCGGTGCGCTTGAGCTGCTTCTCCTGGAGGTCCGGCGCCTGGCTCGCGGCCTGCGCGAACTGCGCGGGCATCTTGTCCATGAGGCCGGCCATGCCGCCCATCTTCTTCATCTGCTGCAGCTGGGTCTTGAAGTCCTCGAGGTCGAAGCCCTTGCCCTTCCTGAACTTGTCGGCGAGCTTCTTCGCCTCGACCTCGTCGACGTTCTTCCGCGCCTCCTCGACGAGGGAGACGATGTCGCCCATGCCGAGGATGCGGGAGGCGAGGCGTTCCGGGTGGAAGGGCTCGAGGCCGTCCATCTTTTCCGAGACGCCGACGAACTTGATGGGCGCGCCCGTCACCTGGCGCACCGAGAGCGCCGCGCCGCCGCGCGCGTCGCCGTCGAGCTTGGTGAGCACCACGCCCGTGAGCGGCAGGGCCTCGGCGAACGCCTTGGCGACGTTCACCGCGTCCTGGCCCTGCATGGAGTCGACGACGAAGAGCGTCTCCACCGGCTTCACGGCCGCGTGGATCGCCTTCACCTCGGCCATCATCGCCTCGTCGATCGCGAGGCGACCGGCCGTGTCGACGATGAGCACGTCGTGGTAGTGCTTCCTCGCCCAGTCGAGCGCGTTCACCGCGATGTCGACGGGCTTCTGCGAAGGGTCGGAGGGGAAGAGGTCGATCGCGAGCTGGGCGGCGAGGCTCTTCAGCTGGTCGATGGCCGCCGGGCGGTACACGTCGGCCGAGACGAGGAGGACCTTCTTCTTCTGCCCCTTGAGCACCCGGCCGAGCTTGCCCGCACTGGTGGTCTTGCCCGCGCCCTGCAGGCCGGCCAGGAGGATGACGGCCGGGGGCGTGGTCGCGAGGTTCAGGGCCGCATTCGTGCCGCCCATGAGCGCGACGAGCTCGTCGTGCACCACGCCCACGAGCGCCTGTCCCGGCGTGAGGCTGCCGACGACGTCCTGGCCGAGGGCCTTCTCCTTCACACGCGCGGTGAAGTCACGCACCACGGCGAGGCCGACGTCGGCCTCGAGCAGGGCGAGACGCACTTCGCGCAGGGCTTCCTGCACGTTTTCCTCGGTGAGGCGTGCGTGGCCGCGAACCGTCTTGATGACGGACGCGAGGCGTTGCGTCAGGGTGTCGAGCATGCGGGGGGCCGGGGGAGTGGTGTAGACTGAATTGGTCCGAAATGCCCCAATCCGTTCCCTATTTTATCACCGCGGCCTGCTGGCTCATCCTCGCGATGCTGGCCTGGCAGGCGGCCTCCCGTCCGGCCCCTGCCGGGGCGGCCTTCGGCGGCGCGTTCCGGGCCGAAAGCGTCCTGCTGCCGATGTCCCTCGTGCTCCACGGGATCCTCGTCTACCGCGGCATCGTGACGCCCGAGGGCCTCAATCTCGGCGTGGGCAATTCCATCTCGCTCATCGTCTGGCTCACCGTCTCCATCTACTGGCTGGGGGGCATCGCCTACCCGGGCCTCGCCGCGCTGCAAGGCTTCTGGGCGCCCATCGCGGCGCTGTCGGTGTTCGCCCAGTGGGCGCTGCCCTCCCGCGCCGTGGTGCATTACGGCGGCGACACGGTCTTCGCGCTGCACTTCGCCATCGCCATGCTGGCCTACGCCCTCTTCGCCGTGGCCTCGGTGCACGCCGTGGTGATGCTGGCGGAGGAGCGGTGGTTGCGCCGCGGCGTGATGCCTCCGTTCCTCCGGGGATTGCCACCCCTGCTCGAGATGGAAGCCCTCCTCTTTCGCATCGTGATGGCCGCGTTCGTCCTGCTCACCCTCACGCTGTTGACGGGCGTGTTCTTCTCCGAGCAGCTCTTCGGCAAGGCCGCGAAGCTCAACCACAAGACCGTCTTCGGCGTCATCTCGTGGCTCATCTTCGGGCTGCTGCTCGCCGGCCGCTATTTCCGGGGCTGGCGCGGCAAGCGCGCGGTGTACTTCACGCTCGGCGGCTCCGTCGCGCTGCTGCTCGCCTACGTCGGCAGCAAGTTCGTCCTCGAAGTCATCCTGCAGCGCAACTAGCGCGCCACCCGCGCGCCGCCTTCCCGCCGTGATCGAACAAATTCCGCTGTTCTGGCTCGTCGTGGCGCAATCGGCGCTCCTGCTCTCCTCGGGCTTCTTCTCGATCGCCGAGACGAGCATGATGGCGCTGAACCGCTACCGCCTGAAGCACCTGGTGCGCCAGGGCAAGCGCTCGGCACGGCTCACGCAGGACCTCCTCGATCACACCGACCGGCTGCTCGGCGTGATCCTGCTGGGAAACAACCTGCTCAACGCGGCCTCGACCGTGGTCGCGACGCTCATCTGCACGCGCCTGTTCGGCGAGGGCGAGGTGACGCTCGCCATCGCCACCGCAGGCGTCACCTTCGGCATCCTCGTCTTCAGCGAGATCACGCCCAAGGTGATCGGCGCCACGTACCCCGAGCACATCGCGCTGCCCTCGTCCTACGTGCTCACGCCGCTGCTGCGGATCGCCTACCCGGTGGTGTGGTTCGTGAACCTGTTCGTGCAGGGCCTGCTCAGGCTGATGATGATCAGGACGCGCACGGAGGGCGACGGACAGCTCTCGATGGAGGAGTTGCGCACGCTGGTGCTGGAGGGCGGCAAGTTCATCCCCCCGAAGCACCAGTCGATCTTCCTGAACCTCTTCGAGTTGCAGGGGATGACGGTGGACGACACCATGACCCCGCGCGGGCAGCTCGAGGGCATCGACCTCGAGGACGACATCGAGGACATCCGCCTCGCGATCGCCACGGCGCACCACACGCGGCTGGTGGTCTACGAGGGCGGCCTCCACAAGGTGACCGGCATCCTGCACGTGCGCAAGTTCCTGAACGCCACGCGCCGCGAGCCGGTTGACAAGGAAGGCCTGCGCGAGATCCTGCGCGAACCCTACTTCGTGCCCGAGGGCACGCCCCTCCTGGTGCAGCTCACCAACTTCCAGGAGCAGATGCGGCACATGGGGCTCGTGGTCGACGAGTACGGCGAGGTGCTCGGCCTCGTCACGCTGCAGGACATCCTCGAGGAGATCGTCGGCGAGTTCACCAGCCAGAAACCGATGGCCGGCGGGCTGTGGCGCCGGGAATCCGACGGATCGGTGATCGCCGAGGGCGCCTGTCCGCTGCGGCTCCTGAACCGCAAGGCGGGCTTTCACTTCCCGCTCGAAGGGCCCAAGACGATCAACGGGCTCGTGCTGGAGGCGCTGGAGGCCATCCCCGAACCCGGCACGGCCCTCGTGATCGCGGGCCATCCGGTGGAGATCCTGCAGGTTCACGACCGCATGGTGAAGGTCGTGCGGCTGCACGGGCGCAAGTCCGACGGGAAAGCCGCCGTTCAGGCGGGCGGCGCCTCCGCCACCCGGTAGCGCGCGAGGAAGCGCCGGTCGATCCGGTCCTTCCAGTGCCACACCCATCGCCCGCCGAAAGAGAGCGGTCCGTACAGGCCGATCGCCCGCTTGTCGCCGCAGGCGATGAGGGCGAGGAACCGGCGCGGCGTCACGTGGGGCGCGAGCGGCTGGCCCGCGAGGGCCGCGCGCAGGTTGGCGGCGAGCGGCGGCCCCGCGCGCACCGCGAAGACGCCCGCCTTGGGACGCGGGTTGTCGAGGCTCGTCGCGCAGTCGCCCGCGCCGAAGACCTCGGGGTGCGAGACGCTCTGCATGAAGTCGTTCACGAGGAGGAAGCCGCGCTCGTCGGTGCGAAAGCCCGAGTCGCGCATGAGCGGGCTCGCCGCGGCGCCCGCAATCCAGAAGGTGGCGTCGCTCGCGAACTCGATGTTGTCGCGCAGGCGCACGAAGCCCGCGCCGACCTCCGCCACGCGGCTCGAGGGATGGACGCCGATGTTGCGCCTCGCCGCGAGCCGCAGGAGGCGGGCGCGGGCACCGTCGCCGTAGTCCGGCAGGACCACGGGCGTGTCGGCCAGCACCCGCACGTGGGGTGCGTCGTTGCCGAGCAGCGTGCGCATGCGGTGCTCCATCGCGAAGGCCACCTCGAGACCCGCGGCGCCGCCGCCCACCACGGAGATCGAGCCGATCCCGCCGCGCTGCGCCCTTTCCACCACGCTCTCCCACGCGAGCACGAAGCGTTCGAGGGGGCGCACGGGGGTCGCGTGCTTCTCCACGCCGACGGCATCGCCCAGGTACGGCTGCGAGCCGATGTCGATGGAGAGCACGTCGTAGGGCACAGACTCGCCGTTGGCGCAGATGACCTCGCGCCGCGACGGATCCACGAGCACGCCGGACGAAGGCACCACGCGGGCGCGCGCACCCCGGGCGAGGGGACCCAGGTCGATGCCGCACTCGTCGAGGTCGTAGTGGCCCGCGACCCAGCCCGGGAGCATGCCCGAGTAGACCTGGATCGCCACCGGCGAGATGAGGGTGACCGAGAGATCCGAGTCTAGCGGCTCGGCGAGAGATCGCAGCACGTGCACGTGCGCGTGGCCGCCCCCGAGCAGCACGAGGCGCTTCATGGCCGCCTTTCCAGCCGGAAGTCACCGAACCAGGCGGTGACGCGCTCGCCCGTCTGGTCCGTGTCGTTGCCCACGGCGATGCCCGTCACGCGGGGCACGGGGCCTGCCCACCCGGCGCCGAAGGCTTCGCGGAAGTCGGCCTCGAGGTCGCGGGACTCGGCAGCCCAGGCGCCGGCGCCACCGCTGCGGAGCACCACCGTGCGCACGCGGTCCGTGTACGGGTTCCAGCGCGTCGTGCCGGGCGCATGGCGGTTGTCCCACACGTAGCAGAGCGCGGCCGTGGGCACCTCGCGGCCGTAGACGTTGCGCGCCAGGAAGATCTTGAGACGGTGGCCAACGGACAGCGATTCGGCCGGCACGTCGAAGAACACGTAGACGCGCGCCGCGAAATCGTCGCCGGCCTTCGTCGCGAGGTCCGCCTTTTCCACGACGCGGTCCACCTTCCAGCGCCAGCGCAGCATCGGCCGGGCGGGCACGTCGTGGCCGAGGGGATAGGTGACGGTGCCCGCGGCCGCGTCGGCGATCGAGCGAAGCACCGTGACGCCCTCGTCAGCCACGAGCGCCACCTGCGGCGCCGCCACCTTGGGCAGCGTGAGGGGGACCCAGCCGGCGGGCAGCGCGTCGCCGGGCTTCATCGCCGAAAAGGGCGCGGGATCGACGAGGGGCGAGGCCGCCTGCGCGAGCGCGATGAGGGCCGCGAGCGTGAGCGCGAT
>Ga0105090_10000516_pt1 | contig 19122 bp, 18 predicted proteins | sample PPLLak3March2015_FD_79110 | JGI IMG/M metagenome (GOLD analysis project Ga0105090, IMG submission 79110) | Freshwater sediment microbial communities from Prairie Pothole Lake near Jamestown, North Dakota, USA - PPLs Lake P7 Core (1) Depth... | ecosystem: Environmental > Aquatic > Freshwater >... | reverse complement strand
TATTTCATGCGATCGATCAACGTCGGCTCGCTCTTCCCCGCGCGCCGGTGCGCCCAGGCCATCATCAGCACGCCAGCCACGATCATCGGCAGCGACAGCCACTGCCCCATGGTGAGCCCGCCGGCTAGCACGCCGAGGAAGGCGTCCGGCTCGCGCGCGTATTCCGCGATGAAGCGGAACGCGCCGTAGCCGATCAGGAACAGCCCCGAGGGCGCGCCCATCGGACGGCGCCGGCTCGTGTACCACCAGAGGATGACGAACAGCGCGACGCCTTCCAGCGCGAACTGGTAGAGCTGCGAAGCGTGGCGCACAAGGCCGTCGGCCTGCGGGAACACCATGCCCCAGGGGCCGTCGGTGGGTCGACCCCACAGTTCGCCGTTGATGAAGTTGCCCAGCCGCCCCGCCGCGAGCCCGAGCGGCACGAGCGGCGCGATGAAGTCGGTGACGTCGAGCCAACGCTTGCTGCGGCGCCGCGCGAACCACCACATCGCGACGAGCACGCCGAGGAAGCCGCCGTGGAAGCTCATGCCGCCGCTCCACACGGCGAGGGCTTCGAGCGGGTTCGCGAGGTAGTCCAGCGGCTTGTAGAACAGCACGTAGCCGAGCCGCCCGCCGAGGATCACGCCGAGCACGCCGTAGAACAGCATGTCGTCGACGTCGCGCGGGTGCCAGCCGGTGAGCAGCTGCCTGTTCGCACGGTACTTGCCCAGCACGACGAACAGCGCGAAGCCGACGAGGTACATGAGCCCGTACCAGCGCACGGCAACGGGTCCGATCGAGAAAGCGATCGGATCGAACTGCGGGTGGACGAGCATCGCGGAAGTGTTCCGATGGCCCTGCGCTAGAATGGGGCGATTATACGAAAGCGGAAAGCGCTTTCCCCGGCCCGCGCCGCCGCCCGTCGATTCGCGAGAAGGACCGTCCCGCCATGAGCGCCAACCGCCGCTCCCGCCTGATCACCCAGGGCGTCGCCCGCTCGCCCAACCGCGCCATGCTGCGCGCGGTGGGCTTTCGCGACGGCGACTTCGAGAAGCCGATCGTCGGCGTGGCCAACGGCCACTCGACGATGAATCCCTGCAACGCCGGCATCCAGCCGCTGGTCGACCGCGCGGTCGAGGCGCTCAAGGCGGCGGGCGCGATGCCGCAGATGTTCGGCTTTCCGACCGTCACCGACGGCATCGGCATGGGTACCGAGGCGATGAAGTACTCGCTCGTCTCGCGGGAAGTGATCGCCGACGCCATCGAGACCTCCGTCAACGGCCAGGCCATGGACGGCGCGCTGATCGCCGGCGGCTGCGACAAGAACATGCCCGGCGGCATGATGGCGCTGGCGCGGATGAACGTCCCCGGCATCTATGTCTACGCCGGCACGATCAAGCCGGGCGAGTGGAAGGGCCAGAAGCTCACCATCGTCTCGCCGTTCGAGGCGGTGGGCGCATTCGCCGCCGGCAAGATGAGCAAGGAGGACTACGACGGCATCGAGCGCAACGCCTGCCCGACCGTGGGCGCGTGCGGCGGCATGTACACCGCCAATACCATGTCGTCGTCCTTCGAGGCGCTGGGCATGAGCCTGCTCGGCAGCTCGCAGATGGCCTCGCCGGACCCGGAGAAGGCCGACAGCGCGGCGGCTTCGGCGACGGTGCTCGTGAAGGCGATCGAGCGCGACCTCAAGCCCCGCGACATCATCACGCGCAAGTCCATCGAGAACGCGATCACGCTGGTGATGGCGACCGGCGGCTCGACGAATGCCGTGCTGCACTACCTCGCGATCGCTCACGCGGCGGAAGTGCCGTGGACAATCGACGACTTCGAGACGATCCGCAAGCGCGTGCCGGTGCTGTGCGACCTCAAGCCCTCGGGCCGGTTCGTCGCGACCGACTTCCACGCCGCGGGCGGCGTGCCACAGGTACTGAAGATGCTGCTGGTCAACGGCCTGCTGCACGGCGACTGCATGACGATCACCGGCCGCACGATGGCCGAGGAGCTCGCCCAAGTCCCCGCCGAGCCGCGGCGCGACCAGGAAGTGATCCGTCCGTGGACGAACCCGATGTACGCGCACGGGCACCTCGCGATCCTCAAGGGCAACCTCGCCACCGAAGGCTGCGTGGCGAAGATCACCGGCCTCAAGAACCCCTCGATCACCGGCCCCGCGCGGGTGTTCGACTCGGAGCCTGCGTGCATGGAAGCGATCATGGCGCGCACGATCAACGCGGGCGACGTGCTCGTGATCCGCTACGAGGGACCGAAGGGCGGGCCCGGCATGCAGGAGATGCTCGCTCCCACCTCTGCGCTCATCGGGCAGGGCCTCGGCGAGTCCGTGGGGCTGGTCACCGATGGCCGCTTCTCCGGCGGCACCTGGGGCATGGTCGTCGGCCACGTCGCGCCCGAGGCGCAGGTCGGCGGCACGATCGCCCTGGTGCGCGAAGGCGACTCGATCACCATCGACGCGCACAAGCTGCTGATCCAGCTCAACGTGGGCGACGACGAGCTCGCGCGGCGGCGCGCGCAGTGGAAGGCCCCGGCGCCGCGCTACACGCGCGGCCTGCTCGCCAAGTACACGCGGCTGGTGTCGACCGCGAGCCGCGGCGCAGTCACCGACGCGACGGACTGACGCGGCAGCACGATGTTGCGCGCCCTGCAGATCGCGCTCGCGCTGGCCGTTGCGGCGACCGGGCTCGCCGCGGCGCAGGAGCCCGCGCCACAGCCGGCACGCGCGGCGCGTGCGATCAAGCCGCCGCCCGCAGTGCCGCACGACAAGGCCGCGAAGCCACTCGCGTCGGTGCCGCTCGTCAACGCCGGCTTCGAGTCCACCGTGCCGGGCAAGGTCGGCTCGCCCGAGGGATGGTGGGTCGTGCAGCACGCCGGGCCGCTCTCGTACACGTTCGAGCCGGACGTGACGATCCGCCGCAGCGGCGAGCGCAGTTTGCGCGTGACCAACGTCGGCCCGGAGCCGTTCGGCGCCGTCTACCAGACCGTGGCTGCGGCCGCATTCCGCGGCAGGACGCTGCGCTTCTCGGCGTGGCTGCGCACCGAGGGAACGACGGGCAACCGCTTCGCCTCCGGCGCCGGTCTCAAGCTGCACTCGGTGAGAGGGGGCTACCCGCTCGACCTCACCGAGATGCGCCACGACGCCGTTCACGGGACGACCGACTGGACGCGCTACGAGATCACGCTCAAGGTGCCTGCCGAGGCAGAGGGAATAGAAGCCGGCCTCGTCCTTTTCGGCCCGGGCCGGGTATGGATCGACGACGTCGCGCTCGACGTCGTCGGCGACGCCTCCTCCGGGGGGCCCTCGACAGGAGTCGCGAAATGACCTGCAACACATTTGTCCGCCGCCGCACGCTGCTCGGCGCCCTCGCGTCGACGCCGCTCGTGCTCGCCGGCTGCGCGTCGCCTCAGGGCGCGACCTCGTCCGGCGGCGCCGTGCTCGCCGAGGCACCGACCTATCGCGTCGGCGATCGCTGGACCTACCACATCCGCTCGCGGTTTCGCGCCGTGGGCGACGCGCAGGAGACGATGGAGGTCACCTCGATCGGCGCCGACGGCATCGTCGCCAGCGTGGTATCACGCGGCGGCGGCGTGGACGCTACGCGCACCGAGCGCTGGAGCGCGCCGGGTCTTGTCTTGCAGGGCATGATGATGGACGTCGAGACGCGGCGCTTCGCGCAGCCGCTCGAGCGCTTCCGCTTCCCGCTGTCCGACGGGCAGAGCTGGAACCAGTGGGTCGAGCAGGTCAACGAAACCGCCCGCACCCAGGGCAGCGTCAACCGCTACGTCGCCGTGCGCCGGATGGAGCAGGTGACCGTGCGCGCGGGCACGTTCGACGCCATACGCATGAACGTCCTGATGCGCCTCGACGACGAGACATGGTACCGCTGGGCGACCGAGTGCAACCACACCGTGTGGTACGCCCCCGCGGTGCGCGGCGTGGTCCGCGAGGATCGCCGCGCCGAGTTCCGCGAGAGGGGCAGCCCGCTCGATCCGCCGAGAGTCTCGCAGAACGAGATCGTCGAGCTCGAGTCGTTCACGCCGGGCCGCTAGACGCCACCGCCTGGCGGTAGCTCATCGCCACGCGCCTGCCGCGCGGCGAGCGTGGGCCGCATCGTCTCGACCACGTGCGCGACGAAGTCCGCGGAATTCACCGGGAGCCTTGCAGCCCCAGCCGCTGCCAGATCGTCGTCGTCAGCGACGCCTGGTTCAGCGTGTAGAAGTGCAGTCCCGGCGCGCCGCGCGCGAGCAGCTGATCGCACAGCGCGGTGACGACGTCGAGCCCGAATTCGCGGATCGACGCGGAGTCGTCGCCGTAGCCTTCGAGCCGGCGGCGGATCCAGCGCGGGATCTCCGCGCCGCACGCGTCCGAGAACCGCGCGAGCTTGGTGAAGCCGCCGATGGGCATGATCCCGGGCACGATCGGCACGTCCACGCCGACCGCCGCGGCGGCGTCGACGAAGTGCCAGTACGCGTCGGGATTGAAGAAGTACTGCGTGATCGCGGCATCGGCGCCGGCGTCGACCTTGCGCTTGAAGTTCGCGAGGTCGTCCTCCGACGAGCGCGCCTGCGGGTGCACCTCGGGGTACGCGGCGACGTCGATCGTGAACCAGTCGCCTGCCTCGCGGCGGATGAACGCGACCAGCTCGCTCGCATAGCGGAACTCGCCAGCGTCCGCGGTCCCTGACGGCAGGTCGCCGCGCAGCGCGACCAAGTGGCGGATGCCGTGCTCGCGGTACTGGGCCAGCACCGAGCGCAGGCTCTCGCGCGTGCTGCCGATGCACGAGATGTGCGGCGCCGCCTCGATGCCTTCGGCGCGGATCTCGAGCACCGTGGCCAGCGTGCCCTCCCGCGTGCTGCCGCCGGCGCCGAACGTGACCGAGCAGAACGCGGGCTTGAGCTGGGCGAGCTGGCGCCGCGCCGCGCGCAGCTTCTCCTCGCCCTCGGGCGTGCGCGGCGGGAAGAATTCGAGGCTGAACGTGCGGTCCATGTCAGTGGCGCAGGGCCGTTCCGGGACGCCCGTGCGAGCGGGGCGGCAGCCAGGCTCGAAGAGCGCGTCCGCTCGCACGGGCGGCGGCCGACTCGCACACACTTCGGACGGCACGACCGGCCAAGGAGGCCGCCTGACCAGCCCCCTGGGGGGCAGCGAGCGCAGCGAGCGTGGGGGGATGTTTCATCCTGGTGGCGCCGGGCCGTCCCGGGACGCCCGTGCGAGCGGGGGGTCGTTGCATGTCTCAGGCGGGCTTGCGCGGCATCAGGATCGCCGCCAGCACCCAGGACACCAGGCCGTAGACGATGGCGCCGAACACGCCCGACCAGAAGCCGGCAACGCGGAAGCCGTCGACGAACGAGCCCACCGCCCAGAACAGGAGGCCGTTCAGCACGAAGATGAACAAGCCGAGCGTGAGCAGCGTCACCGGCAGCGTGAGCACGAAGAGGATCGGCCGCACGAGCGCGTTGACCAGCCCGAGCACGAGCGCCGCGATCAGCGCCGCCTGCACGGAGTCGACCTCGACCCACTTCAACACGTAGGGAAGCAGGAACAGCGCGGCGGCGCTGATCAGCCAGTGCAACAGGATGCGCATGCGTTTTCCTTCTTGTGTCAGGGGGCGCCGTGCACCCAGGGCTTGAGCGCGGCGAAGAGCGTGGCGTGCACGGGCGCCGGGAGGCCCGCCGCCGCCGCCATGCGCGCAACCGCTCCCGACAGCCAGGGCGCCTCGATGCGCCGCCCGGCGGCGAGGTCGACGAGCTGCGAGCTCTTCATCTCCGCCGGCAGCGTGTCGGCGAACGCGAGCGCGCGGTCGGCCAGGTCCTCCGGCAGCGCAATGCCCCGCGCACGGCCGAGCGCCACCACCTCGCGCATCGCAGCGAGGAACGTCGCGCGCATCGCCGGGTCGGCGCGGATCGGACCGAGCGGCACGCGCGCCACCGCGGTCATGCCGGCGAACGACGCGAGGAACGTGAACTTCTCCCACAACGCGGCCGCGATGTCCGGCACGCGCTCGCAGTCGATGCCCGCGGCTTTCGCCGCCGCGACGAACGCATCGACGGGCGCTGCGCGCGTGCGCTCGAACGTCCCCACGCGCAGCCGCGCCAGCGTGCCCGTGTGCGCGATCACGCCGGGGGCGCGGATCGTCGCCGCGATGTGCGCCGTGCCTCCGGCGACCGCCTCCGCACCGAGCGCACCTTGCAGCACGCCGGGCGCGTCCACGCCGTTCTGGAACGGAATCGCCACGCCGCCTCGAGCGACGAGCGGGGCGAGCCCCGGCGCGGTCGGCTCGACGTCCCACAGCTTGACGCAGACCAGCACCGCGTCGACCGGGCCGATCGCCGCGAGGTCGTCGGTCGCGCGCACCTGCGGCAGCGCGACCGGCGCCACGCCGCTTTCGACGATGAGCCCGCGCTCGCGCAGCGCAGCAAGCTGCGCCCCGCGCGCGACGAACGTCACGTCGGCACCCGCCTTCGCGAGCTGCGCGCCAAAGTAGCCCCCGATGCCGCCCGTTCCGATCACCGCCACCCGCATGCCGCCTCCGTCCACGCCACACAAAAGCACAACGCATCACGCGACGCGCCGGCGACGTTGCCAGGACGCCACGAGGCATCCGGTCCAACGCGACGGCGCGTCGCGCCGCCTGGCTCGCGCCCGTCAGTAGCGGTACGACTCGGACTTGTACGGCCCGGCGCGGCTCACGCCGATGTAGCGGGCCTGCTTGTCGGACAACTCGGTCAGCTGCGCGCCCAGCTTCGAGAGCTGCAGCCGCGCGACCTTCTCGTCGAGGTGCTTCGGCAGCACGTAGACGCCGACCGGGTAACGGCCGCCGCGCGCGACGTGGTCGGTCCACAGCTCGATCTGCGCCATCACCTGGTTGGCGAACGACGACGACATCACGTAAGACGGGTGGCCGGTCCCGCAGCCCAGGTTCACCAGCCGCCCCTCGGCGAGCAGGATGATGCGCTTGCCGTCGGGGAAGATCACGTGGTCAACCTGCGGCTTGATGTTCTCCCACTCGTGCGCCTTGAGCCCGGCGACGTCGATCTCGTTGTCGAAGTGGCCGATGTTGCACACGATCGCCTGGTCCTTCATGCGCCGCATGTGGTCGTGGGTGATCACGTCGATGTTGCCGGTCGCGGTGACGAAGATGTCGGCCTTGTCGCACGCGTAGTCCATCGTGACCACGCGGTAGCCCTCCATCGCGGCCTGCAGCGCGCAGATCGGGTCGATCTCGGTGATCCACACCTGCGCGGACAGCGCGCGCAGCGCCTGCGCCGAGCCCTTGCCGACGTCGCCGTAGCCGGCCACGACCGCGACCTTGCCGGCGATCATCACGTCGGTGGCGCGCTTGATGCCGTCGACCAGGGACTCGCGGCAGCCGTACAGGTTGTCGAATTTCGACTTGGTGACCGAGTCGTTGACGTTGATCGCCGGGAATGCGAGCCGGCCCTCCTTGTGCATCTCGTAGAGGCGCTTCACGCCCGTCGTCGTCTCCTCGGTGACGCCGCGGATCGCCGCCTTGCAGCGCGAGTAGAACTTCGGATCCTGCGCGAGCTTCGCCTTGATCGAGGCGAACAGCGCGACCTCCTCCTCGTTCGTCCCGTGCGCGATCACCGACGGGTCGCTCTCGGCGCGGGCGCCGAGGTGGACCAGCAGCGTCGCGTCGCCGCCGTCGTCGAGGATCATGTTCGCGCAGTTCTCGCCATCCCCGCCGCCCTGCCACTCGAAGATCCTGTGCGTGAACGCCCAGTAGTCGTCGAGCGATTCGCCCTTGTAGGCGAACACCGGCGTGCCGCGCGCGGCGATCGCGGCGGCCGCGTGGTCCTGCGTCGAGTAGATGTTGCACGACGCCCAGCGCACCTGCGCCCCGAGCGCCTGCAGCGTCTCGATCAGCACGGCGGTCTGGATCGTCATGTGCAGCGAGCCGGCGATGCGCGCGCCGCGCAGCGGCTGCTGCGGCGCGAACTCCTCGCGGATGGCCATCAGGCCGGGCATCTCGGTCTGCGCGATCGCGATTTCCTTGCGGCCCCAGTCGGCGAGCGCGGGGTCGGCCACGCGGCAGTCGGTGAACTGGCGCGATTCGGTGGGTGCGTTCATGGCGGTGCTCCTCGTCGGTTCCGGCTGTCGACGGGGAAGGCGCCGTGCGGCTCGTTCCCCGTGGGCAGCCACGGTTCAACGAGCGCCGTTCCAAAGTGGAAGGCCCCGAGCCTGGTCCGGCAGGCGGATTGCAGCGCTCCTCGGGGCGAGGGGCGGATTGTACCGGATTCGTGCCGCGGCGGAATCAGCCCCCGGCAGCCGCCGCGTGCGCCTCGCCCTGCGCCAACAGGGCGCCGGCAAGACTCGACTCGCGCTTGTAGAACCCCTCGGTGTGGAACGACTCTTCCAGCGCGTAGAGCTCGTAGTCGAGGTGGTGGCCGAGCTCGTGGACCAGCGTGCGCAGGAAAGAGCGGTACGCGACCACCTGCTGGCGCGCCGCGGTGCGCATCCACACGCTGATGCGCGCGTGGCGCCGCCCTTCGGCCGGCTCGTAGAGCCCGTGCAGCTCGCCATAGTCGTCGGACGGCCGCCGCTCCAGCACGACGACACGCACCGGCGGCACCGCGTAGCCCGCAGTCAGCGCGCCACACAGCGCCTGGCAGGTGCGCTCCAGGTCGCCGCGGCGGTCGGCAGCCAATGCCGCGCGCAGCGCGACGACGGTCGCACCCGCGTCGACGCCGCGCGGCGGCAGCAGCTCGAAGATGGCGTCACTGCGCCGGTAGACCGCCTTGCGGGCGGGCGCCAGTCGATCGTAGTAGGCGAAGGGCATGGACCCGAAAAGGCGAAGGGCCGCGCGAGGCAGCCCTTCGTCGGCGTGGCTCGCGGCCGCGGCGGCCGCTGGCCGTCAGTGCTTCTTCACCTTCTCGAGCATCTTGAAGATGCCCTTCGACGAGCCGGCGAACATGCGCTTGAACGTCTTCGACAGGCAGCGGCGTTCGAGCGTGTTGCGGCGGGTGCGGTTACGGTCGGCCATGGAAGTCCTCGAATGCGGCGCAGCACCCTGTGGCGGGGCTGCGGCCAGGAATGGTGGAAAACCGCTATTCTACCGCGCCCGCCCGCCTCTTGCCCGCCCGCCTCTTGCCCGCTCGCTTCCTGCCCGCCCGCCGCCGCCTCGCCCTGGCCGTGCTCGTGCTGCCAGTTGTCGGCGCCCGGGCACAAGCGCCTTCGCATCGCGACCGCGCGCTGATCGAGGCTGCCGACCGGGGCGACGCCGCCGCGGTCCGCCGCCTGCTCGCGGAAGGTGCGAGCGTGGCAGCGCGGGATGCGGCGAGCCGCACGGCGCTGCTTGCCGCAACGCAGGGCAACCACGTCGAGGCGGCGCGGCTGCTGATGGAGGCGGGCGCGGACGTCAACGCGCAGGACGCGATCCGCGACAGCCCGTTCCTGCTCGCCGGCGCGCGCGGGCACACCGAGATCGTGCGTCTCGCGCTCGCGCGCAATCCCGACTTCCGCGTCACCAACCGCTACGGCGGCACGGCGCTGATCCCTGCGTGCCACTACGGTCATGTCGAGACCGTGCGCGTGCTGCTCGGCTCGAAGATCCCGGTCGACCACGTCAACGACCTCGGCTGGACCGCGCTGCTCGAGGCGATCGTCCTCGGCGACGGCGGTCCCGCGCACACCGAGATCGTGCGCCTGCTCGTCGCGCACGGCGCGAACGTCAACCTCGCCGACCGCGGCGGCGTGACGCCGCTGGCGCACGCGCGCTCTCGCGGGCAACGCGGAATCGTCGCGATCCTCGAGCGCGCCGGCGGAGTGTAGGGTCAGACTCGACTTATCCAGTCGACCCGAAGTCGGGGCAGGCCCGCACTCCCCCTTGTCGCTTCCGAGGGGCGCCGGCGAAAAGTCGAGTCTGACCCTACACTCTCTTGGGGAAGACTTGCGCAGTGCCGCGTGGCGGCGCGCGCTCGTACTGCAACGGCGGAACCACCTGCCCGCCGAGTTCGGCCGCCGCGTGCCACACCCAGCGCGGGTTCCACAGGAAGGCCCGCGCCAGCGCGACCATGTCGGCGTCGCCCGAGGCCACGATGGCCTCGGCCTCGGCGGCTCGCGTGACCAGGCCGACCGCGATCGTCGGCAGCGAGGTCGCCGCACGCACCGCGCGCGCGAACGGCACCTGGAAGAGCGGCTTGACGTCGATCTTCTGCAGCGGCGATACGCCCGCCGACGACACGTCGACGAAGTCGCAGCCGCGCGCCTTCAGCCTTTGCGCGAAGGCGATGCTGTCGTCCAGTGTCCAACCGCCGTCGACCCAGTCCACGGCCGAGATGCGCACGCCAACGGGCATGGCGTCGGGCACCGCGGCGCGCACGGCGTCGAACACCTCCAGCGGGAAGCGCACGCGGCCGTCGAACGATCCGCCGTACGCGTCGTCGCGGCGGTTCGCCAGCGGCGACAGGAATTCGTTGAGCAGGTAGCCGTGCGCGCAGTGCAGTTCAACGGCGTCGAGCCCCGCGCGCGCGGCGCGCGAGGCGGCTGCCGCGAACGCGTCGCGCACGCGGGCGAGGCCCGCCGCATCGAGTGCGTCGGGCGTCGGATCGCCCGGCGCGAAGGGCAGCGGCGAGGGGGCGACCGGGGTCCAACCGCCCTCGGAGCGCGCGACGTGGCCGCCGACCCACGGCGCGGCCGACGAAGCCTTGCGCCCCGCGTGGGCGAGCTGCAGCACGACTCGCGCGGGCGGGGCCACGCCGCGCGCGCGGCGCAGCGTGTCGGCGAGCGCGCGCTCGCTCGCGTCGTCGTAAAGGCCGAGGTCCGTCGGCGAGATGCGCCCCTCGGGCGACACGGCCGTGGCCTCGACGAAGAAAAGGCCCGCGCCCGCCTGCAGCATCTGACCCCAGTGCACCAGGTGCCAATCGGTCGCGCAGCCGTCGCGCGCCGAGTACTGGCACATCGGCGAGACGACGACGCGATTCGGCAGGTCGAGCGCGCGCAGGCGCAGCGGCTGGAAGAGCGAGGACATGCGGTGCGGTCAGTGCGTCCCGAGCACGCGCGCGCGGAAGCGCTCGAAACCGGGATCGCCATTCGTGTAGCGGCGCGCGACCTCAGCGCGCACGCGCTCGCGCTCGGCGCGGGCAAACGCTGCCACGCCCTCGGCCTGGTAGCGCTCGAGGTTGCCGTCACAGGCTAGCAGGATGTCGGCGGCGAGCGCCGCGTCGACGTCGTCAAGCGCGGCGAGGAAGAGGATCGCGGCTTTTGGCAGGTTGCGCAGCAGTTCGTCGAGCGCCCGCGTGGCGCTCGGCGAGCCGATCACGACCGCCTCGGGCCAGCGCGCCGGAGCGCGCACCGCGGGCGGCCACGCGGCCGCGAGGAAGTGGTCCGGCGTGGCAACGGGTACGCCCGCCTCCTCGCGCGTCGCCGCCGCGACAACGCGCACGCAAATCCCCGTCCAGGCCTCCGCCGACCAGCGCGGCGCGAGGCGGCGCGCCACGCGTGCGTCGTCGTCCGTGCTCAAGCGAGCCTCCCCACGCGAGCGCGCGGCGCCGCCGCGCTCACCTCACCGTCACGTCGAAGGCGAGGCTTTTCTCCGGCGTCGTGAAACCGGCGCGCAGGTAGTCCAGCGTCACCGCCTGCGTACCCGGAGCCACGCCGCGCAAGCGAAACGTCGCTTCGCCGCCCGCGCTCGCCGCGTCGGCGCCCGACACCGTGGTGTAGTCGTGCTGCACGGGGGCGAGGATCGCGCCCTTCGGCAGCGGACGCATGCGCCACACGCCCGTCGCCGCGTCCTGGGGCAGGCGCACGATCAGCGCCTGGCCTTCCCTGAGAGCGACCGTCGTCCCGGCAATCGACGCGTCGGCGATCCGCACCGGCGCGTTCAGGTTGAAGAAATCGCGCGGGCTCGAGTGGATCTCGCCGAAGTCGGCGCGATAGCCGGCAGTCGAGCACGCGCTGAGCGCGAGTGCCGCCATTGAAGCCATGACGATGCGATTCACTCCGACCTCCCGGCATCTCTGCCAGTCACTTGGGCACCGAACGTGCGCCGCGCCTGCCTCGTCGTCGTCCCCGCGAAGGCAGGGACCCCGTGTCTCTTGCCAGCGGAACGACGCTGGACTCCCGCTTTCGCGGGAATGACGACGCACAAGGGCGGCCCGTCCCTCACAGCCCGGCGGCCGCCTTCAGCGCCTCGGCCTTGTCCGTGGCCTCCCACGTGAACTCGGGCTCGTCGCGGCCGAAGTGCCCGTACGCGGCGGTCTTGCGGTAGATCGGCCGCAGCAGCTTCAGCATCTGGATGATGCCCTTCGGGCGCAGGTCGAAGTGGCTCTCGATCAGCGACGAGATCTTCGCGTCGGGAATGCGTCCGGTACCCGCCGTGTACGCGGTCACGTTGATCGGTTTCGCGACGCCGATCGCGTACGACAACTGCACCTCGCACTGCCGCGCCAGGCCGGCCGCGACCACGTTCTTCGCCACGTAGCGCGCCGCGTACGCCGCCGAGCGGTCCACCTTCGACGGGTCCTTGCCGGAGAACGCGCCTCCGCCATGCGGCGCAGCGCCGCCATAGGTGTCGACGATGATCTTGCGCCCGGTGAGCCCGGAATCGCCGTGCGGGCCGCCGATCTCGAAGCGGCCGGTCGGGTTCACCAGGTAGCGCGTGTTGACCAGCATGTCCTTCGGGAACACGGGCTTGATGATCGTCTCGACCACCGCCTCGTGCAGCTCGTCCTGCCGCTCGTTCATCTCCGGGTGGTGCTGCGTCGACAGCACGACGGTATCCACCGACTGCGGCCGCCCGTCCCTGTAGCGCACCGTCACCTGCGACTTCGCGTCCGGCCGCAGCCACGGCAGCCGGCCGTCGCGGCGCACCTCGCTCTGGCGCTGCACGAGGCGGTGCGCGTAGTAGATCGGGAACGGCATCAGCGTGGGCGTCTCCTCGCAGGCATAGCCGAACATCATCCCCTGGTCGCCCGCGCCCTGGTTGAGGTAATCGTCGGAGGCGCGGTCGACCCCCTGGGCGATGTCGGGCGACTGGTGGCCGTAGCAGACCATCACCGCGCAGCCGTCGGCGTCGAAGCGCAGCGCCGGGTCGTTGTAACCGATGTGGCGGATCGTCTCGCGCGCCACCTTGGCGTAGTCGACCTGCGCCTTGGTGGTGATCTCGCCGGCCATCACCACCAGCCCCGTCGACACGAGCGTCTCCGCCGCGACGCGCGCATGGGGGTCGTGCTCTAGAATCGCGTCGAGCACCGCGTCGGAGATCTGGTCGGCGACCTTGTCGGGGTGGCCTTCCGAGACCGACTCCGACGTGAAGAGAAACTCGCTCATGTCCCTGCCTTCCATGTTTCGTTCCATCAAACCTGATGATTCTAACAAAGCCCGCCGGCTTGCCCCGGCGCCGGGCGACGGCTCGCGATGAGCGCGCAGGTTAGTCCAGTGAGCGCGCAGGGCCGCCCCGGGACGCCTGCACGAGCGGGGCGCCAGCCAGGCCCGAAGGGCGCGTCCGCTCGTGCAGGCGGCGGCCAACGTCACGACCTTGCGTCAGGCAGTGCGGGCCAAGGCGGCCGCGAATTGCCCGTCAGCGCGTCAGCGCGGAGGGAAGTCCAGTGAGCGCAGAGCGCATCGTCGCGCCCACGCCCACGGCGCTGCGCGCAGCGGCTCGCGCCCTCGTCGACGGCCGTCTGGTCGCGTTTCCGACCGAGACGGTGTACGGGCTGGGCGCGAATGCCGACGACGCGTCCGCGGTCGCGCGCATCTTCGCCGCGAAGCGGCGTCCCGCAGACCATCCGGTGATCGTGCACCTCGCCGACGTCTCGCAGCTGACGGCGTGGGCGCGCGAAGTGCCCGCCGGTGCAACGGCGCTCGCGGACGCGTTCTGGCCGGGGCCGCTCACACTGATCCTGCCGCGCGCCGCGCGAGCGAGCGATGCGGTCACGGGTGGGCAGGACACGGTCGGCCTGCGGGTGCCCTCGCACCCGGTCGCGCGCGCACTGCTCGGCGAGTTCGCCGCGCTTGGCGGCCGCGGCATCGCCGCACCCTCGGCGAACCGCTTCGGCCATGTGTCGCCAACCACCGCGCAGCACGTCGCGGACGACCTCGGCGCGGGCGTCGACACGATCCTCGACGGCGGCGAGTGCGCGGTCGGCATCGAGAGCACGATCGTCGCCTTCGTCGCTGGCGTGCCGGTGCTGCTGCGCCCGGGCGGCGTGGCAGCTGGCGACCTGGCGCGAGTGCTGGGTGTCGCGCTGCAGCAGGCAGCAGCCGACTCGCCGCGCGCCTCCGGCACGCTCGCGTCCCACTACGCGCCGCGCACGCCGGCGCTGCGCGTCGCCGCCGGAGCGCTGCGCGCGGAGATCGCGCAACTGACCGCGCGCGACGAGCGCTTGGCCGTGCTCGCGCGCACGGTCGCGATGCCCGTGGAATTCGAGGGCGTGTGGCACGCCGCGGCGCACGATCCGCGCGGCTACGCGCACGGACTCTACGCGGCGCTGCGCGCGCTCGACGCCGCCAAAGCCGATGCGATCCTGATCGAGGACGTCCCCGACGGGCCGGCATGGCTCGCCGTGCGCGACCGGCTCGCGCGCGCCACGCACGGCGTCGACGACGACCGGGACTGACCCGGTCCGCGCATCGTCACTTCGTTGCGCTCATCCCGAGGCGGTCGGGTTGCGGCGCAATGCCTGCGGGCGCCGTCCCCACGACGCGTGTCCGCGCTCGAATGCTCTCCAGCAACTCAAGCTGGCGCGCAAGTCCCATGTCATCGGCCTCTTGAGCACTCACACAGCCCGCCAGGCAGCTCGCTTCGCGCTCCTTCCTACGCAGCGCGTGGGCATCGCGCCTCGCCCCCGCGAGCGGATCGAAGTACGCGGCGCGCGCGGCCTCGCCGGGGAATTCCGCGGGGGGCATAAGGATCGCGATCACGGACGGATACACGTACGAAGCGCCGGTGCCGTGATCCACCGCAGCGCTGAAAGGAAGCGACACGAGGAGAAGGAGGCCGAGCGGCAAGATGGTGTAGCCGGCCCCAACAGCCGCCACCGAAAGGGCACCGAACGCGCCCGCGGTGCCGACGGCCGCCGCTTCGGCAACGACGACCGGCGTGATCGCACTGCCGGCGGCCTGCCCGCCATCGGCCGGCGCGCTTCCGTCGCGGCCGAACAGACTCCACGACGACGGGAAGCGCTCGACCATGAGCAGGCGCTGCGGCATCTCGCAGCGGATCTCGAGGTCCGACTTGTCGCGCCGCACCTCCGTGACGGCCGGCGTCGGATCGACGACGACGGGCGCCTCGCCGCGCGCATTGCGAAGCTCGCACCGCGCCCCTGGAGGATCCGTGGCGATCGCGATGCGTTGCGTGTTGCCGCGAATGGCGGTGGCGCAACCGGACAGCACCAGGACGGCGGCCGGCACAAGGAAGAGCAAGCGCATGTTGCCTCCTTCGCGAACCGGCGCATCCTACACCCGAGGGCCGCGCTGCTACCATCGCGCTGCCCCCTGCGAACCGCCCATGCCGCCCTCCCCGACTATCGTCGTCGCGCCCGATTCGTTCAAGGGCTCGCTCGCCGCGCCCGCCGTGTGCGCGGCGATCGCGCAGGGCCTGCGGCGCGTGTGGCCGCAGGCGGAGGTCGTCGCCATGCCGATCGCCGATGGCGGCGAGGGCACGCTCGACGCGGTGCTGACCGCGGTGGGCGACGGCGGACGGCGGATGCACGAGCGCGTTCACGGGGCTGCCGACGACGCGATCGACGCGCCGTGGGGACTGCTCGAACGCGACGGGCAGCCGACCGCGGTGATCGAGGTCGCGGCCATCGTCGGCATCACCGATCCGGCGGGCATGGCCGTGAACGTGTCGCGGCGCTCGACGCGCGGTGTCGGCGAGCTGATCGCGCGGCTGCTCGACCGGGGGCTGCGCCACTTCATGATCGGCCTGGGCGGCAGCAGCACCAATGATGGAGGTGCCGGCCTGCTCGCCGCCCTCGGCTTCGATCTGGGCGACGCGCAGGGGCGCGCGATCGACGCGACGCCGGACGGGCTGGCCTCACTCGCGACCATCGACGCATCCGCGCTCGACGCGCGCGTTCGCGACGCGACGATCACCATCATGTCGGACGTCAACAATCCCTTGTGCGGAGCGCGCGGCGCGACGGCGATCTTCGGACCGCAGAAGGGCGTGGGCAAGGACGACGTCGCGCGCATCGACGCCGTGATAGCGCGCTTCGCCGCGCTCGCACAGGCGGCCGTCGGGCGCGACGTCGCGGAGCGTTCAGGCGCCGGCGCCGCAGGCGGGCTCGGCTTCGCATTGCAGCTGCTCGGCGGGCGCTTCGCTTCCGGTGCCGAGGTGATCGCCGACCTGGTGGGGCTCGATGCAGCGCTCGCGCGCGCCGACTGGGCGATCACCGGCGAGGGCCGCAGCGATGCGCAAACGCTGCTCGGCAAGGCGCCGCTCGTCGTCGCAAGGCGCGCGGCGAAGGCCGGCGTGCCGGTCACGCTGATCTCGGGCGCGGTGGCCTCCGACGCGCTGCCCGCGCTGCGCGGCACGTTCGCCGGCGCGTTCTCCGTCGCGCCCGGTCCGGCCACGCTCGACGAGTGCGTAGCGAACGCGGCGGCGTGGCTCGCCGACCGGGCCGAGCAAGTCGCGTTGCTTGTCGAAACCAGCCCGCGCGGCATCCGCGCCGCGCCGTAGAATCCCGGTCGGTGCCGCATCCGCTTGCGGATCCGATCCCGACCTTGGACGCCAACCTCTACTCGCTGTTCGCGACGCACGCCCCGTCGGACGCCTCGGCCACGTGCCTCGTCCTGCCCGGCGGGCCGTCGATCGACTACGGCGCACTCGATCAATGGTCGGCGCGCATTGCGCACGCGCTGGTCGGGGCGGGATGCAAGCCGGGCGACCGCGTGGCGGTGCAGGTCGACAAGCATTGGCAGGTGCTGCCGCTGTACCTCGCGGCCCTGCGTGCGGGGCTCACCTACCTGCCGCTCAACACCGGCTACCAGAAGGCCGAACTCGAGTATTTCTTCACGGACGCCGAGCCGCGCGCGGTGATCTGCTCCCCCGAGCGCCTCGGCGTCGTGGCGACGCTCGCCCGCGGCGCGACGGTGCTCACGCTCGACGCGAAGGGCGGCGAGCTGTGCGACCGCGCGCGCACGCTGCCAGCGACGTTCGACACGGTGCCGCGCGCCCCCGACGACCTCGCGTCGATCCTCTACACGTCGGGGACGACGGGCCGCTCGAAGGGCGCGATGCTCACCCATCGCAACCTCGCGTCGAACGCGCTGGCGCTGGTCGACGCGTGGCGCTTCACGCGCGGCGACGTGCTGCTGCACGCGCTGCCGATCTACCACGTGCACGGGCTGTTCGTCGCCATCCACTGCGCGCTGCTCTCCGGCAGCCGCATGCTGTGGCTGTCGCGCTTCGACGCGAAGGAAGTGCTCGCGCACCTGCCGCACGCGACCGCGATGATGGGCGTGCCGACGTTCTACACGCGCCTGCTCGCCGAGCCCGGGCTCGACCGCGCCGCGTGCGCGAGCGTGCGCCTGTTCGTCTCCGGTTCCGCGCCGCTGCTGCCGGAGACGTTTCGCGCGTTCGAGGAGCGCACCGGGCAGCGCATCCTCGAGCGCTACGGGATGACCGAGACCGGCATGAACGCCTCGAACCCGCTCGATGGCGAGCGCGTGGCCGGCACCGTCGGCCCGCCGCTGCCCGGCGTGCAGATCCGCGTCGTGAAGGACCGCGACGCGCCTGTCGCCGCCGGCACCGTCGGCGAGATCCAGGTGCGCGGCCCCAACGTCTGCCGCGGCTACTGGCGCAAGGAGGACAAGACCGCCGAGGCATTCACCGCCGACGGCTGGTTCCGCACCGGCGACCTCGGGTCGTTCGACGCGCGCGGCTACCTCGCCATCGTCGGCCGCGAGAAGGACATGATCATCAGCGGCGGCCTCAACGTCTATCCGAAGGAGATCGAGGAGCGCATCGACGCGATGGCCGGCGTGGAGGAATCCGCGGTCGTCGGTACGCCCGACCCCGACTTCGGCGAGGCGGTCGTCGCGTTCGTGGTCGCGCGGCCGGGGCACGGGCTCACCGAGCGCGGGGTCGTCGCCGCGCTAAAGGACGAAATCGCCGGCTACAAGTGCCCGAAGCGCGTATTGTTCGTGACCGAGTTGCCGCGCAACGCGATGGGCAAGGTGCAGAAGAACGTGCTGCGCGCGAACCTCACGCAACGGGCCCCCGGACCATGAGCAAGCTTCCCGAACGCATGCGCCACATCGTCGCCCGCGAGGCCGGGCCGCCTGACGTGCTCGCCCTCGCCGAAGGCCCGGTGCCCGCGCCGCAGGCCGGCGAGGTGCTGATCCGCGTGGCTTATGCCGGCGTGAACCGCCCCGACGTGCTGCAGCGCGCCGGCGGCTACCCGCCTCCGCCCGGCGCGTCCCCCATCATCGGGCTCGAGTTGGCCGGCACGATCGCCGCGGTCGGCACAGGCGTAGACGGCTGGCGCGAAGGCGACGAGGTGTGCGCGCTCACGCCCGGCGGGGGCTACGCCGAGTACTGCATCGCACCCGCCGGACACTGCCTGCCGCTGCCCTCCGGGCTCGGCTTGCGCGAGGCCGCGGCGATTCCCGAGAACGCGTTCACGGTCTGGCACAACGTGTTCGAGCGCGGGAAGCTCGTCGCCGGTGAGACGTTGCTGGTCCACGGCGGCTCGAGCGGCATCGGCTACACGACGATCCAGATGGCGAAGGCGTTCGGCGCGACGGTGATCACCACCGCCGGCGGTGCGGACAAGGTCGCGTTCTGCCGCTCGATGGGCGCCGACCACGCGATCGACTACCGCGCCGCCGACTTCGTCGCCGAGGTCGCCACGATCACCGGCAAGAAGGGCGTCGAGGTCGTGCTCGACATGGTCGGCGGCGACTACATCGCGCGCAACCTGCGCTGCCTCGCGCTCGAGGGGCGGCTCGTCATCATCGCGTTCCTGCACGGCAGCAAGGCCGAGGTCGACTGGATGCCGATCATGCTGAAGCGCCTGACCGTGACCGGCTCGACGATGCGCGCGAGCCCCGCGGCGCGCAAGGCCGGCATCGCCGCGTCCCTGCGCGAGCGCGTGTGGCCGCTGTACGCCGACGGCCGCATGAAGGTGGTGATCCACCGCGAGTTCGCGCTCGCCGAGGCGGCGCAG
>Ga0105090_10000515_pt1 | contig 19138 bp, 19 predicted proteins | sample PPLLak3March2015_FD_79110 | JGI IMG/M metagenome (GOLD analysis project Ga0105090, IMG submission 79110) | Freshwater sediment microbial communities from Prairie Pothole Lake near Jamestown, North Dakota, USA - PPLs Lake P7 Core (1) Depth... | ecosystem: Environmental > Aquatic > Freshwater >... | reverse complement strand
GTCGTGCCCGCGTATCCTCGTCCCACAGCCGCTTGACCGTTTCCGACCAGCCCGAAATTTTCTGGATCTCGTCGAGAACCAGTACGGCCCCGGCTTTGCCTGCGCCGGCTGCCGCCAAGCGCGCTGCCTCCCATTGCTGCGCGATCCATCCGGGACCACGCAGCGTCGGCTCATCGGCACTGGCAAAACGCGCCACACGATCCGACGCCTCGATCACCTGCTGCACCAGCGTGGTTTTGCCGACCTGGCGTGGACCGGTGACCGCCTGGATGAACCGGCGTGGCTCGGCCAGCCGACGGGCGAGCGTCGCGCCTTGAGGGCGAGTGAAGGTGGCCGGGTGTTTCACGGTTTACTCAATACACTGAGTATTTTTACTCAATATGATGAGTAAAGCAAGCGGCTGGCGAACAAGCCCAAAGCGGGCCAGCTCCTGCTGACTAACGGATAGTCGTTTCAACCGCACGAGGCGCGGGTGCCGGTGGCGGCGACGCCTTGGATACCATCGCGCTCGGCACGATCGGCATCCGGGCGAGCGTCAGTGCAACGTTCGAGCTGAAGCGATGACCGGCGGATGTGGCACGAGTATTGCGCCGACATCGTTGCTCACCCACGCAACCCCTTTCGTGATCCCGGCTCGTTGACACGGCCATTGCCGCGGATCGCGTGGAGCTCCGGATGACTCGTACGTTGCTGCGCTTGTTCGTGTTGACCGTCCTGCCGCTGGCAGCAACCACGGCCATCGCCGAGGTCTACAAGTGGACGGACGCCGACGGCAAGGTTCAGTTCTCCGATCGGCCGCCACCGGGCTCGGCGCCCAAGGCCACCACGGCGATCGGGGTCGCCCCGAAGGCGGCCGTGGCCATCGAGGCAACGCCGGGGCAAGACCCGGCGCTGGCCGGGGTCTGGAGCGTTGCCAACATGACCTTCGGGGGCGAGGTCCGCGGCGATGACGAATTGACCGGCTCGACCTGGACCTTCCGCGGCAACGAACTCGTCCTCGAGTCCCGCGCCGGGAAGACGCAGCGTTACACGGTCGTGCCCGATGCGTCCGCAAACCCGAAGGCGTTCCGCGTCACTCCGCTGCCGCCAACGAGCGAGCGCCCGGGCTGGATGATCTACAGCGTCGAGCGCGAGAAGCTGCGAATTGCATTCCGCGACAATCTCGAGGGTCGCCCCACAGGCTGGCAAGGCGACCGCAAGCTGACCGTTGTCACGCTCGTGCCCAGGAGCGGCGTTGCGCGCAATGCGATGGGCACCGGGTTGCCGGGCCTCGACCCCTGCGAGATCCTTCGTTCGCAGCGGGTGACGGCGCTGCTCGGCGACAGGATCGAGGAGACCCGAAGCCGCGCGCGGGATGCCGGCCCCGGCTGCAAAGTCGAGGGGGCCGCGGGAGGCATTGCGCTGATGTTCGTGCCGGCCGCGCGCCCGGAAGTGCTGCAAGCCGAGCGGGCCAAGTACCAGAAGGACCCGCGCAACACGATTCGGGATGAAACCGAGCTCGGCAACGCGGCGTTCTCCTCCACCTCGGGCAGGTCGACGCTGTTTGTGGTGCTTCGGCACGACACGCTGGTGATGCTGCGCTTCGAAATGCTCGACGCCGACGCTGCGCGCCGGCGCGAATTCACCCGCCGGGTGCTCGCGCAATTCTAGTTCGTGCCGAACCGCTTGGCCTCAGTCCTCAAGCCGATTTGATGTCGACAACAGGGACAAGGATCACGTGTAGTGACCCACTGATTTCCTGCTCAGGTCACAATTCCGAAAGGACGACGACATGAGCGCACTGGTCGTAGACGAGGCGCTCAGGATCGAGTTCGCGCAGCCGGTCCGGAGCGAACGGTGGCCGGGCACAGTAACGCAGCCGCCGCTCGCGCCCGGCGCGGTCAACGGCCGCGGCCGGCTGCTCGGTAGTGCAACGCTAGGCTATCGCGAAAATGCTCGAGCAAGGTCCGGTGACCGAGGACAAAATCAGGGAGCTCGACGAGGGACTTCTCGAGGCTGAGCGGATCAAGGATTCCATGGACGTCGCGACCCTGGACGGATTCCTCACCGCGGTCGTATGCGGTCCCAACACCGTCATGCGTAGCGCGTCGATGCGCTGAGTTCGGGACATGGAGTAGGGCGAAGCAACCCCGACGTTCAAGGACCACGACGAGGTGCAGCGCATCATCGGTCTACTTACCAATTCAAGCTGCGCCGCAGCGTTGCCGAGGGTGACTCGCCGTAGGCGCTTCGATAACGGACGGCAAACCTGCCGAGATGAACGAATCCCGCAGCGTGCGCAAGTTGCGTCACCGAGTCGCCGGGCTTGGACTCGATCAGGTTACGCCGCACCCACGCAAGCCGCCGGGCCGTCACGAACTGCAGTGGCGTCTGGCCGCGATGCCTCCGGAACGCATGCTCGAGGTAGCGGTCGCCGATACCGGCTACTGCGCACAGGCTGCCGAGGTGATCGGGTGCGTGAAGTTGGCATCGATCCACTCCTCGACGACACGCATGCGCTGGATGGCAAGCGCGGTCGACGTGGATGAAGGGCGCGTTCCCAGGATCTGGTCCGCGATCCAGCCGCGAAGCAGCGTCTGCAGGTGCTGAGCCTGGGGCGCGGAAGCGCTTCGCGTCGTCGGTTGCGTGGCCTCGACCAGAGCCCGGTGAATGATGGCGCGTGCGTTCTGGCGATCACCTGCAAGCGGGATCTCGCGCATGCCCTGGCGTGCTGCCGCCGTTGCGGGGTCGCGAGCGGCAAGCTCGTCCGCGAGCGCGGAAGCGGGTAGGCGCAGGATGACGAGGCAATCGTCGGGCTCGAAGTACAGCGTGTATTCCTGCCCCGGGGCGAGCAGGATCGCGGTGTCCGGGCGCGCTTCCAGCGTTCGGCCACCCGTGGCGTAGACGTGCCGTCGCCCGAGCGGCACGTGCAGGATCGCGCCTTGCGGAACGCCCTGCACTTTCTGGCGCGTACGGGTGAGTCCCCAGCCGAGATCGACTTCGCCGCAACGAACGGTGCGCGCGGAGTATCCGAGCGGTCCGGGGCCCAGCGCCGCGCGCCGGTGATTGCCGTCGTACGCGGCGATGAACGCGTGGATCTCGTCGAGGTGGTCCGATCGGAACCGGGCCGAGTGCGGGGGGCCGAACACGTCAGAGGTTCCCGTTTGTCCAGGCGCCGAGGGCGGAATTGCTCGGTTCCTGGATAGTGACAACGTCAAGCATCTGATAGTTTAGCGCTTGGACAAGCGTGGCCAGCCCGATGGGTTGACTCATGCCGTCGTGCCGCAGCGTCGCCCATGCGGGCTAGACGCGCAGGCCGCGGCCGCTGCTCATGCCTGGTCGTCAAACGTCCGCATGTCGCCTTCCTCGGTCTGCGCACGCGCAATGTTCCCCACCTTGCTGCTCGTGACGTTCGTTCTTGCCCTTGCGGTCTCGATGGCGAGGGCACTGGTCTCTGGAGACGACGGGCAGCCCACATTGATTACGGTCTTGTCGAGCTTGGTGAGCCCCTGGGCCCGCGTCTCCCTCGTCGAAGTGGATCGACTACACGAGTGTCGTGATCCGCCGCGATGACTACGTGGGCAACGCGATGCGCCTGAACGAGTTTCTGGTGCGGCGCGCGCTGGCCAAGTTGGGCAAGCCGGTGGAACGCGACCAGTTCGCCTCGTCGGAAGCCACGCTGCCGGTCACGATCTGGTGAGGGAAGACATGAATACGATGAAGACGCGAGTGCTCGCTGCCTTCGCGATCCTGGCCTTGGCGGGGCCGGTGCTGGCTGCCGACGGGCCAACGTCCCCGCGGAAGGAGCGCGTGACGTTCGCGAAGGGTGCGTATTCCACGACGCTCAAGGGCACCCTGAAGGGCGGCGCTGACGTGGACTACCTGGTGCGGGCGGCGGCCGGCCAGACGCTGCAGGTGAAGCTGCAGGGGACCAACCCCCAGAACTACTTCAACGTGCTGCCTCCCGGATCGGCCAACGTGGCGATGCACGTCAGCAGCATGACGGGAGATGGGTCCTGGTCCGGCGTGCTGCCGGCCGACGGTGACTACGCGATCCGCATCTACCTGATGCACCCGGCGGCACGCCGGAACGAGGCGTCGAAGTACACACTGACCGTGGCCGTGACCGGCAACCCGCTGCCGCCCCTGCCCGCTGCGTGGGACGCGAAGATCGCGGGTACGGCGTACCACGCGACTGCCAGGGTGCAGTGCACGCTGCCCTACCAGCCGGATGTGAAGTCGTGCGATGCGGGTGTGATCCGTCGTGGCAGTGACGGCACGGCGACGTTCGAGGCGATCGGTCCCATGGGCGTGCAGCGGCGCATCCTGTTCGCGCAGGGCAAGCCGGTCGCTGCGGACACGATGGATCCGGTGACGGCCACGCGTCAGGGTGACGTGACGGTAGTGAAGGTGGACGACAACGAGCGCTACGACATTCCCGATGCGTTCCTCAACGGCGGCTGAGCAAGCCGCGCCGCCGCGGCGGTCCGCGTCCTGCTGGTCGCGATGGTGCCGGCGCGCGGCGCTCGCCGTCGTCGCCTCGGCGGTGGTGGCGGCGGGCGGTGCCGCGCAGGCGACCGCCGACGGACCGGACTTCTATGGCGTGCGCGGCGTATCGCCCGGGCGCCACGTGACACTGCGGGCGGAGCCGTCGTCGGCGTCTGCACTGCTCGCGCGCATCCCCTCGAACGCGACCTGTCTGCGCAGCTTCGGCTGCCAAGGCGGGCTCACCTTCGAGGAATTCACCACGCTGTCCGAGGCCGACAAGAAGCGACGCGCCGAGGAGAGCCCGCGCTGGTGCAAGGTCGAGTATCGGGGCACCGTCGGTTGGGTGGCGGGGCGCTATCTCGCGGAAGCGCCTTGCCCCTGATGCCCGGAGCCCAGCACACGAGTTTGCAGGCCGTTGCGCCCACCCACGGGCTGTTCGCAGCGGACTCCGTACGTATGACTTCCGCAGCACCCCCACGACACAGGAGATCGTTCCCATGAAGCCGATCAGCCCGATGCTTTCCCGGCGCCACACAAGGGACACGAGATTTTCATAACGCCCAGGCGCGGCCGCGGTTGAACGGCGGCTTCCGAGCATCTGTTGGAAACTCCTGTGCGCCGAAGCCCAAGCGCGTGCGTGCAGAAGCGGATGCAATCGACCTCGTGCGCAGGGGTCAGGACCAGATGGTCGATCATCGAGTCCTCAAAGCGTCGCGACGAAGGTTGACACAGCGGTGGGCGACGAGAGCTAATCCGACCCTGCCCCTTTCTTCCAAGCACAAGGGCTCGCGATGACATCACACACGATCGGCACGCATGGCACCCCGCCTGCGCGGCGACCCTTCTACGCGGATGCCTGGTTGTACTTCCTGCTCGGGCTCGGCGTGACGGTCGCGGGGTTCTGGCCCAGTTTCTTCTCGCGCCCTGCCGCCAATCCCGTGCCGCACACGCTGCACGGTGTGGTGGCCACCGGCTGGCTGGTCCTGCTGGTCATCCAGGCTGGGTTGATGAGACTGCGCCGACCGGCGTGGCATCGCACTCTCGGCAAGGCGAGCTACGTGCTGATGCCGGCGCTGATCGTCACTGGCGCGTGGGTCCTGCACCTGATGCTGGCCGGGCAGAGCCGGCTGCCGGCGGGCATGGCGCGCATGCTCGGTTTCATCGACATGGTGACGCTGCTGTTCCTTGCCGCGGCATTTGTGCTGGCCGTCGCGAACCGGCGTGACGTGCAACTGCACGCGCGCTGGATGGCGACGACTTTGCTGATCGTTCTGCCGCCCGCACTGGCGCGCCTGATGTTCGTCCTCTTCGGTGCCATCCCCATGCCGCGCGCACTCGCACTGGCCTACGCAGTGCTGGTCATCGTGTGCGCGTTGCTGGTGTATGTCGACTGGCGCGGTGGCAGGCTGCGCGCGCCCTACCTCGCCGCCGGCGCGACGCTGGCCGGGACCTACGCGGCGTTGGGGCCGATTGCGGGGTCGCCGCAGTGGGCCTCGGTGGCGGGGTGGATCGGCGGCAGGTAGCCATGCCGCGAAGGTGGTGTGCGGCCACCCGACAGTGACGCAGACCGCGCCACCCACCCGCGTGACGCTATCTGGCGACGCCGTCCGGGGCCTTGCACTCGCGGCCCATGGCGAGCTCGGTCAATCGCGCGAAGCGCGGATTCGCGGACATCGCGCGCTCGAAGTTTTCGGCGCTCGCGATGATCGCCTCGTCGCGGCGCGGCCGCAGCGCGGCGTGTTCCGCGGTTTGTTTCGTGCCCATCGCCGCAGCCGACGTCGCCCAGGCGGCGGCGATGGCTGCGACGGCGAAGCCCGGCATCACCACGCTCGCTGCGCCCATCGCCGCGCCCAGCGCGAACGTCCCGGCCATGAACGCCTTCATCTCGCCGGCATGGCGCTGGCCGAGCGCGGTTCCCTCGGCGACGGCGGCATCCGCCTGGCTGGCGCCCGCATCGGACAGGACGTCGCCTCCCAGCGTGGTCATCTCTGCGAAGATCGCCTCGCATGACAGATGCTCATCCCCGGGGCGACGCGCCGACGGACCGGCCGCGGGCGACCGCAGGCCTTCCGCGGTCCCGGCCATGCCGAGCATCGCCTTGCACGATTGCACCGACATCGGGGCGTTCGGGATGCCGGCGAGGCGATCGCAGGCGTCGTTTGCCTCGGCGAGCTCAGCGGGGGACAGCGTCGGCATGCCGCCCGGGAACTGGGCGGTCGCATCGCTTGCTGCCAATGCGCTGGCAAGGACGAGAACCAGCACGAGTACCGCGGGTACACGCATGGCCGATCGGAAGCGATGGCAAGGCCCCATCTTGGCACGATCGATCGCATCAGGCCAATGCTGTCCCAACGTCTTGGTGGGAGGGCTTGCTAACAAGCTGATGGGGAGGCGTTCTTCTGGAATTTTGCCTGTCACCGACTTGCCGCGATCGAGTGACGTCATGACGCCCGACATGACAATCGAGCCGTGCCAGCCAGCCGTGCTAGGCTCTTTGCTTACCCTTCGCCGCTTCCGGAGCGAGTCATGCACAACCCCCTGCGCTCGGCCCTCGTCGCTCTCGCGGTGGCCGCGATCGCCCTCGTCCCCGCGCTCGCCAGCGCCCAGGCTTACCCCACCGGCCCGATCCGTCTGGTTGTGCCCTACACCGCTGGAGGCTCGTCCGACTTCGTCGCGCGCATGCTCGCGCAGAAGATGAGCGCAGGTCTGGGTCAGACCGTGGCGGTCGACAACCGGCCCGGGGTCGCCGGCATTCCAGGCACCGAGATCGTTGCCAGGAGCGCGCCCGACGGCTACACGATCGCGTTGGTCGGCCTGACCACGCACGCAGCCAATCCGTCGCTCTACAAGAAGCTCCCCTACGACGCGCAGAAGGACTTCACGCCGATCGGCAACGCGATCGTCTCGCCGCTGGTGCTGTCGGTACCGCCGTCTCTGCCGGTCAACAACGTGCAGGAGCTGATCGCCTACGCCAAGGCCAATCCCGGCAAGCTCAACTTCGGCTCGGCGGGCATCGGCAACACGCTGCATCTGGCCGGCGAGCTCTTCAAGTCGCGCGCCGGCATCGACATCGTGCACGTGCCGTACAAAGGTGCCGCGGCCGCGGTCGCCGATCTCCTCGCCGGGCGCATCCACCTGATGATCGACGTCGTGCAGACGCCGCTCGCACACATCCAGGCCGGCAAGCTCAGGGCGCTGGGAACCACCGGCACGCAGCGCATCGCGCTCCTGCCGGACGTGCCGACGATCGCCGAGCAGGGCCTGCCCGGCTTCCAGTTCACCACCTGGATCGGGCTCGCCGCGCCTGCCGGGACGCCGCCGGCGATCGTCGCGCGGCTCCACGCCGAGATGGCGAAGGCGCTGGCGATGCCGGACGTAAAGGAGGCTTTCGCGAAGCAGAGCATGGACGTCGCGCCGAGTCCCTCGCCCGAGGCGTACGCGCAGCACATGCGCAGCGAGCAGGAGCGGCTAGCCAACCTGATCCGCACCGCCGGCATCCAGCCCGAGTAGCCGCCGATGGACCGTCGCGAACGCTTTCGCGCGGCCGTCGAGGGCGGCGCAGTCGACCGGCCGCCGGTCACCGCGTGGGTGCACTTCCTGTCCGATCACCTCTCCGGCGCGCGCACCGCCGAGCTGCACCTCGATTTCCTGCGCGAGTACGACTGGGACATCGCCAAGGTGATGAACGACTACCGCTACCCCGTGCCCGCCGGGCTCGAGCGGCTCGATTCGGCCGAGGCGATGCGTCGCTTCCGGCGGCTGTCGATGAGCGAGCGGAGCTTCGCCGAACAGCTCGAGGTGATCGCGCGGCTGCGCCGCGAACTGGGGCCGGACTGGCCGATCGTCGACACGCTGTTCGACCCCTACCAGCAGGTCGTGCGCAACGTCGGCTTCGTCCAGGGCAAGGAGCTCCCACGGCACCCCGAAGCCGCGGCCGAGATGCTCGACGCGGTGACCGAGACGCTGTGCGAGTACGTCCGTCACTCGCGCGCGGCAGGCGCCGACGGCTTCTTCGTCTCGGTGAACAGCGCGATCCGCGCCGGATTTCCGCGCGGCGTCGACGACACGGTATTCCGCAACCACCAGCACGCCTACGATCTGCGGTTGCTTCAAGCGGCGCAAGGCTCGGTCCGTATCCTGCACGTTCACGGCGTGGGCCTCGACCTCGACCGCGTGCTCGACTACCCGTACGAGGTGTTGAGCCTCTCCGACCGCCTGCAGGGCAATCCGTCGCTTAGCGAACTGCGCGCGCGCACCGGTCGCTGCCTGATGGGCGGCTTGAACGAGAACACGATCCAGGAGAAGCCGCTGCCGGAACTGCGCGCCGAGATCGACGACGCGATCCGGCAGGCGGGACGGCAGCGCTTCATACTCGCACCCGGCTGCACGGTGCCCTCGTTCACGGCGCAGCGGACGCTGCGCTGCCTGCGCGACACCACCCGCAGCCTCTGATCCGGCGGGCTCCAGAACCTCGAGGCCACGCGACCGACGGGACTGGAATGGGCGCCTCGGCTTGTGCCGCGAGATCGCGGCGAAGCAGGACGCGCGCGCGGTGCCCGATCCCTTCGGCCTTGGCACGGCTGCATTCGAGCGCGTGCTCGACCTGATCGAGAATGGCAGCCGGCTGCTCGCCGGGCGGGTCGCTGCCGCGCCGGGCGGCCCGCGCTGACCCCGGGGCACTGCGACCGGGGCCGTCAGGCCGGCGGCTCGATGCGATGGTAGTGCCTCGCCGCCGCTTGGCACACCGGGCAGGTTTGCGCTGGAATAACTCTCTTTCAGTCTCACCTATCTTGATGCTATTATGCACCATATTTGATGGCGAGGCCCCACATGAGAACAACTGTCACCATTGATGATGAGCTCTATCAGCGGGCATTGGACGTCGCCGATCCGGGGATGGACAAGAGCGACCTGTTTCGTGAGGCGATGAAGGTGTTCGTGCGAGTGCAGGCCGGCAAACGGCTTGCTGCGTTGGGCGGCAAAGCGCCGACGATGAATGACATTCCTCGTCGGCGACCAGCGGAACAATTGGGCCGGTGAGCCTGGTCCTCGCGGATACATCGGTTTGGGTCGCGCATTTTCGCCGCGCCGACCCACTGCTTCAATCGCTACTTGCGACGGACCAGATTCTGTGTCACCCGCTTGTCGTGCTTGAACTCGCATGCGGTACACCACCGACACCTCGCGAGCGCACAATCGGCGATCTCAAGAAGCTGCAGCAGGCTGTCGTCGCGACAACGGACGAGACACTTGCCCTTATCGAGAGGGAGCAATTGCATGACTCGGGCTGCGGCGCCATTGACATGGCGTTGCTCGCTTCTGTCCTCCTGACTCCGGATACATTGCTCTGGACGCTCGACAAGAAACTTGCCGCCTTGGCCTCGCGCCTAGGCGTTGCGTTCAGCGCTGCCAGCCACCGGCCGGCTTGACGAGCGGCATGCCGGGGATCGGACTCGCGATCGACGGCACGACGCAGCAGGCCGCAGCGCGGGCGGCAGGCTCCCGGCACGCTCAGAAGTTCACGTTCGCGCCGCCCTTGAGCTTCAGCATCGCGCGCGCCTCGTCGGGCGTTGCCACGTCGTAGCCCAGCCCCTCGATGACCTGCCGCGCCGCGCGTACCTGCTCCGCGTTCGACTTCGCGAGCTGGCCCGGGCCGATCCACAACGAGTCCTCGAGGCCCACGCGCACGTTGCCGCCGAGCGCCACCGACTGCGCCGCGATGGGCAGCTGATTGCGCCCCGCGCCGAGCACGCTCCACAGGTACTGGTCGCCGAACAGGCGATCCGCGGTGCGCCGCATGTGCGCGACGTCCTCCGGGTGCCCGCCGATGCCGCCGAGGATGCCGAACACCGACTGGATGAAGAACGGGGCCTTCACGATGCCGCGGTCGACGAAGTGGCGCAGCGTGTAGAGGTGCCCGATGTCGTAGCACTCGATCTCGAAGCGCGTGTTGTTCGCGTTGCAGGTCGACAGGATGAACTCGATGTCCTTGAACGTGTTCTTGAAGATGCGGTCGACCGAGCCTTCGAGATAGGGCCGCTCCCAGTCGTGCTTGAAGTCCTTGAAGCGCTCGAGCATCGGGAACAGGCCGAAATTCATCGAGCCCATGTTGAGCGAGGCGACCTCGGGCTTGAAGTGCGCGCAGGGCTTCACACGCTCGTCGACCAGCATCGTCGGCGCGCCGCCGGTGGTGATGTTGACCACCACGTTGCACGTCTTCTTGATCCGCGCGAGGAACGGCGCGAACGCCTCGGGCCGCTGGTCGGGCCGGCCGTCCTTCGGGTCGCGCGCGTGCAGATGCACGATCGCGGCACCCGCCTCGTAGGCGCCAATCGCGGCATCCGCGATCTCGTCGGCCGTGACCGGCAGGTAGGGCGACATCGACGGGGTGTGGATGGCGCCGGTGACCGCACAGGTGATGATGACCTTGCGGCGGGGCTTGGGGGTGCTGTCGGCCATGCGTGTTTCCTTCGCTTTCAGGTGTCGGATCGCGGTTGCGCCCGCTTGTGCGCGACCAGCGCGGCCAGGCGCCCGTCGCGCCACAGCGTCTTGCCGGCGATGCGCGCCGCATCGAGCGGCTTCGGCCACGCCTCGCTCACCTGCCGCCAGTTGGCCTCGTCCCACACGCTCGCGGGCGGTGGATCGGCCAGGTAGCGGCGGAAGATGTCGCCATAGCGTCGGCAGTAATCGGGGATGCCGTCGGGAGCGTTCATCTCGATCGTCTCGAACGGGCCCATGAACGCCCAGCGAAGGCCCAGCCCGTCGGCCACCGTGCGGTCGAGGTCCTCGGGATCGACGTAGCCCTCGTGCACGAGGCGGAACGCCTCGGAGAGTAGCGCCGCCTGCAGCCGGTTCAGAATGAAGCCGTCGACCTCGCGCTTGACGTCCACCGGCGCCTGCCCGATCGCGAGCATGATCTCGCGCGCGCGCTTGCGCGTCGCCGTGGACGTCCACGGCGCGCCACACAGCTCGACGACGGGCACGAGGTGCGGCGGATTGACCGGATGCGCGACGATGCAGCGCTCGCGCCCGGCGAGCTCGCCGGTGAACCTCGACGCGACGATCGCGGAGGTCGACGACGCGAGGATCGCGGCAGCGGGCGCGGCCGCGTCCAGCTCGGCGAACGTCCCACGCTTCGCCTCCAGCGTCTCCGGTCCGCTCTCCTGGACGTAGTCGGCGCCAGCAACGGCGTCCGCGAGCGTATCGCACACGGCCACGCGCGTCGCCGCCACGTCGGGCTCGCGCACCAGCCCATGCTGCGCCAGGTCGCGCAGCGACTGCGCGACCAGCCGTAGCGCCTGCTCGCGCTGAGCGGGAACCGGATCCCACATCCGCACATTCCAGCCCGCGCGCGCGAACACGTTGGCCCACGAGCGCCCGATGAGACCGGCGCCGACGATCGCTGCATTGTTCATTGCATGCCCTCGTTCACGACTTGCGGAAGCGCGTTCACAGCCAGAGGACTTTGCGCCGCAGCTCGAGATCCGCCGACAGCGCCGCCGACGGCCCGCGGTGCTGCACCTCGCCGCGCTCCAGCACGACGGTGCGGTCCGACAGCGCGAGCGCCAGGTCGAGGTGGTGGTCGACGATGACGATGGACACCTCGGTGCGCAGTTTGTCGAATGCCTCGAACAGCTCCTCGACGACGGTGGGCGCCAGCCCTTCGAACGGCTCGTCGAGCAGCAGCAGCCTCGTGTCGCCGGTCAGCGCGCGCGCGACCGCCACCATCTGCTGTTCGCCGCCGGAGAGGTAGTCGGCCGGCGAGCGCCAGCGCTGCTTGATGCGCGGGAAGAACGCGAAGATGCGCTCGTCGTCCCAGTGCACGCCCTGGCCCGTGCGCCGGCGCAGGCGCCCGAGCTCGAGGTTCTCGGCCACCGACATGCCGGCGAACAGCCCCCGGCCCTGTGGCACGTAGGCCACACCGAGCCGCGCGATCTCGGCGGAAGTGCGGCGCGCGAGCTCCTCGGCAGCAAGGCGGATGCTGCCGCTCGCCGGCTTCGTGATGCCGACGATGGACTTGAGCAGCGTCGACTTCCCCGCGCCGTTGCGCCCCAGCAGCGCGACGATCTCGTGCTCGCGCACGTCGAACGCCACGTCGCGCAGGATGTGGCTCTTGCCGTAGAACGTGTTGACGCCGTCGAGCGCGAGGAGCGTGGCGTCGCCTGCCGCGCTCGCGCGAGCCTTGCCGGCAAGCGCGTGCGCACCCGAGCCGATGTAGACGGCTTGCACCTGCGGCGAGCTGCGCGCGTCCTCGACCGTGCCGTCGACCAGCACCTCGCCGTCGTTCATCACCGTGACTGCGTCGGCGAGCGCGAACACGCGGTCGATGTCGTGCTCGACGAGCAGCACCGGCAGGTCGCGCGAGACGTCCTTGATCAGCCGCCCGACGCGCTCGCGCTCCGCCTGCGCCAGGCCGGCCAGCGGCTCGTCGAGCAGCAGCACGCGCGGCTGCGTGCCCAGCGCCAGCGCCATGTCGAGCAGCCGCTGCCCGCCGTAGGACAGCGAGCCTGCCTCGGCGCGCTCCAGGCCGGCGAGCCCCATCGTACGCAGCACTTCCGCCGTGCGCGCGTCCACGTCGGACAGCGCGGCGGTCGGGCGCCAGAAGTCGAAGCGCAGGCGGTGGCGCGCCTGCACCGCCAGGCGCACGTTCTCCGCGACGCCGAGGGTCGGGAACAGGTTGGTGATCTGGAACGAGCGGCCCACGCCCGCCTGCGTCACCGCCTCGGGCGGCAGGCCCGCGATCGGCCGGCCGGCGAGCTCGACCGTGCCGCGCTCGGGCGCATACATGCCCGAGATCAGGTTGAACGCCGTCGTCTTGCCCGCGCCGTTCGGGCCGATCAGCGCGTGCAGCGCGCGATCGCGCATCCTGAACGAGAACTCGCGCACCGCGCGTATGCCGCCGAACGACAGCGCCAGCTTGCTTGCCACGAGAATGTGCTCGGCGGGATGCTCGCGCGGCTTGAGGAACTCGGGCAGCGTGACCGTGCCTGCCTGCCGCGCCGACATCGCCGCATCCTCGACCACGCGCGGCCGCCAGCGCGCGGTGACGCGCTGGTAGAGCCCGACGAGGCCGGTGGGCGAGTAGACGACGAACGCGACGAACAGCAGTCCGAAGAACAGCAGCCAGTTCTCGGTGTAGCGCGAGAGCGCGTCGCGGAACACCACGAAGAACAACGCTCCCAGCGCGGGCCCGAGGAACGAGCGCATGCCGCCGATGATCACCATCGCCAGCAGCTCGCCGGAAAACGCGACCGAGATCGGCTCGGCCGAGGTCATCCGGTTGTTGAAGAGCAGCAGCGTGCCGGCCAGCCCGGTGACCCCCGCCGACGCCGTGAACGCTACGAGCTTGTAGCGGTTCGTCGCGTAGCCGAGGAAGCGGGCGCGCTGCTCGTTCTCGCGGATAGCCACCAGCACGCTGCCGAGCGGCGAGCGGTGGAAGCGCCACAGCACGACGATGGCGGCGAGGCCGACGAGCGCAACGAGCACGTAGTAGGCCCACGCGCTCTCGAACGACAGGCCCCCGAAAGCGGGGCGCACGATGCCGCCCAGCCCGTTCTCGCCGCCGGTCACTTCAGTCCAGCGGAACGCGACCGAGAAGAGCATCGCCGACAGCGCCAGCGTCAGCAGCGAGAAGTACACGCCGCGGCGGCGCAGGATCAGGAAGCCGAACACGCCCGAGACCGCGAGCACGACGACGAGCGCCAGCGCGATCGGCAGCAGGAACGACCCCGGGAAGAGCTCGCGCTGCGCGATCGCCGCGGCGTAGGCCGCCAGCCCGAACCAAGCGCCATGGCCGAACGACGTGAGCCCCGTGTAGCCGACGAGGATGTTGAGCGCCATGCACGCCAGCGCGAAGATCACCACCTCGGTGGCGGAGGTCACGCCCATGCCGAGCGCGGTCAGCGCGAACGGCAGCAGCGTCAGCGCGATCGCCGCGATGAGGAGGTCGCGGTTGCCGGGCATCACTCGAAGCGCTGGATGCGCTCGCCCAAAAGCCCGCGCGGACGCACGAGCAGCACGAGCAGCATCAGCAGGTAGATCGCGGCTTCCGAGTACTGCGGGAAGCCGGCCGCGGTGACCGCGCCCTTGGTCACGCCGACGATCAGCGCGGCGATCACCGCGCCCCAGAACGAGCCCAGCCCGCCGATGACCACGACGACGAACGCGGAGGTGATGATCTCCGCGCCCATCGCGGGATGGATGGTGAAGATCGGCGCGAGCATCACGCCGGCAAGCCCCGCGAGACCAATGCCGAGGAACGCGACGGCCGCCATGTACGGCTCGAGCGAGATGCCGAGCGCGCCGACCATGTCCGGGTTCTGCACGCCGGCGCGCACCACGCGGCCGAAAGGCGTGCGCTGCAGCAGGAACCACAGCCCCGCCACGCACGCGATCGCCACGGCGAGGATCAGCACGCGGTAGCGCGGGTAGATGAAGTCGCCGACGATCACCTGCCCGCGAAGCTCCTGCGGGATCGACCACGACAGCGGCGGCGCGCCGAACGTCATCCGCAGCAGCTGCTCGGCGACCATCGCGAGCCCGAACGTCAGCAGCAGCGACAACGCCGGGTCCGCCTTGTAGAAACGGCGGAACAGGAAGCGCTCGATGACCAGCCCGAGCAGGCCCACGACGACCGGCGATACCAGCGCCGCCCCGGTGAAGCCGAGGTGCTGGCCGATGGTGACGGCCAGGTAGGCGCCCATCGCGTAGAACGCGCCGTGAGCGAGATTGACGATGCCGCCGAGCGCGAAGATCAGCGAGAGGCCCAGCGCGATGAGGAGGTAGTAGGCGCCGGAGAGCAGCCCGTTCAGCAGGTGCTGGAGGATCAGCATTGGGCGAGCGGCGCATCCACCCCGTCGTCGCCCCCGCGAAGGCGGGGGCCCAGTGTCTTGGCCGGAACGACCCCGGCACTCCGGCAGCGTGGCAACGACGAGGAGCCGTCAGGCCACCCCCGTCGTCGCCCCCGCGAAAGCGGGGGCCCAGTGTCTTTTCACCGGAACGACGCTGGATTCCCCCTTCGCAGGAATGACGATCAGGGCGTCACGCCATCTTGCACTCGATCTCGTCGCCGACGGTAGCGATCACCTCGAGCGATTCGTTCGGCCCCGGCACCGCCGCCGACGGCGTGAAGATGTCCCACTGGTTCTTGAGCTGCGCCGCCGGTATCGCCCGCACCGTGTACATCTCGTGCATCATCTGATGGTCGGCCTTGCGGAAGTAGCCCTCGCGCGTCTTCATCAGCGGGAACTTGGCGCCCTTCTCGAAGTGCTCGACGAGCTTGGTCGAGTCGGTGGTCTTCGCCTCCGCCATCGCCTGCGCGGTCAGCTTGATCGCGTTGTAATCGCCCCACGCCTGGTTTTCGGGCGGGCGGTTGTAGCGCTTGGTGAAGTCGGCGACGAACTTCCTCGAGGCCGGCGTCTCGAGCAGGTGATGCCACACCAGCGGCCAGGTGCCGAGGAAGTTGCCCTTGCCCGCGCCCCACGCCACCGCCGTGTCGAAGCCGAAGCCGGCCACGGGGAACGGCAGGCCGAACTCGGAGTACTGCTTCAGGAAGTTCGTGATCTGGTTACCCGCGAGATTGCTGATCACCAGGTCCGGCTTCGCGTTGCGGATCTCGAGCAGCAGCGGCGAAAAATCGGTCACGTCGGTCGGCACCAGCTTGTCGGCTGCGAACTCGCCGCCGTTGCCGGCCATGAACTTCTTCGCCACGCGCAAGAGGTCGTGGCCGAACGCGTAGTCGGCGGTGAGCGAGAACCACTTCTTGCCTTTGACGAGCCCCTGCGCGAGCAGCGCGCGGCCGCAGGTCTTCACGTACATCGAGTTCTGGCTCTCGATGTGGAACATGTACTTCTTGCAGCTCTTGCCGCGCAGCTCGTCCGAATTGGCGCCCGTGTTGATGAACAGCGTCTTCGTGCGTTCGGCGACCTGGCTGATGGTCAGCGCGGAGGCCGACGAGATCTCGCCGATGATGCACGCGACCTTGTCGCGCTCGATCATCCGCTCGGCCTTGGTCGACGCGGTCTGCGGGTTGACCGAGTCCTCCTTCAGGAATTCGATCTTGCGGCCGTTGATGCCGCCTGCGGCGTTGATCTCGTCGACCGCCATGTCGGCGGCCTGCACGGCGAACTCGCCCAGCGGCCCGAGGAAGCCCGTGCGCGGTGTCAGGTGCCCGATGCGGATGACGTCGGACTGCGCGCGGCTGATGAACGGGAATCCCGCCAGCCCCACTGCCGCCCCCGCGACCGCGCCTTTCACGACGGTGCGGCGGGAAATCCCGTTGGTGTCGCTCATCTGTTCGCTCCTCCTCGTCTGCAGGGGTGACGCGGCTTGCGCATCCGGCGCCCGCCGATTCGGGCTGCCGCTGCGCTTGACCGCAACTGTGATCACAGTTTACGGTAAGGCGCGCACCGAGCCTTGTCAACGATGCGGTGCAGCAAAGATGCCGATGCCCGCCCGCGAGCCTCCCTTCCCCGTGCCGTCGAAGCCCGCGCGCACCGCGGCGCTGCGCGTCTACGGCGAGCTGCGCGCGCTCCTCATCGCGGGCATGCTGGAACCGGGCGCGAAGGTTTCGTTGCGGACGATGGCCGCGCGACTGGACGTGTCCGTGCAACCGGTGCGCGAGGCGGTGTCGCGGCTTGTCGCCGATCGCGCGCTGGTCGTGCTGCCCAACCGCGCAGTGCGCGTGCCACTGCTGACCCTGCCGCAGTTCCGCGAGCTGACGGCGATCCGGCTCGTCGTCGAAGGCTATGCCGCCGAGCGCGCAGCGCGTAACCGCAGCGCCGCCCAGCTCGCCGCGATCCGCCGTCATGACGCGGCGTTCCGCCGCGAGCACGGGTGCGCGCGCCCGAACGGGAGCCGAGCGATCGCGTACAACCAGGCGCTGCACTTCTCCGTCTACCGGGCCGCAGGGCTGCCCGAGCTGCTGCCGATCATCGAGGGCCTGTGGCTGCGCATCGGGCCGGTGCTCAACTTCGACATGCGCGGCGCGGATGCGCGCCTGCGCATGGCCAAGTCGGAAAGCTGCCACGCGCGGCTGGTCGCGGCGATCGGCCGCGGCGACGCCGCGGGTGCCCGCAGGGCGCTGACGAGCGACATCGCCGGTGCCGCGAAACACATCGAAGCCCGCGGCGTGCTGCCGCCGGGCACCTTGACGCAGCGGGGGAAAAGGGATGGACCTCGGCATTGAGAGCCTGCGCGTGCTGGTCACCGCGGGCGCAGGCGGCATCGGGCTGGAGATCGCGCGAGCGTTCGTCCGCGAGGGCGCGCGCGTCCATGTTGGCGATGTCGACGGCGACGCACTCGCACGCCTGCGGGCCAGCGACCCGGCGATCGGCGCGAGCGCTTGCGACGTGGCGTCGCGCGGGGACGTCGCGCGGCTGTTCGACGAAGCGGTGCGCGGGCTCGGCGGCCTCGACTGCCTCGTCAACAACGCCGGCATCGCCGGCCCCACGGGACGCGTCGAGGCGATCGACCCCGACGCGTGGGACCGCTGCATCGCGGTCGACCTCACCGGGCAGTTCAACTGCGCGCGGCTCGCCGTGCCGCTGCTGAGGCAGTCGGGCAACGCGAGCATGATGAACGTCTCGTCGCTCGCCGGCCGCCTCGGCTTTCCGCTGCGCACGCCCTACGCGGCGGCGAAGTGGGGCGTGGTCGGCCTGACGCGCTCGCTGGCGATGGAACTGGGTGCCGACGGCATCCGCGTCAACGCGCTGCTGCCGGGCATCGTGGCCGGCGAGCGGCAGGTGCGCGTGCTGACGGCGAAGGCGCAGGAACGCGGCATCGACTTCGCCGCGATGGAGCGCCTCGCGTTCTCGTACACCTCGCTCAAGGACTACGTGACGGCGCAGGAGCTCGCGGATCTCGTCGTGTTCGTCGCGAGCCCGCGCGGCCGCCACATCTCGGGCCAGGCACTGTCCGTGTGCGGCGACACGAACATGCTCGGCTGAAATCGAGGTCAGGCGCCGTTTCTACGCCTCCACGAAACGGGGCCGGTCCCCCGTGTCACTTCGGCGTGTAGCTGAACTTCTGCCCGCTGACGCTCGCCTCGTACATCAGGCCGCCCTTCGCGACGGTGAACGTCGCCATGCCCTTGTAGTACCTGCCGGCGGTCTTCGCGTCGTGCTGGCCGCCGGAGGCGCCTGCCGAGCCGCCGGTGGTGCCCGCCCTCGCGCTGGCCCCCGCGGTGACCGCCACTGCGCCCGCGTCGGCGCCGAACTCGAAGTTGCCGCCGGCGAACTCACGGAACGCGCGCTCGTCCTCGAAGAAGATGATCTGGCTGTAGCCCTGGCCGCCGAGCGCGAAGCCGATGGAGAGCTGCGTCATCGACGTGTCGCCGACGTGCTTGCCCTTCTCGTAGACGCGGCCCGTGCCATAGGCGCCGCCCACGCCGATGGCGGCCTTGCCGATGGTCGGAAACACCGCGTAGCCGTACGCCTTGTCGAAGAACCGGCCGGACTCGCCCGCCTTCCTGAAGACGCCGATGGTGTCGCTGTAGTCGTCGGCCCACGCCGGCGCTGCGGCAAACGCGAGCGAAAACAGCGCTAGGAGCGAGAGGAAACGCTTGATCATGGTCAGTCCTTTGCGAAAGGGGGGGGCGCGAGCGCGCCGAAGGGGCCCGCCGGCAGCGGAACATGCCGGGCCCGGATGTGCTTGCAGTATACGGGCCGCTCCC
>Ga0105090_10000514_pt1 | contig 19139 bp, 16 predicted proteins | sample PPLLak3March2015_FD_79110 | JGI IMG/M metagenome (GOLD analysis project Ga0105090, IMG submission 79110) | Freshwater sediment microbial communities from Prairie Pothole Lake near Jamestown, North Dakota, USA - PPLs Lake P7 Core (1) Depth... | ecosystem: Environmental > Aquatic > Freshwater >... | reverse complement strand
CGCTCCGCTCGGGTGATCCTGAGCCGCATGCTCGAGCAGCACGGCCTCGCGGTGGACACCGCCGAGTCGGGGGAGCAGGCGCTCGAGTACCTGCACCAGCACCGGCCCGACGTGATCTTCATGGACCACCTGATGCCGGGCATGGACGGCTTCCAGGCGGTGCAGGTGATCAAGAGCGATCCGCAGACCGCCACGATCCCGCTGATGATGTACACGTCGCAGGAGGGCGAGCTCTACGTGAGCCAGGCCCGGGCCCTCGGCGCGGTCGGCGTGCTGCCGAAGACGGTCCGTCCGGTCGACGTCTCGCGGGTGCTCTACCAGCTGCACCTGCTGCCCGACCGGCGGCAGCAGCGCTCCGCGCTGTTCGACGGCCGGGCTGTGCCCGTCGCCGCGGCCCAGGTCGCGGCTGGGCCCGACGGCGTTGGCGCGACGGGCGAAGCGGCTTCCGAGGCCGCGAATTTCGCCACCACGACCGCGACGTTCACCGTCGCTCCCGCCACGCTCTCCGAGCTGCAGGGCGGCGTGCGCCAGTCCGTCCAGCAGGTGGTCAAGGACCAGCTCGCGGAGCAGCGCCGGTTCATGCTCGCGACCTTCGAGGCGTTCGCGCGCCGCATGGGCAGCGAGATCAAGGATGGCATCGCGAAGGTACCGACGCCGCCCGTCGTCGAGCCGCTTCCGCCGCCGCCGCCCGCGACGCCCTGGTGGCCGGTGGCGCTCACGGCGCTGCTCGCCGCGGTCCCGGCCGCCGTGCTGGGGTATCTGCACTGGCGCGGCGCCGAGTCGCAGGAAGCCCTCGCGCGCGAGCTCGCGGAGACGCGCCAGAAGGTTGCCGTGCTGAGCGCCGCGCCACCTCCGGCGTCGCAACCCGCCGCTGCCATGACCGTGCCGGTCGCGGCCGGCCCTGCGGTCCCGTCCGGCCCGGTCGCGGTCGAGTACGTGCCTTATGGCGAGACGCCGCTCGCGTACGCCCGCCTCGAGCGGTTGCGCACCCTGGCGAGCGAACTGCAGCAGAAGGGATTCCGCGGCAAGATCGTCGTCGAGACCTACACGGGCGACTTCTGCCTGACCGGCAACGCGAGCGAAGGCTTTGCAGTGGCCGAGGCCGCGCTGCCCACCCAGAAGTGCGATCTCGTCGGCAATCCGTACGACGACACGCTGTCGACGGCGCAGCGGCAGTCGGTTGCGTTCGCGAACTTCTCGGGCACGCTGGACCAGCGTACGGGCGGCGCGATCGAGGTCGAAGTCGTCGACGCCGGCCGCCGCAGCCCGGTCAGCTACCCGGAGCAGGGCGAGACCAGCACCGCCGGTGACTGGAACAAGGTGGCCACCCGGAACAACCGGGTCGAGTTCCGCCTGGTGCCTGCGGCCGACGAAGGCCCGCCCGACGAGTGACGTCTCCGGGGAGCGAACGCGACTTCCGGCCGGCGCCGTGGCTGGCCAATTGCCACGTGCAGTCGATCTATCCGAGCCTGCCGCTGCGGCGGCCGTGGGTCGGGCGCCGCTGCAGCGTGCTGCTTCGGGCCTCGCGCGCCGAGGTCGTGGACTGCGGCGAAGGCGTGCGCCTGCTCGCGCACCGGGCCAGGCAGGAAGCGCTGGGACGCGAGCCGGCGCGTCGCGTGGCGGTCCTGCTGCACGGCTGGGAAGGAAGCGCAGACTCGCTCTACCTGCTGTCGCTCGCCAGCCTGCTGCTCGAGAACGGCTTCGAGGTCGTGCGCCTCAACCTGCGCGACCACGGCGACAGCCACCACCTGAACGAGGGTATCTTCCATTCGTGCCGCATCGCCGAGGTCGTGGGCGCAGTGCGACGGCTGCAGGAGCTCGCCGGGGGGCGTCGCGTCGACCTTGCCGGCTTCTCGCTCGGTGGCAACTTCGCGCTGCGCGTCGCCGCACGAGCGCGGGGGGCCGGCATCGATCTCGAGCACGTGGTCGCGATCTGCCCGGTGATCGACCCGGCGCACACGCTGCGCCGGCTCGAGGACGGCTGGGCCCTGTATCGCTGGTACTTCGTGCGCAAGTGGAGGCGGTCGCTCGTCAGGAAGCAGGCCGCCTGGCCCTCTGCATACGATCTCGAGGACGTGCTCGAGCTGTCGACGCTCACGGACATGACGCGCCTGCTTGCGACCCGCTATGGCGGATACCCCACGCTCGAGGATTACCTGCGGGGTTACGCGATCGTCGGTGACGCGCTCGAGGGCATCGACTGCCCGGCCCGCATCATCGCTGCTGCGGACGATCCGATCATCCCGGCCGAGGATCTCCCCCGGCTCGCACGACCCGCCTCGCTCTCGGTCACGCTGACGCCGCACGGCGGGCACTGCGGCTACTACGATGCGCAGCAAGGCAGTTCGTGGCTGGAGCGCCAGGTCCTCGCGACCCTCACGGCGCGCTAGGCGGCGCCTCGCCGCGCCATCGCCGCGCGCCATAGCGCACGTCGCGCGGCCAGTGCCGCCGAGGCCTCCGGTTCGAACCGGCGTTCGACGGGCACCGGCGCCCACGTCGCGGGCGAACCCGCGGCGAGAAACGCGGCTCCGCGCGCCGTCGCTTCCGCGAGCACGTGCCTCTCGACCGGCAGTCCGCTCGTCGAGGCGAGCACGCGGCAAAGGTAATCGCTGCGCGCCAGGCCGCCCGAGACGACGACCCGCCCGAGCGGCGACGCGGCGGCGAGCGCGGCGAGGTTGGTCGCGAGCAGGAACGCGATGCTCTCCACCACCGCTGCGACGCGCGCAACGTCGTCGTCTGCGTCGCCGTCGAAACACGTCGGAAACCCCGGCAGCCACCACGGCGCGCCGAGCCCGCCGACGCCGTTGACGAATGCCGGCGCGCCGCAGTCGAGGGGCCGTCCGGCGAGCTGCGGGACGGCACGGTCGACGTCGATCGCGACCCGCCCGCGGAGCCACTCGAGCGCCGACGCCGCGCCGTTCACCGTGCCCTCGTGGCTCCGAAGCGCGCCCGCGGCGCCGGAACTGAGGACGCTGCGGAGCAGGCCGTCGGGCGCAGGTGCCGAGTGGGGCGCCACGCGCTGGACGAACGCGCCCGTCCCGATGTTGACGAGCGCGACGTCGTCGCGAGGCCGGCCGAAGGCAAACGCTGCCGCGGACTGGTCGCCCGTGCAGGCCATGAGCGGCACACTCCGGCCGTCGACCGCGAGCGAGCCGTAGCGGTGCGAGGTGGGCACGCACTCGGGCAGCACGTTGCGCGGAATGCCGAAGAGCGCGAGCAGGTCGGGAGCCCAGTCGAGCGCGTCCGGGTCGAAGAGCAGTGTGCGCGCTGCGTTGGCCGGATCGACGACGCACGGGCCACCGTCGACGATCCGTCGGGCGAGGAAGCTCGAGAGCGGGCCGGCGGCGAGGCGACCCTCCGATGCAGCCGCCTGCACCTCGTCGAGGTGCTCGAGGCACCAGCGCAGTTTGCTCGCGCCGTAGTGCGGCGAGAGCGGCAGGCCTGTCCTGCGGCGTACTTCGGCTTCGTGGGCAGCAAGCCGGGCCAGCCATCCGGCGTTGCGGCGGTCCTGCCACGAGATCGCGGCCGACAACGGCCGCGCCGTGGTCCGGTCCCAGCACACGATCGTCGAGCGTTGCGTCGCGAGGCCGGCGGCGGCGACGCGCCGCGGACCCGCCGCGTCGCACGCATCGCGGGCCGCAAGTTCGAGGGACGCCACGAGCTCGTCCGGCGCCTGCTCGACGCGGTCGGCACCCTCGCGACGCGTCCCGACGGGCACGCTCGCGACGGCGAGCTCACGACCGGCCGCGTCGAAGAGCACCGCGCGGCTCGACTGGCTGCCCTGGTCGAGCGCGAGGACGACGTCGTCCGGGTTCAAGAGCGTGCGACCCCGGTCACCACGCGTGGCGACTTTCCTCGTAGGCGCGCAGCAGGCCCCGCACCGTCATCGTCTCGACGAAGTGCGCGCCCCGCGCATGGCATTCGCGCGCCGTCCTGAGGTCGCGCACTTCATAGAGCGCCCACTGCCACGGTCCCGGCCACAGCGCCGAGCCGTCGGGCGGCAGCCGCTCGAGGTTCGCGAACAGGAACTCCGGCGCGACCGCCGTCGCGTCGGCAAGGGCGGCCTCGTCGTACTGCGAGAGGACCCAGCCGACGCGCGCGCCGGTCATGAGGCGCAGGATCTTCACGCTCGGCAGGTCGAACGAAATCAGCACGCACCGGTCGAGCACGGGCTTCAGGACCTCGGTGACGCGCTTCAGCACCGCCTCGCGGCCGAACCGGCGCAGGCTCGAGCGCTTGATTTCGACGAAGGCCGTGACGCCTTCCCAGCCCGCGAGCGCATCGGCGGCCTGGGCGAGCGACGGGGGATACGTGAAGGCGTGCCGGTGGCCGAGCCTCGAGACCTCGCCGACCGGGATCTCCGCGAGCGCGGTCCACGTGAGGTCGTGCACGCTGCCCTCGCGGCCCGCGACGCGCTCGAGGTCGCCGTCGTGGAACAGTACCGGCACGGAGTCGGCCGTGAGCTGCACGTCGAACTCGACGTGGCGGACGCCGAGCTCGACGGCGGATTCGAGCGCCTGGAGCGTGTTCTCGGGAAACTCCGCGGCGTTGCCGCGGTGCGCGATGACCTCGGGGAGCCTGGGCGTGGCGTGCATGGATGGACCGGCGGTGCGTGGCGACGGTGACGGAGTCTAACCGTTCGGAGGCCCTTCAGAGCGGATAGGCTCGCGAAAGCACGAACGTGAACGCCACGATCATCAGTATCACGAGCGGCCCGCCGACGCGGACGAAGTCGCGGAAGACGTATCCGCCCGGCTCCATGATCAGCACGTTGGTCTGGTAGCCCATCGGCGTCGCGAACGAGAGGTTGCAGCCGACGATCGCGGCCAGCACGAAGGGCTCGAGCGGCGCGCCGATCTGCGTGGCGATGGCGAGGGCCACGGGCGTGCCCACCGCCGCGGCGGCGTTGTTCGACACGAAGTTGGTCAGGATGCCGAGGAAGATCATCACGGCCGCGATCGTGCCCTGGGGCGAGAGTCCGCCCGCCACCGCCATGAACGCGTCCGCGAGGAGGTCGGCGCCCCCGGTTGCCGTGAGCGCGCGCCCGAGCGCCAGGCTCGCGACGACCACGAGCACGACCTCGGCGCTGATGCCGCGGCCCAGGCCCTCGAACTTGAGGCAGCCGGTGGCGAGCAGCACGAGCACGCCGACGAATGCGGAAAGCGCGATCGGCAGCACGCCGAAGGCCGACAGCATCACGACGGTCGCCATGACCAGCACCGCCACGGGCGCCTTGCGGGTGCGCGGCAGCTCGAGCGTACCGTCGAGCACCAGCATGCCGGCCTCGTGCTTCAGGGCCGCGATCCGGGCCGGCGGGCCCTGCACGAGCAGCAGGTCTCCCGGGCCGAGCCGGCGGTCGACGGCTTCGCCTTCGCCGGGATCGTCCCGGCCCGGGTGGTACGTCGCGAGCACCACGACGCCGTGATCCTCGGCGAACCGGCTCTCGTGCAGCCGCCGCCCGTGCAGTGGCGACTCTTCCGTGACGATGACCTCGGCGAGCTGCTGGTCCGCCGCCCGCAGCGGGTGACGGTCGCCGGGCAGGCTGTCGACGAGCTCGGCGTCGTACAGCGTGGCCCCGATCGCGCGTTCGTACTCCTTGAGGTAGGTCGACGTGTCCTCGACGCGCAGGCGATCTCCTTCGGCGAGCACGAGCGAATCCTCCGGGTCGAGCAGCTGCGTGCCCCGATGGACCCACCGCACCGTCATCCGGTTGCCCGTCCAGCGGCGCGCCTGGCCGAGCGTGCGCCCCCGCACCCGGCTGCGCGGCCCGAGGTGGAGCAGCGCGCCGAACTGACGGGGCGGCGCCACGCCGAGCGGGCCGCTGCGCTCGCGCAGCAGGCGGGGCGCCACGAGCCACAGGTACAGGAGCGCGAGCAGGGCGGGGCCTGCGACCAGCCGCGTGAACTGGAACATGTCGATCGGTGGCGCGCCCGAGTCGCGGGCGATCGACACGATCAGCAGGTTGGTCGACGTGCCGATCGTGGTGGCCATGCCGCCCACGATCACCGCGAAGTTCATCGGCATCAGCATCCGCGACGGCGTGCGCCCCGCGCGCATCGCGAGCCCGATCACGACCGGCATCAGCACGACGACGACCGGCGTGTCGTTGATGAACCCGCTCAGCAGCATCGCGCTCGCGAGCAGCGCGAGGAGCGCGGCGTGGCGGTTCCAGGCCCATATGCGCGCGAGCCAGCGCGCGAGCGGCTCGAGCGCGCCGGTCACCATCAGCGCGCGCCCGAGGATCATCAGGCTGCAGATCGCGACCAGCGCCTCGTGGCCGAACCCAGAGAAGATCTGCGGCGCGCGGACTTCGCCGCCCGCGCCGCGGTACGGAAACAGGTGAAAGCCGAGCGCGAGGACCGCGATGATCACGAGGCTCGTGAACGGGACCGGAATCCGCTCGCGCGTGAAGAGGTAGAACGCAATCACCGTGAATGCGATCACGGCATACGCGTGAGCGTGGGCAACCAGGTCCGGCATCTGCCCGAAGATTAACCCGGATGCGCGGGTCGTTGCGTTGAGACGCGGTCGCCCTGCGCGGGCAGCGGGCAAAAAAAACCCCGCTTGCGCGGGGTCGTCGTCCGTTCGGGGCACTCGTTCTGTTTTTCTGATCTTCTTGTTCTGCGTGCCCTTGCGTTGGGGGTCTCGTCGCTAGTCGGTCCCTGTTGTTGGTTGGATTGCTTCCGGCTCATCCCCCGGCGATCTCATCCACGCTCACTGCTCATCCACCCACCGTGGCCACCACTTGCCCCGGCTTGAAGGTCTACGTAGCAATGACCGTGCCAAGGTCTGGTCAGGCCAATTCAAACAAGCACTTACGTCGAACCACCAACCGTCCTACGCGGCGTGACGGCACCGATCGTCACGTTCACGTAAAGAATGCCGACAGGATCGCAGGCGGCTCGATGCCCCTGACGGAGCGGACGCGCTTGGGCGACAATGCGACGCATGCCCAGCCATCCCTCCGCTCCGCACGGCTCGGCGGGCGCAACGAACCTCGGCTTCCTGCTGCTCGGCGTCGCGCTCGCGATCGGCCTCGTAGCGTCGTCGATCGTCGTCTCGCGCGGCCTCGAGCGCATCAAGCTCGCCGGCGACAAGATCACCGTGAAGGGCTATGCGGAAGAGAAGGTCGTCTCGGATGCCGGCACGTGGCGCGGCACCGTCACCGTGCGCGCCTCCGACATGCAGGCCGGCTACCGCGAGCTCGAGGCGGACACGGCGCGCGTCCTCGAGCTGCTGCGCTCGGTCGCCGGCGAGGCGGCGGGCGGCGCGTCGGTTTCGCCGGTCGCGTCGCGCCCGCAGTTCGAGACCGGTCCAGGCGGCGCCCCGACCGGCCGGGTCATGGGTTACGAGCTCGAGCGCACGTTCGAGCTGAGCTCGCCCGACGTCGCTCTGATCGGCCGCGTGGCCGCGGGCGCCTCGGGGCTCATCAGCGAAGGCGTCAGCATCAACTCGTGGCCGCCCCAGTTCTTCTACAACGACCTGAACGCGGTGAAGGTGCGCCTCATCGGTGCGGCGACGCGGGACTCCCAGCAGCGGGCCGAGCAGTTCGCGGAGGGCAGCGGCGTGACCGTCGGCGCGCTCAGGTCCGCGAGCCAGGGCGTGTTCCAGATCACGCGGCCGAACTCCACCGAGACGGCGGACTACGGCAGCTACGACACGACGACCGTCGAGAAGGTCGTGAAGGCCGTCGTGACGGTCGAGTACTCCGTCGCGCGCGAGTAGCGCGGTTTCCCGCCGTCGCGTCGATCGGGCAGCGGTGGCGGGCGGCTCGTGCCGGACGCGTTTCGAGTCGCTCCACGGGATTCGCTTGGTCGAAACGCGTCCGGCACGAACCGCTGGACACTCGGCGCCTGAGCGAGCGGCCGGGGGAACCGGCCACTCGCACGGCGCATGAGGGTGTCGCCGGATTCCGCGTCACCCGCGGCGTCGGGCCGAAGGGTTTCAGAAAGCGCTGTGGCCCGTCAGCTCCCGGCCGATCGTGAGCTGGTGGATCGTCTCCGTGCCCTCGTAGGTGATCACGCTCTCGAGGTTGAGCGCGTGGCGGATCGGCACGTACTCGGCGCTGATGCCGGCGCCGCCCAGGATGTCGCGCGCGTCGCGGGCGACGTCGAGCGCCATGCGGCAGTTGTTCCACTTGGCGAGCGAGACGTGCGACGGCGACATCGAGCCCGCGTCCTTGAGCCGGCCGAGCTGCAGCGAAAGGAGCTGGGCGGTCGTGATGCCCCGCGCCATCTCGGCGAGGCGGATCTGCACGGTCTGCGTCGCGGCGAGCGGACGGCCGAACAGGATGCGCGTCTGCGAGTAGTCGAGCGCCTGGCGCAGGCACGCCTGCGCCGCGCCGATGACGCCCCACGTGATGCCGTAGCGGGCCTGCGTGAGGCACGAGAGCGGCGCCTTGATGCCGACCGTGGTGCCGGGCAGCATCTGGTCCTCGGGCACTACGACGTCCTCGAGGAAGATCGCGCCGGTGACCGAGGCACGCAGCGAGAACTTCTTCTCGATCTCGGGCGCGGCGAGGCCGCGCGTGCCCTTCTCGACCAGGAACCCGCGGATGCCTTCCTCGGTCTTCGCCCAGATGACGAACAGGTCCGCGATCGGCGAGTTGGTGATCCACATCTTGGCGCCGTTCAGCACCCAGTCGCGGCCGCGGCGCTTCGCGTGAGTCTTCATGTTCGCGGGGTCCGACCCGCCGTGCGGCTCCGTGAGGCCGAAGCAGCCGATCACCTCGCCGGTCGCCATGCGCGGCAGGTACTTCTGCTTCTGCGCCTCGCTGCCGTAGGTGTAGATCGGGTACATGCAGAGGCTCGACTGCACCGAGACGAAGCTCCGGAGCCCCGAGTCGCCGCGCTCGAGCTCCTGGCAGATGAGCCCGTAGCTCACGGCGTTCATGCCGGCGCAGCCGTAGCCGTCGAGCGAACTGCCGAGCAGGCCGAGGCCCGCGAGTTCGCCGACGAGCTCGCGCGGGAACGTGTGGTCCTCGAAGTGGTGCTGGATGATGGGCAGCACCTTCTCATCGACCATGCGGCCGACGGAATCCTGCACCATCCGTTCCTCCTCCGAGAGGAGCCCGCGCACGTCGAACAGGTCGAGCGGGTCGAGCGGCCGGGCGGAGGACTTGCGGGGCTGCAGTTCGACGGGTGATGTGGCCACGGCGACGCTCGCTGTTCTAGGGTTGGGCGGGATGTCATTGTCGGCAATCGGCGGTCGGACCGCAAAGCGGGCATTCCGCGAAGCCGACCGGCCGCCCGCGCCGAAACACTCGAACAGCATGCGCTACGCCTATCACCCGGACTACGACCTGCCGCTGCCCCCGGCGCACCCTTTTCCCATGGCCAAGTACCCGCTGCTGTACGAGCGGCTGGTGGCCCGGGGCTGGCTGCGCCCGGAGGATCGGATCGAGCCCGCCGAGGCGGCGCCGGAGGACCTGGCCCGCGTCCACACGGCCGCCTACCTCGCCCGGCTCGAGTCCGGCACGCTCGACGCGGCGGAAGTGCGGCGCATCGGCGTGCCGTGGTCCGCACGGCTCTGGCGCCGCTCGCGCCTTGCCGCGCAGGGCACGCTCGAGGCGGCGCGCGCGGCGCTCGAAGACGGTCTCGCGGGCAATCTGGCCGGCGGCACGCACCACGCGTTCGCGGACCACGGCGAGGGGTTCTGCGTGCTGAACGACGTCGCGATCTCGATCCGTCGCCTGCAGCACGACCGTCTCGCCCGGCGTGCGCTCGTCGTCGACCTCGACGTACACCAGGGCAACGGCACGGCCGCGATCTTCGCGGACGACCCAGACGTCTACACGTTCTCGATGCACGGCGAGCGCAACTACCCGGCGCGCAAGATGCGCTCGACGCTCGACGTCGGCCTCGAGGACGCCGTGGGCGACGAGAAGTACCTCGAGCTGCTGCGGCAGCACCTCGGCCGCGCGCTGGCCGAGTCCTCGCCGGACGTCGTCTTCTACCTCGCGGGCGTCGATCCGGTGGCCGGCGACCGCTACGGTCGCCTCGCCCTGAGCGAGGCGGGCCTGCGCGAGCGGGAGCGCGAGGTGCTGGGCGCGTGCCGGGACCGGCCGCTCGTCGTCACGATCGCGGGCGGGTACGCGTCGACGCCTGAGCGCACTGCGGACCTGCACGCCGTCGTGTTCGAGGAGGCCTGCCGGGGGGCTTTCGCGAGACCGCTGCAACGTGACGATGCCGTTCCTTTGCCCGAGGCCGCAGCCGCTGCGGTGGAGCCGGCCTCGGGAACTCTTTGACCGGCGAGACGGTCCGGAAGATCATTCGATCATTCCCCCAGGAGTAACCGAACCATGACCCGTTCCAAGACCGCCCTCGTCGCCGCCGTCGCGGCCTCGATCGTGCTCGCCGGCTGTGCCTCGATGGAGGATTTCTCGAGCAACCCCGACAAGGAGAAGACCCGCAAGGGCGCAGGCATCGGCGCGGCAGGTGGCGCGGTTGCCGGCCTGCTGATCGACGGCAGCTGGAAGGGGGCGCTGATCGGCGCGGGCGTCGGCGCGCTCGCGGGGGGCGCGGTCGGCAACTATCAGGACAAGCAGGAAGCGAAGTTGCGCCAGCAGATGGCCGGCACGGGCGTCGACGTCGTCCGCAAGGGCGACAACATCACGCTCGACATGCCGGGCGGCGTGACGTTCGCGACCGACAGCGCGCAGATCAACCCGGCATTCAACCCGGTGCTCGACAAGGTCTCGCTGACGCTGAAGGAATTCGACCAGACGGTGATCCAGGTCGCCGGGCACACCGACAGCACCGGGTCGCATGCGTACAACATGCAGCTTTCCCAGCGGCGGGCCGACAGCGTCAAGGCTTATCTCACCCAGCGCGGCGTGCCGCCGCAGCGGCTGCACACCGTGGGCGCGGGCCCGGATCACCCGGTGGCCGACAACTCGACGCCGGATGGTCGCGCCCAGAACCGGCGCGTCGAGATCACGATCGTGCCGGTGACCGACCAGGCCAAGGGCTGACGAAGATCGGCCGGGCCGGGGGGGCCCGGTTCCGGCCGATGATTCATGGGCGCAGCGACGCGCGTCAGGCGCCTTCGGTGACGACGGCGGCGCGAAGTTTCCTGATTGCGTTCGCCTCGATCTGGCGGATGCGCTCGGCCGAGACGCCGTAGCGGTCCGCGAGCTCGTGCAGCGTCGCCTTCTCCTCGCCCATCCAGCGGGCGCGGATCACCGACTGGCTGCGCTCGTCCAGGTGCGAAATCGCCGCGGCGACCCGGTCGCTCACATCGTCGTCCCACTCAGCGCGCTCTACGGCGACGGCCGGGTCCGAGTCGGGCGCCGGCAGGTAGGCGGAGGGCGAATAGGACTCTTCCTCGTCGTCGGCATCCGGCGCAGGGTCGTACGAGAGGTCGCGCGAGGCGAGGCGCCGCTCCATCTCGGTCACTTCGTCGGTGCTCACGCCGAGGTCCCGCGCGACGGCCTGCGTTTCCTCGGCCGTGAGCCAGCCAAGGCTGCGCTTGTACTTGCGCAGGTTGAAGAAGAGCTTGCGCTGTGCCTTCGTCGTCGCGATCTTCACCAGCCGCCAGTTGCGCAGCACGTACTCGTGGATCTCCGCGCGGATCCAGTGCACTGCGAACGAAACGAGGCGCACGCCGACCGCCGGGTCGAAGCGCTTGACTGCCTTCATGAGGCCCACGTTGCCTTCCTGCACGAGGTCGCCCAACGGCAGGCCATAGCCGCCGTAGCCACGGGCGATGTGCACGACGAAGCGCAGGTGCGAAAGCACGAGCTGTCGCGCCGCGTCGAGGTCGTTCTCGGCGTGGAAGCGTCGGGCGAGCTCGGACTCGTCCTCCCGGCTCAGCACCGGAATGCGGCTCACGGCGTCGACGTAGGCGTCGAAGCTGCCGATCGGGCCGACGAGGGCGAGTTCGGCGGGGCTGCGAGGAACCAGGGCGTTGGCGGCGTTCATCAGTTCGAGTGTACCTCTCGGGAGGATGGATTCGTGGACGATTTTAGCAGTCCAGGCTTTTGAGTGCTAAAGCAGGTCCTCAGTTCCCAGGATCGGGGAGAGCTCATAAAAAATGTAAGAAAAACAACATATTAAGTATTGCCGACGTCGGGATCTTCCACGGTCGCCGGCCTCGTGGCCAGCGGTAGAGTGGAGTCGAGGTCAGACAGGAGTCCCGGCCATGGATCGCCGTTCCCGACCACCCGGATCAGCCTCGTGGATCGCACTTGCCGCACTGGGTCTCGCCGGCTGCGAGATCCATGATGCGTTCAGCGTTCACCCGCTTGCGACGGAACTCGATCCCGTTCCCGACGTTCCGGCGCTGGCGGGCAAGTGGGTCTGGGCCGGCGAAGCCGATGAAATTCTCGCGGAGCTGCGGCTCGTCGGCGTCGATGCGCGACGCGAGCGCTGCCGAGACCTCGCAGTCACCCTGGGACTGGACGGCGAGACGCACCTGCTCGGTGACTCGGTCTGCCTGTTCGAACTCGACGGCTCGCTTGTTGCGGAACTGCGGGCTCCCGGATATCCGAGGGTTTACCGCCAGTTCCTCGTCGAGATCGTCGAGGACCGCATGCGGATCTGTATCGGCGGCGGGGGGTTGACGGTGTGGAACCAGCTCGACGCGCTGCAGGAGATCAGCACGGTCGGCTACTCGTTCGACGACCTCGAGTACACGGTCAGCGAGGACCAGCCCGACATCGACGAACTGATGGTCGTCGTCTCTGGAACCGAGGCCATGCGCGGATTCCTTGCCGTGGCGTTGCCGGAACTCGGGGCAGCCTGCCGCGACGTGCTCGACACGCCCGACGGCGACTTACTCTGGATCGACTTCCACAGGATGACGGCGGACGAGGAGCAGGCCCGGACCGAGGCGCAAGCCGCCGCAGCCGAGTGAGGCTACGTCGGCTCGATGTCCCGCAGTTCCCGCGTGGAGGCGATGAAGGAGCCGAGCCAGCCGAGCACGATGCCGCCGGCGAGCAGCACGCCGACGCCCTCGAGGCCCAGGCCCTGCAGCCTGAAGCCGCTGCCGTACAGGCCCGCGATCCGCTGCACGGGCTCGCCGAGCGCCGCGATCACGATCGTCACGACCACGAGCGCGATCAGCGCGCCGCCGAGCCCGTACCACGCGCCGTTGTAGAGGAAGGGCCGGCGTACGAACGCATCGCTCCCTCCCACCAGTTTCGTCACCTCGATCTCGGCGCGGCGGTTCTCGATGTCGAGCCGGATGGTGTTGCCGACGATCACGAGGATGCCGAGCGCGAAGAGCCCCGCCGCCAGCAGCACGATGCGGCGCACGACGTCGAGGATCGCGTTGAACCGGCTGACCCATGCGGTGTCGAGCTGCACGACGTCGACGCCGTCCAGCTTGCGGAGTTCGGCGCTCAGCGTCTCGACCTGAGCGGGCTCGCGGAACTCGCCGGCGGGCCGGATGATCAGCGCGTGCGGTAGCGGGTTCGCCTCGAGCGCGTCGAGCGCCTCGCCGAAGCCCGAGCCGCGGCGGAATTCCGCGAGCGCGTCATCGGCCTTCACGAGCGTCACCGACTCGACGTCGCGTCGCTGCGAGATGCGCTTGCGGGCCTGCTCGGCCTGCTCGAGCGTCGCCGCGGGCTTCATGTAGACCGAGATGTCGAGCGCATTGCTCCAGCCGCCGCTCGCCGCGCGCACGTTCTGCACGAGGACGTGCAGGCACGCGGGCAGCGCGAGCGCGATGCCGATCACGAGGATCGTGAGCAGCGTCGCGAACGGCTGCTGCCACAGCCGGCCCAGCGAGCCGACCAGCGTCTGCAGGTGACGCTCGAGCCACTGGTTCATGCGCGCTCCGCCACGATGTGCGGCAGGTCCGGCTCGCCGCCGTCCGCGGCGCGGCCGCCCTCGAGGACCACGCGGCGCACGCCGAAGCGCTCGACGAGGTGGATGTCGTGGCTCGCGATCAGCACCGTGACGCCGACCTCGTTGAAGCGCTTGAAGAGATTCATGATCTCGAGCGAGAGATCGGGGTCGAGGTTGCCCGTGGGTTCGTCCGCGATCAGGAGCGCGGGCTTCGCGATGATCGCGCGCGCGATGCCGACGCGCTGCTGCTCGCCGGTCGAGAGCTCGATCGGCGTGTTCCGCTCGCGCCCGAGGAGCCCCACCTGGTCGAGCGCGGCGCGCACGCGCTTCGCGATGTCCTTCTCCGGCACGCCCGCGATGACGAGCGGCAGGCCGACGTTGTCGTAGACCGGGCGGTCCATCAGCAGCTTGTGGTCCTGGAACACGACCCCGACCTGCCGCCGGAACGCCGGGATCTTCGAGCGCGGCACGCTGCTCGTGTTCTGGCCGTTCACGAGCAGCGTCCCGCGCGTCGGGCGCTCGATCAGCGCGATGAGCTTGAGGAGCGTGCTCTTGCCGGCGCCCGAGTGCCCCGTGAGGAACACCATCTCGCCGCGCCCGACGTGGAGCGTGAGGTCGCAGAGCGCCTCGCGGCCGTTCGGGTAGCGCTTCCAGACGTGGTCGAAGTGGATCATGCGGGCTCGCCGGTGGAGCGTGGCGGTGCGATCACCGCTTCGACGAAGGCCTCCGCGTCGAAGACGCCGAAGTCCTCCGCGGTCTCGCCGACGCCGACGAAGCGGAGCGGCAGCCCGAGCCGGTCGGCGATCGCGAACACGATGCCGCCCTTCGCGGTGCCGTCGAGCTTCGTGACGACGAGGCCGGTCACGCCGAGCGCCTGGTGGAACTGCTCGGCCTGCGTGAGCGCGTTCTGGCCCTGGCCGGCGTCGAGCACGAGCAGCACCTCGTGCGGGGCGTCGGGATCGAGGCGGCCGAGCACGCGCTTCACCTTGCGCAGCTCGTCCATGAGGTTGCTCTGGGTGTGCAGGCGTCCCGCAGTGTCCGCGATCAGCACGTCCATGCTGCGCGCCCGGGCCGACTGCAGCGCATCGAAGATCACCGCCGCCGGGTCGGCGCCCGCAGCCTGCGCCACGACCGGCACGCCGTTGCGCTCTCCCCAGACCTCGAGCTGCTCGATCGCCGCGGCGCGGAAGGTGTCGCCCGCCGCAAGCATCACCTTGCGGCCGTCGGCGACGCAGCGGTGCGCGAGCTTGCCGATCGTCGTCGTCTTGCCGGATCCGTTCACGCCGACGACCAGGATCACGTAGGGCCGCTTCGTCGCGTCGATCTCGAGCGGCTTCGCGACCGGGCCGACGATCGCGAGCAGCGACTGGCGCAGGGCGGCGAGCAGCGCGTCGATGTTGCCGAGCTCCTTGCGGGCCACCTTGCCGCGCAGGCTGCCGAGGATCTTCTCGGTCGTCTCGATGCCGACGTCGGCACCGATGAGCCGGAGCTCGAGCTCGTCGACGACCTGCTGGTCGATCTGGCCACCCGGCAGCAGGTTCGCGAGATCGTAGGTGAGCCACGAGTCGCCGCGGTTGAGGCGCGCGCGCAGCCGGGCGAGAAAGCCGGGCTGCTTCTCGGCGGCGGGCTCCGGCGGCGCGGCGTCCTCCGGCTTCTTCGTCCTGAAGTTGAAGAGTCCCATGGCTCGGGTGGCGGTGCTGGGCCCGGCATTGTAGCGGATCAAAAAAGAAGGGCGGGTATCGCTACCCGCCCTTCGTGGTCGCTCGCTGCGACGCGAGGCGTTACTGCTCGACCACCGACGGGTCGGTGATGGTCAGGAACGGACCGCCCGGCGCGACGGCCGACGCCGCGAACAGCACCGACTGGCGCTGCATCTCGGTCGTCGCTTCGAGGCTCGCGGTCGGATCGAAGAGGGAGCCGTGGCTGCCTTCCGTGAACGCGACGTAGACCGGCTCGCCCGGTGCGACCGGCGTCGTGCCGGAGCTCAGCTTCGTGAAGTTGCCCGCGCGGATCAGCGCGTCCGTCGCGCTGTTCGGCACCACGGTGTCGCCGTTCACCTTGATCAGGTGCAGCGGCTTCGCGGTCGCGCAGTCGCAGATGTGGTTCACCGGATCGCCCGGGTCCACGATCGTCTGCACTTCGCGGAAGAAGTTGTTGAAGAGCTGCGAGTTCGGCGCGAAGTTCGCCTGCACCGCACCACGCACCGTGTTGCCGAACGTCGGCGAATCGAGGAGCAGCCGCGTGATCACGCCGCCCGGGGCCCCCACCGTCACCGTGCGGATCGTCGGCGCGTAGGCCGCCTGCGCCGTACCCGCGATGCCGCCGAGCGACAGGCCGACGAAGTGCACGCGCGCTGGGTTGACGTCCGAGACGCCGTCGCCGGTGACGTCGAGGTTGCCGAGCGACTTCGCGACGACGCCGATGTCGGCCTGGCCCTGGCGCAGCAGGTCGCGGCCCGTGAGCGGGCTCGAGAGCAGCACCGGGATCGAATGCGTGCCAGAGGGATCGATCGCGCCGTCGCCGTTGAAGTCGACGTTGAACGTGCGCTCGTTCGGGGCCTGGTACAGCGGGTTCGCCGTGTTCGTGAGGCCGTGCAGCGGCAGGTCGATGCCCGCGACGATGAAGCACGCGTCGGAGAACGCGTCCGACATCGCGAGCGCCTGCGTCCGATCGCCGCCGAGGCCGTGCTGCACGATCACCGCCGGCCAGCCGGCCTCGGGCCTCGGGCAGCCCGCGCCACCGGCCGCCGTCGCGTTCGGCACCGTGACGAGCAGCGGGATCGTCTGGTCCGCGCGCTTGAGCGGCACCGGGTTGAACCGCGTGATGAAACGGCTCGCCTGGTCGAGCGGCGCCGGTGGCGGACCCGCGGCGATCCAGAAGCCCCGCAGGATCGAGTTGTCCGTCGGGCTCGTGGGCACGGGCAGGTAGTACGGCACCACCGTGGTGCCGACGTAGACATTGGCCTTGCCCTGGAGTCCTGCGACACCGAGCTGGTTCGTCGCAAGCCCGGTCGGCACGACGCCGATCGGCTGCGCGGGTACGAGTGCCGCGAGCGCCTTGAAGCTGTCGACGGTCGATTGCGTCGAGAAGCTCCAGCTCAGCACCACGGAGGCCGGGCTCACGCCGACGAGCTGGCCGATCTGCAGGTGCGCCTTGGTCAGGCGGCAGAGTGCATTGGCCGTCGAGCCTGCGGGAAGGGAGCTGCAGTCGTTCGGCGCCAGCTTGAACGCGCCGTAGAGCTCGCTCGGCTGCGGCGCACGTCCGAGCACGTCCTTGACGCTGTCCGTGACCAGCACGATGTAGCCGATGTTCGTGGCGCCGGTGCTGGCCGTGAGCGGCTTCAGCGGCGTGATGCGCAGCACCTTGCCGGCACTGTCGATGTCGGGCGAAACGTCGACGGTGTAATCCGTGCCGTACGCGAGGACCCTGCGGATCGGGTTGCCACCGGCGTCGGGCGGAAGCTCCGCGCCCTGGGCGGGGCCCTTGGTCGTGTTGCTGAGGTACACCTCGACGAGCCGCACGCTCGAGGCGCCGAGCGACGCCGGATCGATGGGCAGGTTGAAAGTCGTCGTGATCGGCGAGGTCGTCGAGAAGCCGTCGAGCGTGTTGAGCGACGGACCGGTCAGGATGAACGGCGGTGCGAGCGCGGTGGCGGGGATGTTCAACGTGCCGTCGGTCGAGCCGAGGAAGAACAGGTCGGTCGGGAACGGCAGGATGGGGATCGCCGCGGTCGGCGCAAACAGTGCCACGAAGTTCTCCGGCGGCGGCGTCGGAAAGTCGCCCCCGTCCCTGGAAGCATCGCACCCGCTCAGGGTCACCGCGGCGCCCAGTGCGATCGCGGCCGCGAGCCGACTCGTCTTGACGTCTGACATGTCCGTTATCCCCTCGAGAATGAACTGCGCGTCGTGCCGCGCATGATTGAATTTTCCGCCCCGCAGACTACGCTCGCGCGGGGATGGCACGCAAGAACCCGGGCGGACGGAAAACCGCGATGCCTCCGGAAGGGGCCTCGGGCGGGCGGCATGTGGTGCGGATCATCGGCGGCGAATGGCGCGGCCGGAAGATCCGCTTCCCGCCCGTGGACGGGATCCGGCCTACGCCGGACCGGGTCCGTGAGACCCTGTTCAATTGGCTGCAGTCCGCGACGGCAGGCAGCCGCTGTCTCGACCTCTACGCCGGCAGCGGGGCACTCGGGCTCGAGGCGCTGTCCCGCGGCGCCCGGGAAGTCGTCTTCGTCGACCTCGACGCGGCGGTGACGCGCCACCTGCAGGAACGGCTGCGGGAATTCGGATGCGACCGAGGACAAGTCGTACGCATGCCGGCCGAGCGCTACCTAGAGCAGCCGGCCGTACCGTTCGACGTCGTCTTTCTCGACCCCCCGTACGCGTCGGGCCTGGCCGGGGAATCGTTCCGCCGGATCGTGGAGGCCGGCTGGATCGCGCCCGACGGCTGCGCGTACCTGGAGACGGCCGCATCGGCCGGGCCGCCGGTGCTGCCCCCGGGCTGGACGCTCTTCCGCAGCAAGCGGGCGGGGGAGGTGGGCTATCATCTGGCGCGCCGGACACCGGCGGGGGAGCCATAACGGAAGGGGAGCGCGTGGGCAGTCGAGCGATGTACCCGGGGACGTTCGATCCCTTCACCAACGGCCACAACGACCTGGTCCGCCGGGCCTGCCGCATCTTCGACCACGTCGTGGTGTCGATCGCGGCGAACCCCAACAAGACCCCGCTGTTCCCGCTCGAGGAGCGCGTCGACCTCGCGCGCCGGGTGCTCGCGGACGTGCCCAACGTCGAGGTGACCGGGTACTCGGGCCTCACGGTCGACTTCGCGAAACAGCACGGCCTCAATGTCATCGTCCGGGGCCTGCGGGCCGTGTCGGACTTCGAGTTCGAGTTCCAGCTCGCGACGATGAGCCGGCACCTGAACGGAGACGTCGAGACGGTGTTCCTGACGCCGACCGAGCAGTTCAACTTCATCTCCTCGACGCTGATCCGCGAGATCGCGAGCCTCGGCGGCAACGTCCGCGAGTTCGTCGACCCCGTCGTCGCCGACGCGCTCAAGTCCCGCTTCCCGCTCTAGCGGTCGCGCGGCAGAAATGCGGGCCTCGCGTACGATTTGCGCGGTGCCGGCCGGCCGGTGAGCGGTCAGCATGGGGTTCCACGGAAGGATGCCCATGACGCTAGCCGACTGGCCCGAATCCGAACGGCCGCGCGAGAAGCTGCTGCGACAGGGGGCGGCCACGCTCTCGGAGGCCGAGCTCCTGGCGATCCTGCTGCAGACGGGGACGCGCGGCCGTACGGCGGTCGACATCGCCCGTGGCCTGCTGGGCGAGTTCAAGTCGTTGCGTGG
>Ga0105090_10000513_pt1 | contig 19154 bp, 20 predicted proteins | sample PPLLak3March2015_FD_79110 | JGI IMG/M metagenome (GOLD analysis project Ga0105090, IMG submission 79110) | Freshwater sediment microbial communities from Prairie Pothole Lake near Jamestown, North Dakota, USA - PPLs Lake P7 Core (1) Depth... | ecosystem: Environmental > Aquatic > Freshwater >... | reverse complement strand
GGAATTTACGCGCCACCTACCGCACGCGACCAGCCTGCGCATGGGGCGGCTGGGCTACCAGAGCGAGGCCCAGGCGACGCTGGCCGTCAGCTACAACAGCATGGACAGCTACGCCGACTCGCTGCACGACGCGCTGACGCGCCCCTACCCGGCCTACGAGAAGATCGGCATCAGGAACCTCGGCGGCGAATACAACCAGCTCAACACGACGCTGCTGCAGATCGAGAACGAGTTCTACGGCACGATCCGCCCCAAGCGCACCATCCGCAGCGGCGAGCGGCCACTGCACGCCTTGCGCGGGCGCGGCGTCGAGTACATCGAGGTGCGCTGCATGGACCTCGACCCCTTCGTGCCGGTGGGCATCGCGGCGGCCACGATGCGTTTTCTCGACGTCTTCCTGCTGCACTGCCTGCTCGCCGACAGCCCGCCCGATACGCCGGCGGAGATTGCGGCGCTGGGCCGCAACCAGCAGCGCACCGCCGGCCACGGCCGTGAGCCCGGCCTGCGGCTGGAGCGTGACGGCGAGGAGGTGCTGCTCACCGACTGGGCGGCCGAATTGCTGCAGCAGTGCCTGCCGATCGCCGCCGCACTCGATGCGGTGCATGGGGGCCGCAGCTACACAAGAGTCGTCGCCGACGCACAGACCGGCCTGGCCGAACCCGCGACGCTGCCCTCGGCGCGCGCGCTATCGGCGATGCAGCGCGATTTCGGCGGCAGCTACACCGGCTTCATCCGCGCCCAGGCCGAACAGACGCGCAACCACCTGCTGGCGCTGCCCTGGAGCGCCGCACAGCAGGCCGCCTTCGAGGAGATGGCGCGCGCCTCGGTGGCCAAGCGCCTGGCCATCGAGGCGGCCGATGCGGTCGACTTCGAGACCTTTCGCCGGGCGTATCTGTCGGCTGAAACGCTGGAGCCGCAAGACTAGACCGCCCAGCGACAAGGCCCGGTTGGGCACCGATGTCTGCCTGCGCGGCGGCCGTCGGGTCCGATCGCCTGTCGCCGACGGTCCGTGCGCCGTTGATCCAGGGCAAGACGGCGCACCCGTGCCCTGTCTACAGTTCGAACCCATGCGTCGGCTGGTGCTCGTCTGTCTGTTGCTCGTGCTGCCGCTGCAATGGCCCTGGGCTGCCGTGCCCGGCGCCTGCTGCCGGGACTGCGCCTGCGCTGCAGAGCACTTGGCGGCCGGCAGAGGCGGGCACGCGCCGGCCGACCTCGCCGGCGACGCGCCCGATGCGGGTGCTGTCTTCGACGTCACGGGCGGCCCCTGCGAGGCGGACTGCCTGCACTGCCAGGGCCCCGGCCCGGCGGTGCTCGTCGGTGCACCGGCCAGCCCCGGCCCGTCGATCTGCGAGCAGCACGGCGGCCGCTACGCCCGCCATCTGGCGGACCCCATCCCGGACCACCCGCTGCGGCCACCGCAGGTCTGACACCGCGCCATCGGTCCGGGCGCGAGCGCCATGCCGCCTGCCCGGCTGCGCGGCCGGCCGGCAACCCGCTCTGCAGCGGCAGGCCGATCGACCTGCCACAGCCCTATCTCGACCCCCCTTCGACAGGAGCGCGCCGACCGACGGCGTGCCACAGGAGTTTCACGATGAGCCGCAAGTCCACGACCAAGCCCAGCCCTACCGAGCGCCAGCAACCGCCAGCCGCCGCACCGCCGGCGGGCAGCCGAAGGGGTTGGTTGATCGCCGCCGGCGCCGCCGTGCTCGTGGCCACCGTGGGCGGCGGGCTGTACCAGATCAGCCAGCGCGCCGCCAGGGCGCAGGCCGAGGCCGCCGCACGGCGGCCCGGGCTGGCCAGCGAGCACGCGCCGACGATCGGTGACCCCGGCGCCAAGGTCCACATCGTCGAGTTTCTCGATCCGGCCTGCGAGACCTGCGCCGTCTTCTATCCGCTGGTCAAGCAGATGATGGCCGAGAATCCGGATCGCATCCGGCTGTCGCTGCGCCACGTGCCCTTCCACAAGGGCGCCGACGAGGTCGTCAGGATGCTCGAGGCGAGCCGGCGGCAGGACAAATACTGGCAGACGTTGGAGACGCTGCTGGCATCGCAGGCCCGCTGGGCCCCCAACCACACGGCGCGGCCCGACCTGGCCCGGCAGGCGATCGCCGGCGTGGGACTGGACTTCGCCCGGCTCGACGTCGACATGCAGGCCCCCGAGGTCGCGCAGCGCATGGCGCGCGACATGGCTGACGCGAAGCTGCTGAATGTCGAGCAGACGCCGGAATATTTCGTCAACGGCCGCCAGATGCCCAGTTTCGGCCGCCAGCAGTTGCAGAACCTGGTGCGCCAGGCGCTGCAGGAGGCCTACTGATGTCGATGACTCCCGCTGCGGCCCGCGGGCGGCGGCCGTCCGCGGCCGCGTGCGCCCTCGCCTGGCTGCGCCAGCGCTGGCCGGCGCTGCTGCTGGCCGGCTTGCTGGCTGCGGTGGTGCCGGCGCTGGCGGTGGCGCCCGCGGCCGCGCCGCCTGCCGCATCGGCGGCGGTTGCCCCGGAAACGCGCCGACAACTCGTCGAGGTCTTCGTCCGCGAGGGCTGCCCGCACTGCGCCACGGCCGAGCAGTTCCTCGAAGGTCTGGCCCGCGAGCGCCCCGACCTGCACATCGTGATCCGCGACGTGCTCGCCGAGCCCGCGGCGCTGCGACGGCTGCAGGAGATCACCAGCCAGCAGGCCGGCGGCATTGCACGCGTGCCGGCCTTCTTCGTGGGCGGCCAGTTGATCTTCGGCTATTCCGAAGAGGCGTCGACCGACAGGATGATCCGTGCCGCGCTGCAGGGCCGCCCCGCTGCGCCCGCGGCCAGTGCCGCCGAGGGGCTGAGCTGCGCCCTGCAGGAAGAGTCGACCTGCAAGGCCGAGCAGGCCGCGGACGAGCCACCGCCGGGCACTTTCGAAGTGAGCTTCATCGGCCGCCAGGTGTCGCTCGACGATGTCGGCCTGCCGGTCTTCACGGTCATCATGGGCCTGCTCGACGGCCTGAACCCCTGCTCGATGTGGGTGCTGATCCTGATGATCTCGCTGCTGGCCACGCTCAACGACCGCAAGCGCATGCTGGCCATCGCGGGGACCTTCGTGCTCATCGAAGGCATCGCCTATTTCGTCTTCATGGCGGCGTGGCTGAACCTGTTCCTGCTCATCGGCATGTCGCGCGCCTCGCAGCTGATCATCGCCGCCATCGCCATTGCCGCGGGCGCGATCAACCTGAAGGATTTCTGGGCTCCCGGCGTCGGACCGTCGCTGTCGATCTCGGACAAGTCCAAGCCCGGCATCTACGCTCGAATGCGTGCCATCCTGCACGCCAGGAGCCTGCCGGCGGCGATCGTCGGCGTCATCGTGCTGGCGCTGCTGGTGCAGGTCGTCGAGTTCCTCTGCACCTCGGGCTTCCCGGCACTGTTCACGCGCATCCTCACGCTGCAGCAACTGGACACCGCGAGCTATTACGGTTACCTGCTGCTCTACATCGCCGCCTACATGTTCGACGACGTGATCGTGCTGGCCATCGGCGTCACCACGCTGTCGCACCGCCGGCTGCAGGAGAAGGAAGGGCGCTGGCTGAAGCTGATCAGCGGCCTCGTGATGGTCGCGCTGGGTGTCTACCTGATCGTCGCCTGAAGGAACCGCGCGGCCGCCGCGCGCTGTCTTCCCTGTCCGAGGCTCAGGCGGCGTTGAACTGGTCCCAGGCCTGCAGCGCCTCGGCCGCATACATCGCCGCCGGGCCGCCGCCCATGTAGATCGCCACGCCCAGCACTTCCTCGAACTCGGCGCGGGTGGCGCCCAGGCGGCGCAGGGCCTTGACGTGGAAGCCGATGCAGCCGGCGCAACGCTGGCTGACGCTGATCCCCAGCGCGATCAGCTCCTTGTGCTTCTCGCTCAGTGCGCCGTCGGCCATGGCGCCCTTGGCCATGGCACCGAAGCCGGCCATCGTGGCTTCCTGCGTGCGGCGCAACGGTGCGAGTTGATGGCTGATGGCCTGCGTCAGTGCGGGGTAGGTGGTTTCGTGCATGGTGGATCCCGAGGGTCGATCTGGATACCCCCAACCGTAACAGATCCAACCGCTGGCGATGCTGACCCCGGTCAATTCGGGGGACCGGACGTCTGTCCGCGGGGTGTGGGGCCGGGCTGGCCTCCTGTAACCTTGCCGAGTCGGGCCGCGATACAGCGGATCCAGGAAGGCAAATCACATGAAGCGAATGGCGTGGCCGAAGGTGGCCGTGGGTGCCCTGGTGCTGGCGGGCTCGTGTCTGCCGGCGGCCTGGGCGGACTTCGAACTCGTGGACGGCCAGGGCCGGCGCATCCTGCTCAAGGACGACGGCACCTGGCGCTACGTGGAGGCGCAGCCGCCGAGCGGCGCAGCGTCCGAGCCGGCCAAGGAGCAGCCGCAGGCCGAGCTGGTGCTGGAACGGCGCCTGGACGTGCCGGGCGGCTGCCGCTTCGAATTTGCCCTGAACAATACGCTGCCCTACGAGATCCGCAGCTTCGTGCCGGAATTCAGCGTCCACCGCCCGAATGGCGTGGCATACAGCGCGCAGACGGCCAGCTTCGGGCCGGTGCGCCCCGGTGACCAGATCCGGCGCGCCGTGCGCTTCGCCGGCATCGGCTGCGCCGATATCGCCCGGCTGCAGGTGCAGGGCGGCGACCGCTGCGACATGGGCGACCTGAACAAATTCTCGGACGTCAAGGGCGAGTGTCTGGCGCGCGTGCGTGTGCTTCCCAGCGACGTGCTGCCGTTCGAGAAGGGCAAGTAGGTCAGGGCCCCTCACCCTGAGGCCCCACCATGGGCCGCGGCGGACCATGCGGGCCGTGGCGCGCGATCGCGTCGATCAGCGCATCCAGCGCCGGCCGCGCACGGCCCGCGTTGTCGTGATTGACCATCACCGCCACCGCCCAGGAGCGACCGTCGGCGTCGTCGACGTAGCCCGCCAGCGCCGACACGTCGCGCAGCGCACCGGTCTTCAGCCGTGCCCGGCCGCCGGCCGGGCTGTCGCGCAGCCGGCCGCGCATCGTGCCGTCGACGCCGGCCAGCGGCAGGCTCGCCAGCAGTTCGGCGGCGTGGCGGCCGCGGCGGGCGACCTGGAGCAGCCTCGCCAGCTGCAGCGCCGAGATGCGTTCGCTGCGCGACAGGCCGGAGCCGTTGTCGATCACGAAGCCGCTGTCGTCGATGCCGTGTCCGACCAGCCAGCGCCGCACCTCGCGCCCGGCAAGTTCGGCGGTGGTGGCCTGCGGCTCGCCTGCCATGCCGGCCAGGCCCAGCGACAGGTAGAGCAGCCGGGCGCGAGGATTGTCCGAGGCCTTGTTCATCTGACGCAGCAGTTCGCCCCAGGGCCGGCTCTCGCGCCGCGCCAGCACGCGCGCACCGGCGGGGGCGGCGGCCTCGACGGCACTCCCGGTCCATTCGCCCCCCAGGCCGCGCCACAGCGTGCGGAACAGCCTCTCCGCCAGCTGCTGGCGGTCGATCAGCTGCAGCGCGGTGCGCCGAGTGCAGTCGCGCGGAAAGCCGCCGTTCAGCTCGATGACGGTGCTGCCGGCCGCCTGCTGCAGCACGCGCACCGGCTGCCAGTCGTCGTCCCAGTCGTCGCAACGGGTGTCGGTCAGTGCCATGCGGCTGGTGAAGGTGATGCCGTCCAGCGGCGGCACCGTGCTCGCCTGCACGGCTTCGGCGTCCGAGCGCAACTCCAGCGGCAGGAGGTTGCCGGCGAGCTGCAGCGCATCGGGGATGACGTTATACGGAAACTCGGGCGTGTCGTCGAACGGCGGCACGCCGAGGTCCGGCCGCGCCGGGCTGAACAGCGTGCGGTCCAGCACCAGCCGGCCGGCGACGGTGTGCACGCCTTGCTGGCGCAGGTCGACCAGCAGCGCCCACAGCTGCGGCACGCCGAGTTCGGGGTCGGCGCCGCCCTTGAGCACGAGATCACCGCGCAGCACACCGCCCTCGATGGGAGCAGCGCTGCGCAACTCGGTCCAGCCGCGGTGGCTGGGGCCCAGGCGGTCGAGCGCCACGGCAGCGGTCACCACCTTCATCGCCGATCCGGGCTGCATCGCGACCTCGCCACGGTGCTGCCACGGCCGCGCCCAGCGGCTCAGCGGCAGGGCCGCCGCGGCCAGCGCATCGGCCGGCACGCCGGCCTGCTGCAGCGCGGCCAGCACCGCCGGCGGCAGTTCGTCGCCGGCCGTCGCGGCAGGCCCCGCGGCGGCCAGGAGGCCGACGGCCAGGACCGGCAACCAGGTTCTGGGCATCGGCCGCATTGTGACGCGGCGCTCCCGCCCGCAGAATGCCGGCCATGGTCGCCGCCCCGTCGCCCGTCGCCGTCGCGGCACCGTCTCCCCATGGTCTGGGGCTGGATGCCGGCGGCACGCAGACGCGCTGGGCACTGGCCGCCGCCGACGGCAGCCTGCTCGGCGAGGGCCGCGTGGCAGCGGTGTCCGGCCTGCAGCTCGACCATGCCGCCGGCGGCGACGCCGTGTCGGCCGTGCTGCGCGACATCGCCGCAGCGGTGGAGCCTCTGGGCGGGGCCGGTCGACTCGTCGCCGGCGTCACCGGCCTGGAGGACACGCAGGCGCCGCTCTTCGCCGAGCTGGCGGCGGCCGCGCTGGGCGTGCCGCCGGCGGCGGTGCGCGCGATGACCGATATCGAGCTGGCCTGCCACGCCGCGTTCGAGCCCGGCGCCGGCGTCGTGCTGTATGCCGGCACCGGCTCGATCGCCGCGCATGTCGACCGCGACGGCGTCATGCACCGCGCCGGCGGCCGCGGCACGGTCATCGACGACGCGGGCGGCGGCCACTGGATCGCGCGCCGCGCGCTGCGCCAGATCTGGCGCGCCGAGGACGCCGCCCCCGGCAGCTGGCCGCAGTCGCCACTGGCGCGGCGGGTTTTCGACCACATCGGCGGCGCCGACTGGGCGCAGACGCGGCACTGGGTCTACAGCGGCCCCGGCGCCAGCCGTGGCGAGATGGGCCGGCTGGCGCTGGCCGTCGCCGCGGCGGCCGACGAGGATCCGGCGGCACTGGCGCTGCTGCAGGCTGCGGGCAGCGAACTGGCGCGCCTGGCGCAGGCCATGCGGCAGCGCCTGGGTGTCCTGCCGCTGGCGCTGGCCGGGCGCGTCTTCGACCTCCACCCGGCCATCGAGCACAGCCTGCGCCTGGCGCTGCCGGCGGATACACCGGCGTGGCGCCTGACGCTGCCCGCTCACCACGCCGCTGCCCGCCTGGCGGCACGGCCCGCCACGCCATGACCCGCGTCATCGCCCTTCTGCTGGCCGCCTGGCTGGCCGGCTGCACCAGCGCCCCGCTCACGACCTCGGGCGGCGTGCCCATCGACACCAGCCGCAGCGCGCGCGGGCAGGACAGCCGCGTCCTGTTCCTGATCCTGCACTACACGGTAGCCGACACGCCGCTCTCGCTCAAGGTGCTCACCGAAGACGAGGTATCGGCGCACTACCTGGTCAGCGACGAGAAGCCGCCGCGCATCTTCCGCCTCGTCGACGAGGGCCGGCGCGCCTGGCACTCCGGGGCCAGCGCCTGGAAGGGGCACCGCCTGCTCAATGCCAGCTCGATCGGCATCGAGATCGTGCATCCCGGGTTCGTGCTCGGGCCCAACCAGGAACGTATCCACGCACCTTTTCCGGAGCCGCAGATGCAGGCGCTGATCCCGCTCATGCGCGACATCGTCGAGCGCCACCGGATCCGGCCCGAGCGCATCCTCGGCCACGGCGAGGTCGCGCCCGCGAACAAGGAAGACCCGGGGCCGACCTTCCCGTGGCGGCGGCTGGCCGACCTGGGCCTCACGCCGCCGTGGCCCGAGGCCTCGCGCGTGGCCGCGCAGCGCGAGCGTTTCGAGGCCTTGCTGCCCGATATCGCCTGGTTCCAGCGCACGCTGGCGCAGCACGGCTATCCGGTCGAGGCCAGCGGCGAACTGGACGATCAGACAAAGCGGGTGCTCATGAACTTCCAGATGCGCTACCGCCCCGATCGCTTCGATGGCGTCCCCGACGCCGAGACCGCGGCGCTGCTGCACGTGCTCACCCAACCGGTCAGGCTGCCGTGACCGCGGCCGGGGCGCCGTGCCGGGCAGGGCGGCGAAGTAGCATCCGGCACATGAGATCCGCCGCACCCGCTGCCGTCCCCGCACCACTGGCCGCGCTGCCGGCCGGCGCTGCACCGCGCGCCTGATGACACGCCGCCGGACCCTGGCCGCGGCGGCACTGTCCCTGCTGGCCGCCTGCGCCGGCCCCGCTCCGTCGCCGGTAGTCGGGCCCGCCCCCGCGCCGGCCGGCACAGTCCCGCCGCCACCAGACATGCCGCCGCCCGAGCCGCGCGAATTCCGTGCCGCCTGGGTGGCCACTGTGGCCAATATCGACTGGCCGAGCCAGCCCGGCCTGCCGGCCGATCGGCAGCGTGCCGAGGCCGCCGCGCTGCTCGACCGCGCCGTGGCGATCGGCCTCAACGCGCTCATCCTGCAGGTGCGGCCGGCGGGGGATGCGTTCTATCCGTCGGCGCTGGAGCCGTGGAGCGAATATCTCACCGGCGCCCAGGGTCGCGCTCCGGTGCCGGCCTGGGACCCGCTGGCTTGGTGGATCCGGGAAGCGCAGGCCCGCGGCATCGAACTGCATGTCTGGTTCAACCCCTACCGCGCCCGGCACTCGACGGCGAAGACGCCGCTGGCGGCGCCACACCTGGCGGTGCGGCAGCCGGCGTTGGCCCGGCGCTATGGCGACCAACTCTGGCTCGACCCCGGCGCGCCCGCCGCCGCCACGCAGATGCTGGCCGTGGTGGCCGATGTCGTGCGCCGCTACGACATCGACGCCGTGCACGTCGACGACTATTTCTACCCCTACCCGGTGAAGTCGGCCGATGCCGACCTGCCCTTCCCCGACGACACGACCTATGCGCGCTACCGCGCCGGCGGCGGACCGCTGGCGCGCGACGACTGGCGCCGCGCCAACGTCGATGCGCTGGTGAAGGCGCTGCATGAGACGGTGAAGCAAATCAAGCCCTGGGTGCGCTTCGGCGTCAGCCCCTTCGGCCTCGGCCGACCCGACCGCTGGCCGGCCGGCATCAGCGGCTTCAGCCAGTTCGACAAGCTCTACGCCGATGTCGAGCGCTGGTTCGAGAATGGCTGGCTCGACTATCTGGCGCCGCAGCTGTACTGGCCGATCGACCGCACCGGCCTGCAGTTTCCCGTGCTGCTGGACTACTGGATTGGGCAGAACCGCGCCGACCGCCATGTCTGGCCCGGCCTGTATACGAGCCAGGTCACGCGCGGCGGCCTGCCGGGGCCGGGGTCCTGGCCGGCGCGCGAGATCCTCGACCAGGTGGCGCTGCAGCGCACGCGCGCCGGTTCCAGCGGCCACATCCACTTCAGCATGGCGGCGCTGATGCAGGACCGCGACGGCGTCGCCACGCTGCTGCGCATGGGGCCCTACGCCACGCCGGCGCTGGTGCCGGCCACACCCTGGCTCGACGATCGGCCGCCGCCGGCGCCGCTGCTGCGGCGGGCGGGCCTGCGCGTCGAGATCGAACCGGGCGCCGGCGAAGCGGCGGCACGCTGGGCGGTGTGGCGGCGCGTCGGCGGGGCCTGGGTCTTTGCCGTGCTGCCGGCGGCGCAGCGCGGGTTTGCCCTCGACGGCGCCGATGCGGTGGTCGTGAGCGCCGTCGACCGCGTCGGCAATGTCAGCGCCCGCAAGCACCTTCGCCTGCCATGAATTCCCTGCGCACCGAACAGCCGCACCCTGCGCACCCCGAGCTCGACCGCTACGACACCGCCGCGCTGGTCGAGGCCTTCGTCGCCGACCAGGCGCTGGCCGCCGCCGCGGTGCGCGCCGCCGGCGCGGAGCTGGCGTGTGCGGTCGATGCCGCGGTGCCGCGGCTGCGCGCCGGCGGCCGCATCGTCTACGTCGGCGCCGGCACCAGCGGCCGCCTGGGCGTGCTCGACAGCGTCGAATTGCACCCCACCTTCTCATGGCCGCGCGAACGCGCGCCGGCGCTTCTGGCCGGCGGCGACGGCGCCATGTTTCTCGCCGTCGAAGGCGCCGAGGATGACGCAGGGCAGGGCGCGGCCGACCTGGCCGCGCTGGCGCCGACGGCGAACGACGTCGTGCTGCTGATCGCCGCCTCGGGCAGCACGCCTTACGCCCTGGGGGCCGCCGCGGCGGCACGCGCGGCAGGCGCCTTGACCGTCGGCATCGTCAACAACCCCGGCGCCCCGCTGGCCGCGGCCAGCGAGATCGCCGTCGTGCTCGACACCGGGCCCGAAGTCATCTCCGGCAGCACGCGACTGAAAGCCGGCACGGCGCAGAAGATCGCGCTCAACACCTTCAGCAGCAGCGTCATGGTGCGACTGCACAAGGTGCACGGCAACCTGATGGTCGACCTGCGCGCCACCAACGCCAAGCTGGTGCAGCGCGCGCTGCGCCTGACCATGCGTGCCAGCGGCGCCGGCGAGGCCGATGCGCGCGCCGCCCTCGCCGCCTGTGGCGCGCGCGTCAAGGTGGCGATCGTGATGCTGCAGGCGGGCGTCGATGCGGCCGCCGCCGAGCGCCGCTTGGCGGCGGTGGATGGCAGCATCCGGCGGGCCGTCGCCGGCTGAACCGGTGCACGGACGCTTCCGCTCGCTCGACATCTTCCGCGGCGCCGCGGTGGCGCTGATGATCCTGGTCAACAACCCCGGCAGCTGGGACCACCTCTACCCGCCGCTGGCGCATGCCGCCTGGCACGGCGTCACGCCCACCGACCTCGTCTTCCCCTTCTTCCTGTTCGCGGTCGGCAATGCGCTGGCGCTGGTGATGCCGGCGCTGCGCCACGACCCGGCGGCCTTCTGGCGCCGCGTGGCGCAGCGCACGGCGCTGATCTTCGCCATCGGGCTGCTGCTCAACGCCAGCCCCTTCGTGCGCTGGAATGCCGCAGGCGAATTGGTTCTGCGCGACTGGCAGACGCTGCGCCTGATGGGCGTGCTGCAGCGCATCGCGCTGGCCTACGGCGCCGCGGCGGCGATCGTCTGGCTGTGCGGCCGCGGCGAGCGGGTGGTGCCGGTGCTGGCGGTGACCGCGGCGCTGCTGCTCGGCTACTGGGCTGCCTGCCTGGCCTTCGGCGCGCCCGGCGACCCCTACAGCCTGCCCGGCTGGTTCGGCACCGCGGTCGACCGCGCGCTGCTCGGCGAGAAACACCTCTACCGCGGCGAGGGCCGGCCGTTCGACCCCGAGGGCCTGGCCAGCACCGCGCCGGCGGTGGCGCAGGTGCTGCTGGGCTGGTGGGCCGGGCAGATGGTGGTCGCCGGCAGGCGCGACGCCGCGCTGGTGGCGCGGCTGCTGCTGTGGGCGACGGCGCTGCTGGCGCTGGCCTGGCTGTGGCAGCTCGAACTGCCGCTGAACAAGAAGATCTGGACCCCGAGCTACGTGCTGCACACCGGCGGCCTGGCGCTGATGGCGCTGGCGGTCTGCGTGCACCTCGTCGAACTGCGCGCCCGGCCAGCCGAGCTGTGGGGCTGGGCGCGCTTCTTCGAGGTCTTCGGGCGCAATCCGCTGTTCGTCTTCGTGCTCAGCGTCGTCGTGCCGCGCCTCCTCGCCGTGCTGCGATGGCAGGACGGCGTCACCGCCGAAGGCGCGCCGCGCTGGACGAGCCCGCTGCCCTGGATCCATGAACACGTCTTCGCCGGCCTCGGCAACGACCCGCGCCTGGGCTCGCTGCTGTTCGCCTGCGCCAACCTGGTGCTGTACGCCGCCCTCGCGTGGTGGCTGGACCGGCGCCACATCCACATTCGCGTCTGACCGCGCTGGCCGGCTGATGGACACCACCGAACGCTTCCTGATCGCGATGCTGCTGATCTTCAGCGTACCCTGGCTGGTCTGGCGGCTGGCGCGGACCGAGTACTTCGCGCCGCTGGTGGTGGTGCAGATCATCACCGGCATCGTGCTCGGCCCCGGCGTGCTGGGTGCGGCGGTGCCCGAGTACTACGCCTTCGTTTTCACGCCCGCGGTGATCACGGCGCTCAACGGCGTGGCCTGGTGGGCGGTGATGATCTTCGTCTGGATCGCCGGCATCGAGCTCGACCTCGGCCAGGCCTGGCACCAGCGCCGCGAGAGCGGCATCACCGCCGGGCTGGCGCTGGGCGTGCCGCTGGCCTTCGGCTGCGCGGCGGCGGTGGCCATGCTGGCCACGCCGGGCTGGATGGGCGCTGGCGCGACGGGCTGGCAGTTCGTTCTCGGCATCGGCATGGCCTGCGCGGTGACGGCGCTGCCGATCCTGATCCTGTTCATGGAGAAGCTCGACATCCTGCGCCGGCCGATCGGCCAGCGCATCCTGCGCTACGCCAGCCTGGACGACATCGCGATCTGGGGCGTGCTGGCGCTGATCCTGATGGACTGGCAGCGCGTGGGCAGGCAGGCGTTGTTCCTGGCCGCCTTTGCCGGCATCGGCTGGGCCTTCAGGCGCCTGATGGTGCGGGTCCCTGAAAGCGACCGCTGGGCCCTGGGCCTGGTCTGGCTGGCCGCCTGCGGGCTGGGCGCCGACTGGGCCGGCCTGCACTTCATGGTCGGCGCCTTTCTTGCCGGAGCGATCATGGAGTCGCGCTGGTTCGACCAGCGGCAGATGGACCAGTTGCGCCACCACGTGCTGCTGGTGGTGATGCCGGTCTTCTTCCTCAGCACCGGCCTGCGCACGCAGTGGACGGTGGGCGGCGCCGCCGTCTTCGTCGCCGCGGCCTGGCTGCTGGCGGCGGCGGTGGCGGGCAAGCTGATCGGCGCCCGCATCGCCGGTCGGATCCTGGGCTGGCAGCCGGGGGAGGCGAGCCTGATCGGCTGGCTGCTGCAGACCAAGGCCCTGATCATGATCATCTTTGCCAACGTGCTGCTGGACAAGCAGATCATCACCCCCTCGACCTTCACGGCGCTGCTGCTGATGGCGGTGGCCAGCACCATGCTCACGGTGCCGATGGTCACGCCGCTGCTGGCGCGCATGAAGGGCTGGATCGGGCGCCCCGGCTGAAACCGCGGCGGGTGCTGGAGGCCGCCAGGTCAGGTGAGCCACTGCGGCCGCAGCAGCAGCACCGCGCCGAGCGCGAGCATGACCAGCCCGCTGGCGAATTTCAGCCAGCGCCCGCCGCGTTCGCCGAGCTTGTCGCTGCTCAGGGCCGCGACGGCCAGGCCGACCATCAAGGCGTCGTCGGCGACATAGCCCACGATATACAGGCCCAGGTAGGCGTAATGGGCCGCCGCGCCCAGCGACTGCTGCGCCAGCACGGCGGTGTAGATGGCCGGCAGCCCGGCGGTGCACAGCAGTTCGACGAAATTCACCACCACCGCCAGCGCCGCCACCGCCAGCAGCGATGCCGGCAAGGCGCGCGACTGCATGGCGCCGCGCATGCGCGCAACCAGGCCCGGCCTGGCGCGTTGCGGAATGCTCAGCGACGGCCCGTGCCCCCAGGCGAAGAAGTCCTTGACGTTGAAGGCGCCGATGAGCAGCGCCACACCGGCGAGCAGCCGCCGCACCGTCTCGGACAGTCCCACCACAAGGAAGACATTGAGCCAGGCCGCCATGAAGGCGTAGTAGACGGCGCCGCTGACGACGACGAAGGTGCCGGCGATGAGCGCCATGCGCCGGCGGTCGCGCAGCCGCACCAGCAGCGAGAGCAGGAACAGCAGTACCCACATCGCGCAGGGGTTGAAGCCGTCGAGCAGGCCGAGGGCCAGGGTGAACAGCGGCAGGCCCAGGCGCGACGCGCTCAGGGTGCCGAACGGCGTGCCGGCGACCTCCTGGCGGCCGATCGGCGCACCGCGGTCCAGCAGTTCGACGATGGCGGGGCCGCTGCGGGAATCGTCGTCGAATCCCACCATCATGCGGCCGGCGGCGACGAAGGCGGGCACGCCCGGGGGCCACAGGCCATGGGCGCGCGACAGCGAGGTGAGCTCGTCGGCCGCCACCGGATCGGTGTCGACCCGACGGTAGACGATACGCAGGTGGGGTCGCTCGAGTGCGAGGCGGTCGAGGAAGCGTTTTGCGTCGGCGCAGTGCGGGCAGCCGTCGCGCACGAAGACCTGCAGCACGACCCGGTCAGCCGGGGCCGCGGTCGTGGCTGCTGCCGGTGCAGCGGCAGCGCTGCAGACGATGCCCAGGCACAACAGCCAGACGGCGATGAAGCGGCAGATCAGCTTGGCCATGATGACAGCGCTATTCGTGGCACGACGCGGCGAACAGCATCATCCGAACCCCGCCAGACCGTACCGACAGCGCCAATCTGACACCATCCCGGATCGACGTGCGATGCCCTGGATCAATGCGCCCACATCGAGGCGAGTCCAGCGCTGCAGGCGGGACGCTGCGGCGCGCTGCCTACAATCCCGCCGATGCCGCTCGAACACCAGTACGTCCTCACGCTCTCGTGCCGCGACACCAAGGGCATCGTGCACGCGGTGTCGGGACTGCTCTACCAGGCCGGCTGCAACATCATCGACTCGCAGCAGTTCGGTGATCTCGAGGGCGACGACGCCACCGGCCTGTTCTTCATGCGCGTGCATTTCCAGGCGCCGCCGCAACTGGCGACGCCGGGAACGCTGCAGGCGCTGTTCGAGCACACGCGGCAGCAATTCGGCATGGACGTGGCCTTCCATGCCCTGGCCGTGCGGCCGCGCCTGCTGCTCATGGTCAGCCAGCACGGCCACTGCCTGAACGACCTGCTCTACCGCTGGAAGAGCGGTTCGCTGGCCGTCGACATACCGGCGATCGTCTCCAACCACCGCAACTTCGAGACGCTGGCGGCCAGCTATGGCATCCCTTTCCACCACCTGCCGCTGCGCGCGGGCCACGACGCCGCCGACAAGGCCGCGGCCAAGGTGGCGCAGGAACGGCTGGTGCAGGAGATCGTCGCCGCCGAGCGCATCGACCTCGTCGTGCTGGCGCGCTACATGCAGATCCTGAGCCCCGGCTTCTGCGACGCGCTGGCCGGCCGCGCGATCAACATCCACCACAGCTTCCTGCCCAGCTTCAAGGGTGCGCGGCCCTATTTCCAGGCCCACGCGCGCGGCGTCAAGCTGATCGGCGCCACCGCGCACTACGTCACCGCCGACCTCGACGAAGGGCCGATCATCGAACAGGACGTGCAGCGCGTGGACCACACGCTGTCGGCCGAGGACTACACCGCCGTCGGCCGCGACATCGAGTGCATGGTGCTGGCGCGCGCGGTGCGCTGGCACGTCGAGCACCGCGTGCTGATCAACGGCCACAAGTGCGTGGTCTTCCGCTGACCGACGCCTGTTCGCCATGGTCCGCCCGCCCGCCGCCGCGCTGATCGGCAGCCCCGACGAGGTCGAGGCGCAGTTCTACGAGGCGCTGCAGCGCGGCGATATCGAGCGCCTGATGTCGCTGTGGGCCGATGACGACGAGATCGTCTGCGTGCATCCGGGCGGCACACGCGTGATCGGCCCGGCGGCGATCCGCGCCAGCTTCGAGGCCATGTTCGCCAACGGCGGCATCCCGGTGCGGCCCGAGCAGGTGCACCGCCTGGCCGTGCTCGGCGCGGCGCTGCACCACCTCGTCGAGCGCATCGAGGTAAGGGGCGAGGCGGGGCCGCAGACGGCCTGGGTGCTCGCCACCAACCTGTACCTGAAGACGGCGCAGGGCTGGCGCCTGGCCTCGCACCACGCCAGCCCCGGCCTCGGTCACGAACCGCCCGTGCTCGGCGGCGAGGCGCCGTCGACGCTGCATTGATGCAGGGCTACCGCGCCCCGCGCTGGCTGCCCGGCGGCAACCTGCAGACGATCTGGGCGGCGCGGATGGCGCGCCGCCACCTCGGCCCGGTCCCGCACTTCGACCGTGAGCGTTGGGATGCACCCGATGGCGACTTCATCGACGTCGACCACCTGGCGCCGCGGCCCGAGGCCGCCGCGCAGCGCCTCGTGCTGTTCCACGGCCTGGAAGGCAGCAGCGCCAGCCAGTATGCGCAGGCCTTCGCCAGCGTCGCGCGCAGCCGCGGCTGGGCCTTCTCGGTGCCGCACTTCCGTGGCTGCTCGGGCGAGCTCAACCGCGCGCCTCGCGCCTACCACTCGGGCGACTTCGAGGAGATCGGCTGGATCCTGCAGCGCCTGCGCCAGCAGCATGGCGCGCCGCTGCTGGTGGTCGGCATCTCGCTCGGCGGCAATGCGCTGCTGCGCTGGGCGCAGGAGGCGGGCGACAGCGCCGCCTCCTGCGCCGCCGCGGTGGCGGCCGTGTGTTCGCCGATCGACCTGGCGGCCTCGGGCGCGGCCATCGACCGCGGCTTCAACTGGATCGTCTATTCGCGCATGTTCCTGGCCACGATGAAGCCCAAGGCGCTCGCCAAGTGGCGGCAGCATCCGGGCCTGTTCGACCGCGAACGGCTGGCCGCGGTGCGCACGCTGTACGAGTTCGACGACGTCTTCACCGCGCCGCTGCACGGTTTTCGCGACACGCCCGACTACTGGACCAGGGCGTCGGCCAAGCCGCATCTGGCGCGCATCCGCATCCCGGCGCTGGTGCTCAATGCCGGCAACGACCCCTTCGTGCCGGCGGCGTCGCTGCCGGGCGCGTCGCACGTGGGACGCCGGGTCACGCTGTGGCGGCCGGCACAGGGCGGACACGTGGGCTTTCCGCGCGGCGGCTTTCCCGGCGACGTGCTGGCGATGCCGCAGGCGGTGGCCGACTGGCTTGCCGCCCACGGCCGATGACCTAAGCTTGGCGCCATGGACGAGATCGTCAAGGCGGCGCTGCTGAAATGGCCCGATGTCCCTCACTGCCACGGCTGGCTGGCGCTGGATGCGCGCGGCCACTGGTACCTGCGCGACGACCGCATACAGGCCGCGGGGCCGTTTCCGCAGATCAAGGGCAGCCTCGTCGCGCACGAGAAGCTGCTGGCCTTCATCCACCGCAACTACACGCACGACGACTGCGGCGCCTGGTTCTTCCAGAACGGGCCGCAGCGGGTCTACGTGGAACTGGAAGCCGCGCCCTACGTCTGGCGCATCGAGGCGGCCCCCGGCTGGCCGGTGACGGCGCATACCGGCGAGGCGGCGCGGGTGCGCAGCAGCTGGCTCGACGAGCAGGGCCGCCTGTTCCTGGACACCGACCTCGGTTATGGCATCGTGCACACGCTGGACACCGGCATCGCGGCGCAGGCGGTCGAAGGCGGCGCCTGGGTGCCCGCCGAACTGCCCTTTGCCGCCATGCCCGGGCGCTTCGGCTATACGTTGAAGCCGCAGGAAAAAGCCGCCTCGCGGGCGGCTTCGGTATCAGGCGGCTGAGCCGCTCAGTTCGGCGCGCTGGCGGCCGATGCCGCGGCGGCCGGCGCCTGGGGTTCCTCTAGCTTGCCGCCGCCCTGGTTGGCTACATAGACCACGGCGCGGGCGATCTCGTGGTCGGAGAATTCGCCTCCACCTTGCGCGGCCATCGCGCCCTTGCCCTTGAGTACCGAGTTCAGCAGCGCTTCGAAGCCGGCGCCCAGGCGCGGCGCCCAGGCGGCGGCATCGCCCAACTTGGGCGCGCCGGCCAGCCCTGCGGCGTGGCAGGCGGCGCACTGGCCGGTGTAGACCTGCTCACCGGTGCGGACCACGCCCGTGCCGGCGGCGTCGCGGATCTCGACCGCGCCGATCCGCTGCAGGCGCAGCGCCACGGCCTCGGGGCCCAGACCCTCGCTGCCGGCGGACGGCTTGGAGCCGAAGTCGACATAGTTGACGAGCAGGATGATGGCCACGATGGGCACCAGGAACGAGGCCACGACGGCGGCGATCAGCTGCTTGGGCGTCTTGATCGGGCCCTCGTGCGGGCCATCGTCGTGGGTCGCGGTATCGTGCGGGTCGCTCATGGATTCCTCGGGTCTGCGGCGAAGAGCCGGCGCGGACAAAAGCCCATGATTATAGGGACGCGACCTGCACCGGCCTGACGCGCGCTGCAGGGCCACGGGGTCCCGGCGCTAGAATGCAGGCGGCCACGCGACCGTGGTGAAGTGGATATCATGCGGCCCTCCGAAGGCCACGTCGCAGGTTCGATTCCTGCCGGTCGCGCCAAGCGGGTCGAGCCAGGCTCCCCGCCCCTCCTCATGACAAGTCAGCCATAAAGAGGCGCGAAGCCGCCTTTGTGGTTCACACCAAGTCCGGCCTCGATATGGCTTAGCGCGATTGTCGGACGGACCCAAACTCAGGCGTGCTGCCCGAGGCGGTGTTCAGCCGATAGCTGCAGGCGGTTGACGAGCAAAGGCCGACCGGCCTGCTCGGCTTCGGGTCAGGCGAATACCCGCCCGTCGGGTCGCTCCAAAGCTGCCCGATGCTCAACGCTGGCTTCTCGTGCTTCGCTTCCACGAAGATGCTATGCAGGACTACCCAATCGACACCCGTTGAGCTAGAACGGGATTTCCAAACTTCTCAGGCAAAGGAGAACGGAAATGACAATGAACCAGATAGTCCTGCAAGGCAAGGATACGGTGAAGCAGGGTGCGATGTACATGAGCTTCGAGCTCGGCGACAGGAAGCGGCCGTTCGTGACCCCCGGCAGCCGGCCAGCAGGCGTTCGCGACTGACGGCAGTCCGGCAGTCTGCTTGCTATGTCCCCGGATGATGTGAGAACTGCTGGCTCACACACACACACACACTTGTGAGTGCATCACATTTGCATTACAGTGCGCGTATGAAGACCTCCACCCTCCCCGCCGTGCGTGTCGAGCCCGCTCTGCGTAGCGATGCCGAGGCTGTCCTCGACGAAGGCGAGTCGCTCTCCGATTTCGTGGCCGCGTGCGTTCGCGACGGCGTCACTTGGCGGCGTACCCAAGACGCCTTTCTCGCGCGAGCGCGAGACGCCGTCGAGCGATCCGAGCGTGAAGACAACGGGATCTCGCCGCAGGAGGTGCTGCGGCGGATGGATGCCCGGCTGGATGCGGCCCGTCAGCGGCTGGCGGCAGGCAAGCCGCGCGCTGGGCAGTGACCAGCTACCGCGTCCTCCTGACCGAGGAGGCCGCCGACGACTTGCTGCGGATCGAGGATTTCACCATCGAGCGGGAACTCGCCAGCACGACACCTGACCTCGATGTAGTGCGGCGCGTCAGAGACGCCGTCGACCGCGCACTTCGATTACTGGAGTTCTCACCGTACTCATGCCGCAAGGCCGCTCGCGCCCTGAACGACAAGCAGCGTGAACTCATCGTTCCCTTCGGAAGCGCCGGACTCGTT